>OBLI01001345.1_pt1 | contig 24286 bp, 23 predicted proteins | sample 1519701 | NCBI WGS metagenome assembly OBLI01 (sample SAMEA3663005, study PRJEB22513) | pig gut metagenome | biome: pig gut; feature: pig-associated habitat; material: faeces | place: France | collected 2012
TGACGACATGGACTTCTATCATAACAGGGTACAGTGTCGCAAGATAGAGCAGCTCTTGCCAACTCTCAACAAGTTTGTGGAGCAAGAATTGCAACTTCTTGAAAAAACTCACTAAACTTGTCCAATGTTGTATTGGGCATGGTTATTTGTGGTGGAGGGGATTAATGACGGGGGTGTGAAAAAGGCCCGTCATCTCCCTTCACCTTTTAGAGCAACGTAAAATAAGTGTGAAATATTGTAGTGGAAGGTTATAAGCCGCAGGACTTTAGCTTTTTTCACCGCAGTGAAAAATTAGTGCAACAAAGAATAAGATCTCATAGTTTCGATATCAAATGAATACTAATTATAATATGGGTTTTGAAGAGTCTGACGCCTCAAATTTATTTGATACTGATTTCAAGTTGTTGAAAATCAAAGCCTCTTTTATGGGCAGGGATTTCGTGGATATTGATTTCAATATGCCAACAAATAATGAAAGATGTTATCATTCTTTGTTAATCGGTCCTAATGGCGTAGGAAAGAGTTCATTGCTTCGGGATATTATAGATATATTTATAGAGGCACAGAGTTGGTCAAGATATCTTAGGCCAAGAAAAAACGCTGTACAGATAAAGTACTTGGAGTATCAAATAAATGAAAATGTCTATGCATTGGAACGTTCAAAAAACGGTTGCTTATTATTTAAGAACAATAAGTCTGTTGAATATGATGACATGGAGTTTCCCATGATCATTGCATCAAGCATGGGGTTGTTTGACAAGTTCCCTACAAATAATTCCAATAGCATTTCATCATCTTCAAGATATAACCATAAGAATTATTGTTATGTTGGTCCGAAGGCATCATCCAATATGTTTATGTCAAAGATGAATATTCTGCTAAGGCCATTATCAAAGATAAACAGCAGTATATCCATCAAAGATGCAAAATATATAGAGAACGCTTTCCGTCATATTGGATATGAGCCGATACTACTTTTTGAATATGATTTTTCGCAAAGTTTGTCAAAGGTGGACAAAAGATTGGTAAACAAGACTTTAAATGTAGATTCATTGGAACTGGAAAAAATAGAAACAGGTAATAAATGCATATATCAAACACCGATGAATCTGTCTGCTTATAATATTGAAAATTTTGATTCCTATAATATCTTTCAATTATACACTTATAGGCAAAATAGAATGTTCTCAAAATTAAAATGCAAAATCAAGACTTCAGATGGAACATTTATAGACTTTGATGATATCAGCTCAGGTGAATTCAATCTTTTAATTATGATGCTGAATATAATTCTTTTAGATAGTCCTAATCATCTGCTTGTGCTTTTGGATGAACCTGAAATAAGCCAGCATCCTAATTGGCAAATCGACATAGTCGGAATGTTAGATGAAGCATTGAATCAATATCATAGTCATATTATAACAGCTACTCATAGCCACTTTTTGGTTTCAAATCTACCATTAGGAAGAAGTGAAGTTATTGATATAGACAAAGATAAAAATGGAAATGTGACAATTGAAAAAATTCTGCAAAGCACATATGGTTGGTCATCGGAGGAGGTATTGTTAAAAGTCTTCAAAATGGCTACTGATAGAAGCAAATACCTTGCAGAATTGGTCGGTGAATTTCTTCAAGCGCTTGGTTCTGATACAATAACTATAGATGAAGTTAAGAACAAGTTGAGTTTTCTTCAACAGGTTTCAACAAACCTTAGTGAAGTTGATCCGATGAAAAAAGTTATCAACTCAATAGTAAAGGAATTCAATTCATAGTATGATATGGAAGAGCAAATGGAAGATTTTGTTATTGACAAGCCATATTCTTTAACGTCAGAAGACATAGAGCTGATAACAAAGGCAAGTCCCAATAACAATTCTCATAAAGACTGGGAAAAGGCTTGCTTAAAAGAATTCAAGGAAAGAATTAAAAATTACCTTCGTGACAAACAAAATAAAAGATGCGCATATTGTCGTACGATAATACAAGAAGGAGAGTGCCCCTCCGAGTTAGATCACATTGTGGAGAAAAGCAAAAGGCCGGATTGGATGTATATCCCAATAAACCTTTGTTTCTCGTGTAAGAGATGTAATACCGCTAAAGGGCATACTCATGATATAATAAGCGATTATAATATTGAGTCTTATCCTCTTGAAAGCAAGGCATTTTTGATAATCAATCCTTATATTGACAAGTATTCTGATCATATAAGAATTATTGATGGCATACTTTATAAAGGATTGACAATGAAAGGAAGTAATACTATTGAATATTGCAAACTGAACCGTTATGAGCTAGCATGCGACAGGGCAGAGGCTCTTATTCGTCAAGATGAATCAAATATGGTAAGACTTCTTTTACTACTTATCGACAAGCAACGACAGGCTCTTATAGATAATTGGGACAAGTTTGTAGAAAGGATAAAATTGATGGATCCTATCATTAAATACAAACAAACTCATAATGAAATACAAATCTGAGACAATTATTCATATTACAATTGATTTATTGCCAATCATTCTATTATCAAGAATGAATTCGTTGTCTTGAAAAATATAAATAATATAGAATTATGACAATCAAGCAATTATATCTAAGAAACTTCCGTGGATATTCTGAAATCAGAATACCTTTCGATGATTCATTTAATGTCATCATAGGAAGAAACGACATCGGGAAATCTACGATATTGGAAGCATTAGAAATATTCTTTAATAACCAAGTTGTATCCATTCAGTTAGACGATTTAAATGTGAATTCTAATGATAAGACAATTGTCATTGGAGTTGTATTGAAAGTTGACCCGGAAATGGAAATCATACTTGACGAGACTCATAAGACTACTCTTGAACAGGAGTCTCTGCTTAACAAAGATGGTTATTTGGAGATACATAAGGTATGGGATTGTAGTGGAAAAAGTCTAACAAGCAAGTCATTATCTACATTTTTAGTAGCTAATTACTATGTTGAATATAAGGAATATCCTTTGATTGTTCAAAAAATCAGCGAATTGAAGAAAATGTGTAAAGCCTTAGGCTTAGACGACCAAGTCGACGATGCCCGCGTCTGCTCAGATTATCGTAGAGCGCTCTATGATGCAATTGGCAATAAAGAGAAAGAAGAAATTCGTATCCATGTTGATTCAGATGATTTTAAGGCAATATATGAAAAGATATGCCAAAAACTTCCATATTATGCTCTATTTATATCAGATCGCACCAATCATGATTCCGATAAAGAAGTTCAAGACCCTTTGAAGGTTATTACTCGTCAGGCTATATCGTCAGTAAAAGAACAACTTGATAGTGTAGTAACCCAAATCCATGAGAAGGCTAAGGAAAAGGGGCAGAAAACTTTGGAAAAGTTAGCAGAAATGAATCCTGAAATTGCCAAGGAGTTAACTCCTGAAGTAGCTCACAAAAATTGGGAGTCACTTTTTAGCTTCTCATTTAAGAGCGACAATAACATCCCTTTGAACAAACGAGGAAGTGGTGTTCGTCGTTTGATTATCTTAAACTATTTCAGAGCAGAAGCTGAAGATAAAAGTTCAGATAATGGTGTGATTTACGGAATTGAGGAGCCCGAGACATCTCAACATCCAGATTATCAAAGGATGCTTATGGGGTCTCTTATTAAACTGTCTCAAACTGATAATCATCAAGTAATAATAACAACTCATAGTCCTGAATTGGCCAAAATGGCTGAGGACAATAACATAATTTTCATAACTCGTAATAAAGACGGGATACCTGCTATAGAAGAAGAGGTTGACAACAAACTTATTGCTGTAAAAGAAAGTCTTGGTGTTCTGCCATATCTATCAAAGTTAGTAATATGTGTTGAAGGTCCTAATGATGTCAATTTCCTTAGGAATATTAACCAAAACGTTCCAGAGTTAAAAGAAATAATTGATATTGTTAGGCACAAGATAAGCATAATTCCAATGACAGGAAGTAATCTTGAGAAATGGGTTGACAATAACTATTTGGCAGGTTCGAATGTAAAGGAGTTCCATCTATACGATAGGGATTCAAATTCAGGGAGAAATTCAGAGCAATATCGCAAATACGTTGATATAATAAATGCACGAGGTAATGGAAACTATGCCACTTTAACAATACTTCGAGAAATGGAAAATTATATTGACAAGTCTTTGTATGAATCTTTTTTTAAAATGGATAATCTTTCTATTGAAAATTGGAATAACGAAGACTTGCCTCCTCATTTTATAAATGGCAACTTTAATGAAAAAGTCGTTAAAGAAATAATAAACGGTAGATTGAGCAAAGGTATGACGAAAGCGCTATTTGAGAAAAACGGAACATGGGAAGAAGTGAAAGGATGGTTTGAGAAAATAAAGGAGATGTATGAAGGATGAATTAGCACTATGTGAATAATCATTAATCAATTATCAATCATCAGTAATCATGAATGTAATAAAGACAAATATCCCCGGCGTGCTCATCATTGAGCCCCGTGTATTCAAAGACTCCCGTGGCTATTTCTTCGAGAGCTTCTCGCAGAGAGAATTCGATGAGAAAGTAACGCCCATCCTTGGGCATAGTATCAACTTTGTGCAAGACAACGAGTCGATGTCATCATACGGTGTGATGCGTGGACTGCACTATCAGCGTATGCCATACACCCAGAGCAAACTCGTGCGCTGCGTTAAGGGCGCAGTCCTTGACGTAGCCGTTGACATCCGCAAAGGCTCTCCGACATTCGGTCAACACGTCTCCTGCCTCTTGACAGGACGTGATGAAGAAGGAATGAAGATTGCAGAGCAATGGGAAAAAGAATTCCTAATTCCTAATTCCTCATCCCTAATTGGGTTACAGTTCTTCATCCCTCGTGGCTTTGCCCATGGCTTTGCCGTTCTCTCCGAAACCGCCGTCTTCCAATACAAGTGCGACGAGTTCTATCATCCAGAGGCTGATGGCGGCATCAATATCAAGGATGAAAGTCTTGGTATTGACTGGCGCATACCTGTAGAAAAGGCGATACTCAGCGAAAAGGATTTGAAGCATGCATGTCTGAAGGATGCAGTGCTGGACTTTGATATAAACGACAAGTTATACTAATCTTCTTCACTATTCAGATACTGCCTGTTTTTTATGAGCAACTTTTCAGGTAAGTCTGAATGGTGGAGATATATTAAGATAAGTTTATGAAAGGTATAGTATTAGCCGGTGGCTCGGGTACCAGGTTGTACCCCATCACCAAGGGTATCAGCAAGCAGCTGATTCCCATTTTCGATAAACCGATGATATATTATCCTATCTCAGTGTTGATGCTTGCCGGCATCAGAGAGATATTGATAATCAGTACACCATACGATTTGCCAGGCTTCAAGCGACTGCTTGGCGATGGCAGTGACTTCGGGGTGAAGTTTGAGTATGCAGAACAACCATCACCCGATGGTCTCGCACAGGCATTCACTATAGGTGCAGATTTTATTGGTGATGATGCAGCATGCCTTGTTCTTGGAGACAATATCTTCCAAGGAGCTGGCTTGACAAATATGCTCGTAGAGGCAGTACGCACAGCCGAGGAAGACAAGAAGGCTACAGTCTTTGGATATTGGGTATCAGATCCTGAACGTTATGGTGTTGCGGAGTTTGATGCAGATGGCAACTGTCTGAGCATAGAGGAAAAGCCAGAGCATCCAAAGAGCAATTATGCAGTAGTCGGATTGTATTTCTATCCAAACAAGGTGGTAGATGTAGCAAAGACTATCAAGCCATCAGCAAGAGGTGAATATGAGATAACTACAGTTAACCAGCGTTTCCTCAACGATGGCGAGCTAAAGGTGCAGACTTTAGGACGTGGCTTCGCATGGCTCGATACAGGAACGCATGATTCTCTTTCCGAGGCTTCTACATATATAGAGGTATTGGAGAAACGCCAAGGTTTGAAGGTAGCATGTCTTGAAGGCATCGCATTCCGCAAGGGATGGATAACTGCTGACAAGATGCGTGAGCTTGCCAAGCCTATGCTTAAGAACCAATACGGTCAATATCTATTGCAGGTTGTGGAAGAAGTGGAAAGGACAGGGAAAGCCAATCTTTAATCTGTCCAGAATTATCGAATTTAAGAATTATCAATTTGATAGCGTGCTCAGCATTGAGCCCCGAGAATTCAAAGCCCCAAAGATATAAAAGATAGGGGTCTAGGGTTCGAATCCCTTACGGAATCAGAACTAATTAGTAGAAAAAATATAATAATATGAACACATTTGAAAATTTAAATATAGCAGTAGCGGGCACAGGCTACGTAGGTCTGTCAATGGCCACATTGCTGTCACAGAATCATCAAGTGACAGCAGTGGATGTCATTCCAGAAAAAGTGGAAAAGATAAATAATCGTATATCACCTATTCAGGATGAATACATAGAGAAATTCTTTGCTGAAAAAGAATTGAACCTTAAGGCTACTCTTGATGGTCGAGATGCCTATAAAGATACTGACTTCGTCATCATTGCAGCCCCAACTAACTACGACCCCGTCAAGAACTTCTTCGACACACATCATATCGAGGACGTGATTGACCTTGTATTGGAGGTGAATCCCGATGCAGTGATGGTAATCAAGAGCACCATCCCCGTAGGCTATACACGCTCTCTTTATAAGAAATACGCCCTCCAGTTCCTGCTCAAACCAGAACTGAAAGGCAAACACTTCAACTTGCTCTTCTCACCGGAGTTCCTGCGTGAAAGCAAGGCTCTCTATGATAATCTTTATCCTAGCCGTATCATTGTTGGTTACCCTAAGAAGATAGAAGGGAAAGAGTTTGATGAGGAAAATGCGGCCATCGAGGCTATCGGCAATCCAGAAGCGGAAGAATTTGCTAAGATCTTTGCAAATCTGTTGCAGGAAGGTGCAGTTAAAAAGGATATTGAGACACTGTTTATGGGTATGAAGGAGGCAGAGGCAGTGAAGCTCTTCGCCAACACTTACCTTGCCCTCCGTGTTAGCTATTTCAACGAACTGGACACATACGCAGAGATGAAGGGACTGGATTCGCAGGCTATCATAAGCGGCGTAGGACTAGACCCTCGTATCGGAACTCACTACAACAACCCCAGCTTCGGCTACGGCGGATACTGCCTGCCCAAGGACACCAAGCAACTGCTGGCCAACTATGCGGATGTTCCCCAAAACATGATGTCGGCTATCGTGGAGAGCAACCGTACTCGTAAGGATTTCATTGCCAGCCAAGTGCTTGCCAAAGCAGGTTACTACAACGACAATGCCTCATGGGAGGCTGATAAGGAAAAGGAAGTGGTTATCGGAGTTTATCGGCTAACGATGAAATCTAATTCGGATAATTTCCGCCAGTCAGCAATACAAGGCATAATGAAACGTATCAAGGCCAAGGGAGCTAATGTCATTATCTATGAGCCAACTCTTGAAGACGGCAGTACCTTTTTCGGTAGTCTTGTTGTTAACGACCTCGCAAAGTTCAAGGCACAGGCAGATGCCATTATCGCCAACCGCTTCGATGAGTGCCTCAGTGATGTTGAGGGTAAAGTATATACTCGAGACATATTCCGTAGAGATTAAACCGTAATGAAGAATATTGTAATAGCAGCAGGTTACGCCACTCGCCTTGGCGAACTGACAAAGAACTTTCCCAAGCCGTTACTGAAGATAGGCAACAACACCATCTTGGGACGAATGCTTGTTGACATCGATGCCATTCCCGACATCGACGAGCACATCATCATCACCAACCACAAGTTTGCCCACATCTTCAACGAGTGGAAAGACCAACAGTCCTATACCAAACCCATCACCATCATCGATGATGGAACAGAGACCAATGACACCCGACTCGGTGCTGTTTGCGACCTCCTCTTTGCCATGGATAAACTACAGATAGACGATGACCTCCTTGTCGTAGCAGCCGACAACCTGCTGTTCTTCTCTTTCCGTGACTTCGTGGATTTTGCCAAGACAAAAGGCACGTCGTGCATCATCTGCCACGACCAACCATCCATCGATAAACTGCAGCGCACAGGTGTTGTCGTATTGGACGAGAACAACAAGGTGCTCAATATGGAAGAGAAGCCCGAACAACCCAAGAGCCATTGGGCTGTTCCACCTTTCTATATATATAAGAAGCACGATCTCGACCTTATCCGTCATTCCGTGGAGAACGGTTGCGGCAAGGACGCTCCCGGCAATCTTGCCCACTATATGGTGGAGCATACCGTGATGCACGCATGGCCAATGGCAGGAACAGGAGAGAACCTGCGTTTCGACATCGGCAGTCTCGACACTTATAAAGAAGCATGTGAGAAATATGGATAATTATCAATATCATATCTTCAGCCCTTATAGGGTCTGCCCCTTAGGAGCCCACGTTGACCACCAGCACGGACTCGTCACAGGCTTTGCCATCAACAAGGGCGTTGACCTATGGTTCAATGTCCGTGAGGACGCCATGGTCAAACTCTCTTCCCTTTCCTTTGAGGGAACAGTGGAGTTCGACCTTGCCAAGCGCACAGAGGTAAGGGAAAAGCATTGGGGTGACTATGCCCGTGGAGCGAAATATGCGTTGAAGAAACGATTCGAGCTGACTCATGGCATCGATGGAGTCATCAAAGGTTCGCTGCCAGTTGGTGGACTCAGTTCCTCAGCCGCAGTCCTCATCGCCTACGTCATGGCATTCGCCAAGGCCAACGGCATCCGTCTCCAACCCTTCGAAGTGGTGCAGATAGCATCAGAGGCAGAACGAGAGTATATTGGTCTGAACAACGGCATCCTCGACCAGGCTTGCATAGCCTTAGGAAAGAAAGACGGACTGCTGTTCCTCGATTGCGATTCCAACGACTACCGCATCATCCGTCGCAACCCATCAATGCCCGACTTCGAGATAGGTATCTTCTTCTCAGGTCTCACCCGCAGCCTTGTCAACAGCGACTACAACCTCCGAGTTTTCGAATGTAAGACAGCTGCATGGAACATGCTTGCCTACCACGAGCAGCCTCTGAAGACCTTTGATAAGACCTTCCTTCGCGATATCCCTAAGGAAACCTTCGACAAGACGCGTGACATGATGCCCTCCCGTTTCGCCCGTCGAGCCGAACACTTTTATAGCGAATACCGCCGTGTGCGCCAAGGAGTGACCGCATGGGAGACAGGCAACCTCCAACTCTTCGGAAAACTGAGTTTCGATTCTTGCGAGAGCAGCATCCACAACTACGAGTGTGGTTCTCCCGAACTCATCTCCATCTACAACATCATGCGCCCCCTCCAGGGAGTCTATGGAGGTCGCTTCTCAGGCGCTGGTTTCAAAGGAGCCGTCATCGCCCTTGTCGATCCATCCTACAAGGAAGAGATAGAAAAGACATTAACCGAGCAGTATCTGAAGGAATACCCCGAATACACCGATACCTTCAAGGTCTATTGGGTACAGCCCGACGATGGAGCAAGGTTCGTATAAGGTTGAAAATTGAAATATTGAATAGTTATGTTGAAATATAATATAGATATGAACGGAAAAACCGTACTGGTGACAGGAGCAGCCGGTTTCATCGGCAGTAACTTGGTCAAGAGACTGCTGAATGAATATTCTCAGCTTCATGTGATTGGAGTGGATTCCATGACTGATTACTATGATGTGAATATAAAAAAAGAACGTTTGCAGGAAATAAAAAAATCTCTCGATGTGATTGTATCCCAGGAATCAGAAGTCTCAGAAGATGAAGTTGAAACAGGTACTTACACTGATCAAAGAGGCAATATTTGGACATTTCTTTATGATTCCATAGCAAATAAGGACGCTATTGAACGTGTTTTCAAAACATACAGACCTGATGTCGTTGTCAACCTTGCCGCACAGGCAGGAGTCCGTTACAGCATCACCAACCCCGATGCCTATATCGAGTCCAACCTCATCGGTTTCTACAACATTCTCGAAGCCTGCCGTCATCACGAAGTCTCTCACTTGGTATATGCCAGCAGTAGCAGCGTCTATGGCTCCAACAAGAAAGTACCATATTCCACTGATGACAAGGTTGACAATCCCGTGTCCCTCTATGCCGCCTCAAAAAAGAGCAACGAACTGATGGCACACGCCTATAGCAAGCTCTACAACATACCTTCCACAGGTCTTCGCTTCTTCACCGTCTATGGTCCTGCCGGTCGTCCCGACATGGCCTATTTTGGCTTTACCGACAAGTTAGTGAAGGGCGACACCATCAAGATCTTTAACTACGGCAACTGTAAGCGCGACTTCACCTACGTTGATGACATCGTCGAAGGAGTCATCCGAGTGATGCAGCACGCCCCGGAAAAGAAAAACGGAGAAGACGGTCTTCCCATCCCTCCGTATAAAGTATATAACATTGGCAACAACAGTCCCGAGAACCTGCTCGACTTCGTCACCATCCTTCAGGAAGAGCTTGTCCGTGCAGGCGTGCTCCCCGAAGACTACGATTTCGAGTCCCACAAGCAACTCGTGCCCATGCAGCCCGGTGATGTACCCGTCACCTACGCCGACACCACCCCTCTCGAACAAGACTTCGGCTTCAAGCCCTCCACCTCCCTGCGAGAAGGCCTCCGCCGTTTCGCCGAGTGGTACAAAGCCTATTACGGATAAAAGTTGTATAAGTAGTCCCTGTTGTCGAGAGGATAGCGAACAGGACAGTGCTTTCCCCTGTACCTTTTAATTTCATATAATTATCGATGAGTTTTGCATTAGGTCATGCTTTGGATGAAGAGTTTTCTTGTCAAGTAAGCAAACTTCAACGGTTTGTCAAACATGGGCCAAGTTTAGGTCGTTTCGTCGAACGTTTGCTTATTGACACCTTAAGGAAATATTGCCCAAAGAAGTATTCCATTTCTTCTGGTTTTTATTATTCACAAAATCCAACAGTAACCAAACAATCTTCCAGTCAATTGGATGTATTCTTCTACGATGAAATCAATTACCCCGTATTGTTTGACTGTTCCGAATTTGTAGTAGTGCCGCCAAAATCGATTAGGGGAGTTATTGAAGTAAAATCAACGATAAACAAGGCTGCAATTAACCAATTGCTGAAGCAATCTGATTCGCCAAATGCTGTTGAATTACCAGCAGGAGTAAAGTTTAATTTGATTGGTGTCAAATCAGACCTCAAGGCTGATTCCGTTTATGAATATATAAAAGAATACTATGCTCAAGAAAATTCAGTGGTAAGACTACTTGGAATAGTGTATTGTTTAGAATGGCACGAAATTATAGTTTTTGACTATCGTAACAACAAATATCAGATGCTATTGCTAAATAATTTTGAATTAGGTATATCTTCCTTCTTCAATCAAATACTTTATGAAATATATGGAAATGAAGTTTATCTTTCAGCTGCAAATACCATTGGTCCATCTTTATTTATTCCAATAAAGAGCTGTGTTCTGCGGGCGATTGAATAAATGATAGAAACTCGGAAAAAATTATATGGAGTGAAATGTTGACCGAATTTTTTTTGTTTAATCGACAGTTTTATGCCACATCTATGGCAAAGACAATCGCAACTCTGATTAAAATCTTATAAAGTAAGATAGGCTTCGTCTCGCCTGAAAGGCGATATAAAGTACCGACCGTAGTATGTCAGCCGTAAATGTAATCACAATAGTATGGTGAAAGATGTCGGTTTTGCATAGTATCCGAAAGGCAATTAGCAATCAATCAGTCATCAATCAGTAATCAATCATCATGAATGTAATTCAAACATCAATCCCCGGCGTGCTCATCATTGAGCCGCGCGTATTCAAAGACTCCCGCGGTTATTTCTTCGAGAGTTTCTCTCAGCGAGAGTTTGATGAGAAAGTAACGCCCATCCTTGGGCACAGTATCAACTTCGTGCAAGACAATGAGTCAATGTCATCATACGGTGTGATGCGAGGTCTTCACTATCAGCGCATGCCATATACACAGAGCAAACTCGTGCGTTGTGTCAAAGGCGCAGTACTCGACGTAGCCGTTGACATCCGCAAAGGCTCCCCGACATTCGGACAACATGTGGCAGTGGAATTGACAGAAGACAATCATCGTCAGTTTTTTATCCCTCGTGGCTTTGCTCATGGCTTCGCAGTTCTAAGCGAGACCGCCGTCTTCCAATACAAATGCGACGAGTTCTATCATCCCGAGGCTGATGGCGGTATCAATATCAAGGATGAATCCCTTGGCATTGACTGGCGCATACCTATGGAGAAGGCGATACTCAGCGAGAAGGATTTGAAGCATGCATGTCTGAAGGATGCAGTGCTTGATTTCGATATATATGATAAATTGTACTAATCATCTTCACTGTTCAGATACTGCCTGTTTTTTTATGAGCAACTTTTCAGGTAAGTCTGGATGGTGGAGATATATTAAGATAAGTTTATGAAAGGTATAGTATTAGCCGGTGGCTCGGGTACCAGGTTGTATCCCATCACTAAAGGCATCAGCAAGCAGCTGATCCCTATTTTCGACAAACCGATGATTTATTATCCTATCTCCGTATTGATGCTTGCTGGCATCCGTGAGATATTGATAATCAGTACTCCATTTGATTTGCCAGGCTTCAAGCGACTGCTTGGCGATGGCAGCGACTTTGGAGTAAAGTTTGAGTATGCAGAACAGCCATCACCCGATGGACTTGCACAGGCATTCACTATAGGTGCAGACTTTATTGGCGATGATACTGTATGTCTTGTTCTTGGAGACAATATCTTCCAAGGGGCAGGACTGACTAAGATGCTTATGGAAGCAGTTCGTACTGCCGAAGAAGACAAGAAGGCTACAGTCTTTGGATATTGGGTATCAGATCCTGAAAGATATGGAGTAGCGGAGTTTGATGCAGACGGCAATTGCCTAAGCATAGAAGAGAAGCCCGAGCATCCTAAGAGCAACTATGCTGTTGTTGGATTGTACTTCTATCCAAATAAAGTGGTGGATGTAGCAAAGACCATCAAACCATCAGCAAGAGGTGAATATGAGATAACAACAGTTAATCAGAGATTCCTTGAAGATGGAGAGTTGAAGGTGCAGACACTTGGCCGTGGCTTCGCATGGCTCGACACTGGTACGCATGATTCCCTCTCCGAGGCATCTACATACATAGAGGTGTTAGAGAAACGTCAAGGCTTAAAGGTTGCTTGTCTTGAAGGCATTGCCTTCCGTAAGGGATGGATTACTGCTGACAAGATGCGAGAACTCGCCAAGCCGATGTTGAAGAATCAATACGGACAATATCTATTGCAGGTTGTGGAAGAAGTAGAAAGAACAGGGAAAGCTAATCTTTAAGGACGATGAATATATTAGTAACAGGCGCTAATGGTCAGCTTGGAAACGAGATGAGAATCATTAGCCATCAAAGCGAAGATAAGTACATCTTTACGGACGTAAATCAGGTGGAGGGACTTGAGACCACTTACCTTGATATTACCGACTTGGATGCTGTGCGCAAGATCGTAGCTGAAAATGATGTGAACGCTATCGTCAACTGTGCTGCATGGACTAACGTGGATGGAGCAGAAGATCCAGAGAAATATGAGTTGGTTGAGAAACTTAATGCTACTGCACCCGAGAATCTTGCAAAGGCTATGAAGGAGGTTAATGGATGGCTTGTGCAGATTTCTACCGACTATGTATTTGGCAAAGAGCCCTACAATACACCTTGCAAGGAAGACCAAAAAGGAACACCAACAGGAGTGTATGGTGCTACTAAGCTTCTTGGTGAACAGAAGATTATTGCCACAGGATGCAAGTACATAATCATCCGTACTGCTTGGTTATATTCGGAGTTTGGCAAGAATTTCTGCAAGACCATGCTCAACCTTACAGCAACTAAACCGCAGTTGAAGGTGGTGTTTGACCAATGCGGCACTCCTACATACGCATGGGACTTGGCAACTGCTATTATTGCAGCTCTCGAAAAACCCGTAGAAGGAGTATATCACTATAGCAACGAGGGAGTATGCTCTTGGTATGACTTTACGAAGATGATAGCAGAGTACAGCGGTCAGACATCATGCGATATTCAGCCATGTCATTCCGACGAGTTCCCAAGTCCCGTGACACGTCCAAGTTATTCCGTGCTTGACAAGACAAAAATCAAGGAAACTTTTGGAATAAAAGTGCCGTATTGGACGGACTCATTAAAGAAGTGTATCAACAACATTAATAAGAAATAGAAAAAAGCAAGACAATTATGAAAAGAAATATAGTTATTACAGGTGGTGCAGGCTTTATCGGCTCTCATGTCGTTCGCCTCTTGGTGAACAAATACCCAGAGTATAACATCATCAACTTGGACAAGTTGACGTATGCAGGTAATCTTGCCAACCTCAAGGACATCGAGGACAAACCCAATTATAAGTTTGTCAAGATGGACATCTGCGACTTCGACGCTTTCTATCAGCTGATGCAGGACGAGCAGATTGACGGTATCATCCATCTCGCTGCAGAGAGCCATGTAGACCGCTCAATCAAGGATCCATTTACTTTCGCACGCACCAACGTGATGGGTACACTCTCATTGCTGCAGGCTGCAAAGCTCTATTGGGAGTCGCTGCCCGAGAAATATGAGGGCAAGCGATTCTATCATATCTCTACCGACGAGGTGTATGGAGCTCTGTCGATGACTCATCCCGAGGGTATCGAACCTCCCTTCACCACCAAGGCTTCTTCATCACAGCATCACGAGGCTTACGGTGAGGACTTCTTCTTAGAGACCACCAAGTATAACCCACATTCTCCATATTCGGCATCAAAGGCCGGTTCAGACCATTTCGTGCGAGCCTTCCACGACACATACGGAATGCCGACTATTGTAACCAACTGCTCGAACAACTACGGACCGTATCAGTTCCCCGAGAAGCTTATCCCGTTGTTCATCAACAACATCCGTCACCGCAAACCGCTGCCTGTGTATGGCAAGGGCGAGAATGTGCGCGACTGGCTGTTTGTAGAAGACCATGCCCGTGCCATTGACCTCATCTTCCATGAGGGCAAAGTGGCTGAGACATACAATATCGGCGGATTCAACGAGTGGAAGAACATCGACATCATCAAGGTTGTCATCAACACCGTTGACCGTCTGCTCGGACGCAAGGAAGGCGAGGACATGGACCTTATCACCTACGTCACCGACCGCCTCGGACATGACGCCCGTTATGCCATCGACTCCACAAAGTTGCAGAGAGAACTCGGTTGGGAGCCAAGCCTGCAGTTTGAGGAGGGCATCGAGAAGACCGTGAAGTGGTATCTCGAAAACCAAGAGTGGCTTGACAACGTGACAAGCGGCGACTATCAGAAGTATTACGAGAATATGTATAAGAGTCGGTGATGTGACTAGGGATTTTTATGGAAATAATACAAACAAATATCCCCGGCGTGTTCATCATTGAGCCCCGCATCTTCAAAGACTCCCGTGGCTATTTCTTCGAGAGCTTCTCTCAGCGAGAGTTTGACGAGAAAGTAACACCTATCCTTGGTAATAGTATCCACTTCGTGCAAGACAATGAGTCGATGTCATCGTACGGTGTGATGCGTGGACTACACTATCAGCGTATGCCATATACCCAGAGCAAACTGGTGCGCTGTGTCAAGGGCGCAGTTCTAGACGTAGCTGTTGACATCCGCAAAGGCTCCCCGACATTCGGTCAACACGTCTCCTGCCTTTTGACAGGACGTGATGAAGAAGGAATGACGATTGCTGAACAGTTTGCAAAAGAATCAGACATCAGCAATCTGCAATCAGTAATCATTAATCAATCATCATTAATCGGTCTTCAGTTCTTCGTTCCTCGTGGTTTTGCCCATGGCTTTGCCGTTCTTTCAGAGACCGCCGTTTTCCAATACAAGTGTGATGAGTTCTACCATCCCGAGGCTGATGGCGGCATAAACATAAAGGACGAATCCCTTGGCATCGACTGGCGCATACCTATGGATAAAGCAATACTCAGCGAGAAAGACTTGAAGCATGCATGTCTGAAGGATGCAGTGCTTGATTTTGACATTAACGACAAGTTATACTAATGGCAATTCTAGAAAAATTCAACAATCGTAACTCTTCGATAGAACTGTTACGTATGTGGTTCATGCTGATGATAGTCACCATCCATGCATACGGCCATGGATGCGGATTGGACTATGACTATCTCTATTCATTGGGAAGTGATTGGTCAACAGCCCATCATCTTGGTCTGCTTAGTCTGGGGAAATGCGGAGTGACTGGCTTTGTTTTCATTTCCGGTTATTATGGCGTATCCCTCAAATGGAATAAGATTGGAGCAATGGTAGCAATGTTGCTGTTCTATATATTGTTGCTTGCGGTGATAGGAGGGCAAGGATTAGGTATAGTCAGGTCAATGCTTCACCCTTGGGATTCGTGGTGGTTCATAGGGTCTTACATTGTAATATGTGTTCTGGCACCAATTATCAACAAAGGTATCGAGACTCTGACAAAGTCCCAATTTCGGAATATCTTGTTGTTCATGCTCTTCTACGAGTATGTTGGCAGGTTCGTAGGAATAGATAATAGTCATGATACAATATTTATGCTTACCATATTCCTAACAGCAAGATATACGAGGATTTATATTACCCCCCCCCTTACAAGCAAATATCAAAAGACAGAAATGGATTGGATGGTCTGCGCTCTTGTCAGGAGTTGTCTTGTTCTCGATACCCGTCCTGTTCAGTATGGTCGGGTTGGAAAAGTTGAATAAGTTATTCATATCAAACAACAACATTCTTTTGGTGATTTTCACCGCTTGTCTCGTCATGACATTAGACAGAATGAAGTTTGTCAACAAGTACGTCAATTACATGGCAGCATCCACTCTAGCAATTTACCTACTTACTGATAATGGAGTAGTAAGAAAGCCTTTGGACACATGGCTATTGCAGGAGTTATTAGATGGCTCAAAGGGATTTGTGTATATATTGGCAGTAGCTATCCTTTGTCTTGTCATTGACAAAGTCAGAGAATGTCTGTTTGGTTTTACACTAAAGTTGTTACATAAATCAAATGTCAAATCAATCATCACAAGATAATAATAAGCGTATAGCGAAGAACACCCTGCTTCTTTATTTCCGCCTGTTCCTTACCATGGGCGTAAGCCTGTTTACGAGCAGGGTGGTACTGAATATCCTTGGTGTTGAAAACTATGGTATCTACAATGTTGTAGGTGGTGTAGTCGTCATGTTCTCACTGTTTACAGGTTCGTTGTCAACAGCTATTAGCCGTTTCCTGACCTACGAGTTGGGACGTGGAGATAAGGAAAAGCTGTCATTGGTCTTTTCTACCAGTGTGAATATTCAGGTGGTTCTGGCAATAATTGTCACAATCATTGCTGAGATTGTAGGAGTGTGGTTTCTTAACAATCAACTGAACATACCGGAAGGCAGAATGGAAGCAGCCAACTGGGTTTTGCAATTCTCCATCCTCACATTTGCCGTCAACCTTATCAGCGTGCCCTACAATTCTGCCATCATTGCCCATGAAAAGATGTCGGCTTTTGCCTATATCAGCATTGTGGAAGTCGTGCTAAAGTTGCTGGTAGCATATCTGTTGTATATATCACCGATTGACAAACTGGTGACATACGGTATGCTGTTTGCCGCAGTTGCCATCTTGATAACATGCATATATAGCATATACTGCAATCGTCATTTTGAGGAGTGTCATTATCGGATGGTTTACGATAAGAGCATATTAAAGCAGATGACAGGGTTTGCAGGATGGAACCTGCTTGGGTCAGGAGCATACCTTTTCAACACACAGGGCGTGAATATAGCCACCAACATGTATTTTGGTGTGACTGCCAATGCAGCCAGAGGAGTGGCAAGCCAGGTGGAAGGAATTATCCGACAGTTCGTGACCAATTTCACAACCGCCCTGAACCCACAGATAACCAAGTCGTATGCAGCTGGTGATATGCAATATATGTATAGTCTGGTATGTCGAGGTGCCAAGTTCTCTTATTTCCTTATGTTCATATTTGCCGTACCATTTATGTTTGAGACAGAGATGATCATGCAGTTGTGGTTGAAGAACTATCCACCTGAAGCTCCGTTATTCCTCAGATTGTCAATGGTAGGAACACTTTTTGACATATTAGGAAACTCTACAGCAAATGCCACTTGGGCTACAGGCAACGTGCGCAGGTATTATATCATAGTCGGGAGTGTAGGAGCATTGGTGTTCCCGCTTTCATGGCTCTGTTTTGCGATCGGTATGGATGCCTGCACATCGTATATAGTTTTTATGATTATCTATTTCATATTGATTTTCGTAAAGCTGTATATCGTGAAAGGACTCATCAATTTCCCTGTAGCTAAATATTACAGGGAGGTATTCTATAGTATCACACCAGTCACTATCCTGTCATTCATACTTCCAGCCATACCTTATTTTTATATAGATAATGGTATAATAAGGTGTCTTGTGGTATGTGTAGTCTCGGTATTGTCCACTTGCTTCATGATTTACAGTTTTGGACTTACAAAGGGAGAACGCAGTATCTTGAATGATAAAACAAGATTAATTATAAAAAAACTAAATCATTAATTATTGAAGAACTGAAGAGTTTAGCAAAACTCTGGCAGACAAGACAACCACGTTCACTTATGGTGAGGATGGGGCGAGAGGAATCGCTGCGGTCATTGGCAGGAAAGAGGCCTTGGGCGAAGCTTTCCACATCACTACTAGCCAACACTATAGCTGGGGCGAACTTCTTGAAGTATATCTCAATGCTATTGAAGAGAAGACAGGAAAGCGACCGAGAGTGCTACTTACAGACCGTTGGAAGGACTTCTACGGTGGAGGAAGTTGGCAAGTCAAGTATGACAGGTTGTTTAACAGAGTATTCGACAATTCAAAGATTAGTCAATTTATTGACACTTCAACATTTAGCGATACAAAACAAGCATTAAGTCACTGCGTCAAGAGTTTCATTGACAGCCCCAAGCTTCTTTATATAAACTGGCAGACGGAAGCGAATAATGACAGGCTCACAGGAGAATGGACCAATCCGCTGAAGATACCAGGATGGAAACAGAAGGTGAAATATTTGCTGATACGCTTCGATCTATATCATAGGCGATAAAGCAAGCGGATAACTCTTGATGCCATTCTTCCAATTTGATTATGACATTTAAGAGTTATTTGAAAAGAAACATTGTAAAAGCCATTAGACTTATTTCTCCTCAGGAGAAGGTGACAGCCAACATCATGGAGCTGTCATCCAATGAAATGCTAAAAGGACGTACAGCCTTGATAACGGGCGGAACAAGCGGCATTGGATATGAAATGGCAAAGGCTTTCGTAAAGGCAGGAGCTTCAGTCGTCATTACTGGCAGGAGTAAAGAAAAAACTATTTTGGCAGCCGAGAGGCTTGAAAAAGAGTTATCTGTCAGCAACAGAGTGTATCCTTTGACCATGGATAATACGAAAGTAAGTGAGTTTGAGAATAAATTTAAAGATGCTGTCAACATGACCGCAAGCAAGCAGATAGACATCCTCGTTAACAATGCTGGATTGGTGGGAGGAGAAATCAGCACTTGCACAGAAGAACAATATGATGCCATTGTTGACACCAATCTCAAGGGTACATTCTTCCTCTCGCAGCATGTGGCTCGGTACTTTGTAGCCAACAAGATACAAGGCAATATCCTTAATATCGGTTCAAGCTCTTCGCTGAGACCAGCCACTTCGGCATATACGATGACCAAATGGGGAGTGTATGGTTTGACAAAGGGGCTGGCAAAGATTCTTGCCCCACATGGAATTACGGTCAATGGTTTGGCACCAGGACCTACTGCAACTCCAATGCTTATGCCAAACGGTATCAATGAAGACATCAGTTTCAGCAATCCACTCGGGCGTTTTGAAATGCCTTGTGAAATAGCCAATATGGCTGTTTTCTTGGTGAGCGACATGGGCAGAGCGGTTGTTGGAGACATGATTTTCATGACGGGAGGTTCTGGTGTGGTGACATACGATGATGTAAATTATAGATTTTAACGGAAATATAAATTAAATGGAACAATATTATACTGACGAGAGAAATGTTCAGATACTCATCTCTCTTTTGAAAGAACATGGAATTAAGAGAGTCGTGGCATCGCCCGGCTCAACAAATGTGACATTTGTTGGCAGTCTCCAGCAAGACCCATACTTTGAAATGTATTCTTGTGTGGATGAACGTTCGGCAGCATATATGGCGGTCGGTATGGCAGCCGAAACAGGCGAGCCAGTAGTGTTGAGTTGCACAGGGGCTACAGCGTCTCGAAACTATTATCCGGCATTAACAGAAGCATACTACAGGCAGCTGCCTATATTGGCAGTGACTTCCACCCAAGAGGAATCAAAGATCGGTCATATGCTTCCTCAGGTGATAGACCGCCGACAGCAGCCTTTTGATACCGTGAGAATGAGTGTTCACATGCAAACAGTGAAAGACGAAGATGACGAGTGGAACTGTATTGTAAAGGCCAACACAGCCATTCTTGAGCTCAATCATCATGGAATGGGTCCTGTACATGTCAATCTAACGACAAGGTATAGCCGCAATTTCAAGGTAAAAGAACTAAGCCCTGTCAGAAAGATTACCCGACATAACGTAACAGATGAACTGCCGGAACTTCCAAAATGCAAGGTGGCGATATATGTAGGCACTCATTTGAGGTGGTCAGAGAGATTGACAAAGGCTGTTGATGCTTTCTGTGAGGCACATAATGCCGTAGTGTTCTCTGACCCGGCTTCCAACTATAATGGCAAATACAAGGTCAATAATTATATCCGTTCCTCCCAGCCAGTTGCCAATGAAAATGTGACAGTAGATTTGCTGATACATATTGGCACAATGAGTGATATGGCTGGAATTGTAAGACCCAAGAAAGTTTGGAGAGTGTCTGAAGACGGACTGATTGCCGACCGATACAAGGTGTTGAAACGAGTATTCGAAATGCCGGAAGTATTCTTCTTTGAGCATTATTCTCGAAATATGCAGGCTCAGCCTACCACCTATTATAATTCTTGCAAAAGAGACTACGATGAAATTCTTAACGTCGTGCCCTCTCTGCCATTGTCTCATATTTGGTGTGCTTCGCAGCTGTATGACAAACTGCCGAAAAACAGCACGCTTCATTTAGGTATCCTCAGCCCACTTCGCTCGTGGAGTTATTTTTCTATTGACCCTAGCATTGAGGTGTGGTGCAATCAGGGAGGATTTGGAATCGACGGCAATATGTCTTCCCTCATTGGTGCATCACTAATGCATCCTGAGAGACTGTTCTTTGGTGCTGTTGGTGACTTGTCGTTCTTCTATGATATGAATATTCTTGGCAACCGTCATATCGGTAACAATGTTCGTATATTGCTAATAAACAATGGCCTTGGAGCTGAGTTCCATTTGTTCAAACAATTAAACTTAACTTATGTTAACGGCATTGAAAAATACTTATCGGCAGGTGGACATTTCGGCAGAAAATCCCCTAATGTAGTCAAGCATCTTGCTACAGATTTGGGCTTTGAATATATTTCTGCATCTACAAAAGAGGAATTCAATGCGGTTTATGAACGTTTCATTGCTCCTGAAATGACTGACAAGCCAATGCTATTCGAAGTGTTCACTGAAGTACAGGATGAAGACAAGGCTCTATATGACCTTTGGCATATCATGAAGGATACAAGTGTTAAGGGCATGATAAAGAAGGGCGTGAAAGAAGTGCTGGGAGAGGAGATGACAAAGAAGGTAAAGGGTATTATAAAGAAATAGAGAACGTAGATATGAATAACATCCCCCAACGCCAAAATGAGCGACAGGCTATAGACAGACTAAAAGCCTGGCGTCATATATATACCATTGCAAAACGGTATGGAGATGCCAACTATGTTTGTTGTATCATACGTAGTACTTACAGAAGAAACGTTGAAAGGAATTATCTCAATTTAACATAAATGAGAATAGTATGAGTAATTTGTTAAAAGACGGATTTAAACTTTATAACATACAATTCAATTTGAAAAAGCATTCGGATGGACGGGAAATCATAGTTTTCCTCCGATATGCGTGGTATGTTGATGAATATTCTCCTAAACAGAGGTTAATGATTAAAGAAATAAACGATTTGGTTACTGCCGCAGTTAAGCGTATAGACCCATTGGCAATGGAGAGTATCAAAGATATCGAATATGATACAAATTTGATTTGTCTGCGTAATAGTTTCAGACTTCCATTCGCTAATGTTGATGTGGTTCCATCTTTCAATGATAGTACAGACGGGGTTGAGTTATTTGTCGGAAGAGCTATTCCTACTTTCAGATTCCAGATTTATTCTGCTGGGCGTTTGTTTGATGAATTTGGAAATCCAGACTTCGATTTGTCAGGTTTATCATTCCCCATGGATTATGATGAAGAAGAGTGGCAACATTATTCAGAGTTGGCAGACTATTATAGGCAACACATGAAGACAGTGCCATACATGATGGAAATTGCCATGCCAGGACTTCTATATCCATTGCAAATAGGTGAAGTGGAGGTGGGTGATTATTTCTTCACAAGTTACAATACTGTAGCTAAGGTATTGGCAACAGAAGGTAATGTCATCAAAATGTCGGATGGGAATTACTTGCAAGTCTATGACCTGCGCCCCATCCACTTCACTTATCTTTATACGGACGCCATTGATGATGAAGATGTAATACGTGCTATCGTCAATTTTCCCAATGGAAACCCTAAGTACGCCCACATTTTACAAAACATGGTAAGACGGATTAATGCAGCTATTCACATCGCGCTATGTGATGCCACATTGGCGAAAGATGGAATAACTTATTTGAATATTTATTAACAGAGAAGAATATGAATATACTTATAATAAACCAGCCACTTAACAATAGAGGAGATGAGTCGGCACATAAAGGGTTAATCAGAGCGATCGTAAAAAATATACCAGAAGCGAATATTACAGTACTCTTTGATGGCAACAATGAAAGCACAAAAGACAGTGTACGTCAATTTTCCGTGAAGTCTGAGCGCGTTCGGTACGTATGTTTTAAACCCATACTGGAAAAGGGACGTCATTTTGCGTGCATGAATGCGTTGAAATATAATTTGCCATGGCTTGCACAACTACATCCAGGTATCGGACCATATTTGGAATATTTTAAGAAAGCAGACTATGTGGTATGTGCACCAGGTGGTATGTGCATGGGAGGATTTATGAGTTGGGGGCATCTCACGCAACTTTATTATGCAAAATGGTGCAACAAACCTCTTGCTTACTATGGCAGGTCATTTGGCCCTTTCTCAGACGAGACACCTGAAAAAGCTCTTTTCAAAAAGTTAAGTGTTAATATTCTCAAGTATTTTAGTTTCCTTTCTATACGTGACAAAAAAACAGAACACATAGCAGATTCCTTGGGAATAAATAACTATGTGAGTGTTGTTGATTCAGCTTTCCTTGATTCGCCTAAGGTGGACATTCCACAGGAGATAAAAAAACAAATAGGAGATAAGTACTTTGTATTTGTTCCAAACTTGCTTATATGGCATCCGTTCTATAAAGGCAAAATAACAAAGGAAGAGATTATTCAGTTCTATTGTGAGGCTATAGATGTCCTTTTTGCAAAATATCCAGATAGCAAGGCTGTGATGCTTCCGCAAACTTTCAACTATGGTAGTTACAACGGAGACGATATTCATCTTTTTAGAGAGATAGCAGCTGCAAAGAACGATAAACGCATAGTTGTTGTTGACGACAAATATAGCAGCGACATCCAGCAAACAATCATAGCAGATTCACAACTAATGGTAGGATCGCGCTATCATAGCGTGGTATTTGCACTTAACAATGTAACACCCTTCATCGCTTTAAGTTACGAACATAAAATATCAGGACTTCTTGAAACAATCGGTAAAACTGATTGTATGATAGATATAGAGACAGCTATATTTTCACAAGAAGGACGTCGAGATGTATTACGACAATTATCTGAAAAAATCGAAAGTGCGAAGTCTGATACTAAGGCAAGGTCAGTATGTAAAAAACTGGCAGAAGACGGATTTATTGAATTTAAGAAGAGATTCTTAAATATGTAGTTATGAAATTTTACTTATTGGTTCACTTCTACAATGTCCTTCTGTCCTTGCCCCCGACGATAAAGAATTATGAACATACGTAAACAACACGTATTATGAGTAAGAGAATAACCAATTTGCATATAGAAAAACTGAAAGGCTTAGAAAACTTAGTAAGCATCCAACCCCTATTTTGGTGGTATGAAATTTAATCACTACCTTTGCG
>OBLI01001346.1_pt1 | contig 24286 bp, 30 predicted proteins | sample 1519701 | NCBI WGS metagenome assembly OBLI01 (sample SAMEA3663005, study PRJEB22513) | pig gut metagenome | biome: pig gut; feature: pig-associated habitat; material: faeces | place: France | collected 2012
GTACGCCGACAATACTTGGCGGGTGACTGCCCGGGAAGATAGGTAATGCCAACACCAGACTCCACCAGAAATGGTGGAGTTTTTCTTATCCGTGACAGCCTGCCGGACTGTTACAGGAGACAGGATAATCCCCGGCATGCCCGGAAAAATGGTATTACTTGGGAGATATCGTGATGGAACCAGTAGCAGAAGAAGGTAAGGAAAGGAAACCAAGCAGAAAACATTACATAGACAACATTCGTAGTATGTGTATTCTGTTGTTAGTACCATATCATGCTGCAATGGCATGGAACTGTTGGGGAGAGGGTAACTATATATGGTTTTCCAATAACAGAATTTTAAGTTCTTTTATCACCTTTCTGTCTCCCTGGTATATGTCCCTGTTATTTGTCCTCGCTGGAATAAGCCTGTTTTATTCATTGAGAAAGCGATCTGCCAGCTTGGTCATAAAGGAGAGACTGTGCAAATTGGCTTTGCCGTTGGTTGCTGGAATGTTAACAGTAGTACCGCTGATGACTTATTATGCTGACAAGTTTCATACTGGATATAGGGGTAGCTTTTGGGATCATTATTTCGTCTTCTTTTCGAGATTTACGACATTAACAGGATACGATGGGGGATTTACACCTGCTCATCTGTGGTTTTTATTTTATCTGTTGATCATCTCGCTATTATGCCTTGGCATCATTTCTTTACAGAAAAGACTGATACCTAAGCTACCACAGAGACATAACTTATCTTCAGGCAATCCATCTATTATTCGGCAGTTATTCATGGTTTATGGTTTAGGCATTTTTTCTGTCGTACTATCTCCTGTTCTGAACATTGCCGGAAAGAGTTTGGGAACATTCTTGGCGTTTTTCCTTCTAGGATATTATGTATTCTCGAGAGAGGATATAATGGCTTTGATTGTCAGGACGCGGTGGATTCAATCTGGCTTAATGATATTTTTCGGGATTCTTTATACATATCTGTTTCTATGGACCGATTCAATAAACTTAATAATGAAAACAATTGCAATGTACCTCGCGGGTTGGTTCGGAATATTAACGATGCTTGGTTTTGGCGAGGCACATTTCAATCAGAATAACAGGATTACGGAATACCTTTGTTCACGTTCCTTTTTATTCTACATATTTCATTTTGTTTGGGTTATCGTTTTTCAGTATTATCTCTGTCAATTTACTTTAAGTGATACCGCGATTTACATTATTTCTGTTTTCGGTTCATACATTATGACGTTTCTCATGATTGAAATAATCAGTAGAGTACCTATTGTTAGTTTTCTATTTGGGGTAAAAAGAAAGCGGGCGTCCAAGGCATGAGGATTTCCAGTTCTTTATGAGATGGGAACTTTACACAATAGAAGAAATAGAGCAGATCTTTACCTCATTGGGCATGCGTGTTACGCAGTGCTTCGCGGATTTTTCCGGTCGCAAATTGACAGACAATGATATTCAGATGATCGTTTGCTCAGAAAAATTGTAACAACATACGCCTAAAATGGATCCGCATGGCAGCGCCATGCGGATCATTTCATTATGGCGTCACTTCTGTGACAGTCAGAATACCATTTTTCACCTGAAATCGGATATTGTACCCCGAAAAGGTCAGCCCATAGGTTCGCTCCGGGTCATTCTGATAGGTGGGTCTGGGATCGTGTTCCAGAACGCCGATGACCGCATTCTGTTTTTCAAGAGGGATTTTCTTCAGAAGCGTTTCGGGGAAATCCACCTTCAGTAAAAAATCACCTGCACGGTCTGTAAAGCCACCCAAGGCCTCCGGTCGGGCGTCACTATAGGGAATGTATGGTTTAATATCAAATATTGGCGTTCCGTCCATTAAATCTGCGCCGCCAACGTGCAGTACGGTGCCGAATTCCCTGGTCTCCTCAACCCCCAGAAGTCTCACGCAGGAAAGCCCTAAACTGTTGGGTCTGAAGGGAGAACGGGTGGCAAATACACCCATCCGCACGTTGCCGCCCAGACGGGGCGGGCGGACGGTGGGCGACCAGTCCTGGCGTACTGCCTGAGAGAATTGCCAAATGAGCCAAAGATGGGAAAAACCTTCGATTCCCCGCAGAGCGTCCGGGTTTCGGAATTCCGGCGCAAAAACAATGGTAGAACGAAGCGCCTCTACAAGACCACTTTGACGGGGAATCCCAAATTTCGTAGGGAAATCGCTTTTCATGTGGGCAATTGCCTGTATTTCAGTTTTCATATTATGCGTTTCCTTTCCTGAGCGCAAAGGTAACAGCGAAAAGGAAGGCCAGAATCAGGCTGATGGCAGCGCCTGCGGAGCAGCCTAAATAATAGGAAGCGGTTAATCCGCCAATACCAGCCAGCAGCGCAAACAAAACGGAGAAACCATGATATTGCCGCAGATTCTTGGAAATGTTCCGTGCAGACGCACCAGGAAGAACCATGAGGGAATTAAGAATCAGAAGACCGACGCTGGAAATACTCAAAGTAACGACGACCGCAATCGCCACGGTGAACAGTGTCTGAGACAGCTCCACGGGAATGCCCCGGGAGGAAGCAAGCTGTGGATGAATGGCGGTCAGCGTCAACCGGTTGGCACACAGCACCCAGAATAGAAGCAGTGTCACCAGAACCAGCGCCAGCAGGCCGATTTCCGTGGGCGTGACGGAGAGAATATCGCCAATCAGATACTTGTTGTACTTCGTGAAGCTGCCGCCGCCCAGTGTCGCAATGAAGATGCCCAACGCCACAGCGGTGCTTGAAAAAACACCAATCAGGGTGTCCGCTGCCTGATTGGAGCGGCTGTGTACATAGGAAAAAATCAAAGCGAAAGCCACGCTGAACAGCACGGCTGCCCAGGCAGGCGCACTCATGCCGCAGATCGCGCCAATGGCAATGCCTGTAAAGGCGGAGTGGCCCAAAGCGTCGGAGAAGAAGCTCATGCGTCCGGTGACGATCATGGTGGACATCAGGCCGAACAGGGGCGCCATCAGCAGCAGCGCCAGCAGGGCATTTTTCATAAAATCCCAGTGAAGCATTTTAATGGGCAGCAAATCACAGAACCAGTACCAAAGAGTCATGATTTGCCTCCTTTCATATGGAACGCCTGATAAAATTCGGGAGAATTCAGTACGGTCTCCGGCGGTCCCTGAATCAGAATTCCGCGGTCAATGAGGACGGCCTGATTGGCATAGCGGGGGAGCATGGAAAAATCATGGGTGGTCATGAGAATGGACAGGTCGTAGTTTTTTCGGATCTCGTCCAGCATATCCATCAGGGTCTCCATGCCTTCCACATCGACACCGGACAGGGGTTCGTCCAGAATCAGAATATTCGGCACGGGTTCCAGCGCCAGGGCCAGCAGTACCCGCTGCAATTCACCGCCGGACAGGGTACCTACCCGTTTGTCGATCAGGTCTTCACCATGAACCCGTTCCAGACACTCCAGAACCAGCGAACGCATAGCTTTGCTCAGCCCCAGAAAAGCGGGCCGCCGGCTCATGCAGCAGGCGAACAGATCCGCCACACTGACCGGGTCGCTGGGATCAAAGGCGGGGCTTTGGGGCACATAGCCGATTCGCGGCTTTTTGCTGCGCTGGCCCGGCTCGGAAAAGGCAATGACACCCTCATAATCCCGCTGGCCCAGAATGGCCTTCAGAAAGGTGGATTTTCCCGCGCCGTTTGGCCCGATCAGCGCAACCAGTTCTCCGCAGTGAACGTGCAGATTGACATCCGATAAAATGTACTCGCCGCCGATTTTGACGGAGAGGTTTTCCACCCGCAGGCAGCAGGAATGCCCGCAGGAGCCGCCGTGAATATCCAGATTCATCCCAAAGCCTCCTTGATGGTGTCGATGTTGTGGTACATGGCGTCAAAGTAGCCCTCTGCGGACATGGCCATGTCCAGAGCATACAGGCCGCAGCCGGTTTCCCGGGCAATGATATCGGCGGCGGAGGTGCTGCCATTGGTTTCCGTAAAGACAGCAGGGAGCGACTGCTCCTGTACCAACGATATCAGTTCTATCAATTCCCGGGCGGATGCCTCGCTGCCGGATTCCTCTTCCACAGCCTTGACAATGGTGAGGTCAAAGGCTTCCGCAAAGTAGGAAAAGCCGTCATGGAAGGTGATGAGCTTCCGGCATTGCAGCTCGGACAGCGTATCCTCGCCATACTGCTGAAGCGCGGTCAGATCGGTGAGAAGTCCGTCGAGATTGTCTTCAAAGGTCTGAACGTATTCGGGATACCGAGCGGACAGCCCGGCGCAGATGTTGCGGGCCATGACCTTGGCATTCTCCGGTGACAGCCAGATATGGGGGTCCTTCTCGTGATCGTGATGCGCTTCCCCATGATGCGCGTCTTCCTCCGCGCTGCACAGCAGGGGGATCACCGCTGAGGCATCTACTATGGAGGCGTTCAGCAGCAGATCGTCCAGAAAGTCCTCCAGACCCGCGCCGGAAATGACGATGGTCTCCGCAGCCTCTGCAGCTTTTACCTGACGGACGTTGAGGGAGTAATCATGCAGGCAACTGATCTGTTCGGTTACCAGTCGGGTTACAGTAATAGGGGTGCCCGCGCACAGGCGGGAGGAAAACTCCCAGACGGGCAGGGTAGTCGCGGCAATCTGCGCAGTTTGCGCAGAAGGGGCGCATCCGCACAGCAGAAGAACCGACACAATCGCTGCAATGACAATTTTCATATATTTCATGGAAACACTCCAATATGCGAGGATATCTCATACTGATATTCAATAGAAAACTTTAATTCGCAAGAATTGAAGTTTTCTATAGGAAGATCATAATGAGACGGGTTTCCATGATTTTCTATTCCGAAAATCATGGAAACGACAACGCCGTCAGGCGGTGTCTTCTTGATAAAATTAAATAATTTTATCAAGAAAGAGTATCACAACTATTTTATCACAGTCTGTCAAGAAAAAAAGAGCCTGCGTTCACAGGCTCTCTTTTCGCTATGTATGGTGAATCAGTGGTTCTCCATCCATTCCTTGACCTTGGTCTTCGCCATTCTCTGAATATCCTCAGTAGGATACTTGGAGGTCTCGCCGCCAACGCCGTACACGAAGTACAGACCTTCGGGAGTCTGGAACAGATCTTCCTCATAGCCGGCGGGATCGCCCAGAGCGCCGGAGGTGAACTTCTTGACCAGGGTAGCGGTCTCGGTGTCATACTCCTTCTTGCAGATGATCTTCTTCATGGATTGAACCTCCTTTCATGGGTAATCATTTCTACGCCAGCAATTATACACTTTTTTGTAAGGAAATCAAGAGAAAAAATAGAAATCTCTTAACATTTTACCAAAGTTTGGACGATGTTTCAATTTCATCACCCGTTTTATAGGGGCACCTGTGTGCAAACTGCACAAAATATTCGCGTTTTTTGTCGGATTTGCGGATTGTGCCATGGCGCAAAATGTGGTATTATTGTGAAAATGGAGGCGAAAACATGAAGGATTTCCCTGTTTTTACCACAGAGCACGGAGTTGCAAGCCTGATTCTCAAGGAGATTCCCTATCAGGGGACAGCGTATGTAATTCTTCGGGATTCTCAGGAACCGGAGGCGCTTGCTCAGGAATGCGCGGACTTTTGCCGTGTCTGCGGCGGGTCGCGGATCTACGCCACCGGCCACGATGTGCTGGCGGCGTATCCCTTTTACACAGCCATGTGGGAGATGATCTGTATCCGGGAGCGGATGCCGGACACGGACGCTGACCTCTGGCCCGTGCAGGAAAAGACGCTGGCACGGTGGCAGAGCATTTATAACGGGAAGGTGACAAAGCTTCCGAACGGCGCGTGGATGACAGACGCGGACGGGAGGGAAATGCTGCGGCAAGGGGACGGCTATTTCATTCACAGAGGTGACGTACTGCTTGGCATCGGCAGAGCTGCGGCAGACCGAATCGACTGGGTGGCTTCCATTGTTCCGGGAGCGGGCGCGGATGTGGTCAAGGCTCTCGCCCATGCGGCAACGGAGGATACCATTTCGCTGACAGTGGCATCGGTCAATCAGAAGGCGGTCAGTCTGTATGAAAGTTTGGGTTTTGTGAGAACCAGGGAAATATCCAGATGGTATCAGCTCCGGTGAGTTGGATAGAATCCACAAAACGGGGAAAACAAATTTGTACTGCTCTGGAAAAATACTTGACATACATGGCGCCTTATGCTATAATGCCCAAGGTCAAGGAAAAAGCCTTGACACGAGGAGGTTCCCATGGACGCGCTGGAGATGACGCTGCTGCTGGACTATTACGGCGGTATGCTTACGGACAAGCAGAGAGACTGCTTTGATATGCGCTATAATCAGGACCTCTCTCTGGGAGAGATCGGGGAAGCGCTGGGCGTCAGCCGTCAGGCGGTCTGCGATAACCTGACCCGCACGGAAGCGCTGCTGCGCCGGATGGAAGAGAACATCGGCTGCGTCCGGCGAGACCGGATCACCCGTCAGGCGGTTCAGGAGATTCTGAATGCCGCCGAGGAACTGAAAGCATCCACCGATCCCGCTGTTTCACCCCTTGCCGGTCGGATTATTGCCGCGGCACAGGCACTGAAGGAGTAAACCATGGCATTTGAAGGCTTAACCGAAAAAATTTCCGCCACCTTCAAAAAGCTTCGCGGCAAGGGCCGTCTGAAGGAAGCCGATGTGAAGGAGGCTATGCGTGAGATCCGCATGGCGCTGCTGGAAGCGGACGTCAGCTATAAGGTGGTCAAGGACTTCACCAAGGCTGTGACGGAGCGCTGCGTCGGCACCGACGTGCTGGAATCTCTCACGCCTGCCCAGATGATCGTGAAGATCGTCAATGAGGAGCTGTGCAAGCTCATGGGCAGCGATACCAAGCATCTGAATATCAACCCCAATGGTCCAACGGTTGTGATGCTGGTGGGCCTGCAGGGCGCCGGTAAGACCACCAACGGCTCCAAGCTGGCAGGCCTGCAGAAGCGGCAGGGCAGAAATCCCCTACTGGTGGCCTGCGATATCTACCGTCCCGCCGCCATTCAGCAGCTGCAGGTCTGCGGTGAGAAGCTGGGCATTCCGGTGTTTGAAAAAGGCACCCAGGACCCGGTGCAGACGGCGAAGGAAGCCGTCCTCTACGCCCGTCAGCGGGGCTACGACATGGTGTTTCTGGACACCGCCGGACGTCTGCATGTGGACGAAGCTCTGATGAACGAGCTGAAAAACATCAAGGCGGCGGTCAAGCCTGACGAGATCATGCTGGTGGTGGACGCCATGACCGGTCAGGACGCAGTCAACGCGGCCCAGAGCTTCAACGAGTGGCTGGATATCGATTCCGTCATGCTGAGTAAGCTGGACGGCGACGCCCGTGGCGGCGCGGCCCTGTCCGTCAAGGCCATCACCGGCAAGCCCATAAAGTTCGCCGGTATCGGCGAAAAGCTGGAGGACATCGAGCCCTTCCATCCCGACCGGATGGCCAGCCGGATTCTCGGCATGGGCGATATGCTGACCCTCATCGAAAAGGCGGAAAAGGCCTATGATGCCAAAAAGGCCGCCGAGATGGAGAAGAAGCTGAAAACCAACAAGTTCACCCTTCAGGATTTCTACGACCAGATGGTCCAGATGAAATCCATGGGTTCCATGGAGGAGATTCTTGCCCAGATGCCCGGCGGCGCCAACCTGAAGGGCGTGAAGCTGGACGAAAAGGCCATGGCCCACACCGAGGCCATCATCCTGTCCATGACCCCCAAGGAGCGGGAAAAACCCGAGATCATCGGTGCCAGCCGGAAAAAGCGGATTGCCGCCGGTGCGGGCGTCCGTGTGGAGGACGTGAACAAGCTGTTAAAGTCCTTTGAGCAGATGCGCAAGCTCATCAAGCAGTTCTCCGGCCCCGGCGCGGGGAAGAAAATGAAGCGCATGAGCCGCATGGGCGGCTTCGGCGGGGGCTTCCCCGGCTTTTAATGTTGTTCGCTGAAAGCAAATTGCTTTGCGATATAGATTTTAAAATAATTTTGGAGGTGAACTCTCATGGTTAAGATCAGACTGAGAAGAATGGGCGCGAAGAAGGCTCCTTACTACCGTATCGTTGTGGCTGATTCCCGTTCTCCCCGTGATGGCCGCTGCATCGAGGAGATTGGCACTTACAACCCCCTGACCCAGCCCGCCACCATCACCGTGGACGCCGAGAAGGCTCAGAACTGGATCAAGAACGGCGCACAGCCCACCGACACTGTCCGTGGTCTGCTGAAGAGTGCTGGCGTTCTGTAAGATCCCAAAGGAGAATCCCGAATGAAAGAACTTTTGCTGTACATGGCAAAAAATCTGGTGGATGATCCTGAGGCGGTTACCGTAACCGAAATCGATGGCGAGGACGGGAAGGTACTGGAGCTGCGTGTCGCCGAAGGCGATATGGGCAAGGTGATCGGCCGCCAAGGACGGATCGCCAAGGAAATCCGTACCATCATTAAGACTGTAGCCCAGCGCACTGGCGAAAAGGTCACGGTCGAAATCGTGGATTAAACGAGGATGCGTGACGTTACCGTCACGCATTTCTTTTTTTGGGATTCTTTTGTACATCGACAAAGAATAATTAGGAGCGTGAGCGACTATGAAACTTGAATATATTGAAGCCGGAGAGATTGTCACCACCCACGGTGTCCGCGGGGAAGTAAAGGTACTGTGCTGGCTGGACGCACCGGAGATGCTCTGCGAATATAACCGCTGCCGCATTGCTGGGAAGGATTACGAAATGGAATCCGTCCGGGTGCAGAAGACCTGCAATCTGGTAAAGCTCAGGGGCATCGACACCATGGAGGAGGCCCAGAAGCTCCGGGGCAAGGTGCTGGAGCTGTACCGGGAGGATGTGGACGATGCGGTCATTTTCGCCGCCGAGCTGATCGGCATGAAGGTCTGCGCTGGGGACACCTGCATCGGAACCATCCGGGAGGTGCTGGACTATCCCGGAAATGCGGTCTATGTGGTGCAGGGCGAGCATGAATATATGATCCCTGCCGTCAGGCAGTTCATCCTGTCCACGGACATGGAGAAAAATGTCATGCAGGTGAAGCTGATCGAAGGGATGCGCAGTGATGAGAATTGACATCATGACCCTGTTCCCGGAGACACTGGGAGATGTGCTGTCCGAAAGCATCTTAGGCCGGGCCCAGGAGCGGGGCTATATCCACATCGACACCCACCAGATTCGGGACTACACCGCAAATAAGCAGAATCAGGTGGACGATTACCCCTACGGCGGGGGCAGGGGAGCCATCATGAACGCGGACCCGCTGTACCGCTGCTGGGAGGCTGTCTGTGATGAAGCCGGCGGCCCGGTGCATACCATCTACCTGTCTCCCTGCGGGCATACCTTCCGGCAGACGGATGCCATTCGCTTAAGCAAGCTGGACAATCTGATTCTGGTCTGCGGCCACTATGAGGGCATCGACCAGCGGTTCATCGACGAGTGCGTGGACGAGGAGATTTCTCTTGGCGACTTCGTCCTCACCGGCGGGGAGATTGCCGCCATGGCGGTAACGGACGCGGTGTGCCGCATGGTGCCCGGGGTTCTTGCCGACCCGGAGTGCTTTGAGGATGAAAGCCATTTTAACGGCCTTCTGGAATACCCCCAGTACACGCGGCCTGCTGTCTGGCACGGCAGAGCCATCCCGGAGATTCTCACCTCCGGCAATCATGAGAAGGTGCGCCAGTGGCGCAGAAAGCAGTCCCTGCGCCGCACACGGGAGCGCAGGCCGGATATGTACGAGAAGCTGGACCTGACCTCCAAGCAGGATCAGAAGCTATTGAAAGAGATGGAGGCGGAAGACGCCGCCGGAAAGACAATGGGATAGAAGATATGGAAAAAGTGATTACGGTTGCACAGGTGATTGTGCCGATTTTGGTCGCGGTGCTGCTGGGCGTGCTGGCGAAACGCAGAAAGCTGATGACACCGGAGCAGGTGCAGGGCTTGCAGCAGTTTGTCCTCAAATTCGGATTGCCTTGCGTGATATTCACCTCCTGCCTGACGGCGAACATGGGGATGGAGTCCCTAAGCAGCATGGGGCTGGTGCTGCTTTTTGTGCTGCTGTCCACAGTGCTGTCCTTTACGGTCCTCAAAAAGCGGTACGCCTATCACAATCTGCCTATGCTGTTCTGCGCGCAGGAGACGGGAATGCTGGGCATCCCTCTGTTTATCATCCTCTTCGGCGCGGTGCAGTCCTACCGGATGGGCGTGCTGGATCTGATTCAGGCGGTCACCGCCTATCCGGTGATTGCCATTTTAACCACGGACACCGGCGAGAATCCCACGGCATCGGAGATCGTCAAAAAGGTATTTACCTCTCCGCTGATGATTATGAGCCTTCTGGGCCTGTCCCTGAATCTGTCCGGAATCGGTGTCTGGCTGAACCGGATCGGCATCGGCGGTATTATTACCGCCAGTACATCTTTTCTTTCCCAACCCATCAGCGCCCTGATGATTTTCAGCGTGGGATATAATTTCTCTCTGGCTAAGGAGTGCCGCAGACCGGTGCTGGAAATCGCGGGCATCCATTTTGGAATCTTTGCGTTGTTTGCCGTCCTGATTCAGGGCGCGCTGTTCCTGCTGCCCAATGTGGACAGCCTGACCCGGTGGGCGACGCTTCTCTACTGCGCGCTGCCTGCCAGCTATCTGGCGCCGGGACTGGGCAGAAACACCCGGGACTATACCATGGCCTCCGGTGTCTGTTCCGTATTAACAGCCACCTGTCTGCTGGTTTTCTGTGTCATCGCGGCGGTGGTCGCATAACGAAAAAGGAGGAGCGGTTTTGCTCCTCCTTGCTTCATTTTGCGGATAAATCCACGCTTCTTCTGAGCATGGACAGGGCTGGCACCGGCTTTGGCAGCTGAATGGTAAAGCGCATCTGGGGCGTTCTGGCTTCCTCCAGCGGCATTCCATCCATGCCAGCCATTCCCTCAGCGGTAATGGGGAAGGGCCGCAGATCGGGGCCTACGACCTCCAGCGCATCTCCTGCCCGGAACTTGTTGTTCAGGCTGCAAACCGCCACGCCGTTTTCATCGCAGACTTCCACCTTTGCCACGATCTGCCACTGCCGAATATACCGGGAGTTTTCCGTGTACTGCCCCGGCTGACCATAGTAGAAGCCGGTGGAGTAGACCCGGTGGGAAACGTGTTCCACCTCATCCCGCCAAACCGGGTCGATCTCCCGCCCGGCGAAAACATCGTCGATGCAGTGGCGGTAGGCGCCGGTGACGATGGCGGCGTAGTAGGCGGATTTGGCCCGTCCCTCAATTTTGATGCAGTCCACCCCGGCATCCATCAGGTCTTTCAGATGGTCAATCATGCACATATCCCGGGAGTTGAGAATGTAGGTGCCCTTTTCGTCCTCGTAAACGGGGAAATATTCACCGGGCCGTTTTTCCTCCATCAGGGCGTACTGATACCGGCAGGGCTGGGCGCAGGCCCCCCGGTTGGAATCCCGCCCGGTCATGTAGTTGCTGAGCAGGCACCGGCCTGAGTAGCTGACGCACATGGCGCCGTGACCAAAGGTCTCGATTTCCAGCTTGGGGTCCACCTTTTGCCGGATGGTGCGAATCTCGTCCAGCGAGCACTCCCGGGCCAGCACCACCCGCTTCGCGCCTAAGTCAAACCAGCTCTGGGCGCATTCGTAGTTGGCGATGGACTGCTGGGTGGAGATGTGGCGCTCACAGTGGGGGGCATATTTCCCCGCCAGCATGAAAGCGCCCAAATCCGCCACAATCAGCGCATCCACCCCGGCATCGTCCAGCTGCTCCAGATACACGGGCAGCTGGGCGACTTCCTCATTTCGGGGCATGGTGTTCACAGTCACATGGCACTTGACCCCATGCGCATGGGCAAATTTAACCGCATCCGGCAGCTCCTCCGGGGGAAAATTCCCCGCGAAGGAGCGCATACCGAAGCTGGTGCCCGCCAGATACACCGCGTCCGCACCGTACAGGACGGACATTTTCAGCCGTTCCATATCTCCGGCGGGGCTGAGAAGTTCCAGTTTTCTCATTGTCCCTCCGCATAGGCTGCCACGTTAGCGGAATGCTCTTCGTAGGTGGTGGAGAAGGTGTGCATACCGGTTTCGGGGTTCAGCACGTAGTAGTAATAGTTGTGATTTTCGGGGTTCAGAGCGGCCCGCAGGCTGGACAGGCCGGGATTGGAGATGGGCGTGGGGGTTAGACCGGTGTGGGTATAGGTGTTGTAGGGGGAGTCCACCTGCAAATCCTCCCGGGTCAGATCGGTTTTGCCGTCCAGCGCATAGACGATGGAGGCGTCGATGTTCAGATAGGCGGGAGTGCCGTCCCAGCGGAACAGACGGTTGTAAATAACGCCCGCGATTGTGGGGGCTTCCGAGGGCGCGGCGGCTTCCTTTTCAATCATGGACGCCACGATGGCGACCTCCCGAACGCCGTATCCGCCGCCGGTGACGTTGGCGTTCAGCGTCTCGATCTGGGCCTGCATTTCCTCGTCAAACCGACGTTCAAAGTTGTCCAGCAGTTTTTCCAGCACCTCTCTGGGAGTGGAGTTCTTATAGAAGTCATAGGTATCCGGGAACAGGAAGCCTTCCAGGCAGTAACCCTGGCCCCGCTCCACATTTTCCAGGAACCAGTAATCCTTCAATTCCCCGCTGGCGGCATAGGCAGCAAGATCCTGCGCGGTACAGATGCGCTTTTCCTCCAGCATGGCGAAAATCTGCCGGCAGGTGTAACCCTCGGGAATGAGCACGTCCTCCACGACGGTACGGCTGGAGCTGGCAGACATCATATTCACCAGCGCATGGTAGTCGTAGCGGGTGTTCAGGTCATAGATACCCGGGTCGATATCCTCCTCGGCATCGGAAATATCCGCATAGAGCTTAAACAGACTGCGGTAGCGGATCAGGCCGTTATGATAGAGCTTTTCGATGATGTCGTCCATGGTGTCGGACTCGTAGATGGTGACGGTAACGGGCCTGTCCTCCCGCCCGAAGGCCAGCACATCCGCCGCGCAGACCCACAGCATCCGCCCGGCGGTGACGCCGATGGCAAGAATCAGCGCCAGCCACACCACAGTGACCAGCATATTGGGAATGCCCAGCAGACCCTCGCCTTTCTTCCGCTTAGGTCGGCCCTTTCGGGGCGGACGTTCCGATACAGGGGACTTCTGCTCCGGTGGGGGAGCATCCATCATTTCTTCAAAATCCTTGCTGTTTGATTCCTGAAATTCCCGATCTGGGGCAGGGGCCTCCGGCTCCTCGGCAAACAGCACCTCTTCCAATTCGGGGTCGTCCAGAATAGACAGATCAACGGCAGGAGCCGACTCCACAGGTGCTTCCGGAGCGTTGGCATCTGCGGGAGCGTCGGCGGCTTTGGCCTGTTTTTCAATCTCTGCGGCTTCTGAGGGTGCGGCCGGTGCTTCCTCCGGCACTGAGTCTGCGGGAGCACCGTTCACAGGGGGCAATTCCGCTGCATCGGCAGTTTGGGACTCCTCATCGGGTTGCTCCGGGACGGATTCCTCGCTGGTAAAGGTCAGCGCTTCGATGACAGGGACCTCACTGGCCTCCGGTTCGGAAACAGGGGCAGTCTCCTCCGGGGAGACCGGGAGAGCGTCCTGCTCCGGAATGTTTTTTTCTTCCATGGGGTTCCTCCTCAGCGAATCACGATCTGCCGCGCAACCTCATCGGCGGCTTCCTGTCCCTTCAAAGCGGTAATCAGCTGAAGGGCGAAGGGAATGGCGCAGCCGGCAGAGGTGCCGGTAATCAAATTTCCGTCCGTGACGGCAGCGGCATCGGGGACCATGACTGCTTCACCCATCTGCTCCTCACAACCGGGGTAGCAGGTGGCGCGTTTGCCGTCGGTGATGCCAAGCTGGGCGAGAACCGTGGGGCCGGCGCAGATAGCGGCCACCAGCTTGTGGTTTTCGTAGGCGAATTTTACCGCGTCCAGCGCGCTCTGACTTGCCTTGATGGAGGCCACGCCCCCCAGGCCGCCGGGCAGAACAATCCCCTCCAGATTGGTCAGATCCATTTCGCCCAGCTCGATATCGGCGACAATGCCGATCTCCCGGCTGCCGTATACGGTTTTCCCGTTAATACCCACGGTGCAAACGTCAATTCCGGCCCGGCGCATCATAACCAGCGGAACCATGGCCTCGGTCACTTCAAATCCGGTGCCCAACATCATATATACCATCGTTTAATCCTCCAAACAGGCCGCCACATGGCGGTAAATTTCTTCGTGAATGTCATCAATGGAGCGCATAGCCCCGTTCTTTACGCACCCAATCACCGTCCAGCCGTAGTATTCGGCGGCAGCCCTTCCCGTGCGGCGGCAGGTGGCCAGATATTCCAGGTCTTGCTCATGAATATCCGCGTGGGTGTGGGTGGCGGCTTCCCGGGAGCGCATCATTTTTTCGGTGAAATCCGTGGGAACATCCAGATAGACCACCAAATCCGGCCGCGGAAGCCCCAATTTGCTATATTCAAAGTCATACAGCCACTTCAGGAAATCGCTCTGCTTTTCCGGCGGTTCCTTGGAAGTCTGATGCACGGCATTGGAGGTGGTGTAGCGGTCGGAGACCACCAGTCCGCCGCTTTCATACCACTGTCCCCAGACCTTTTTGTAGGACGCATAGCGGTCAACGGAGTAGAATGCGGAAGCGGCATAGGCGTTCACGTCCGAGGGCCTTGCCCCGAATTCGCCCCCCAGATACATCCGGATCAGCGCCGAGCTGGGTTCGGAGTACTGTGGAAACACCAGCTTCTGAAACTGCCGCCCCTCCTGCGAAAGTCTGTCAGTCAGACGCTGAAACTGTGTAGATTTCCCGGAACCGTCTGTTCCTTCCAGTACGATTAGTTTGCCCATAATTTGTCTCCTTATGGTTTGGACAGAATATCATACCCTACAATATACCATAGGAAACCCGATTTGTCCACCGTTGCACCTGCGCCCAATTCTTAATTTTCCGCAAACATGGGCGAAAAAGAAGAAACTGTTGCAAATAAAGGGAAAAGATGATATAGTGGACCTATCTATGGATAAAAAGAGGAAAAACCAATGGAAGTAACTTTTGAAAGTTTGGGCCTCAGCGAGGCCATGCTGAAAGCGCTGGAACAGAAGGGCTACGGCTATCCCACCACCATCCAGGCGGAGGCCATCCCGCACTTTATGCAGTGGAAGGATGTCATTGCCAAGGCCCCCACCGGCACCGGCAAGACCTTCGCCTTCGGAATCCCCATGATTGAGCACATCGACCCAGCCAATGAGGCGGTACAGGGCCTGATTCTGGCCCCCACCCGGGAGCTTGCAATTCAGATCGGCGATGAGCTGCGGGGATTGCTCACCTATTTTCAGGGCATCCGTGTGGCGGTGCTCTACGGCGGCGCGGGCATCGGCGGACAGGTAAAGCAGCTGGAGCGCAAGCCCCAGATTGTGGTTGCCACCCCCGGACGGCTGATGGACCACTACAACCGCAAAACCATCCGGCTGGACAAGATTCAGACTGTGGTTCTGGACGAAGCCGACCGGATGCTGGACATGGGCTTTTTCAAGGACGTGACCCGCATCATCGACAAGGTGAAAAACCGGAAGAATCTGGGCCTGTTCTCCGCCACCATTTCTCAGGAGGTCATGACCGTGTCCTGGATGTACCAGCGGGACGAGGTGGAGATCACCGTGGAGCCGAAACAGGAGGATCGCCCGGACATCGACCAGTACAGCCTGAGCTGTACCCCTCTGGCAAAGGCGGAAACCACTCTGCGCCTTATCCAGACGCAAGGCTACGAGCGGGTCATGATCTTCTGCAACACCAAGCATATGTGCCAGCGGCTCAGCGACGAGCTGCAGCGGGCGGGCCTTGACTGCGACTGCATCCACGGCGATATCCGCCAGAGTCAGCGGGAGAAGACCATGCAGCGCTACCGGGATGGAAAGCTCCCCATCCTGATCGCCACGGATGTGGCCTCCCGGGGCATCGACGTGGAGGACGTGGACTGCGTTATCAACTATGATATCCCCGAAGAGAACGAATACTATGTCCACCGCATCGGCCGCACCGGTCGTGCCCGCCGCAAGGGCGTGGCGTGGAGTCTCATCAGCAACTTCCCGGAGCAGGCCCGGCTGGATGATATCTGCAAATACTGCCAGTTTACCGTGAAGCCCATGGTGCTGGATGAAAACGGAAATCTGAGTGAAGAAGAGGTGAAAGCCCCCGTCAAGCCCCGGAGGCGTCTGCGGTGAACCCGCGGGAACGGGGCTTCCTCCTGCTGACCAGCCATCTTGGCGACCCGGAACGGAAGGTGCTGACGGTGGCCCAGCTGCGCTCGCTGGCAATCCGTGTGGGGGATATGCAGCCGGTGGAGCCGGACCGGGAGCTGACGGAGCGGGATTTGGCAGCACTGGGCTACAGCCGGGAAGCGGCTGGGCACATTGTGTCGCTTTTGCGTCAGGAAGACCTTTTGGATGGATATCTTGCAAAAGGCGCGGTATTGGGCTGCGTACCCATCACCCGTGTCAGCGACAGGTATCCCCAAATTCTGCGCCAACGTCTGGGACTGGACAGTCCCGGCTGCCTGTGGGCCCGGGGAGATGTGGAGATTCTGAATACCCCTGCCATTTCTCTGGTGGGTTGCCGGGAGCTGTCGGAACCGAACCGGGAGTTTGCGGAAGCCGTGGGCTATCAGGCGGCGGAGCAGGGGCTGACGCTGGTGTCCGGCAATGCCCGGGGGGCGGACCGGGCGGCACAGGACGCCTGCCTGAGAGCCGGCGGGCGGGTCATCAGCATTGTGGCGGACAGCTTGAACCGCTTTCCGCCCAGAAATATGCTGTATCTCAGCGAGGACGGCTTTGACGAGGAATTCTCCGCCCAGCGGGCCTTAAGCCGCAACCGCTGCATCCATGCGCTGGGGCGTATGGTGTTTGTAGCCCAGTGTGACCTACACAAGGGCGGTACCTGGAGCGGCACCGTGAAAAATCTGCGATTTGGCTGGAGCCCGGTGGCCTGCTTCCGGGACGGAAGCGAAGCGGCTTCCCAATTGGAGCAGATGGGGGCCTATCAGATTGGGCTGGCGGATTTGCAGGACTTTGCCTGCCTTCAGACGCCGGACAATTTTCTTTGGTAATCTTTTGTGCGCCGCTGAGAAAGCGGCGCACGCATGCTATACACCGATTTTACAAAAGCTGCCTTGCTGGTTTTACAATTCTCTGGCATACTATAAAAGTGTATTGTGAGAAGGGAAAGATACTATGACCTATGAAGAAGTCCGCCGGGACCCGGCGGTGAAGGTATATATTGCCCAGGCCGATGCCTCCATGCAGGCGCTGGGCTTTACGGAGCACAGCTTTGCCCATGTGACCCGGGTGGCGAAAACCGCCGGGGATATTCTGGAAACCCTGGGCTACCCCGCAAGAACCGTGGAGCTTGCGAGGATTGCCGGATATCTGCACGATATCGGCAATGTGGTCAACCGTGTGGATCACAGCCAGAGCGGCGCAGTGATGGCTTTCCGAATCCTGGACCGGATGAATTTTCCACCGGAGGAGATCGCGTCCATTGTCACCGCCATCGGCAATCATGACGAGGGCACCGGTGTGCCGGTAAACGCGTTATCGGCGGCGCTGTTTCTGGCGGATAAATCCGACGTGCGCCGCTCCCGGGTGCGCAAAACCGCGGATATCGCTCAGGATATCCACGACCGTGTGAATTACTCCGTTACCCATTCGGAATTGGAAATTGATTTGGAGCAGCATACCGTCACGCTGGAGCTGACGGTGGATACCAAGGTCAGCTCGGTGATGGAGTATTTTGAGATTTTCATGAAGCGGATGTCCCTGTGCCGCAACGCGGCAGAGCGTCTGGGTCTTCGTTTCCAGCTGACCATCAACGGTCAGCCGCTCATATGAATAGTACGCCCCCTTGCCGCATAGGGTTACGGCAAGGGGGCGTTTGCATTGGTTGGCGATTATGAAGTATTCTTCGGGAATCAACAGGCGGGAAAGGTGCAGGTTACGCGGCAGGGGTTATACTACCGCTTTGTCTGCCGCTGCCGGCTCACCGGGGAGGTGGTCTGCCGTCTGTACGTCAGCTGCGGGGGGCAGCAGGAGAATTTAGGGGTGGTCGTTCCCATGGGGGACGGCTTTGGACTGGATACACGCCAACCTGTCAAGCGATTCCGGGAGGGGGAACCTTCCTTTTCCCTGATTCCAAAGCATGAGGTGCCCTCCGGGCAATTCGTGCCCATTATTCCGGAGGAACCCTTTGCCTATCTGGAACGGCTGAAAACCAGCTTTCTTGTGAAAAAATATGGACAGATGGGGATTTTGCTGGAGGATCAGAGCGAAATTTCCAGTCCAACGGGGCAGTGGTCGGAGCCGGTGACTTCCGAGTAAATCGGCGCATCTTCGATGCTCTTGGCGATGCGGTTGGACACAAGAAAATAGTCGATGCGCCATCCGGCGTTGTTTTTCCGGGCGTTAAAGCGGTAGCTCCACCAACTGTAGGCCCCGGTCACGTCCGGGTTGCGGAACCGGAAGGTGTCTGTAAAGCCCGCGTCCAGCAGCTTTCCGAAGCTCTCCCGCTCCTCGTCGGAAAATCCGGCGTTTCCCCGGTTGGCGGCGGGATTTTTCAGGTCGATCTCCTGATGGGCAACATTCAGGTCGCCGCAGGCAATCACGGGCTTATGTTTATCCAGTTCTGACAGATAATCCCGGAAGGCTTTGTCCCATTTCAGCCGGTGGTCAATCCGGGCCAGTCCCGGCTGGGCGTTGGGGGTATAGCAGGTCACAAGGTAGAAGTTTGGATATTCCAGTGTAATCAGCCGCCCTTCCGTATCCAGCTCGGGAATGCCGATGCCGTAGGCTACGGACAGCGGCTGCTCCTTCGCAAAAATTGCGGTGCCGGAGTAGCCCTTTTTCTCGGCGTAATTCCAGAACTGCACATAACCGGGCAGGGGAAGGTCAATCTGGCCTTCCTGCAATTTTGTCTCCTGTAAACAGAGAAAATCCGGGTTTTTCTGGGAAAAGAACTCCAGAAAGCCTTTTCCCACGCAGGCCCGCAGGCCGTTTACATTCCAGGAAATCAATTTCATTTTGCAGTCTCCTCGGGTGTTATGGTATCGTTCAGCAGCAGATTGTCCCGGCTGAGGGTCAGGCTTCTGCTGCCGCTGACAATGGTGACCTTCTCGGCATTGACCAGCTCCATGCAGGTCATGGACAGGCAGGCGCAGGCGAGGGAAAACTCGGCGTCACTGAGCAGCGCGGAGGTGTTGGAAATTTCAATGGTCAGCGCCGTCCCTTCCTGCTCCACCGTGTAAAGCTGTGTGCCGCGGGGCAGGGGGGAGCTGAGCTCCTTCCCGATGGGCCCCATCAGGTAAAAGGAAAGCAGGTATTTCAGATTATCCCGGTGGCCGGCGACCTCCCGTTCCTCCCCCACAATGGGACTGTCCAAATTTTCCTGATAGGAACTCTTTAGATAATAGAAGGTGACAGGCTCGTTCAGCTTCTGACCGCAACCGGACAGCGTGGATAGAAGAACAGACACAGTCAGCACAAAACAAAGAAGACGTTTCATTCTGGGTCCACCTCCGCGTCAAAGGCAGGAAAGCTCACCACAAAAGTGGTGCCCTTCCCAAGGGTGCTGTTCAGGGCAATTGTGCCGCGGTTTCGCTGGACGATGCTTCGCACGATAGCCAGACCCAGTCCGCTGCCGCCGGTCTGCCGGGAGCGGGCCTTATCTACCCGGTAGAACCGCTCGAATACATGGTCAATGGCCTCCTCGGGAATGCCCATACCGGTGTCACTGACCTCCAGAATGGCATTGTCCTCCTCCCGCCGCAGGCGAACGGTCAGCCTGCCGCCGGAATGGTTGTATTTGATGCCGTTTTCCATAAGGTTGAAGACGATCTGGTACAGATCATCCTCCAGAATCAGAATGGAGCTGTCGTTGTCCAGCTGCAAATCAAAGGTGATTCCGGCTTGAAGGGCGTTGTTTTTCAGCATTCTTGCCACCCGCCGGACGGTGGGGGCCATGAAGATGATTTCCATGTCCTGCTGCCCGGTCACGTCTTCCGCCCGGGTCAGGGAAAGCAGCTTTTCTGTCATACGGTTCAGCCGTTCCGCCTCATTGCCGATATCGCTGACAAATTCCCGGGTGGTTTCCAGATCCATGTCGTATTGCAGAATGGAGTCCGTCAGCAGCTTAATGGAAGCCAGCGGCGTTTTCAGCTCATGGGACGCGTCGGAGACAAAGCGGCTTCGCTTCTGCTCGGAGGTTTGCAGACGCTCCGTCAATTCGTTAAATTCGTTGCCCAGAATGGTCAGCTCATCGTTGCCGCCCATGTTGACCTTGTGGGAGTAGTCGCCCTCCCGGATGATCCGCATGGAAGCCATGATTCGGTTTAGCCGCCGGGAGAAGGTGTTGGAGAAGGCAACGGAAAAAATCAGAACGATGATTTCCAGCAGCAGGGTGATGCCCAGAATGGTTCGCTGAAGGGACTTGATCAGCCCGCCCTGCGCGGTATCGTAGTCCGTCATATACACACAGCCCACAATGGTTCCGTAATAATACACCGGAGCGGCGGCCCGAGAGTCAATTGTGCCGTTGTGGTAGCGCCAGGAGCACACGTCATTGCCGTCCAGAGCGGTCAGAATTTCCGGGAACAGGGCGTATGACCCAACGGCAGCAGAGCCGTTGTCGTAGAGCGTGCAGCCCGTCTGGTCGGTTACCAGCAGCCGGTTGACCTTGAGACTTTCAATCTGCCCGATGACGGCGGAGACCGTGGAGGTGTTCAGAACCTCCAATGTGGAAATCTCATCAGACGCCAGCAAACATTTTTCAATCATGCTGGCCTTCTTGCTTTCGTAGAACAGATTCTGACAGGCAATGGAGCAGTAGATGTTCAAAATCAGCAGAACCACGAACGTGATTACAACGTAGGTCATCGCGTAGCGAAACTGTGTTTTTCCATAGCCCCGGCCTACTGTCGTTTTATTTTCTGAAGTAATAACCAACGCCCCATTTCGTCAGAATATATTTCGGCTCCGCCGGATTTTCCTCCAGCTTCTCCCGCAGACGCCGGATGTGCACATCCACCGTGCGGATATCGCTGCGGTATTCGTAGGCCCAGATGGTGTCCAGCAGCGCCTCTCTGGAGTAGACCCGGTTGGGGTTTCGCATGAGGAATTCGATCACGTCGAATTCCTTGGCGGTGAGATCCACCAGCACCCCGCCCCGGTAGGCGTTCCGGGCGTCCAGGTCCAGTGTGATGGAGCCAATGGTCAGGCTGCTGCCGGGCGCCTGCTTCTCCGCGGTGCCCGCCCGGCGGAGGAGAGCCCGGATACGGGCCTTCAACTCCAGAATATTGAAGGGTTTTGTCAGATAGTCGTCCGCGCCGTGGTCGAAACCGATCAGCTTGTCCATATCATCGGTTTTCGCCGTAAGCATAATGATGGGAATGTCGGAAAATTCCCGGATTTTGGCGCAGGCGGTCAGCCCGTCCATATTGGGCATCATGACGTCCAGTACCACCAGATCGGGGTGCTGCTCCTGCACGGCCTGCACGGCTTCCAGCCCGTCGCTGCCGGTAATGACGTCGTAGCCCTCGTTCTGAAGGTTGAAGCGAATACCCTTGACCAGCAGGGCCTCGTCATCCACAACCAGTATTTTCATAGTCTGTTATCCTCCGATTGTAATCAGTTCCAAAATGCTTTCCAGCTTTCCCTCACCGATTCCTTCGACGTTTGTCAGCTGCTCCACAGCGGAAAAATCCCCGTGCACCCGCCGGTAGTCAAGAATTCTCTGGGCCAGCACCTTGCCGATGCCCGGCAGCGCTGCCAGCTCTGCAGCGTCAGCGGTATTGATGTTAACGGGCAGGGAAGCGGCCTGCGCGGATGGTTCCGTCTGGGTTTCCTCCGGGGCAGCCGCGCTGGCCAGCCGGGCAGGGACGGACACGGTGACGGAACTACCGGCGGGATTCCGTCCCAGAAACAGGCCCAGCGTAAGCCCTGCGAACAGCGCGGTGATCACCGGCAGAATGACCGAAAGCTTAATTTTCATGGGAACGACCCTCCCGCATTGACTAGCTGGCGAAAAGCTGTTATAATATAGACCACATTATACACGATTTTTTCCCGCCGGACAACCCCCGGCGTGGGGTTATTGAGGGCGAAATATGAAAAAAGTAAAATGTCTTTCTCTGATTCTCTCCGTATTGCTTCTGATGCAGAGCGTTCTGGTGCCTGCGGCAGCGGAAACTGAGACAACGCAGACGGAGCAGGCTGAGACAGAGCAGGCCATAACGGCCCAGACGGAGGAGCTTCCCTTCGGTACGGTCTGCATCCAGAAGGGCTGCCGGACCATCAACGGTATGGCGCCTCTGGCCGGCTCGGAAAAAAAACTGGATACGGCCCAGTCCGTATTTCTGTACGAGACGAATTCCAATACCGTGGTCTACGCCTACAACCCGGATGTGAAGCTCCACCCCGGTACCCTGGCGAAGATTGTCATGGCGCTGATCGTGGTGGAAAACTGCGGCATGGACGATGTGGTGACGGTCACAGAGGGCATTCAGTCTTATGTGCCCGCCGGTGTCAACAAGGTGCAGTCGGAAAGTCTGAAAAGTAACGAGCAGATCAAGGTCAGAGATCTTCTGTACGCGCTGCTGCTGATCAACGCCAACGACGCAGCGGTGGCGCTGGCCCACCACGTTTCGGGGACCACCGCGGCCTTTTTGGAGCTGATGAACAAGCGGGTCAAGCAGATGGGCTGCACCAATACAGAGTTTGGCAACGTCAGCGGTCTGTACACGGCCGTGTCCAACAGCACCGCCCGGGACATGGCACGAATTGTGCAGGAAGCTACCAAAAATGAGACTTTCCGGGAAGTATTTGGCGCGAAAAGCTATCAGATTCCCGATACCAACATGGTTAAGGGCCGTAAGGAATTCAAGACCCAGAACTATATGATCGATGACAGCACCCTTCAGGATTTCTATGACAGCCGTGTCACCGGCGGCTTCGCGTCCTACTATGAGTCCTACGGTGCGTCCATTGTCTGTACGGCGGAGTATAAGAACATGAACTTTATAGCCGTGATTCTGGGCGCTACCCGTACCTTTGCGGAGAACGGCTGGATGCCCTTGAATTATGGTAACTTCAACGAGATGTCCGATCTTCTGGAGTATGCCTTCAACAGCTTCAAGATCAACCGGATCATTTACGAAGGCATGGCGCTGAGCACCTTTAAGGTCAACGGCGGCGAGTGCAACGCGGTGGGACAGGCGAATGTGAATGTGGATACCGTTGTTCCCGTTAATGCCCAGATGAAGAACATCCAGATGAACTACAAGGCTGTGGATGGAGGGTTGACCGCACCCATCAAAAAAGACCAGATGATTGCGACCCTTGAGGTGGTGTACCGCACCTCCGTGCTGACAGAGGTTGAGGTCTACGCCATGAGCGACGTCAGGCGGGCGGATAAAACTGGCGTGACTATCCGGTCTGCCGCCGTGGAGGGCAGCAAGGGAACCCCCGGCTTCCTGTCCGCGCTGGGCACAATCTGTGTCATTGTGCTGGGCGTTGCCATCGCCTACCTGGCCTTCAACGCCTATATGCGTAACCGGATCCGTGCCCGCCGCCGGAAGAGAAGAGCACAGCGCAGGAGGAACAACTGATGCTTTCCTGGGAAAACCTGAAACAAGAATGCAGTCAATGTGTCCGGTGCGGACTGTGTGAAACCCGTCACAACGTGGTGTTCGGCGTAGGTAATGAGCAGGCGGATATTCTGTTTGTGGGAGAGGGCCCCGGCGAGCAGGAGGACCTGCGCGGGGAGCCTTTTGTCGGTCCCGCGGGAAGGCTGCTGGATGATATGCTGTCCATTATTGACCTTTCCCGTGGGGAAAACTGCTATATCTGCAACATTGTCAAATGCCGCCCGCCCCACAACCGGGACCCGCTGGAGACGGAGCAGGATGCCTGCATCGGGTATCTGCGCAATCAGGTGGCATTGGTGAAACCGAAGATTATTGTCTGCCTGGGCCGCATTGCCGCAAAGCGGCTCATCGATCCGGACTATCGCATCACCCGCCAGCACGGTCAGTGGGTGGAAAAGGGAGGATTCTGGATGACGGCAATTTACCACCCCTCGGCTCTTCTCCGGGACGTGACGAAACGCCCGGAAACCTTTGATGACTTATTGTCCATCCGGGAAAAATCCCGCCAGCTTGGAATAAAGCTGTAAATTGTTGTTGACATTTTACCTGATTTTCGATATAATGATTTGGCTTGAGTACCTGCTAGTGTAGCACAGTCGGTAGTGCATCTCACTCGTAATGAGAAGGTCGCCTGT
>OBLI01001347.1_pt1 | contig 24281 bp, 19 predicted proteins | sample 1519701 | NCBI WGS metagenome assembly OBLI01 (sample SAMEA3663005, study PRJEB22513) | pig gut metagenome | biome: pig gut; feature: pig-associated habitat; material: faeces | place: France | collected 2012
CCATACCCACAGATAAAGGTAAGGTCGATCCGGTCATACATCTTCTGATCGTAATCGATATACGGCGGACGGAAAAACTGCGGTGCTTCCCCTGTGATCTTTCTGATCTTGTCCGATGTGTCTGTGATCTCATCCACGATCTCTTCCTCACTCATCTGCGTCATATAGGAATGGGTCCGTGAATGATTCTCGATCGAGCATCCCATGCTGTACGCCCGCCGGATCAGGTCAGCGGTCTCATCCGTGATCTGCTGTCCAATCAAAAAAAAGCTTGCCACAACCTGATTCTCCTCTAATACATCTAAGATCTGCTCTGTAGTCCCAAGCGACGGCCCGTCATCAAACGTCAGGGCAACCAGTTTCTGCTTATCCATTTCAGTTCCTCCTTCTATATTAAATAAACTGTTTTTCGCTGATTCTATTATACGTTCCGGCAGGAACATTTGTCTATCAGGCAGCTCAAATTCTGGAAAACAAAAGACAATCATGATATAATGAGCGCAAGCAATGAGCAGTGCCAAAATTGAATCAGATAAAATTGCCTGCTTGCAGAGCATATTTTATCTGGTACACTTTTGATAGTGCGAATCAGACAGAACTTGTTCTGTCCTACAGTTCGAAAATGCAATGCATTTTCGAACCTGCACTGTGAATGACTGTAAAGGAGATTCCTATGAAAAATATCTTGAAAAAAAGCAACTTTCTTTTCCTTCTGTTCTTCGCGCTTTTTCTTCTCTTACCGCATGAAGTAAAAGCAGAAGACGCATCTACCATACCGGTTAAAATATCGGTCACCTATGGTCAGACAGAAGCCCGCCGGATTTTTAGGATGATCAATGATATGCGGACCAGCCCGGAGGATGCCTGGTACTGGTGTGGACGTGAAAAGCAGCCATGTCCGGATCTGAAACCGCTCCAGTATGATTACGACTTAGAGCAGATCGCCATGCGGCGTGCTGCAGAAATTGCGTTATCTTTCAGTCATGCCAGACCGAACGGAAAATTATATTATACTGCCTACGATATTCTTCTCCCGACGAATTCCGAAAATATCGCAGCCGGATCAACCACTGCCGAAGGCGCAAACCGACAGTGGCGGGAAGACGATGCAAACGACACCGGACAGGCGCATCGCCGTACCATGCTAAGCGATGAATATAACTGCGTCGGAATCGCTCATGTAACTTATAATGGCTACCACTACTGGGTGGAAGAATTCGCTTGCCGTCCGAATGTGAATACACAGTCAACTGCTGCCGTAAACACAGCCAAAACTGTCACTCTGGATGTGAAAACAACAAAGATAGAAAATTTTGGTGTTGTTTTTAACCAAGACAAATATCTCTTAAAAAAAGGGGAAACCACACCGGTTTCCATTAAACAGACCTATCTCTCGGTATACGGTCACAGACCATACTGGGATGTTTCGCCGGTTCTTGATACCCCATCGATCTCAGTTGCAGATCCTAAGATCGTACGCTATCAGAATGGTATCACCGGTCTTTCCGAAGGAAGTACCTCATTTACGGCAAGCCTGTATGGACTTAGCTTTACGAGTGATCCGATCATCACGGTACATACCTGTGACAAAAACTGGGACAACGGCAAAGTAACGAAACAGCCGACTTTAAAATCAACCGGTGTAAAAACCTATACCTGTAAAAAATGTGGCGCAACTAAGAAAGTAACGATTGCAAAGTTAAAGCCACTAAAGGTCGGACGAACCGTAAAAGATAAATCTACCAATGGTGTATACAAAGTATTAAAAGGCGGGAAACGGTAGCCTATGTAAAGCCGCTTTCCAAGAAATCTTCTGTTAAAATACCAGATACCATTAAAATCGATAAGATCACCTGCAAGGTAACCCAGATCTCATCGAATGCATTGAAAAACCAGTCCTCGCTGACCTCCGTTACGATCGGAAAAAATGTAACATCCATCGGTTCAAATGCATTTTACAAGTGTAAAAAGCTAAAATCGATCACGATCAAGACCTCACTACTGTCTGCAAAAAAGACCGGGTCAAAGGCTTTTACCGGGATCTACAGTAAGCCAACCGTAAGAGTTTCATCGAAAAAGCTGTCATCTTATAAAAAGATCTTCAAAACCAAGGGCATGCCGGCAAAAGCAGTATATAAAAAGAACTGATATACCCTATAACAGCCCGGATTCAGCAATTGAATCCGGGCTGTTATTTTTACCTATTCATCCTTACGTTCTGTCAGATCTGCATCTGCTGCCTCTGTATCTGCACCGGAACTGTCAAACGGAACCTCAAACAATGCACTGACACCCTGATACTCTGCATTCTTCGTATAGCTTCCATCCGGATTCAGGACAAATGCATTGCGCTCGTCTCCAAAGCTGTCCACTGCGGAGATCCAGACTCCCTTGTCTGCAAATACCTCCAGATCATCGCATGCTACCAGCTCATACATCACACCATCCTGTTCAAACCACGTCATCTCGGTTTTCAGTGTTTCATTATTTGCCTCTTCAAATGGGACACCGCCGATCAACGGTGAAATACAAAACTTCTTATTTGCCATTGCACTGCCATCCTTTTTGGAGATTGCCATTGTGATGTAGGTCTTCTGACTGTCTATATCCGCCTTCGATGCATTCGTTATATATGGCTCTAAATGGCTCCCGGTGACTATTCCAAGTATCTGAAAAACATAATCTCCTGACTCCTGACTCTTATCAATCACGATTGCATCCTGACTTTCAAATGCATCTGCAAGATTCCGGTTATCGGATACCGACACAGAATCTGCAATCTCACCTGCTGTCAGATAGTGATATGCTGCATAAGCCGTTCCACCACCTACAAGCACAATACCCAGAGCGATTACCGCTGCGGCTACATTCCTTTTTGTTTTCTTCATGATCTTTTCCTCCATACCAGCCTGATTTATAATCTGACGATTCAGTATGGAAGTTGGGATCTCTTTTTCCTGCAAAGCTTCCTGCAAAATGAATATATATATCGGTGCCATATTGATCGATAAACTTTTCCAATTCCTGAATCGTCATTATGTGTCTTCCTCTTAGCCGCGATTAAGATTGGGCGAATGCCCTTACACCTTTATATTGTCATGGGATTATATTTGGTTCACGTTACTTATTCTTAATGTATGATTGTCATGCCAGATTCTGGTCGATATACTCCAGATATGCCTTCCGGTTCACTTCTGTCTCATGTGACAGATACCATTCCGCCGCTTCCTGCAAGCCTTCACGCAATGAGATCGTCTCCGGATAAATGCTCTGCTGCTTTTTTACATCTAAGTAATACTCATAATGATAGAAGCTGAAATAGTTCCGTTGTTCTATCTTTGGTGACACATTGACAAATTCCGGCTGCCTGTCCAGACATGCATAGCAAAGAGTAACCCAATCCCTTATGGATACGGACGAAACGTTTCCGACATTTAAGATATGCTCCTTCGGCTTTGTATCTATGAGCACTTCCATGAATCTGCATAAATCCCTTACATGGAAAAACTGCAGCTTCATAGAGCCATCACCCGGCAGATAAAATGGTCTGTCAGCTCTTGCACAATCAAATACAAAGGCTTCCCGGTACACATTATTCATCGGTCCATACAGATATGGTGGTCTTAAGATATAGGCATCCGGTACATGCGCGAGCAAGGCATCTTCCGCTGAGATCTTGTCCGTTCCGTATTGTCCCCAGTACTTATTCTCTGCTCTTTTAGCTTCCTCTATAAACGGCTGCACGCCATCCTCCGGGTATACGGCACTCGAACTGATCATAATATACTGTCCAAAAGAACCGAGTGCATCGCACAGATCTGTGATGTCTGCTGCATCATAAGCCGTAATATCAGCTACTACATCAAAATGCAGATCCTTTAGCTGTGATCCTAACTTATGCCGGTCTGCTTCGATCAGCTTCACACCTGCTGCCTGTGGCTTCGTGTTGCGGTTTAAGACATATACCTCATATGCATGCGATGCAAAATATTCTGCTGCAAACCTGCTGACGAATGTCGTTCCACCTGTGATCAGTATTTTTTTCATAGTTTTCTCCTCTCCCCACAATAAAATAACTGTTTCGGGCTCTTCGGTTTATCCGGGATACTCATCTGGATCAACCCTTTCTCTACCAAAGGCATTACATATGTCTGAATAGCATAAGTAACCGAATTCAATCCTAAATAATCGCATATTTCCTTTCGTGTTCTTGGTGTTTTACAAAATAAAAGAAGTTCCCTGTTTTCTATCTCTTCTGTATCATCATACGGAAGCTTATCCTCTCCATATTTATATAACTTTATAATAAAGCTTCCTCTTTCATCTAAGAATTCCGGTTGTGGCAAATGATATTCCTGCATGGTTCTTCGAATTGTCGGTATTCCGGAATATCGATTTTCTGTTACTTTTAATACCTCTAATTCAGAAGCAATTACTGGATTACGTGTATCCGGTTGTACTTTTCCTAACTGATCAACCCGGATTCTTCCATAGATTCCACCTGGATTTCTGATTTCAATCCGATCCTCATACATAATTAGTTGTATTGGCATTCCCTCTGTATGAATACTATAATCACGATGCACCAACGCATTCAGCACTGCTTCCCTGATTGCAGTAACCGGATAATCCGTACGATCCTCACGCTTTCCCGTGTTCGGATTAATGATCGTTTTGGTACGCATGTTTCTACTTACGAACTGCATCGCACCATCTAACATATCCGGTATATTTCCTTCAATTCTCTGATTATCTAAAAATCTTTCTCCCTGCTTTCTAACCGCCCCTATTTCCTTTCCCGGAACAACAGTGGCAAGAATACATAATTGTGGAAAATACGCCTGCGGATACGGACTAAAATTCAATACTGCAGCTAATGTAACTGCATGATTCCTCTTTATGCTCATTAATTCATATATCTCATTATCCGGTATAGCTGCTAAGCGTGGTTTTCCCCTTTTTAACAGTTCTATATACTTTGTTAATAATTCCTGATCCAAAGCAGTAAAGGATACTCGTTCAATCTCCCGGACATCATCCTGATATTTCTTTCTGTAGGCTTCATAACTATATACTTCGTACTCTGTCATAAGTTCATCGCTATCACCTACACGTATAAAAGATCCCTTTACTCTTCCTTTTCCCCGATAAAAAACCGGTCTGTCCGTAATATCTGCACCCGGAATTTCCGCAGAAACATAAAACTTACCGTCTTTCTCTCCAACCGTAAGCAGCGGTCTGACAACCGGTTCCATCTGAAGGCATTGTTCATTTATCCTTTTTTGTATATCTTGTGGATCATAGACTCCGACTTCCTTGTAATCCTGTGTTTCATCTACGCCAAAAATAATAATTCCACCATCATCCTGATTCGAAAAACTAGACAAAGTATCATATAAATGCTTTGGGCATCCCTTTTCTGCACTTTTTATTTCCAACGTTGGAGATTCACATTTCATTTTTTGTATTAAATCTAATTTTTCAATTAATTCTTCCGTTGTCATTTCAGTTCCTCCTATCTATTTTCATATTTTATCATTCATTTTAAGTTTATTCAAGGAACTAAAATTGTATTCCAAGAAAGTAAAAAGGAACTCAAATCATTTGAGTTCCTTTTTACTTTCATTTGATAAACTTATCAAGTAAGACGACCACTTCTGTTTTTCCTCCATCCTGCTGTTATCTCTTTCTTCACTAACATATTGTAGCAAAAAGAGTCACAGAATGACAGATCGTTCATCCCTGCCTGATAATAGGCGGATCATCTGCTATCCCATGACTCGTTTATACTCTGCCAATATCTACATTACAAAACTTTTTTCTTCTGATCTGTTACTCCTGCTGTAAGTTCAGCGAACCTGCTGCACTTATGATAAATCCCACATCCGTTGCTGATTCTCCCGGATCAATCCTCCCATTATAATCCTTCGAATGTATTGTTAGCTTTTTTCCATCTGCCTGATATTCCCCATTCCAACTGTCGGACAAGGTAATATCATCTGAAAATGTTAACGGAATCTCCCACGCGGTTATCATTTCCGTTCCTGTATTTGTAATGGTAAGCTGATACTGGTAAAACTTTTTTCCATCCGATTCCCAACTGTTTATGACTTTTGCTTCCACTTCAAGATCTCCGTTGGACATATTTTGGATCTCGGAATTCCCATCTATCTGTAGTCCTTCCTGACCCACATCTTTTCCGGTCACACCACCTTTTTTGTGCAGCATATCATAGATCCACTTCCCACTTTCACTCAGATCATCCTGCGTAAAACCTGACGTCTTCTGACACGAAGATGCAATCAGGGCAGAGGTCTCATTCTTATTGCACAAACTCCATACTGCATAGCTGATTCCATACTGATCCATGATATCAATCCAGTTCTGCGCCTGCGTCAGATCATTATCCCCGGTTCCGCTTGCATCACATAAACCAAACTCACTGACAAATACCGGTGTTCCTGCTTCGATCGCACTTACCATCCTGCTTCGCAGGTCATCCTTATGCGTTGCCGCATAAAAGTGCAATGTATACATGATATTCCCATATCCACTGATCGGATCATTCTGTGGCTTGTCTATTTCCTGGCTCCAGGTCGGTGTTCCGACTAACACAACCGCATCCGGTACATTTTTACGGATCACAGGGATGACTTCCTTTGCATAAGACCTGACATCTGCCCAGCTTGTACTACCATTTGGTTCATTGCAGATCTCATAAAGCACATGCTTTTCATCCTTTAGCTTTTCCGTTATCTCAGCAAAAAACTGCAATGCCTGATCCTTATGTGTCAATGGATTGCCATCATGGAGGATATGCCAGTCTACGATCACATACATATCTGCTGCCTTTGCGTACTTTACGCCATCCTCTACCAGCTTCTTCAGCTTTTCCTGATCTCCATCCGTACAATAGCCGCCACTCTCATCTGTGTACATTGCGATCCGAAACAGATTCGCACCAAAGTCACTGCCAAGCTGTTTCAGCGCATCCTGATTCACATAATCCGGAAACCATGCGATTCCGTGTGTACTGATGCCGCGAAGCTGCGCTGCCTGTCCACTTTCATCTACAAGCTGTGTTCCATTTACGGATAATGCGCCGTTTTTCGATGGACGTGCCAGTATATAAGCACCATTTTTTTCATCCGTCCTGTCTTTGCCGTCATCCTTTGTATGATCTTGTCCAGACTTTTCTTCTGTCTGCTGTGTCGCTTTCTTTGCATTCATCTCAGCAGTTTTTTTCTGTGTCTCTGTTCCTCTCTCAGCTTCTGTATTCTCTATCCTGCCCCCGGCATCTTCCGACTTTTGCTGCATTTCTGTATTTTGTATTTTCCCGGTCTCCTGTAACGCCATTGATTCCTGTCCGGCATCCTTCCCATTGCAGGCTGCAAGCACCAGACAGCCCGTACAGATACCAAGGATCATAATTATTTTTTTGATCTGAATGAATATCCTGTTCACACTGCTCCCCATTTCTATGCAAAACATAACATGATCATCTTATCTGATTCACTGTTTTTTACTTCTCCTCTTCCGGATACTTGAAGCCCCATGCCGCACGGAAGTTCGTCATCATATCCATAACATCCTTCGTATAATCCAGATGCATCACTTCCGTGTCCCCGGAAATTGCACGTTCCATATCTGCAAGCTCATAGGCGAGTGCATCGGCGTTCTCTCCCTCACGGATCACTTCTGTTTCCCCGGAATCGGTGTATGTGATCGTTGCTTCCCAGGCTCTTGGATACTCCATGATCTCGATGTAGCCCTTTTCGCAGGAGATCATTCCACGTTTTGGCTGCTTCGAATGCAGGGAAAGCATAACAGAAGCCATCTGTCCCTCTTCATTCATCAGCAGTAAGCCTGCCTGTTCATCGACTCCGGTCGGGGCTGGTTTTACCTGAGACAACAACTGATCCGGCTTCTCATCCATAAACCAGCGGATAAACGAGAGTGCGTAGACTCCGATATCAAGCATCGCACCGCCTGCCAGATTCCGGTTAAAGAAACGGTTTTTCATATCGTATTCCTTGAAGCTTCCAAAATTCATTGTAATCAGATTGACTTTTCCAAGCTTTCCAGAATCTAAGATTTCCCTTAACTTCTTATAAAGTGGCATATGATAAATGGTCATTGCTTCTCCAATCACAACTCCTTTTTCATCTGCCAGCGCAATTGCCTCATCCAATTCCGTGCTGTTTAACGTAATCGACTTTTCAACGAGAATATGCTTTCCGTTTGCGATCGCTTCTCTCATAAACTCAATGTGTGTATTATGCGGCGTTGTAATATAGATCACATCAACTTCCGGATCGGTAAATACATCGTTCATCTCATCGTATACTTTTCCGATCTGATACTTTTTGGCAAAATCGACTGCCTTCTGATGTGTCCGGTTTGCAACTGCATAAATATTTTTTCCGTTCTTCTGAAGTGCCTGTGCCATTTCGTTCGCGATTACACCGGTTCCTAATACTGCCCATTTCATCTCCTGCATTCTTCTTTCCTCCTGATTCTGTCAATTTTTATCCATCTTATGATGTCTAATATCCTTTTACCTTAATCTTAGAAGATAGCCCCTTCGCTTTCAAGAGTTTTTTGCAGGATAAAGAAAACTGATTTATGCTTCGCTTCATCTCAGTCACTGCATTCGTTAAATGCCTGCTTAGACAATAAAAAATGGGGACTAGCATGTATATGTTTCACAACGAGAAGCTATTCATAGCCACTTCGTGCCTATTTCATCGCGGCAGTCGCCGCTTTACGATAAACAAAAAAATACCCGGAAGAGTGTAAACACTCTCCGGGTAATATTTTTGCTTATCTAAGCTTCTCGTTGCTTTCGCGCAGATTACTCGATAACGGTAGCAACACGACTGTTAATATCACAACTTGTATTGTTTTGGATATTTCTAGTGATGTTTTATTTTATAAAATGGTACTTTTTGTGAGTATTATATCTATTTCAAAAGTTTTTCAAGTCCAAAATAAGCCCATGGGCTTTTTACCTCCAATTCAAACGAAAGGACTGATAACAATGAAATTGATACACGCAGAATACAACCCGATACATAACAGCATCGACATTAACCACTATAACGGCTACATCCTCCGGATTGATTGCAATCAGGCGGAATCCGGGATACGAACCACTCCTAATTCTCAACGGTGCCTGAATGCTCTGGCAATTGATCATCCATTGGAATATGCCCGGCTTGCGTTAGATGGCGAGATGCAGGCATGGGTGGATGCGGAGGATAGTTTGGAAGTGTTTTAACACTCCTGCTATTAACATGAAGAGGATAGCTCATATGGCTGTCCTCTTCCTATTCTTCACCAAATGAATCACTATTCTATTGTATATCACCTGTCGATTTGTTCTTATCTTCCAAATCTATATCTACTTGAATTCCTAATAACTTACTCTCCGGAGCATCATCATTTAATTCAAGGATTATGTTGTCGAGAACATTCCGTTGGTATTCGCCAGCAGTCATTAATGACCGAAACGATAAAAGTGCATCTTCCCTAAATAGTATTGTTTAAATAATGGATCTTTCTTAATTGCCTTTTCAGTTGTTTTCGCCAAACTCTGCTGATCTCTTAACTCCTTTTTTCTAACAATCAGCTCTGTATCAATACCTAATCCAAACCTCATCATTTGCTCTTTTAACATATCAAGAACAAACTCTGCCTGTTTTCTGGTTACACAATGAATTATCCCATCATCCGCATATCTTTCCCATGGACATTTAGGGAATTTCCATGCCATCCAACTGTCAAACGCATAGTGCATAAAAAGATTTGCCAGTACAGGACTGATAACTCCTCCCTGTGGCGTACCTGAATTCCGCGTTCTCATTGTTTTGTATGGCATTAGTATTGGCGTTTTTAAACATCTATCTATATACATAAGAACCCACTTTTCATGACAGTGTTTTTCTACCAATTCTAATAGCTTTTCATGACTGATGTTATCAAAGAGACCAACAATATCAAACTCTATGACCCATTTCATCTTAAAGCATCTACTTCTTGCCATTTCTATTGCATCTAATGCCGACTTATTTGGTCTATAGCCGTAGGAATCATCAAGGAATATAGGCTCCACCAACGGCTCCAACCTGTTCCTCAGTACCATTTGTGCTACTCTGTCTTCAATCGTTGGTATCCCCAACAGCCTCTTTTTCCCATTTTTCTTCGGAATCTCAACACCTCGGACGGGTTTTGAATAATAACTTCCAGAGGACATCCTATTCCACAATACATAGAGTCTGTTTTTCCAATCTTTGTCAAACTCCTCCAGTTCTATTCCATCTATTCCTCCAGCACCTTTGTTAGCCTTTACTGCCTTATAAGCATTTAGGACTTCCTTTTGTGAAATGTGAAATGCTTTTCCTTCCTTCACGTAATCCTCCCATTTCTGGTTGTTACCTTCAAAAAGTTCCGACGACAGAATCCCTTTGCTCCATTTTCATTACAAAAACTTCAACACTACTACGGATTCTTCCACACCTGTAATGTTCATCCCTACTTTCACACTCGCACATTTGTTAGCTCGTGTTTTTCGGTTTCCATAACATCACAGGATTCTCCTGTTCCTTTCATGAGCCTATGTCATGCTCCTGTAACCTCAACACCGACAGCCATCCATACAGTAAACAGGTATCTTATGGACTTTTATCCCGGCGACCACACAATTTCCCGGTTTCGACTGTACTTGTCAGCATTAACGATGCTTCGTCAGTTCTTCACTTTCGTTCAGCTTCATGACACACAACTGACAACTTTTGTGTTGCCTTTTCCTCATACGCTCAGTACCATAGCTTTTGACTATAGCACCTATGAGTGTTTTGCAATCTGTGCCTGTACACCGATTGCGGAAGGCCCTCTTCCATCTCATAAAAAGCACTGCTTTTCATATACTATATTTCTTTAAGTATCCTCTAGCATTCAGGACACACTATGTGATAAACTATTCATGTCCATTTGGACAACCTCCTTTGCTTTACTTGGTTGGCGAACCAAAGTAATTATAGCATTGGAGGTTTTTACTGTAAGCTAAAGCAGATGTTGTCCCCCTGCATAGCAGGGGGCTTTATTAAAGACTGCCATACAAAAAAATGCTAAGCAATAGATGAAACCTATGGCTTAGCATTTTATGATACTATACAATTCCCAAACAGCTTCCCGTAAGCTGCTGGCTTCTTCTTAGATGACCGCCTTTCAATCTGATTTATATCAGCCCTCTCCGATAGGCCTCCGCCACTGCGCCGGATTTGCCCTTAACGCCTAGCTTCTGGTAGGTCTGGGAGCTGTGGTATTTGACGGTTCCCTCCTGAATATGTAACCGTTTGGCAATCTGTGCCACGGAAAGTCCCTCTGCCTGGAGCTTTAAGATTGCCAGTGCATTCTCACTGAGCACCACTTCCTCCGTTCCGGTCTTCAGATAGGCAGGATAAAGTCTCTCCATATGCCTTGCTTCCTCCAGAAGCTGCTTATAAAAATCCTTATTCTGCGGCTTCCACGAGGTCATTTTGATAAGCTTATATGCCGCCCCGGCCTCCCTTGTGACGAGCCGTACAAAATGATACGCCTGCGCTTCATCAAGACACTTTTTCAATGTTTCATCCCATCCGTCATAGCCCATTCTCTGCTGCGTAATAGCAAGCAGCAGCCAGCATTCCATACGGACAAAGGTACGCTTCATAACATCGGCATAATACAGTAGCTTTTGCAGGAGTTCCGCCGCAAGCTCATATTTGCCTGTGCACAGATAGATACGTACCTTTGTCAGATAATGAAACCGGTAAAAGGATACAAACTCTACGTTTTCATCGGGAGCTGTTTCCATCCAGCGAAGTGCGACCGCAATATTCCCGCTGTAAAGCCCGAGTCTTACCAGAAACGTTTCAATATTCAGCAGCACCTTTTCCTTGCATTCCGCCTTTGCCTTTTTATAAAAACTCTCCAATCGATCTTTCGCACACGCAATCTGCCCATCAAAGACAGACTGCCATGCCATCAGACCATCCGCTACAAAGACCTGTTCCAGCTTTCCCCCGCTGTCAGCCTGCATTCTGCCATTTGCAAGCAAAGCAACCACCTCATAGCGGTCTTTTCCCTTTTCAAAAAAGCTCTCAGCCAACGCGAGATTCACCAGTCCCTTACCATATTTTCCGAGTACGAATGGTACAACCTTGCCAAGGCTGGTAGCAAGCTGTACATCATTTTTGGACCACTCACAAAAATCCTTGCCACCATTCATCATGGAAGGCAGATTAGAAGTCACCGAAAACTCCGGCAGAACAACCTTTCTGCATTGTAAGAGTGTTCCGGCATGTTTGATTATCTCAATCAGACCAACCGTTCCACGGTGAGGCAGTCCGATATCCAGATATAGTATCAAAGATTTTGTATACCTCAGCAGACTGCCTGTCTGCTTCTGTGCAAACGCTTTCAGTTCCCCATACCAATACTCGCTCTCCTCCGGATCGAGAAGCAGAGAATTGAGCATACTCATCCCGCACATCAGATCAGGATTTTTTCTGATATCCTCCCTTGGCAACGCCAGATAAAACTTGCGCAGTTCAAAGTAATGACCTGACCCCGGATCAATTCTTGCGTTTTCCACCAGCAGTGAGAGCATTCTGTCATTTGCATGACCCTTCTGATACATCTCAAGTGCCAGAAGCGGTTCATTGTTCATCTCATAGTACAGACCGGCATTACAATACAGAGTTCTGATTCTCTCCTCGTCATATTTTTTATGCATCCATCTGCGCAGAGATAAAAGCAGTGTCCTTCGCATTTCATAAGTGACAGATGCAGCATCGTTTCCGCTGATGCCCCCTTCTACATGCTCAATCAGGAAATTACCGATCTCCATGTATTGGCGCAGCACATATTCTGCATTATTCTTTCCGGTAATCATCCTGGCCATAGGAATCGTAAAGCGGTCCACAATCGAAAGCTTGAGCAAAAAATCCTGCATCTGTGGCTCCCACTGTTCATAGACATGCAGCTCCAGATAATCCCAAAACTGCTGCTGCACCACCTTCAGCAAAGACGTCTTATACTTCTCTCCCTTTAACAGATGCGCCAGTGTCAGACTGACAAAATAAGCATTGTTCTGCGCACCCGCACTAAGCTGTGCCACCTCCTCCTGGGAAAGATGAACCTCCCATTTCTGAATCAGTTTTTTAATCTCTGCATCAGATAATTCCAAATCCTTTTCATCAATAACCGTAAAGGATTTCTTAATAAATGTGCCATGCAGCCACGTCGGAATTCTTCCCCGAGAAATTAAAATAAGCCATATGTCATCCCTCATGACAAGCTTTTCTATGGCTTTCCAGATATCCTGACAGGTATCAGGATACAGCAAGGTCTGCAAATCATCAATCACAATGGTACCTTGCAGCAGGTCCGGTGTAATCAAATCTGCTGCCTGCAGCCGTTCCGCAGAAAAATACATAATATGACGATTCCCAAAATAGGAATTGATGAAGCTTGTCTTTCCATAACTTGTCGCACCATACAGCCAGACAGTCTTTCCTCTCTCTTCTGCGAGTTTCATCTTATTGTATGCCAGATGTGGTCTCACATAATGTTTTTTATCAAAGCTTTCCAATCGTTCTTGTCTGGAAACTTGCATCCTATCACCTTTTTCTCTTCAACCTGAATTTTTATTATCACAGCTTTTGTCTCTGCTTGCTTTTTTCCGACAAGACGATATATCCTGTCACACTCCATATATCACGCGCGACCTACTCTATTGTAATCACATCCTGCAAAATATAGTGAAAGGTTGGAGCTGAACTTGTTTCATTCTCGATATAGCCTTCTCTCAGATCAATTCTGTCATCCGGTTGCCCGGGATCTATACCGATATAATCTCCCTGAAAGACAGTGACCTTGTCCTGCCGAAATGCATGTATCAGCTCCTCGATTCGCTGCGCCGATCCCTCTGCGGCTACAAACTCGTTGAGCTCAAGCATCTTTACCCAGCCTTGCTCAAAGCCCGCTCCTGCATCATTTCCGTTGATTGTTGCCCCTACGCATTTCTCAATGGTTTTGCCGGAAAGAACTGCCTCTGTCGCCTGCATGATATAAGGTTCCCAGTCAATCTTTGAACCGACCAGATATGTAGTGGGTGCGATATCCCGCATACTCTCATTGTAGCTGACATAATAGACAACCTTTGCGCGCTCAGTCTCCTCACAGGCCATCGCAGGCCCCATCGTGTCGGAATGCTGTGAAATAATGACACAGCCCTCGTCGATCAGCTGCTTCGCACACTGCTTTTCGAGATGAAAATCCTCCCAGGAATTGGTATACTTGACAGCCATGGTTGCCTCTGGTACTACAGAACGGACACCAAGAAAAAAGGCAGTGTATCCCGAAATCACTTCCGCGTACGGATAGGCGCCGACATACCCGATCTTCGCCTGCTCCGGCAGAATTTTCCCCGTATCGATAAGCTCCTTAAGCTTCATACCAGCCACAACACCACTGATATATCTGCCCTGGTAAATCTTCCCCATATAGGTATGATAATTGGCAAGGCGCGGCTCTTCATTGGCATTGCTGCAGGTTGCCTGACAAAACTGAATATCCGGATATTTCGCGGCATATTCCTTCGCTATTTTTCCATATCCATAGCTCGTTGTAAAAATGAGATTGCAGCCTGCGTCAATCATCTCCTGCAATGATCCTTCCACCTCATCCTCCGGCACATTGAATTTGGAAATGGTCTCCACACGGTCCTCGTACGCTTTCTCTACCGCGTTCTGCGCATTGACAAAATTGTTGGTATAACCGGTACTGGTATCACCAACATAGATAAATCCGACTTTGACAGTCTTCCCTTCCTCCCTGCCATGTAGGAAATAATGAAGCACAAATGCCAATAAAATGACAACGACTGCACTTATAATGGTAATTACATAAATTCGTTTATTCTCAGTCTGCATCTTTCGTCTCCTTATTGTCACTTTTCTGATACATCTGTTTGACATCAATCGTACCATCCTCAATCAGACCGAGCAATATTTCCACAAGCTTTGGATCAAACTGCGTCCCTTTTCCCTTTTCCAGTTCAGAAAGCACGTATGTAAAATCAAGCTTTTTGCGGTAAACACGATTGGCCGTCATCGCATCAAATGCATCGGCGATTCCAATGATGCGCGCATTTAAAGGAATATCTTCGCCTTTGAGTCCATGCGTATAACCGCGCCCGTCATACCGTTCATGGTGATATAGGACACCCTCCTCCACACGGTCAATCAGCGTAAAGTTTTTCAGGATCTCGGCACCTCTGTCCACATGGGATTTCATGATGTCATATTCCTCGTCAGTCAGTTTGTCCGGTTTATTCAGGATCCGATCCGGAATGCCGATCTTTCCGATATCATGCAGGACTGCCGTTCGGCGCAGCTGCTCACATGCCTCTTCATCATAGCCGAGCCTGCGTGCAATCATCACAGAATATTCCGATACCCGGACAGAATGCTGGCTGGTATTTTCGTCCTTTGCATCAACCGCCTGTGCAATCGTCATAATTGTCTCATTGCCCATCTGTAGCTGCCGCTTTGTCCACTCCAGTTCCATCCGCTGCATACGAAGTGTTTTCTGAATCTGAGTCCGGAAGAACAGCCATGTCAGATATGCTATGAACAATACAGCTACACTTCCCATGTAGAGCCGGAACCACCAATTATCGTAGATTTCTTTCTCCTTGATAATCTGATAAGAATTTTCCGCAATTACACCACCTGTTTTACTGTCAAGCACTGCAATATGGAACCGGTATTCCCCGGATGGCAGATTCGTGTAAATGATATGATTCATTTCGCTCTGCAGCATATTGCGCCCCTTTTGGTCAAATCCTTCCAAATATATCCGGATTTCAGGATCATGAATCGAGAAATTAACAATTTCCGGCGTTATATCAATCTTTTCCGCACCGCGCGGAATACGAATGGGCTCTCCCTTCTCCACGGAATAGTTCTCCCCATCTACCTCAATCTGGGTAAGCAGCATACGATAGGATCTCTCCGTAATATCGTACTGATTCAGATTAAAACAAATTACACCTCTGTCACCACACAGATACAGTTCATCAGTCTCATCCATATACGGAAAGGAATTTGGTGTCAGACCGATACGAAGCCCTTTTTTGGCGTCTAACAGTTCATAGGTAATCTGACCGCCCGCAAGGAGATCTTCTTTGTCTACAACATAGATTCCCGCTGAGCAGAGCACGAATAATTCACCGTTGTTTCCCTCAACGACATCAAAATTGTTATAATACGGAAAATTATCCAGCACACGGATATTACGATCCTCCTGCACGTAGCACAATCCGTTTGATGTTATGATAAACAAGCCTTTGTCATCAGAATTGGGGACAATCTTCAAAATGATATCCGAACTGAGTCCATCCTCCCGCCTGATTGTACCTGTCACCTTGCCATCTTTGATCACTGCAATGCCGTTCCCATCCGTTCCCGCCAGAATACTGCCGTCAGAACACTCATACAATGTCAGCACCCTAGGATTTGTAAGCCCTTCCGCGGAACCGATTGTGTCAGACACTACTTTGTCCTGAATAAATGAAATTCCGTAATCCCCCGACACCACAATGGTTCCGTCCGCAGTCTCTATGGCAGAACGCAATTTATCTCCCAGCATACCTGTTTTGCTGTCATAATTTTTCACCTCGCCATCCCCAGAGACTTCATAAAGCCCCTTCCCTGAGGTGCAAATCCACAAATGGTTCGCAGAATCCACCATCAGACAACGGATTCTGACTCCCGAAAGCATCTGTGTGAGCGCATTGTGCTTCGGAATGGAAGACTTGACACTCACTGCATCCAGCCCGTTATCTGTTCCAAAATATAGATTTCCCTGCCATTTGGTGACAGTGTTTACCACATTCTCACTAAACCCGGCTTCTTCATAGAGTTCCGAAAAAACAGACGGACACATGCGAAGCAGACCCAGTCTGGAGGAGGTGAACCACAAATTGCCCTGATAATCGATCAGCACATGGTCAATTGAGTTGCTAAAACTACCTGTATCAATAGAACAGAATTTTTTCTTTTCCTGCAGATACCCCACACCGTTATCCGCACAGACAAATATGACATGATCTTCCGATATATGAATGGAATTGATGTCAACCAGATTGCCACAAATCAACGTTGACAGCTTTTCTATTCTGTTTTCGGCAACCTCGTAGACCTCTATCCTGTTTGAGGAAGTGCCAAGATACAGTCTTCCCTCTTCATCAAAAGCACAGCAGTTGTAGGATTCTCCTTCATTTTCCGCCGTCATGCTTGAAATAATCTGTGTACCATGCAATAGGTAAAAGCCACCTTCGTTCGTGACCACTGCTACATTACCGTTTTGATCGGCGCTGATACTGTCGGCGTACACTATTTCCGGTATCGTCTCATACACCTTCAATCCGCCGAGAAGCGTCATGACAACCAGGCTGTCTGTTGTGCCCACATAATAATATCCCTCCGAGCTCTCCGTGATACAACGGACAGAATCTGAAGGAAGCCCATCCTCCCGACCGACTACATTTACAATTTTCTGATTGGTGCAAATGGCAATTCCGTTGTCATTCGTTCCGATCCATAATCTCCCTGCTTCATCCGTATAGAGACAATTGACTGTCTTTACTGCTTCAAAGTCATTCATCCACTTAAAATCATTTCCACTGTAACGATACAGACCGCCATAGGTACCGATCCACAGAACTCCATCCTTTGTCTGTGCGATGTCATTGGATGCTCCGCCGGGCAGTCCGTTCTCTCCATTGTAAACAGTATGGATATAACGACTGAAATCTGCCTGCATTTTGCTCTCGCCGGATGCACCATTCTGTGCATAAACCGTAGCATTCGCAGAAAAAACCAAAAACACAGGCAACAAAAGCAGAATGTTTACAACGTGCTTATTCTTTTCACCGGTGCCCTTCCTCTGATGTATATCCGCTTCTTTCTCACGCTTTTTTCTTCTCACTCCATTCAGATGAACCACAAAATATAACAAAAGAAGAGAGAGCACCTTATCCAGAAAATCCAGATAAAACTCTCCCACGATATTGCTAATCACAGCATGACATCCCATCTCCTGCAGCAATTTCGATACGCCGTCTCCCCATATATTTCCGGTAAAGCCGTCTGCGAGAAAATAATTCAAGGGAGTGGAAATGAAAACAGAAAGAACAGTGACAGCAAATGCAGTGGAAAGCACCCCAAAAACACTCCTCAAAAAGCCCTTTTTGGCGCAAATTCCTACCGTGACACCGACAGAGATATTGGTAAGGCTGTAAAGCAATGCCACCGGAGCATGCAGGCTGTAAATCATATTGACAGTCATCCCTACAATCGCACCACATAACGGCCCAAACACATATGCCGAGAAAACGGTTCCAATCGAATCCATCCAAATAGGTAGTGCCAATCTTTCAGCAGCCATCTTTCCCACATAATTGATGAGTATGCACACCACAATCAATAAACCTGTTTCAAAATCTTTCTTATGCTTCATACCGCGTTCCTTCTATGTTCTTGTCTTCTGTTTACGTAAAAAGCTATGTCGCCCAGATAGTATTTCCGATTGCATGAGATATCTGCGTAATGCACAATTCCCGGATGCAGATAGTATAACCCCGCAAAATCAAGGAAACATTTTGCAAAATCCTCATCTTATCTGAATTATTGTACCATATACAAATTCAAAAAAGAACTAGACGAAAGTATAGTCTTACGCATTTTCCTCTTTTCAGGAGGGAATCTTATGATATCCGTCTTTAGGATTTAGCACTAGATTTTTTCCACAACTCTCGTCCCCGATTATTATCCCCCGGCGACTTGTTTTTTGCAACCCCTAAATACCTAAAAATGCAGACTGTTTTCCCAAAAGTTGCAGCGGGAAATTCCTCATTTTTGCATGTATCTCCAGCGTAGTTTCTACGCCGAAGAAATGTCGTTGCAGGCATACTTTTGTTTTTAGTTACAGATATGTAATGCTGGTTTCATCGGTTCCATTTGCCAACCGCTGCATGCGGTCGGTTTGGGAATCCTCCTGTTGGGGATCCACACCTCCACACATCCAGTTCACATATAAATCGTATGCAGGTTCACCTTCGAAACAACGTGATGTGTTATTGAAGATATCCTGCCGCAGGCCTTCTGCCCACTCGGGTGGCAGATACTTGATGAGTACCTGGCGCCAGCGGACGAGTTCCTCATCCAGCCCGATGATGGTTTTGATCATCTCGTCGGTAAGCTTAAGGAAATCATACACCGTAGGGCAGTCATGAAGACATTCGGTCTGATCCTGAACCTTGAAAAATTCATTTTCAACCATCCAATGCACCTCCCTTCTGGGAAGCGAAAAGCTCGTTGATGCTTGATTCACGAAGGCGGTTGTTCTCGCCGGGGAACAGGATCAAATGACAGTGGTGCATCAGCCGCCCCACAAGTGCTGCCGTCATCTGTTCGTCATACAGGACATTTACCCATCTGGAGAATTCCAGATTTGTGTTCAGTATGATGACCTTCTTTTCATGGATCCCGGACAGATAATCAAAGAGCAGCTGTGAACCGGTTCTGTTGTAAGGTACATAGCCGAATTCATCCAGTATGAGGATCTCTGCTTTATCCATCTTTTTGTGAAGCTGGGACAGTGTTCCATGCTCCTGTGCCTCGGAAAGCTGGTTGATCAGTGCCGCTGTGCGGAAGAACTTTACCGGGATTCCTTTCTGGCAGGCTTCCATGCCGATGCAAATGGACAGCATCGTTTTCCCGGTTCCTGTGCTGCCATACATCACAAGATTATTTCCTGCGCGGTAAAAATCCAGTGCCTTAAGGCTTTCGACAGTGACACCTGCAGGAAACTGCACTTCGCCGGGATCAAAGGATGTAAAGCTGTGCTGCAGTGGAAATCCTGCCGTATTGATCAGCTTTGCAACCCTTGTGGATTTACGGTACTGTATTTCATCCCTCAGAAGGTGGTACAGGTATTCCTGATGGTTGCCGCCGGTCTGGATCATCGCGTTTTCTACGAGGTTCACCGAAAGCCGCAGCTGTTTACAGCAGGCCGCGATGGCATCCTTGTAATCATCCATTTACAGCACCTCCCTTCCCAAGGAGCTGGTCATAAGAGGATAGATCCACAGGCATCTGCACGATTTTGGGCAGCCCGTTCTGCTGTGGAAGCGGTGGAAGCTCCGGAACATCTGCATAAAGCCGCCGGTACAGATTTTTCAGGCTGTCAGGATCTTTTACCTGATACAGCAATGCCTGGTCAACTGTCTGAAGGGCGCTGTCAAAACCGGTGCGGTTCGTCAGCTCTGCCAGTACTTTCAGTACGGTTCCGCGGTCTGAACTGCTGCACAGTTTCATGTAACGCTGCATATTTTCCGGCATCATGTCAAACAGTCCGCTGTTGAACAGGGAACGCGGCTTTCTGGAAATGGCGGTCAGATAAGGCACCCACTCCATGCTGGACTGCTTCCGGTCTCCATAGAGTCTTCTGTGGGTGACGATCAGGCGCTGCTGCATATCCATTACGATTACCTGCGTCGCTGTGATCTTAAGCATCACAGTGGCTTCGGAATGGTCAGGTGAGACCGAGTATTCGTGTTTTCCTGATTCCAGAGTGAACCGGCCCCATTTATCGGTGACAACGGTCTCGTACCTTGCCGTATCAAAGGCAGTGTCCGGTAACGGAAGCAGTGCTTTCCGGTCAGCATCATAGCGTTCCAGGATCGTCTGGTCGTAGTGATAGTGTTCGCGCTCCATGTCCGCATCGGCCTCAGCAAGCAGGTTTTGATTGAAATCATACAGACTGGTGAAATGCGGGACAGGAACCAGGAAGTTCCTTCTCGAATAACCAACCTTGTTTTCAACGTTTCCTTTTTCCCAGCCGGATTCCGGATTCATGAACCGGTAGCTGAATCCATAGTGTTCGCTGAAGCGCAGGAACTTGTCCGTCAGCTCACGGCCACCGTTTTTCAGGATCCTGGTGACAATGGTTGAAGTGTTGTCGAACCAGATCTCGGTAGGAACACCGCCGACATGCTCAAAGATAGCAATCATGCTTTCCATAAAGCATTCTGCGTTTTCGCCATACATCAGTTGCGGATATCCGCCGTTACTGTATGGAAAAGAAAGAACTAGATATTTGCCATCATGGCATCTGCTGTTTTCATAGAACTGTGCGGCACCGAAGTCTGCCTGTCCTTCGCCGGGATGATGGATCAGCGGTAAATATCCTTTTTTGTTATCAAGGTGCAGCTGTGACTTTCTGTAGGCCACATACTGTGCAACAAGCCGGTAGGAGCAGTCAAAGCCCTCTACTTCCTTGCGGAGTCTGTGAAAGACTCGTTTGGCTGTGTGACGCTGCTTGCGGAGAGCTTTTCTGTCTCCGGCGAGCCATTCGTCAATTAGCGGTTTGTATTTGTCCAGTTTAGGACAGATGTTCTCCGGATCCTTTACTTTTGGCTCCGGGGTATTAAAATCGGTCATGTCGATGTATTTACAGATGGTTTTTCGATCATAACCGGGTTCTGCGATAATGGTAGGTATGTTTTTCCCTTGCTCATAATAGAGCTGTCTGATAGAATGTACCTTGTCCATTGTAAGCATACTCCTTTCCTCCTTAAAATGTTGTCCGCAACGACATTTCAAGGATACATAAAGTCTTGTATGCCTGCAATGGATGTTTTGATATTTCTCTAAAACTACAGTACTTGCTGTGGCCTTAGAGAAATACCAAACACATCTGCAATAATAGGGAAAATCCTCATGCAACTTTGGGGATTGTCTTCTGCAATAGTTGGTATTTTAATTATACAATAAACAGGCGACTGCTAGATACGCATCAGAGACATCTCTGCCCTGATGCGATCCAGTTAGGGGACAAATTCCCCTAAAACCCCTTGTTATTCTAAAATGGGGGCGCTTTTTGTCGTCACTTCACTATTTTGGCGGCGCTTTTTGCCCCCACTATTTTCAGCCTAAATATATTCTTGTCTATGGAATATGGCTAACGCTAACTCTTCGAATCGTAACCATAATATCTCTTCTCGAAATACTTTCTCGGACACTTTCCGGCTATTTTGATGAATCCCTCCGCAGCCAGTTCATCATTAAGCTGTCTGATGATCTGATATGCTTTGCCCTTGCTGACACCTAAAGTCTCTACCAGTTCATCTGCCGTTACATATTGTTTATTCATGCTCTCACCTCGCTTTCTACTATCACACTTTGTGTTTGTTTTTCATTTCATCATTATTTATACTACCACTTTACGTAATTGTAAATAGATTTTCCTATTGTAAAATATCACATTATGTGATAGTATTCTCTCAGGAGGTAAAAGCCATGAATATTATGACACTTGAAGAACGAAAGGAACTTGGTAACAGATTAAAACAAGCAAGAAAAGAGAAAGGGCTATCACAAGAGGAGCTCGCCAATCTCATCGGTTTGAAAGTTGGAACCATTTCTAAATACGAACAGGGTGATCGAACTCCTGGCATCGGAAAGATTCAACTAATCGCAAATGCTTTAGGCTGTGACACATCCAGATTTGTAGCATCCGGCGATGAATATGTTCGGATGACACAAACGACAGATTTCGGTAATAGCTTGGATGCATACTTAAACTGGTTGAAATTCTCCCATTTTGAATGCAAACCCTGTAAGATCGAAAATGATGACGGGAGTACATCATCTTCCTATCTTATCAGTTTTGACAAGGAAACATATCCTATCAATGAAGAAGCATTGGGAAGAGTTATGAAATATCAACAGGAACAGTTCCAACAACTCATCAGACTTTTTGGCGAGGATCTTCGATAGTAAAGGTACACTATATGCCGGTCTATAAAGACGATGAACGGGGAACCTGGTATGTCAGATGCTATTATGAAGACTTTACCGGAAAGAAAAAGCAGATAAAGAAACGCGGATTTAAGCTTCAGCGTGAAGCCAAGGAATGGGAAGCAGATTTCCTCAGGAAGCAAAAAGGCAACACAGACATGACCTTCCGCTCTATGTATGAAATTTATATTGAGGATATGAAGCACAGATGCCGCCAAAGCACCATTGATGGCAAAAAGCAAGTCTTTGAAAAGCTCATCCTTCCTTATTTTGAGAATATGCCGATCAACAAAATCACGCCAAAGGACATTAGAGCCTGGCAGAACAAAATGATTGAAAAGAATTATTCCAACTCCTACTTAGACAGGATGCAGAATATGATCACCGCTCTTTTCAATTATGCAGTAGATTACTATAACTTATCCGAAAATCCCTGTCACAAAGCGGGCAGAATGGGAAAACGTGAGGTTGTGGTAAACTTCTGGACAAAGGAAGAATTTGACCGGGTGCTGGCTGCAATGGAAGATGATCCTACCGCACATGCTTCCTTTTCACTACTGTACTACTCCGGTATCCGTTTTGGAGAATTTCTCGCTTTGACACCGAAAGACTTTGATTTCGAGAAAAACACCCTCGACATCACCAAAAGTCTACAGCGGATAAAAAAGCGGGATGTGGTAACACCGCCCAAGACACCTAAGAGTATCCGGAACATCATCATACCGGACTTTGTAATGGACGAAGTCAAAGATTATATGTCAAAGCTTTATGATCTGAAAGATACGGATCGGGTTTTCCCGTTTACCAAATCTTATATCAACAATGTAATGACACGGGCTTGCAAGAAAAGTGGCGTAAAAAAGATTCGTATCCACGATATCCGACACTCCCACGCCAGCTATCTCATCAACTTAGGATGCGCTCCACTGCTCATATCCGAGCGCTTAGGTCACGAAAAGGTACAGACCACCTTAAGCACCTACTCACATCTCTATCCGAACAAGCATCAGGAAGTTGTGGATATGATGCAGAACCAGCATCAAAAGGATATGGCAATAGGCGATGTGGCTGCCTCGGCTGAATCATCGGAAGAAGCCAAACCACAGAACACAAGGTTCAAAGCCGTAAGTCCAAAGGATAAAATAAGCCCACAGCAAGTCCACAAAAATGACTTAAACCCATGCGTCGGCTTCAACCGACGCATATAAAACGGCTCAACCCCTTGTAAACAAAGGGCTGAGCCAATGAAGTCATTGAATACTCAATCAGTATTTAATTACTCGATAACTGTAGCAACACGGCCTGATCCTACAGTACGTCCACCTTCACGGATAGCGAATGTAAGACCCTGCTCCATAGCTACTGGAT
>OBLI01001348.1_pt1 | contig 24268 bp, 18 predicted proteins | sample 1519701 | NCBI WGS metagenome assembly OBLI01 (sample SAMEA3663005, study PRJEB22513) | pig gut metagenome | biome: pig gut; feature: pig-associated habitat; material: faeces | place: France | collected 2012
GAAGTTTGCCTCGAACGCCGCCGTGGCGCCCTGGGGCAAGGTGGCCGACCTGCTACGCGCCGACAGCCTCTACGACGAGGCCCGGCAGGTGGAGAGCATCACCAAGCGATGGGGCAACATCGACGACCAGTCGAGAGGCATGCGCAAGCTGCCCTTCTACCGCTCGCTGCTCATGGACAAGTATCTACCGCGCCTGCGCCATGTGGGCTACGTAATGAACTACTCCGTGTTCCGCCAGCTCACGCTCGACGAGATTCGCCAACTCTACGCCGCCGACTACAAGCAGCTCACCAAATATGAGTATTTCCGGCTCTATCGCGCCGAGGCCGACTCTGTGAGACGTGAGACCATGCTGCGCCAGGCGCTGGAGATCTACCCGTCGTTCATGGTGGCGGCCAACGACCTCTCGGCATTGCTCATCAACCGACAGGCCGCCGACGCCGACCTGCTGCGCCCGTTTGCCGGTAAGAATGCCCCCGCGGTGGTGAACACCAACCAGATGACGGCGCTCCTCAACGCGGGCCTTTACACGGCAGCCGACTCGCTCTCCGCCTTCGTTCCCGACAACGAGACCACGCACATGCTGCTGGCCGTGAACGCCGTGCTCAACGGCCGGTTCGACGGCTACTACGAAACGGTGGCCAAGACCGGACAACGCAACGAGCTCGTGATGCTGCTGGCCATGAAGCGCAACGACGAAGCGCTCAAACTGAGCAAGCAGTTGCCCGACGACCAAGCCCTGACCCACTATCTGAGGGCCATCTGCCTGAACCGTCTGGAGAAAGTGTCGGACGCTTACGACGAGTTGCGCAAGGCGCTCGACATGGACCCGTCGCTCAAGCAGGTGGCACACGCCGACGGCGACGTGAACGATTTGTTGCTCGACAGTAAGGATAACCATTAACTTCAGGTCAATGAAAACATCACTCAAGAACATAGCGGCCGTAGCAATCCTCTTAGCCTACGCCGCCACGGCACACGCCCAACTGAAGGGTAGTGCGCTCAACTATATGCTGCAACGGCCCCGTGTGGCCAAGCAATACGCCGACAAGAAACTCTTCGACCACCTCTTCGTGGATGCGGGAGCGGGTGTCAACGTCATGGGCTACAGCCATCCCGAGGCGGGCACATTCGGACAGGTGAACCTCGGCGATTGGATAACGCCCGAGCACGGATGGCGCCTGGGCGTGAACGCGGGCTACGCGCGCACGGCGGGCGTGAAGGCCAAATATGCTGGCCTGTCGCTCGATTACCTGATGAACATCACCTCGCTCGGACAGCGTGGCGCCACCTATAGCGCGCGCGCCTTTGAGCTCTATGGCATAGCGGGCCTCGACCTGGCCACCTCGCGCCATGAGGGCAACGCCGAGTATGGCATGGGGGCGCACATCGGCTTGCGCGGACAGGTGGCATTGTCGCCCTTCACCTATTTTTATATAGAGCCTAAGATTGGCCTCGTGAGCGACCGGCTATCGCAGGCCGAGACGTGGCACGGCTATCGCCCCTTGGCCACCACGATGGTGGGATTGGGCTACCGCCTGCCCGAGACGCGCCTCACGGGCACGGGCAACTCGTACCGCCGCTTCATCGACGGGTTGTTTGTTGGAATGGCCGCTGGTCCGGCGTTCCTCGCCAATGTGGACGGCAAATTAGTGGGCGACATGGGAGCGCGCCTCACGGGAAGCGTAGGCCGATGGTTTGACAACTACAACGCCTTGCGACTTTCGGGCAACATCAGCCTGGTGAAGCAGCCCGGCGACAACAAGGTGAAGGCCGTGGGCGCACAGCTCGACTACCTGCTCAACCTGCACAACGCCTTTGGAGGCATCAACCCCGACCGCTGGTTCTGGGTGAACGGGGTGGCCGGTGTGAGCTACAACTACACCACCGACAAGATGCACGACCACAAGCATGTGCTCGGAGCGGGCGCTGGCTTGCAGGCCAACGTGCGCATGACACGCGAGCTGAGCCTCACCGTGGAGCCGAGGGTCGACTTCTACGGCGACAACTACGCCCAGCACACCACATCGTTCCGCAAGAAGATGGATGTGGTGCCTTCGGTGTTGGCCGGTCTGACCTACACCTACCAAGGACGCAACCTGACGGCGAAGCCCACCGACACATGGCACTCGCTGGGATGGCACGACCACACATTTGTAGAGGGAGCCATTGGCGCCAATGTCGTGGTGGCTCGCAAGCCGTTAACCAACATAAGCAGCTACCTCATGCCGCAAGCCTACATAGGCGTGGGCAAATGGTACTCGCCCGTGAGCGGTGCCCGTTTGTGGGCGCAGGTGGCCAAGACGCAATGGAGCGATAACGACGACCGCTACACCCATCTCACCGTGGGCGCCGACTACCTGCTCAACCTCACCAATGCTTTCTATGGCTATCGCCGCAACCGCGCCTTCGACTTCACGGCCGCCATGGGTGTGAACCTTTCGAAGCGCGAGAAGCGCGACATGCCTTACGTGGGTGTCGACGCCGCGCTGCGTGGCACATGGCATGTGTCGCGACTGGTGGCGCTGTTCGTAGAGCCGCGCCTCATGGCCTACTCGGGCAGTTATATGCCCACCTCGCTGAGCACCACAGGTGTCGACCTGCTGGCAAACGTCAACGTGGGCATGCAGTTTAACATGGATGGATACGAGCGTAGCCTGGCCCAGCGCCAAGTGCGCGACAATGGCGATTGGAAACGCAGCTCATTCACGGTGGCCGCAGGTATGACCAACCGTGTGGGCCAACTGAAGACGTGGAAGAAATACTCGCCCATCGCACGACTGGGCTACACCCAGTGGTTCTCGCCCTATATGGCATGGCGCGGCAACCTGCAAGGCATGGTGAGCCGCAAGGAGGGCAAGAGCCGTTACGCTCAGGCGCTGGCTGGCGCCGACCTCATGCTCGACCTCACCGCATACACCTACGGCTACGACGCCTCGCGCCCGCTGGCAGTGAGAGCGTTGGTGGGTGCCAACGTGGGCGCCGACTATGGCAACCACTACTACTCGTTTGCTCCCGATGTGCACGTGGGCGGACAGTTGGCCATGCGCCTCACCGACCACATCAGCTTGGTGGCCGAGCCACAGGTGGCCTACAACCTCTCGGCCCGATTCAGCAACAAGCGCCGCCAACGCATCATGCCACAACTGATGGTGGGCCTCGACTACAGCTTGCAGCGTAGCCATCGGAACGCCGACCTCGACGAGGCTCCAGAGCATCCCAACGTGGTGTCGGTGAGCTTGGGAACAGGGGTCAACTCAGAGAATTTCGGTGAGCGCAGAGGACTGGGTCAGCGCCTGTCGTTTGTGGCCGACATGAGCTATGGCCGTTGGCTCGATGGAGTGAATGGTGTGCATGCCGGACTGAGCAACTCGGTGATCCAACGCAACGGTAAGGGCAACGAGAGCATTACCTCACTCCACGCTGGCTACATGATGAACATCAAGAGCGCCGTGACGGGCGAGAGCACCGCCGACCATACGTTCCAACTGACGGGTATAGCCGCCGCATCGCTCAACATCGCCTCATGGAAGAACTACGACACGAAGGTGGCACCCGGACTGATGGGTGCCGTGCAGGCGGGTGTGATGGTGGCGCCCAATGTGGAGCTTTACCTGGAGCCGTCGGCCACGGTGTTCGCCAAGAAGATTGCGCTCACGCCTAAGAACCACCCTGTGGAGGGAGAGCTCAAGCTCAGCTTGGGAACGAAGGTCAACTTCTAAGGAACCCGCATAACACGACGATGCCACGAACCTCCGTGGGCGATGAAGCACCTTCATGCTTCTTCCCGGAGATTCGTGGCATTGTTGTATGTTGGGGTTAGCGCGGTGTAACCCCACGAAGACTTAGAAAGCAAACTGCTCGAGCTTCAAGCCGTTCTTGGTGAGCGCTTCAATTTGGGGCACAAGGGTGGTGAAATGCTTAGAGGCCATGTGGGCTTTCAGCACCTCCTCGTCCTTCCATGTCTCGCAAATCATCATCACGCCCTTGCGTGTGCCACTCACAAAATAGTCGTAAGCCACATTGCCCTCGTCGTTGAGCGATTTCTCAACCAGCTCCTTGCACAAAGCGCAGATCTCGGCGGCCTTGGCTTCTTCCTTCACTTCGAAAAACACATTTAATCTAATCATATCCGTAATGTTAAGGGTTAATAACGACCGCAAAGGTACGGATTTGAGACGAAACATCACCCTATTTAGTTAAATAATTGCCGTTTGCTTGCAACCGAAGGAAAAACTTATTATTTTTGTAAGCATATTAACATCTACCATGCACCTATGAATACAAAAACCTTACGTTTGTTCCGCGCATCTTGGCACTCATTTACCAAACGCATCACCACACTATCCAGCCAGCGAGCAATCGGTCAGGCCTTGCTTGTCGCAATCCTTCTGGCCGTCGGCACCTTGGGCGCTCACGCCCAAACCGACAATCCACGAGGCGTTTACAAGTTGACCAAGATGATCGACAATACGGGAACCATGCTTCTCGCCCCTTTCGATCAATACAAGATTTGCACCGAAGAGATAACGCTGATGGTAAACATTCGTAACCAAATGTTCAAAATTGGCGATAACGACCACTTTGTATTCAACTACACAGGCGAAGATCCCGACCCCGCCAATCCCACAGCCTCTCGCATCTACGATAGCGACTCCAATCATTTCACCTTGAAATGGTGGAGCACCCTTCCAACGCTCTTATTCCCCAAAGACGATTGGTGCACAGAGTTTTACGAGGCCAACAAATATTCAGACAAGGGAAAAATGCTCTTTGATGCCATCATGAAACCTGCGGAAAAGGTGGATAAGGGCCGAACGCTTTACGGCCATTGGCACACCGTGGGCATATACGATGAGATGGTCGACGTGAAGAAAGCGCTGGAAGTGATGAAAAAGAAAGGCGAGACGCCTGCCTACAACGGCCGAGACATCGTTGTGGTCAAGCCCAATCATGCGGTGTTTACGATGGGAGTTATCGTCGACATCGCGTCCGATGGAATAAATTACATAGAGCTGAAACCTTCGGGGGAACGTCTGAATGCCAATTGGTTGGACGACAATCAGTTTGTGGTTGCCGTCAAACGAGACCATTGTATCGATTACCAACTGTGGCAACGCATCACTGATGACGTGCCACCCGTCACGCGCATCATAGAAAACCAAGTCAAAAGCCGCAACCCCATGAACATCGGGCGATAACAAACAGCGGACCCCAACCCATTCACAAAACACAACACCATGTTAGAACACATAGCCGACTTTACCGCATGGCCCATCCTCACGGGCATCTTCATTGGTTACATTGCCAACCGCATCATGAGTGGCGAAGGCAAGGGCTGTTGCATGAACCTATTCGTCGGCGTAGTGGGAAGCTACGCCGGAACGTTCATCAGTCACCTGCTCAACATCGAACTCTTTGGCAAGGGATTCCTCACCAACTTCGTATTCTGCCTGTTGGGCGCCGTGGTGGTGTTATGGATTTGGAGGAAACTGTTTGGGTAGGCCGAGCCGATAACGCATCAATCATTTGCGCCTGCGTGGCCCATCACCGAAGCCACGGCAAGTTGCCATTCTGTCTAAGGCACATCGGCAAAACATAAGAGACTGACCTTGCAAACGTAAGGTCGCAATAGCAAATAACCCAAGATCCACGCTGCGCTGCCACATAGCAACGCAAAATGGTCTTGGGTTATTTGAGATTAGGCCATCGCCTCCCCAGAACGGAAGCCTGGGGAGGGTGATGGCTTATTTCACTTCACGAATGAGCTCATCGATGCTGACCAGCTTTTGCTCACCGGTCTTCATGTTCTTCAGCGTCAGCTTGCCTTCCGCCATCTCGTTCTCTCCAGCCAAGGCAACGAAAGCAATGCCCTTGGCGTTGGCATAACTCATCTGCTTCTTCATCTTGGCCTTGTCGGGATACATCTCGGTGCGGATGCCAGCCTGGCGAGCCTTGGTTACCAAGGGCAAGCAATAAGCCGTTTCGCACTCACCGAAATTGATGAACAAGAGCTCCGTGGTGGTTACCGCCTCCTTCGGATAGAGGTCGAGCGTGTTGAGCACATCGTAGATGCGGTCGGCGCCAAACGAGATTCCCACACCCGAGAGACCCGGCATACCGAAGATTCCCGTGAGGTTGTCGTAGCGACCACCACCCGTGATGGAACCCATCGGCGTATCGAGCGCCTTCACCTCGAAAATGGCTCCCGTGTAATAGTTCAGGCCACGCGCCAGCGTGAGGTCGAGCTGCATCTCGTTCTTCAGGTCGCAGGTCTTGAGGCAGTCGAGGATGAAACGGGTCTCCTCCACACCCTTCACACCCACCTCCGACGATTGCAACACATCGGCAATGACATTGAGCTTCTCATCGTTGGTGCCCGAGAGCGAGATGATGGGCTGCAACTTCTCGATGGCCTCCTCGCTCAATCCGTTGTTGCGAAGCTCCTCGTTCACGTTGTCGAGTCCAATCTTGTCGAGCTTGTCGATGGCCACGGTGATGTCCACAATCTTGTCGGCCTCGCCAATCACCTCGGCAATGCCGGTGAGGATCTTACGGTTATTGATCTTGATCTGCACACGGATGCCCAAGCGTTGGAACACGGTGTCGATGATCTGCATCAACTCCACCTCGTTGAGGAGCGAGTCGGATCCCACCACATCAGCGTCACACTGGTAGAACTCGCGGTAGCGGCCCTTCTGCGGACGGTCGGCACGCCACACGGGTTGGATCTGATAGCGCTTGAAAGGCAGTTGCAACTCGTCGCGGTGCATCACCACGTAGCGAGCGAACGGCACCGTGAGGTCGTAACGCAAGCCCTTCTCGCAGAGGCACGAAGCCAGTCGCAGGCAGTTGCGCTCGGCGAGCTCTTCGTCCGACACCTTGCTTAGGTAATCGCCCGAGTTGAGCACCTTGAAGAGCAACTTGTCGCCCTCCTCGCCATATTTTCCCATCAGCGTCTTGAGAGTCTCCATCGCGGGTGTCTCAATCTGCTGGAAACCATACAAGGCGTAAACCTCCTTGATGGTGTTGAAGATATAATTGCGTTTGGCCATCTCCTCCGGGCCGAAGTCGCGTGTGCCCTTGGGGATGGACGGTTTCTGATTTCCCATAAAAAACAATCTTTATTTTCTGACAATCGTCTGTTCGCGGTCCGGACCGATAGAGATGATGCGGATAGGTGTCTCGAGATACTCCTCAAGGAAAGCCACATAATCCTTGAACGGCTGTGGGAACAGGTCCTCGCTGGTGAAATGGGTCATATCGGTCTTCCAACCCGGGAACTCCTTATAAATAGGTGTCACATCATTGATCTCATAGGGGAAGTCGCTCGTCTCGGTTCCATCGGCCAGGCGATAAGCCACACAAGCCTTGACGGTCTCGAAGGTGTCGAGCACATCGCTCTTCATCATGATGAGCTCGGTAACGCCATTGAGCATAACGCTATACTTGAGCTGCACAAGGTCGACCCATCCGCAACGGCGCTCACGACCGGTAACGGCACCATATTCATGTCCGAGGTCACGAATCTTAGTACCCGTCTCATCGAAGAGCTCCGTGGGGAACGGTCCAGCGCCCACGCGTGTGCAGTAGGCCTTCATGATGCCAAACACGTTGCCAATCTTACCCGGGCCAACGCCCAGGCCGGTGCAAGCTCCGGCGCAGATGGTGTTGCTTGATGTAACGAAGGGATAGCTACCGAAGTCAACATCGAGCATGGTGCCCTGTGCACCCTCGCAGAGGATCGACTTGCCTTCGCGAAGCAGCTTGTTGACCTCAATCTCACTGTCAACGATATGGAATCCGCGCAGATACTCCACTCCTTCCATCCATTTCTTCTCCGTCTCCTCCAGTCCGTCGAAGTCGGTCCAGCCCAGCTCTTTCAGGCGGGTCATGTGGAGCGCCTTATGCTTGGCATACTTCTCCTCAAAATTGTCGAGAATGTCGCCCACACGCAGACCGGTGCGGCTTACCTTGTCGGTATAGGTCGGGCCAATGCCCTTGCCAGTCGTTCCAACCTTGTTCTTGCCCTTAGTGGCCTCGATGGCACGGTCGAGAAGGCGGTGGGTAGGGATAATGAGGTGAGCCTTCTTAGAGATGTGCAAACGGCTCTGCAACTCGTGGCCGCTCTTCTCCAAGCTACGCGCCTCATCCATAAACAAGTCGGGAGCCAACACCACGCCATTGCCGATGATGTTGACTTTACCTCCTTGGAAAATGCCAGAGGGTATGCTGCGAAGCACATACTTCTGTCCCTCGAACTCCAGGGTGTGTCCAGCGTTTGGTCCGCCTTGGAAGCGCGCCACAACATCATAATGCGGGGTAAGCACGTCTACGACCTTACCCTTGCCCTCATCGCCCCACTGAAGACCCAGCAGAACGTCAACTTTTCCTGTATTCATAAGCCTGAAAAATTTATTTTATGTCTGTTTATTTCTTTGGTTACACTCTTAATACACACGTGGCCCGAAGATGGCCGTTCCCACGCGCACCATGGTGGATCGACATTCCACGGCTATCTGATAGTCGTGGCTCATGCCCCACGAACGCTCGCAGAACCGGTCGTCGTCGGCGAAGTAATCGCGCTTCACCTCGTCGAAGAAGTTGGCGGCCTCCATCATCTCCTTCCTGATCTGGCTCTCATCGTCCACATTGCTTGCCATCATCATCAGGCCGCTGATGTGCACATGGTTAAGCTCGCGCCATTGGCCTTCCTTCAGCATCTCGCGGCAGGCGTCGGGCGTAAAGCCATACTTCGTCTCCTCCTTGGCGATATGCAATTCCAGCAGCACGTTGATAACGCGATCGTGCTTGGCGGCCTGCTTGTTGATCTCCTTCAGGAGCTTGAAGCTATCCACCGCATCGATCATGCTGATGTAGGGCGCAATGTATTTCACCTTATTGGTCTGCAGATGACCGATGAAATGCCACTCGATATCCTTGGGCAGCTCGGCCACCTTCTTGCTAAGCTCTTGCTCATGGCTCTCGCCAAAAATGCGTTGGCCAACGGCATAGGCCGCCTCAAGATACTCCTTGGGGTGAAACTTGCTGATGGCCACAAGGCTGACACCTTCGGGCAGGTTGCCAACCACTTGCTGTAAGTTTTTAGCAACATCCACGTTCATCACTCTGCCTCCTTGCCGGTTTCCGCCTGTTCGTACTCGGGTTTGTCGTCGACCTCGTTCTGCTTCTTGGTCTTGGCGCCATGCTCAAACACATCCATGATCTGTGTCTCGGCAATCGAAACGATGTCGTAGTCGATCATGGTGCCGCCCATCACCTCGTCGATATACTTCACGGCCATGGGCAAATTTCCGGCCTGCACGAGGTAGTTGACGTTTGAGCGTTTCTCCTTCTCGGTCTTCTCGTCGAGGGTGATAAATTGCAGCTTGGCCTTGTACCACTTGTCGTCGTTGGCCTTGTCGCTGAAGAATATCTCGTGATAAGGGGCAGGCTTGATATTGGTAATCTTATAGTCGCCGCTGATATATACGCTCATCTCCTCGATAACCTCATTCTCGGCCTCGGTGAAACTCAGCGCGTCGACCACATATTGCTCGGTGACGGGCTTCTGCGAGCCGTCCTCAACAGTCTTGTCGTAACGAATCTTGGTTTCAAACCAATCGGATGTTCTTGATCTCATGATACTGGATAATATTTATTCGTTGTGTACTTTCTTATGAATTGTCGCTTGGGGGGAGCGCTTGCGCGCCCATCGCAGCTCCTGTTGCCTGCTCCTGACGCCCCACACCTCGTATGAGGTTGTCGAGCGTGCGGTAGGTGTAGGCGGCACGGTCGTGGATGGTGAGGTCGCTCTTCAGGCGGGTGCGCAGGTCAACAAGCTTCGACATGGCGCTTTGGTAATTGTCGGCCGTGATGCGCTCGCTCATCTTTTGGGCCACAGCGGCGTCGAACCCGAAATAGCGCATGAGCGTTCCGGCAAACACCTGCCGCTGCTGGAGCGTGAGGTGCTGCAGGTTCTCGTTAAACTTGTTGTTGGGCTGATAGATGTGGAACACGAGCTCATCGGGCTCGCCACCACGCTGGCCTTGGTTGTAAACCTTCTCATAGTCGAAGTAACAATCGCAAAAGCCGTTCTTCGCCATGGTTTGCAACTCTTCCTTGGCGGGCTCCAACACGCGGCGGGTGAAATCGCTAAACTTCTTGTAGTTCGACTCCAGGCGCAGCATCTTGCGAAACTCCAAGGTGTTGATCTTGCGGTAACCCTTGTCCTTCCAACTCTCAATAAACATGTAGATGCGCTGCGAGTAGCGGTTGTGGCAGGCAAACACTATCTGCTTGCCAAGGTAATGGTAGCCAAACTCGAGGCCCACCAGGCGCTCAGCCACCGTGCGGTCGATCTTCAGGAGCGCGTATTTCTCGTAGATGCGCGGGTCCTCGGGAATATACACGTCGCACAAGTTGGTCACCTTCAGGTAGTTGCGGCCATCGGCCGTCTTGTAGGGTATCTCCACGGGAATGGTGGCCAACATCTTCAAACTCTGGCGCAACTGGGGATAATGGTTGGGGTCTACGGCCAGCGACTTAAACAAGGTCTTGATCTCCAACCGCCCGTCGTTGTCGAGCTCGGTGTCGGAGAAAATCATAGGCTCGGTGCGCTGCTTGTTGAGCAACTTCCTTAGCTTCGTCTGCATAAACTCCACAATGGCCACCAATATGCGAATCTGGATAAGCGAGTAGTCGTGGCGCATCATCGTTACGGCAAGGGGTTGCACCAGCCATGTCTCATCCTCAAGGGGGATGAGATCCGACGAGATGTTGCGCTTAATGTCTCTCTTCTTACCTTTGCCAAAGCCCTTGCGCGTCCGCGTGGCTTTGGTTTTCTTGGTTTTTCCTGTTGTGGTGATGGCCTTTTCGTCTGTCATGCGTAATAATTTTGCAGGCTTTCCTAAGAAATGCCCACAAATTTAAGACTATTTTGCGACACTACCAAGCAATTACGATAAATTAAACCATTATTCCAACCCATTCGCAACAAAAAAAAACAGTAGGCCAACCGAAAACGCCCACTCGACACCCTATCGCCCTTTCGGCACGAAACAGCCCACAAGATGGCACTATGAACCTGCGCCCCTCAACCGCCACCCGTCGTGTCCTCCAAAATATAGAAGCCACCCGAGGGGGAACCCCACTCCAAGCGCTCTCTCGGTCCGTCGGCAGGCTCAAAATGTAAGGGTTTGCACGAAGGTGCAATCTTTTTACGGTCAATCGTTGCTATTGTAAGAAAGATTCGCTATTTTTGCGAACACAATAGCAGCGACAAAACAAAACCCCATCCCTATGAACCACAAACAGCTCATCTTATCATTTCTCCTAATGACATGCAGCCTCCTCACGGCATCGGCCAACGACGGGGTCTACTTCACCAGCGGCAACTTCTTGGTGCCCACCCAAGAGACCGACATATCGGTCGACCGAGAAATCCTCACCATCACCATCGGTAACGACGGGTTCGCTCGCGTCGACGTCTATTATGAGTTTATGAACCACGGCGCATCCAAAACCGTCACCATGGCCTTCGAGGCCAACGCACCTTACAATGCCGACGCGCCCAAGAACCTTCGAGGCCCTCACCCATACATCAACCATTTCACCGCCAACATGAACGGCCAACCGCTCAGCTACGACAACGCATTGGTGCCCTTGCGCTACACCAACGGTAAGGCCAACGCCGATTTCACGCCGCTCGACCTTACACAATGGAAGAACGACAAGGAGGTGCCCCCATTGGTCGACCTGCCTAACAACCTGTTATATAACGCCAAGCTCGATAGCATCGTTCCTTTCGCCTACGCCTATTTCTTCAAGGCTACGTTCCAACCGGGCCGCAACATCGTGCGCCACACCTACCGCTACCGCATGAGCTACAACGTGGCGCAGCGGTTCACCATCCCTTATTGGCTCACGCCAGCCACACGATGGGCCAACCACCAGATCGACCATTTCACGCTGCGCATCACCGCCGACGAGCCCACCAGCTTCTGCCTGGCCGACTCGCTATTCCGCGACGCGCCGTTCACCACCAATCGCCACAACGACATCTACCACCTCTCGAACGATCTGAACCCAAGCATGATCTTCGCAAGGATCGGTGCGGGCGACACCCTTACGTGGCAAGCCACCCATTTCCGGCCCACCGCCGACATGTGCATCGAGGCGCCCACATGGGAACGCGGCACCATCGCCACCATCGGCCAAACCTCGGCCAAGGTGGTGGTGGACCAACAAGGGCAAGTGAGCAGATACATCGCCAACTGTGGCGACAATTATTTCATTGATGTGCAAGACTATGGATTGGTAAAGAAAAGCGAGAGCCATATCGAAGAGTACGCCGCCGAAAAAGGTCAGGGCTACCTCGTCATCAACGACGCCATGGCCCACCGCGTCAACGTTCGCCAAAGGCCCACCACCAAGAGTGCCATCGTGGGCCAGATAAGATACCACGCCAACGAGTTGCCCGACGTGTTCCCGTGCCTCGGACTGGTGGAGGGCCAAGGAAGAAGCAACGCATGGCAATGGTTTAAGCTGAGGATAGGCAACACCACCGGATACGTCCGCCAAGACCTCATGGTCTGGGATCCCATCGATTCCTATTGAGCTCGGTTATCTCGTCTGTTTTGCTTTTTATTTGCGAATGTGGGGAGGTTCTTGAGTCTCTGAAAAACCACTAAGGTGAGAAATGGCATGAAGTTCATGATGAAGTTCATGATAATCATCCTGACGGTGATACAATACATAAAATAGCTGCAAGCCGATCGTCCGATGTTGGAAGAAAGAGCTTGCAGCCTCTTGGACTGAAAACAATCAGTTGACCTAAAAAAGTAACTAATTCCTACTGAGAGTTGTCGCAATGCCTGACATACGATCTTCTTTCACAAGAAGACAATGCGTATCTCACAGAAATTGACATTACCTGTAACTGAATCTAACTACCTAATAACCTATTAACCAATTATTCTATCTAACCTATAAACCTATGATCTCGTTGGTGCGGAGCCAAGCTCCGAAAACTTACCGCTGGATTGATATTTCGCAAGCGGTGTGTTGCGTTGTTTTCTGGCGCAAAATTATGCATAATCCAACATACGCGCAAGTACAAAACGTTCATTACCAACAACGTTTCGTTCCATGAAACAATTGTTCCCCATTATGAACGATTTCTTTATGCCATGCGAGAAATCGGACCATGAGAGGGAACGATTTATCCTCCCCAAGCATCACAATGACCTAAGGCTGAGACCTCGCACAAGTGCCGGCCCTCTTAATGTTGCTCGCAAAGCTTCATCCACCAGCAATAATGCCATTGGGATGGGCTACCCTTGCGTTTTTTCGTCCGTTTGGGCGTTTTATTTGCAAATACCGAGGATCATTTGCAAGAAAACCATTACTTTTGTAGGTACACCACCAATGGTTGGAAGCCCCGGAGGAATCAGCCGCCCTTGCCCTCAGCGAGAAATACGCCGTAAGCTACAAGCAGATCAACGACGACATGGCTGAGGCAAACGGCCAACTCGCCGAGTTGGTAGAACAAGTCACAGGCGATAAGTTTGCGATAAGGGGATTGAAGGAACTTGTAAAGGAATAAAAACAGACTGGTTGGGGTTCATGATAAGATTCAATACAAGTACCCAGAAGTTGAAAGAAGTACCCAGATAAGAACCCAAGAACAAATGGTGGACATTGGGAATGTAATAAAGTAAAAACCTTTAAATATGGACATAGCAAAACATATAGGTGAGACTACCGAATACGACAAGAAGCAAGAGGTGGAACGCCGGAAAGTAAAAAGTTGGCTGAAGAGCGTTAGCGCCTTTGCCAATGGAGGTGGCGGTTGCCTATTGTTTGGTATTTCCGATGACGATAGCATCATTGGTTTGGTTAATGCCAAGGCTGATGCCGAATTTGTCAGTCAGAAAATAAAGGAGCGCATAGACCCAATGCCACAAATCGACTTGAATATAGAGTGTGTAGAAGGCAAGGAACTGCTCATTCTTCATGTGCATGGTGGAGAAGATACTCCTTATTACTATATTGGCGACAGCGTACTTGAAACCTTTGTTCGCATTGGCAACGAATCGGTTGTAGCTGATAGTACCGAACATAAGCGTTTGGTACTAAGAGGTCGCAACTCTTCATTCGATGCACGCCCAAGCGATGAAATGTTTGAAGATTATGCATTTTCCAAACTTCGCAGCCGCTACTATGCCTGGAATGGGCTTAGTTTCGACAAAAAACATTACCGTTCGTTTGGCTTGGTTGACAATAAGGGAATACTTACCTATGCCGGTCTGTTGATGGCAGACGAATGTCCATTGCGCCAAAGCCGAGTGTTCTGCACAAGATGGAATGGCAAAACAAAAGCAGGAGGAAGCCTTGATGCACTCGACAGCGCAGAGATTACAGGTGGACTTGTAACTCTTCTCGAAGACACCATGTCCTTCATTCGTCGCAACAATCGTACACTTTGGTATAAAGAACCGATGCAGCGCATCGAGATTCCTCAATATATGGAACGTTGCGTGATGGAAGTTGTAGTGAATGCATTGGCTCATCGTGACTATCTGATTCAAGGTAGCGAGGTACATGTGGATATGTACGATGACCGTATGGTGATTTACTCTCCAGGCTCCATGCCGGAAGGAAGACTTATCCAGACGATGAACTTAGAAGATATTCCTTCTGTCAGACGCAATCCGGTTATCGCAGATATCTTTGCTCAGTTGGGCTATATGGAGCGTAAAGGTTCGGGTATGGGCAAAATCATCAATCCAATCAAAGCCCTTCCCTATTTTGAAGAAAAGATGCTTCCAACCTTCTTCTCCGACCGTGCTCAGTTTACTGTCACATTCCCTAATATGATTTTAGCTTGGCAGGAAACTCATCCTAATATTGAGGTAAACTTTGTGGAAAACGAAGGTGATACTCAAGGTGTCCCTCAAGGTGTCCCTCAAGATGTCCCTCAAGATGGCACTCAAGATGGCACTCAAGGTGGCACTCAAAGTGGCACTCAAAGTGGCACTCAAGGCGATGATTTAGATAAATGGATAGAATATCAAGTAGCTGTTTATCCTAAAATAACGACAGAAGAATTGGCTTCTTTGTCGGGAAAGGGATTAAGAACCATTAAGCGTCGCATCGCCAAAATGCCTCATATTGTGTATGTTGGCAGCGGCTATAGCGGTCATTGGGAGGTTAAGCCTAAAGAGAAATAAACATGTAAATAACAGCGACCAAGGCATACCTCCCCAAAGAATCAGATTTCATTAATGAACAGATAAAACATGAATTCGAGCTGCAATAAGATGCAGAAGGTTTCTATCCGTTTCTTCAACGACCGCGAAGTGCGTGCCGTATGGGACGAGATGCTATCCAAATGGGGGGTAAGAAGAGATGCTTGAGCTGAAGCTGAAGCCCCACGATTGCGCGTTGAACCCCAATCGGTCATTAAACCGAAATAGGGAAAACGTGGGGTGTCATAGTTTCTTTTCATACCTAATGACCAATGGGTTTGAAAATAACCTACAAGCATCCCCCTAATTTAACATTTCTACGCCAACGCTCGCCCATAGGGTCGCAAATACGCAATTCTCAGCACATTTACACAAGTTGCTTATATTCAACACGTTATATTTATAGCTCATCATTCCCCACCCCTCGTCTTACACGAGCCATTGCGAAAGATGGCCTTTCGCAACGCGATACATGCCTAACCGTGGCTCGATAGCTTACCTTTCGCAACTCGATAGCTTAGCTTTCGCAACACGAAAGATGCCTAACCGCAAATCGGCAACCCAAAAATCGTAGGACGAAGGCTCTTTTGCGGCATAAAAAACGCTCTTCTCACCGCTTTCGCTTTCTATTTCATCGGAAAAACAAGTAGCTGTTTTCCACCAAAAATCAGGACAACCACACCAAGTCCCTTCTCCGCGTCGGGCGGAAAAGAAGGATGGAAAAGCAAAAACTATTGTTTTTTGTACAATAATCATAGTTGCCGAACGCATAATTTAACTATCTTTGCAACCAAAACCAATCCTAAGAACAAACTGATATGAAGAAAAAGCTATGGCTGCTGGCCATGATGGCTATGAGCCTCCCAGGCTTCGCCCAACTGCAAAAAACCACGTCGTGGACGGCCGACAATGGCAACGGCACCTACACCAACCCCTTGTTTTACGATGAGTTTTCGGACCCCGACATCCTGCGCGTGGGCGACGACTATTACTTGGCGGGAACCACCATGCACTCGGTGCCCGGACTGGTCATTCTGCATTCGCGCGACTTGGTGAACTGGGAGAACGTGTCGTATTGCTTCGACCGCTTCGACTTCGACGACGATGCCTTCTCGCTGAAGAACCACAAGGAGGTGTACGGACAGGGCATCTGGGCGCCCGCCATACGCTACGCCAACGGCCAGTTTTACATCTTCTCGAACGTGAACGGCAAGGGTCTGCAATGCTACACCTCGAAAGACATACACGGCCCTTGGAAGCACCACAACATGAAGGGCCGCATCTACGACCTCTCGGTGCTCTTCGACGATGATGGTAAGATCTACGCCATCCACGGCTACGGCGAGGTGCATTGCACGGAGCTCCTGCCCGACATGAGCGGACCGAAGGAGGAAACCGACCGTGTGATCATCCCCAAGGGCAGCGCCGTGGGCGAGGGCCACCACATGTATAAGATCAACGGCATGTATTATCTCATCTCGACCGACTATCAGCCCAACGGACGCACGCTCTGCTCGCGCTCGAAGAGCATCTGGGGTCCTTACGAAACCTGCGTCATCACGGCCGACGAGACGTTTGGCTACCACCCCGTGGGACTCACCCAGGTGAAGGGCCGCATTGTGCCCGACGGCTCCCATTTTGGCATAGGCCACGAGGACGTGAACGCCACGGCCTGCACCAACATTCACCAAGGAGGCATCGTGCAGACGCAGAACGGCGACTGGTATGCCCTGCTCATGATGGATTTCCACTCCATCGGCCGAACGGTAACGCTCGCACCCATCACCTGGAAGGACGGATGGCCCATGCTCGGACTGGAGGGAAACCTGGGCCGTGCGCCGCGCACATGGACCAAGCCCCACATACCCGGAGCTGAGAACATTGCTCCCCACGCGCCCTACAACCGCAACGAGACCTTCGACGACAAGCAGCTCGGACGGGTGTGGCAATGGAACCACAACCCCGACGACCGCATGTGGAGCCTGCGCAAGGGGCGCCTGCGCCTCAACACCCTACCCGCCGAGCAGCTCATGTGGGCGCGCAACACGCTCACCCAGCGCGTCATAGGACCGAAGAGCACGGCCACGGTGCAGCTCTTCACCAAGGGCATGAAGGACGGCGATGTGGCCGGACTGGGCAACATCAACGTGCCCTGTTCGTGGACGGGCATCGTGAAGGACGGCAGCAAGCTCACGCTGAGGTGCTTCGAGCAACTCACCAACGACACCATCGACACGCCCATCACCCTCAAGGACGGGAAGATATGGCTCCAACTGGTGGGCGACTACGACAACAACACGGCCCACTACGCCTACTCCACCGACGGCAAGGAGTTTCGCCAGGTAGGCCCCGAGATGAAGCTCTCCTACCAGCTCATCACCTTCCAAGGCTCGCGCGCCGCGCTCTTCGCCTTCAACCACAAGGGAAAGACGGGCGGCTACGCCGAGTTTGACCAGTTTACCGTGGATGAGCCGATGGCCGATCGCAGCACAAACATTCCCTACAACAAGACCTTCCGCATCGTGAACCTCGCCACTCGCCTGCCCATGAAAGCCCTGGGCCACGGCCTGATGCACGACACCCACGCCAACGACCACTCGGCACAGACGCGCTTCCGCATCATCGACCGGGGCGCCGGAAAGGTGGCCCTGCAATGCGAGGACGGCCGATACGTATGGGTGAGCGGCATGGGACTGCCGGGCGACGTGCGCCTCACCTACGACGCCGCCAAGGCCGAGGAGTTTATGTGGCAAGACTATCTGAACCACGAGTTTATGCTGATGTCGACCCGCACGCACACCTACGTGGGTAAGAGTCCCACCACGGGCAGTTCCTACTCGATGGACTACAAGGGAGCCGACCCCGCTCGCAAGAACGGTGCGGTCTTCGTGTGGGAAGAGGAGAAATAGCCCTCGGCGCTAAGCAACAGCGAGCGTCGGCCTTTCAGAACCGTCGCAGCATCCATAATATAATAAGGAGAACACCGACAAGGATTCCACTTCATCAAAAATATAGTAAGCATGAAAAGGATTATTTGCATCGCCCTAACAGCGCTGCTCATGGCGCTGAAGGCCAATGCCCAAGAAAGCGTATTGAAGATTCCCTACGGCAAGGGCGAGGGCAAGAGCATCTACGGCATCATCAGCAAGCCCACTACGGGCAAGAAGCACGGCATAGCCATCGTTAGCCACGGGTTCAACGGCTCACACCATTTCGGGCGCGACTACTTCAAGACGCTCAACGATCTGGGCTACGCCGTCTACACTTTCGACTTCCCCAATGGCTCCGTCAACAGCCTCTCGGGCAACAACACCCTGGAGATGTCGGTCAGCAACGAGAAAGAGGCGCTGAAAGCCATCATACGGCATTTCCGATCATGCCAGGACATCGACAAGAAGCGCATCGTTCTCATTGGTGAGAGTCAGGGCGGACTGGTATCGGCCTTGGCAGCCGCCGAGCGAAAGCGGCAAATCAGTAGTCTCATACTGATATATCCCGCCTTGTGCATACCCGACAACTGGAACCAACGCTACCCCACACCCAACGACATTCCCGACGTATCGGAGATATGGGGAGTGAAACTGGGCAAGGCGTTCATGCTCGATTTGCGCCACATGGACGTTTACCACACCATCGGGAAGTATCGTGGACCGGTGCTCATCATCCACGGCACCGACGACCCCGTGGTACCGATCGACTATTCGAAGCGCGCAGCCCTTACCTACAGGAACGCGCAACTGAGAATCATCAACAAGGCGGGCCACGGCTTCAACCCACAGCAACGCATCATGGCAAACCAATATGTTCGCCAGTTCTTATCAAACCAATAAGCATTTGGCGGCAACCACTCACAACGGAGCGGTTGCCGCCCTTTTGTTTTCGGCCCACATGCGCCCTTGGCGCCACACATCGCGTTTTAGGCGTCTTATTATTTGCGTATGTTGAAAAAATGTAGTAATTTTACGCCTTGAAAAAAGGGGCAAAACGCCGTAGAGCGCAAATAAACGCCCTTAAATCGAATTTCTCATAAATTATTCAATAGGAAATGGACGAAAATCAAACGATCGATCAGGATCGGATTATGAAAGTCAACATTGAGGAGGAAATGAAGTCGTCCTACATCGACTATTCGATGTCGGTCATTGTGGCTCGTGCCCTTCCCGATGTGCGCGACGGTTTCAAACCCGTTCACCGACGCATCCTCTATGGAATGCTTGGCTTGGGCAACACCAGCGACAAGCCCTACAAGAAGTGCGCCCGCGTGGTGGGTGACGTGCTGGGTAAGTACCACCCCCACGGCGACAGCTCGGTGTATGGCGCACTGGTAAGAATGGGCCAGGAATGGAACATGCGCTACAAGCTGGTCGATGGACAGGGTAACTTTGGTAGCGTGGACGGCGACTCTCCTGCCGCCATGCGTTACACCGAGTGCCGCCTCTCGAAGATGGGCGAACACATCATGGACGATATCGACAAGGACACGGTTGACATGGTGAACAACTTCGACGACACGTTGAAGGAGCCGGCCGTGATGCCTACCATGATTCCGAACCTCTTGGTCAACGGTGGCAACGGCATTGCTGTGGGTATGGCCACCAACATACCAACCCACAACCTGGGCGAGGTGATCGACGGATGCTGCGCTTACATCGACAACCCCGACATCGACATCGAGGGACTGATGAGCTACATCCCCGCGCCCGACTTCCCCACAGGCGCTTACATCTATGGCTTGGACGGCGTGCGCTCGGCCTACGAGACCGGACGCGGACGCATCATCATGCGCGCCAAGGCCGAGATTGAGAGCGACGACCATGGCGACCGCATCGTGGTGGACGAGATTCCCTATGGCGTGAACAAGCAGCAGCTCATCGAGTATATCGCCGAACTGGTGAAGGAGGGCAAGCTCGAGGGCGTGTCGAACGTCAACGACGAGACGGGCCGACAGGGCATGCGCATCGTGGTGGACGTGAAGCGCGACGCCAACGCCAAGGTGGTGCTCAACAAGCTGTTTAAGATGACGGCTTTGCAGAGCTCGTTCTCGGTCAACTGCATCGCACTTGTGCCCAACAAGAACGACCACTCGCTCCTGCGCCCGAAGCTCCTGAACCTCAAGGAGTGCATAGGCTACTTCATCGACCACCGTCATGAGGTAACCATCCGCCGCACACAGTTTGACCTGAAGAAGGCCCATGAGCGCGCACACATCCTCAAAGGTCTCATCATCGCGTGCGACAACATCGACGAGGTGGTGCACATCATCCGAGCCAGCAAGACACCGGCAGAGGCTCAGGCAAACTTGGAGAAGCGTTTCAACCTTGACAACATCCAGTCGAAGGCCATCGTCGACATGCGTTTGTCGCAGCTCACGGGTCTCCGCATGGAGCAGTTGCACGCCGAGTATGAGGAACTGATGAAGCGCATCGAGTACTTGCAGCAGATTCTCGACGACCCCGAGTTGTGCAAGAAGGTGATGAAGGACGAGTTGCAGAACGTGAAGCAGCAGTATGGCGACGTGCGCCGTACGCAGATCATCCCCGACGAGCACGAGTTCAACGCCGAGGACTTCTACCCCAACGACCCCGTGGTGATCACCGTGAGCCACCTGGGTTACATCAAGCGCACACCGCTGAGCGACTTCCGCGAGCAGGCTCGTGGCGGCGTGGGAAGCAAGGGTGCACACACGCGCGACAAGGACTTCACCGAGTATATCTATCCCGCCACCATGCACCAGACCATGCTCTTCTTCACGAAGAAGGGTCGCTGCTATTGGCTCCACTGCTACGACATTCCCGAGGGCGAGAAGACCTCGAAGGGACGCGCCATACAGAACCTGCTCAACATCGACCCGGGCGACTCGGTGAACGCTTTCCTGCGCTTGCGCGGACGTGGCCTGGAGAACGAGGAGTTCGTCAACAGCCACTACGTGGTGTTCGCCACCAAGAACGGTACGGTGAAGAAGACGTCGCTGAAGGAATACTCACGTCCAAGAACCAACGGTGTGATCGCCATCAACATCGCCGAGGGCGACGAGGTGGTTGACGTACGCCTGACCAACGGTCGCAACGAACTGATCCTGGCCGACCGCAACGGACGTGCCGTGAGATTCGACGAGGCCGACATTCGCACCATGGGCCGCACGGCTACCGGTGTGCGTGGCATGCGACTCGACGGAGGCGACGACGCCGTGGTGGGCATGATCGTGGTGAACGACGCCAGCAAGGAGTCGGTGATGGTGGTCAGCGAGGAGGGCTACGGTAAGCGCTCTGAGGTGGAGGACTACCGCAAGACAAGCCGTGGTGGAAAGGGCGTGAAGACCTTGGCCGTGACGGATAAGACCGGACGCCTGGTGGCCATCAAGAACGTCACCGACGAGAACGACCTGATGATCATCAACAAGAGTGGCATTGTCATTCGTCTGGCCGTGGCCGACGTGCGTATCATGGGTCGCGCCACACAGGGCGTGCGCCTCATCAACCTCACCAAGAAGAACGACGTCATCGCCAGCGTGTGCAAGGTGATGAGCTCGGAGCTCGAGGCCATGGTTGAAGCAGAGAGCCGCCAGAAGTTCTCGGAGAACAACGAGCATTTCGCACAGTCGACAACCGCTGCCGACGCTCAGGACGCACCCACCGAGGTGGGCGAAAGCCAGGAGCCCGAGATGGAAGGCGACGACCAGAACGGCAACACCGACGAATAAATTCACAAGTAACAAGTAACAAATGGCTTCCTTGAATCGTCTGACGATAGAGGAAGCCAATAAGGAAAACATAATTTTTAAAACGATAAACCTATGAAAAAGTTAATGATCGCAGCACTGATGATGCTCGGCACATCGGCTGCATTCGCAGGAGACAGTGAGCCATTGAAGGCCATCCTGAAGGCAAAGACCTACCCTGAGGCAGAACAACTGTTGAAGACCAACCTCGGACAGTTGGCCAACTCTGAGGAGAAGGCTAAGGCTTACAACCACCTCACCAAGCTCGCCCTGGAGAAGTTTGACAAGGAGAACGCCATCCAGGCTGCCAACATGGCTGCCGTGGTGGCCAAGCAGCCCGAAACTCCTTACGACACACTGGGCTTCTACGAGGCAGCCTACAACGCTACCATGAACGGTTTGGAGTGCATGAAGTATGACGCTGAGCCCAATGCAAAGGGCGCCGTGAAGCCTAAGTACACCGAGAACCTGAAGATGCTCATCGCCAACACGCGCATGCAGCTCGTTACCGCTGGTAACCACTACGCTGGCTTGGGCGACCAGGATGGCGTGTTGAAGTACTGGGGTACATTCCTCGACTCGGACGACAACCCCATCTTCGCCGCTTCAAAGGCTCAGGAGGCTCAGTTCATCGGACAGGTGGCTTACTACTCTGCTCAGTTTGCCAACCAGGCCAAGCAGTATGAGCGCGCCGAGAAGTATGCCGACATCGCCATGAAGGACGAGGCTATGCGCGAGAAGGCTCAGACCTTTAAGTATGCCATGGCTCAGCGTAACCTCAAGACACACGAGGACTCGGTGAAGTATGTGAACACCATCAAGGAGCTCTATCAGCGTGAGCCGGACAACGAAATGGCTTTCGGTACACTCTGCAACATGTACAACGAGTTGAACATGAACGCTGAGCTGAAGGCGCTCATCGACGACAAGCTGGCCAAGGATCCCAACAACCACACCGCTTGGGCGCTGAAGGGCCAGAGCCTGATGAACCAGAACACAACGGCTGAGAACCCCAACTGGGACGAGTGTATCGAGGCTTTCAAGAAGGCCATCGAGATCGACGGCACCAACCCCGTGATCCTCACCTACCTCGGCTATAGCATCAACTCGAAGGCCGCACAGGTCAATGGCGACCGCGCCGCTCAGAAGGCTCTCTACAAGGAGGCTATGGGTTACCTGGAGCGTGCCAAGGAGATCGATCCCAACCGCGAACGCGCCAACTGGGCTTATCCGCTCTACCAGTGCTATTACCTGGTGTACGCCGCCTCTGATCCCCGCACTTTGGAGATGGAGAAGTTGCTGAAGAGCAACTAATCAATAGCATATAATTCTACAAAACCATAAATCGGGTGGACTGCTCATCAAGGAGCGGACCACCCGATTTTGTTTTATGAGGTTCCCTCTGTTGGGGAATGGCATCTTGCTGGGAACGACAAGGGCCTTAGGCTTCGGCCATTTCGAACACGTAGATCAGGCTGTTGATAAGTTGGCTGGCTACCACGTAAAGCAAGAGCAAGGCCACCAAGAGCCTGTGTTCGGAACAAACGCCACGGCCAATGTCGGCAAACGAATGGTAATGGTTGGCCAACAAGCCGTAGAAAATGGATACAGTGACACACACAAACGCCACAATGGGAATGATGGCCACAGAGAAACTACTCGGGAACAAGTCGCCCGACACGCTGAGCAACACGGCGTGGGGCAGCATCGTCAGACCGGCCACGGCGGCCAACTCCAACAGGAAAAGGACGAGGCTCGACCGAAATGCAAACTTCTGCAACGAGGTGAGCGGAGGACCTTGGCGCAGGAAGGCTTGGCGCATTGCACGGCACGAGCCGCTCGACCGCAAGCTACCTATGGCCAATCCCAACAGCACAAGCCACACCAGGATGGGCGAGGCTTCGTTGTCGACATACGAACCGAAAAACCAACGCACACCACGGGCCGACAGCAACGAGTTGACGGAACTGTCGGGAACGGCGGCCGACCAGAGCCACGACACCAGGACGAGAACGATCTGGGCCAAGGCGCAAACCACCGAGATGTGGTGGATGGTTTTCTCTACATCAATCCTCATCAGGCTGTAGGTTGTCGATGTCGATAATGCGCAGCTCCAAGGCTCTCACCACCAAACGGGTGGCGTTGACGCCCATGCCGCCATTGCCTTCGGGGAACAACTTCTGAACCAGTTCGTTCTGTCGCTTCTCAAGGCTTTTCACGCCGAAAGGCATGCCACGCAGGTTGGTAATCTGCTCCTTGGTGTAGCCCAGCGCCAAATGGCGCAGGAAACGCTCGTCGT
>OBLI01001349.1_pt1 | contig 24259 bp, 18 predicted proteins | sample 1519701 | NCBI WGS metagenome assembly OBLI01 (sample SAMEA3663005, study PRJEB22513) | pig gut metagenome | biome: pig gut; feature: pig-associated habitat; material: faeces | place: France | collected 2012
GGATATGGAAGCCATGCGATATTGCCCTGTGCCTGTGTCTCAAGAACGAGATAATTGTCCTTTTTCAGACTACGGGAGATATTTCCGCAGAAGGTAATCTCTTCACCGGTAAGCAGGGACTGGGACGGATGATAGATGTCACATCCGGCAACGGTGGTCGCATTGGCGGCTTCATACTGGTTGACCTCCGGCTGGTAGCCGATGGAATGATCCGTCCATGCAAAATCAAAATTCTGTGTGATAAACTGGTCAGGACGCTTGTATTCGGAGATGATATCTGCCTGCCATTTCAGAAAGTCTGTCACAAGAAGGCGCTGGAACTTTGCAAATTCGGCAGCAAAGCTCTGGTTGATCGTACCGCGGACATCTGGGAAGTCCTCCCACGCATTGATCCGGTTACTCCAGTAGTCAAAGCCGAATTCATGGTTAAATGTCTCCAGATCCGGATATTTTTCCTTTAGATATTCCACAAACATCGCCTGTACGCGCGGACCGGCAGTGCCATAGCTTTTCGTTTCGTTATCTAACTGAAAGCCGATAATATGAGGAACATCCCGGATGTGTTCCATGATCGCACGGATCACGCGCTCGCAGTGAAAGCGGTATCCGGCATGTGTAATGTCCATATTCTGTCTTGCACCGTAGATATTTGCACCATGATCTGTTACAGCAAGAATGTCCGGATATTTTTTCGAAAGCCAGGTCGGAATCGCGTAGGTCGGAGTGCCGACGATAACGGATATTCCGTATTTTGCGGAAGCGGCGAGCATCTTATCGAGATGCGTAAAATCAAATCTGCCATCCTGTGGTTCAATAGTGCTCCAGGTAGATTCGGCGATACGGATCGTGTTCATTCCGGCTTTTGCCATCAGTGCCATATCCTTTTCCACACGGTCGTATGGAAGGTACTCTGAGTAGTATGCAGCACCAAATAATAAGTGATCTGTCTTCATAAAATAGATTCCCCCAATTTGTAGAATGCAGGCTTTTATATGATATAAAAATCAGCCATAGATATTGACAAGTATAAGTGCATTTTATATGATAAAAGAAAATAACGCAACCGCTTGCACAAAAAAAGATGCTTGTTTTTTATTTGGAATAGTACGATAATGAAAATGCGCAACAAATGCGCAAGTTGATGGAGACTTTGCTGAAAAAGCAAACAAACAGTGTATGAGGGAAGAGTGAAAAATAATGGGGAACGAAGAAAATCGAAGTATAACGATCGCGGATGTCGCAGAGGCACTTGGCGTATCGAAGACAACCGTGTCGCGTGCAATTTCCGGCAAAGGACGGATCGGCAGTGAGACAAGAGATCGTGTTTTACAATATATTGAGGAGCATGACTACAAGCCGAATGTGATCGCTAAGAGTCTGGCACAGTCAAAGACCTATAATCTGTGCGTGGTAATGCCTGCAGATTATGCGGTGGTCGATCTTACTTTCTTTCAGGAATGTCTGCTTGGAATCCAGGAGATCGCAGAAATCATGGAGTATGATATTTTGCTTTCTATCTGCAAGAATAATGATACCGCATCGCTCGAACGGATCGTAACGAATCATAAGGTAGATGGTGTGATCCTGATGAGAACCTTTGTAAAGGATGCGCAGATCGAGTATCTTCAGACGAAAAACATTCCGTTTGTGACGATCGGTTCGTCGAATTATAAGGGTGTCATACAGATCGATCATAATCATAAGAGCGCCTGTAAGGAACTGACGTCGATCATTCTGATGAAAGGAATGAAAAATATCGCACTGATCGGCGGGGACGAGAACCACGTGGTTACACAGAGCCGTCTGCGTGGATTTCGTGAGGCGTATGAGAAGATGCATGAACGCATTGATCCGGCCCTGCTCTATCTGAATCTGGATAATAATGTGGTTATTGATAAAACAGTAGAGGAAGTATTAGAACGCAAGACAGACTGCATCCTTTGTATGGATGATGCAATCTGCAGCCGGGTGTTAAAAAAGCTCCGCGAAAAGCATGTCAGCGTTCCAAAGGACATCCGTGTGGCGTCGTTTTATAACAGTATGGTACTTGAGAACAATGTACCGGCCATTACATCCCTGGAGTTTAACTCCAAGGAGCTTGGAATGGTTGCGTGCAAGACATTGCTTGATCTGATCGAAGGAATCGAGGTAGAGAGGAGAACCCTGCTGTCCTATGAAGTCGTGTTAAAGGAATCAACAAAATAGAACTGCAAATCAAAGTTTATAATTGATGAATGCACAAACTATGTTCTACAAACATTTAAAGGTCTGCTTTACATAGTTTGTGCATTTTGTTATTTCAAACGGTCAAAAATATTTTGGAATCTATATACTATCATATTGCACCAAATTTCTTGATTTTGCGACTTATGGAGAATCTTAGATTTTCTTGATGTTCTGTAAATTACACAGCAATGCAGCAACAGGATGTTGCTGCAAACAAAAGCCGTGGCATGGACGTCGCGTCTTTTGTGGTTGCGGGTATATTATCTTTTGTTGGCAGAACATTTAGAAAATCTTAGATTTGGAATTCGGAGCAAAGGCAAGAAATTTGGTGCAATATGATATTTTCATGTATTCAGATATTTATGTCCATTCATTTTGGAATATTTTCACGAACTATGCACCGGAAAATTAGAAAATGTGTCCATTGACAGAAAAACTGAACTCTCCTAGACTAAAAAAGAAAACTGAACAACCGATTGCGCAAATGAATTGCGCAGTCCACAGGAAGGAGAAGGGTTTAAACATGAAAAAGATGGGAAGAAGGCTTATGGCGTTAGGCATAAGCGTGGCAATGTGCGTTCCGATGCTGGGGGGATGTGGCAGTAAGAGCGCAGGCACACAGGGTGTAGCGACAGAGACTGTGCAGGAAACACAGAGTGTGTCAGAAGCCGTGACAGAAACACAGAGTGCAGAAACAGAGACACCGCAGGAGACCACAGAAGAAGATACAGAGTGGGTCATGGATCCGGCAGATGTGTATGTAGAGCCGGTTGCAGGCATTTCGGATGATTTTATCCGTGGAATGGATGCATCCGCCGTATTGTCGATTGAAAAAAGCGGTGCGAAATATTACGGATTCGATGGAAAGGAACAGGATGTATTCCAGACGCTTGCGGAAGCAGGAGTCAATTATATCCGCCTCCGTGTGTGGAATGATCCGTACGATGAAGACGGCAACGGATACGGCGGAGGAAACAACGATGTTGCGACGGCAGTAGAGCTTGGAAAGCGCGCAACAAAGTATGGCATGAAGGTCAGCATTGATTTCCATTATTCCGACTTCTGGGCAGATCCGAAGAGACAGCATGCACCAAAGGCATGGGAAGGCATGACGGCAGAGGAGAAGGCAGATGCATTGTATACCTTCACGAAGGACAGTCTGGGCGAGATCCTCGATGCCGGTGTGGATGTCGGCATGGTGCAGGTCGGAAATGAGATCAACAACGGAATGTCGGGCGAGACAGAGGTTGCATCCATTATGAAGCTTCTGACAGCCGGAAGCAAGGCTGTGCGCGAAAGTGCCGCAGATTATGGAAAAGATATACAGGTAGCAGTGCACTATACGAATATTACAGACAATGATCAGGTTGATACGATGGCTGCCAACCTGAAGGAATATGGTGTGGATTATGATGTATTCGGACTGTCCTATTATCCGTTCTGGGATGGAACGAATGAGAATATGCAGAAGGTTGCCAAAAACATCATGGACAAATACGGCAAGCAGGTCATGATTGCAGAGACCTCATACGCATATACGACCGAGGACGGTGACGGCTTTGATAACAGCTTTGACGGAATAGAAGGTGCAGTAGCTGGCTATGCCGCAACGGTACAGAGTCAGGCAACGATGATCCGCGACATCTGTGCAGATGCAAATGAAGTTGGTGTGATCGGCGTTTTCTACTGGGAGGGAACCTGGATTCCGGTAGGAAGTAAGAGCCAGGATAATTCCAAACTCTGGGAGAAATACGGAAGCGGCTGGGCAAGCAGCTATTCTGCCGGCTACGATCCGGATGATGCGGGAATTTACTATGGTGGAAGTTCATGGGATAATCAGGCAATGTTTGACTTTACCGGACATCCACTGGCATCCCTGAATGTATTTAAGTACTTAAAGGATGGCAATACCATGCCGCTTGCAGTAGACTTTGTGCCGGATGTCGATGTAAGCTTTGGGGTTGGAGAAGAGATCAGCCTGCCGGAAACTGTTCCGGTTATTTACAATGACCGGTCTGCAAACACGGAAGCAGGTGTAGCCTGGGATCAGGATGCGCTGGCAGCGGTTGATAATACAAAAGGCAGCAAATATACCATTGAAGGAACCTTGGATGACGGAACAAAGGTAAATGCGGATATTGAAGTGATCATGATCAATTATGTGAAAAATCCGGGCTTTGAGGATAGCGATACTTCGATGTGGAAGGTAACATATGCAGGCGATACCGATCCGACAGATTTTCAGGTAAAGGCAGATGACGCTTATAGCGGAGAAGTGGCATTCCATTTCTGGTCAGGTGAAACCGATATGGAATTTTCCGTTGAACAGACGATCACGGACCTTACGGCAGGAACCTACCGGTTATCTGTATACGCACAGGGCGGTGATATGTCATCGGATGCGAAGATGGAACTGTATGCTGCGGTTAATGGCGAAGAAGTGGATACGGCTCCGTTTATGGTTACAACCTGGACAGACTGGAAGCTTCCGACGATCCGGGAGATTAAGATCACAGATGGCGATACCCTTACGATTGGTGTGCGCATGAACTGCAATACAGGTGCATGGGGGACGTTAGATGACTTCACATTGAACCGGATTTCTGATTAGATAATATACAAAAATAGTGTAAACCGGTTAAAATAACGAGATCAAGCGATTGCGCAAAAGAATAAAACGTACAAAAAAACGACTAAAAAATAGTAAAATCGGAATAACAATTAGTGAAAATGAATAAAAATAAGGAGATATTATTATAAAAAGTGTACATTGACACAAAAGGCAAGTCAGATTATACTAAGAACATGAAAAACCGATTGCGCAAGAAGCGCAACGGAAGATACGAAAACATAAAATGGAGGAATGAAACATGAAAAAGAAGGTATTAAGCGTACTGCTTGTAGCCAGCATGGTAGCATCCATGACTGCATGTGGCAGCTCAAAGAACAACGAAGACACTACAGCAAACACAGACACCAAGACTGAGGAAACAGCTCAGACAGAGAGCACGGCATCTGCGGATGATGCGATCGCAAATCTTATCGCAGCAACAGATGGAACCGTAGATATTACACTCTGGTGCTCCGAACTGGAAGCATATCAGAATGTAATGAAGGACTTAACAGAAAAGTTCAAACAGCAGTATTCCGATGTAGATTTCAATATCAATATCGGTGCAGTATCCGAGGCAGATGCTAAGGATAAGATCCTTGAGGATATTGATGCAGCAGCTGATGTATTCGTATTTGCAGATGATCAGGTAAATGATCTGGTGAATGCGGGAGCACTTCAGGAGGTTGCAGCAACTTATACCTATGATCCGACAAAGACCAATTCATTTGCAACAGTTGAAGCTGCTTCTAAGGATGGAAAGCTTTATGCTTACCCACTGACAGCGTCAAACGGATACTTCTTATACTATGATTCAAGTATCTTCTCAGACGAAGATGTAGCATCCTGGGAAGCTCTTACAGCTAAGGCTGAGGAAGCCGGTAAGAAGGTTGGATGTGATATCGCAAACGGATGGTACTTATACGGATTCTTCGCAGGAGCAGGATGTGAGCTTACCATGAATGAGGATAACTCCAATAACTGTGACTGGAACAATGCAACAGGACTTGCAGTAGCAAAGAGCATTGAGAACATTACTTCTTCCCCTGCTTTCGTAAGCGTAGTAGATACAGATGCAATCCCGATGTTACAGGATGGTGATCTTGCCGCTTATGTTTCCGGTACATGGAATACCGCTTCTTTTGAAGAACAGTATGGTGACGGATATGCAGCATGCAAGCTTCCTACATTCGATGTAGACGGAACCGCTACACAGATGGGATCTTATGCAGGATATAAGTTCGTAGGTGTTAATTCACATGCAAAAAATGCAGGATGGTCTATGCTTCTTGCTGAGTACTTAACAAATGAAGAAAGCCAGCTTGCAATCGGACAGGCAACATCCGAAGGACCTGCTAACACAGAGGCAGCAAAACAGATCGACAGCCCGGCACTTGCAGCACTTGCAGCACAGTCAGAATTCGCAGACCAGCAGGTTGTAGGAAAACAGTTCTGGGATCCTGCAAAGGCTCTTGGACAGAATCTTGTAGATGGAGCTTCTGATCTTCAGGCAGTATTAGATGATGCAGTAAGCGGAATCACACAGCCGGTAGCAGAATAAATTTTTAAAACGTCATTCAGCAAATTTATATAAAACCTTTTTAACTCAGATATCCACATACTCTGCATCGTGGAGTATGTGGATGTTTTTACCAAGAGAGAATTTCTCGGACACATGCATGGGAGCGATTCTATGAAAAAAATGTTAAATGCTTTCAAAAAATACTTTGCCGATTTCGGAACAGCCGTGGCAAAGGGCGATATCTGGTGTAAACTCTCACTTCTTGTGATGGGTGCCGGATACTGGGGACGTAAACAGATTGTAAAAGGAATTATAATGACTGTTCTTGAAGTAGTAGTGCTTCTGTTTACCGGTTTATTTTCGATCAATTATATCAAGGATCTGGGGACGCTCGGTACAGTACAGTATGAAGCGAAGTTCGATCCACTGACTATGAAAAACACTGTTAATGATTATGATAACTCATTGCTGATTCTTCTTTACGGAATCGTCGGAATTATTGTAATTGTTGCATTCATACTTTTATATATAAGCAATATGAAGGCTGTATACCGCCTCCAGCTTATGAAGGAAAATGGGGAACACATCAACAGTTTCCGCGAGGACTTAAAGGAACTGATCAATGGTAAGTTCTATGTGACATTACTGACACTGCCAAGTATTGGTGTCATCTTAATGAACATCGTTCCGATCCTGTTCATGTCCTGTGTGGCATTTACCAATTATGATATTGATCATATGCCGCCGAACTATCTGTTTACCTGGACCGGACTTTCAAACTTTAAAAACATGTTTACCGGTGGAGCGACGATTACATTTTCCTATGCGTTTATCCGTATTTTAGCATGGACGATGATCTGGGCAGTAACCGCAACCTTTACAACTTTCATCGGTGGTATTCTTCTTGCAAAGCTGATCAATCACCAGAATACCTATTTTAAGAAGGTATGGCGTGCACTGTTCGTAGTAACGATCGCAATTCCACAGTTCGTAACACTGCTTCTTGTCAGCAAGATGTTCAGTGATCACGGTATCGTAAATACCTGGTGCTCGAACCTTGGGCTTACAAGCTTCCTTCGGGATGCGGGAGTGATCTCCGGTAACTTTATCCCATTTTTATCGAAACCGGGATGGTCACATGTTATGATCATTCTGATCAATATTTGGGTTGGTGTTCCGTATCAGATGCTTACCGCAACAGGTATCCTGATGAACATTCCGACAGACCAGTTGGAGAGTGCCCGCATTGATGGTGCAAATAAGTGGCAGATCTTCTGGAAGATTACAATGCCGTATATCTTATTCATCTGTGGACCTTCCCTGATCCAGAGTGTAATCGCGAATATCAATAACTTCAATGTTATTTATCTGCTTACAAGCGGTACGGCAACTGCAAATATGGCATTTGCAAACTCCAACGCGAAGGAAACAGACCTTCTTATTACATGGCTGTTTACCTTAACGAATGATAACTCTAACTATAAGATGGCATCGGTGATCGGTATTATCTCATTCGTGATCTGTGCACTTCTTACACTGCTTAGCTACAGTAGAATGATCAAAGGGGACAAAGAGGAGGTGTATCAATAATGACAGTAAAGAGAAAAGCAAACATCATTATCAGACATATCGTTCTTGCATTCCTTGCATTCATCTGGCTGGTACCGGTTGTATGGCTGATCGTTACATCGCTTTCAACCGTAAAGGGAGTCAGTGGAAAACACTTCTTCCCGGAGCACTGGACACTTGCAAACTATAACCAGTTATTTTTCCAGACGGATACCGCAGCAAACTTCCCGGCATGGTTTAAGAACACGTTTATCGTGGCAATTTTTACCTGCATTATCTCATCTGTATTTGTACTGATGGTTTCTTACGCATTCAGTTGTATGAGATTTAAGGGAAGAAAGCAGTTGATGAGCTTTTCGATCATCCTTGGAATGTTCCCTGGTGTACTTTCCATGATCGCTGTTTACTTCGTCTTAAAGATGTTAGGTCTTACCGATTCCCTTGTCGGACTTATCTTCGTATATTCCGCAGGATCGGGACTGGGATTTTTGATCTTAAAGGGATTCTTTGATACGATTCCGGCATCACTTCGTGAGGCTGCCCGGCTTGAGGGAGCATCCGAAGCAACGATCTTTACAAGGATCATTATCCCGCTTTCGAAGCCGATGATCGTGTATACCGTCATCAATTCCTTCTTAGGACCATGGATGGACTTCGTAATGGCACGTATTATGATCAAGTCGAAGGATTCTGCGGACTGGACCGTAGCAATCGGACTTTACAACCTGCTTCAGAAGACACTGGTTGGAGATTACTTCTCCGTATTCTGTGCCGGTGGTGTAATGATCGCAATTCCGATTTCGATTCTGTTCGTAGTAATGCAGAAGTTCTATGTAGAGGGTGTTACCGGAGGCGCGGTAAAGGGTTAACACAATATTTTAATTTTAGGAGCGTATGATTCAATGGACAAATTTGTATTAAATCTTATTCATCGTCCGGAGTTAGTACCGGAGTATTCCGCAACTGTCACAGGACAGGGTAAGGAAGAAGATATTGGAGATAAAGCACTGCTGACGGAGTCACTGGATATTTTTAAGACACAGCAGAGACTTGCACATGAGAACGGACTTAAGGTTACGATTCAGATGACCTATGCATCCCTTTTCAATGATGAAGCAGTAGAGATTGCAAAGCATGACCATGAAGTATATGGGGATGAGATCGCATTATCTTTACTCGGTCTGCCTTGTGAAGAGTTCCGTGAGAAATATAAGACCAAGGACTTCTGTATCTGGATGTTCTCCATGGAAGATAAAAAAGCAATCGTCAATGACGTATTTGAAAAGTTCCATGATAAGTTCGGATTCTATCCGGAGTCAACCGGTTCTTATTATATGGATGCGGATCTGACGAACTATATTAAGGAAAAATATCCGACTGTAAAATGTGCGGTTGCAACCTGTTGGGAAGAAGGACCAAAGGCATACCATACCTGCAACAACTCTTGGTATACCTTATTTGACGGAGGTCCATGGGCACCTTGGATTCCTTCAAAGCAGAACACCCATGCACCGGCTGCAAACAAGGAAGAGGATAGCGGAATCGTAGCAATCCCGCATCTTTCCCGTGACCTGATCGCATGTTACGACGGAAACGGATCGAACTTCGGAACACATCCACAGAACGTTCTTCGAGGAATGATCTATGATACAAAGACATGGGAGTATCCATATCTGTATAACCTGATCGATCAGTACCGTTCTCTTGAGAAGTACAACAACGGATATGCATATAACATGATGTTCGTCGGACCGGGCTGGATGAACAAGATGGGACGCTGGGAACAGCCATATGACCTTCTCTACAAGTCATACAGCGACGGCTGTGCTTACTATGGTAAGTTAAAAAAGGAAGGACAGCTTGTTGATATGACAATGTCTGAGTTTGCTGACTACTATCGTGAGAAGAAGGGTGTCAACAACAACAATTACAATGAACCGGAATGCGCACTCTGGAGAGATATTTTATACGGATCAGACAAGCAGTTATTCTGGTACTGTGATCCATATATGAGAGCCTGCGTAAACATGGATCAGGGTGGTGCGATCGTAGATCTCCGTCCATACGCAGCGAAGCTGGAGTGGCCGGTAGGAATCGGAACCAAGCATGTACAGGATGCATCTTATCCGTTCCTGATCCAGGAGAAGTATCGTGCAGGTTACTTTACTCATTATGCAGGAGAAGGAACGGTAAGAAGTGCAAAGCTCTCTTATAAGGGAGAGGAAGTGGATCTCTGTCTCTGCCCGACACATGCACACTTTTCACAGGAAGGCAAGACAAGAATCCTGACTCTTGATCCGGTAACGATTGAATTCCATGATCTGACGATCAAGCTTCAGACGAAGGAATATTTTGAAGAGGGATCTTCGAATATCAAGATCGAGCGTCACATTCTTGAGATGAGCAATCCGGATGCAGAAGTAACCTTAAACGAGTACATGGTGGCATGTTATGGTACAACCGAGTATTCCGAGGATATGTCGAATATTAAGTTAAGAATTGACGGACCGGAAGTAAAGACGATTGATTACGCTTATAAGTGCCGGGAAGAGGGCGTTGTAGGTGCAACAGAAGTCTCTGCCGTCGTTCCTGAGATCGAGACAAGAGTTTCCATGACTGCATCAGATTCTGCCGCAGAAGGATATGTAAAGGAAGGTTATGCATTCTCACCAATGTTTACCCTTGGATATAAGAAAACAATTTCAGATAAGGAGGTATTTGCAACATGGCTCAACTTGGCAAAGGCAAATTAAATTATAGATGCCCATCCTGCTTCCTCAGAGATCTGGACATTGATATGTTTTACAATAAGGAAACAGGTATTTATAGCTGCATCCGCTGCCAGTACAGAGGAACGGAGCAGGATGTTTTAGAGAAAAATGAAATGATCCGTTTCCGCTATAAGGCAATGCACGATCGAATTACCAAATTTGATTTTGACTAAATGACAAAGCTGCCGTACGATAGTGCGGTAGCTTTTACTAAATTTAAGGAGAAATTCTCGTATGAAGTTTGATGCAAATAAGATCCACGATCCGAAGTTTTTTAAAGAAAACTGCATGCCGGCACATTCCGATCATGTCGCATATCAGAATACAGAAGAAGCAGACCGCTTAAGCAGCAGTTACCGGATTTCCTTAGATGGTGTCTGGAAGTTCCACTATGCACGAAATGAAGCACAGACGATTCCGGGATTTGAAGATCCTTCCTATGATTGTAAAACGTGGGAAGAGATTCGTGTACCTGCACATATCCAGATGGAAGGATATGATCTTCCGCAGTATGTAAATATCCAGTATCCATGGGATGGAAGAGAGGACATCTGGCGTGACCGGGTTCCGACCAGATTTCATCCGGTTGCAAGTTATGTGAAATATTTTACCTTACCGGATGACTTTGTGGAAAACGGATTGTTTATTTCCTTTCAGGGGGTAGAGAGTGGATTCGCACTGTGGCTGAATGGCCATTATGTAGGATATAGTGAGGATTCGTTTACACCATCGGAATTTGATCTGACCCCATATGTCGTGGCGGGTGAGAACAAGCTTGCCGTAAAAGTCTATAAATGGACGTCTTCAAGCTGGTGCGAAGATCAGGATTTTTACAGATTTTCCGGAATCTTCCGCAGTGTCTATTTATATACAATGCCGCGTGCACATGTCTATGATCTGAAAGTAGAACCGGTCGTTCATGAGACACTTGATGCAGCCAGGCTTCATATTGATATGCAGATCTGTGGGGCAGGAAGTGCGAAGCTTACCTTAGAAGGAAGCCGCGACTATACACAGCCGGATGAGCAGGAGATGGCAGTGGTATTTGAAGAAAGCATCGATCTGGCATCCGTGGAAGACGGACAGGAATTACGGATCAGCGACAGACAGATGGCACATCCGGTCTGCTTTGAGAAGCAGGTAGAGCATCCATCATTATGGAGTGCCGAGACACCGTATCTGTATACGCTGACGATCGAGGTCAGTGATACAGATGGAAATCCGGTTGAAGTCATCCGCCAGTTGATCGGCTTCCGGCGTTTTGAGATGAAGGACGGACTGATGCAGTTAAATGGAAAGCGCATTGTTTTTAAGGGTGTCAACCGTCACGAGTTCAGTTCGAAAACCGGACGCGTCGTGTCAGAAGATGAGGTACTTACGGACATCCTTACCATGAAGCGCAACAATATCAATGCGATCCGTACCTGTCATTATCCGGATGCAAGCGGGATCTATGCATTATGTGACAAATACGGTCTTTATATGATCGCGGAAAATAATATGGAATCGCATGGCTCCTGGGATGCTGCCAATCATGGACTGGTGCCGAAGGACACGATCGTTCCGGGAGATAATATGGACTGGGAACCGATGATGCTCGATCGTGTGAACTCCTGTTATCAGAGGGATAAGAACCATCCGGCGATCCTGATCTGGTCGGTCGGAAACGAGTCCTTCGGTGGCAGAGTCATCTATGATATGTCAGAGAAGTTCCGTGCACTTGATCCATACCGTCTGGTGCATTATGAGGGAATCTTTAATGACCGCAGATATGAGGGTACCAGTGATATGGAGAGCCAGATGTATACACCGGCGGCAGATATTAAGAAGTTCTTAGATACGCATAAGGAAAAGCCGTTTATCTGCTGTGAGTATACGCATGCAATGGGAAATTCCTGCGGAGCAATGCATAAATATACGGATCTGACCGATACCGAGCCGCGTTATCAGGGAGGCTTTATCTGGGATTATATCGATCAGTCGATCCGGAAAAAAGATCGTTATGGACAGGAATTCCAGGCATACGGCGGAGATTGTGGCGAACGTCCGACCGATTATAATTTCAGTGGCAATGGCATCTGCTATGGTGGAGGTAGAGCTGCATCTCCAAAGATGCAGGAAGTGAAGTTCAATTATCAGAATATCAGTGTCCGGTTTGAAGAGGATGGCTTTTTTACAGTTGTGAATAAGAACCTGTTTATTAACACAAATGTGTATGACTGTGTGGTTTTACTCGAAAAATGTGGAAAAGTCATGAAAAAGCAGAAGATCGCAACGGATGTTGCTCCTTTATCTACAGGATCTTATGAAATCCCATTTGCGCCAGCAGATGATGCAGAGTATGTTCTGACGGTTTCCTTCGTATTAAAAGAAGATCTGCTCTGGGCAGATGCAGGATATGAGGTGGCATTTGGACAGAAGGTATATAAAAAGGCGGCAGCATTTTCTGCCCCTGTGGGTGAACTTCATGTGGTAAAGGGCAAGGTAAACATCGGTGTCCGCGGAGATGACTTTGACTGTCTGTTTTCACTGTTGAGTGGGGGACTGGTTTCCTACCGCTATGCAGGTAAGGAGATGATCGAAAAGATTCCGATGCCGAACTTCTGGAGAGCACCGGTGGACAACGATTATGGCAGCATGGCACCGGCGCGTTATGCACAGTGGAAGATCGCAAGTTTGTATATCAGCCACAGAGATGGCGGTATGTTTGATAATGTACCGACGACTGTAAAGGAGGATGCACACAGCGTAACGATTACTTACACGTATTATATGCCGACTACCCCGGCAAGCATGTGTAAGGTTGCATATACGGTATATGCAGATGGGACCGTGGAGACGAAGCTGATCTATGATCCGGTAAAGGATCTTCCGGATATGCCGGAATTTGGAATGATGTTTCGGTTGAATGCGGATTACGATCATATCGAATGGTATGGATATGGACCGGAGGAGACTTACGCAGACCGGAAAATGGGCGCAAAGCTTGGAGTTTACCGAAATAAAGTAAAAGATAATATGGCAAAGTATTTAGTTCCGCAGGAATGCGGCAACAAGGTCGGAGTACGTTATGCAAAGGTGACGGATTACAAGGGAAGAGGACTTGTGTTCTCCGGTGATGAGATGAACTTCAGTGCTCTTCCGTATACTCCGCATGAACTGGAAAATGCGACACATGCCTACGAGCTTCCACCGGTGCATTATACGGTTGTCCGTGTTGCAGCAGCGCAGATGGGAGTCGGTGGCGATGACAGCTGGGGTTCATGGGTACACCCGGAATATCATATTGATGTGACAAAGCCACTGGAATTTGTATTCAGATTCAAAGGAATTTAGAAGGAGAATGTGCATGAAATTTGTAAAAGGAATGGATTTATCCACATTACTGGAACTCGAAAAATGTGGTGCAAAATATTATGTAGACGGAAATGAGATGGATATCTTAGACATTATGAAAAAGTATGATGTGGATACAATCCGTATCCGTCTCTGGAACGATCCATGGTCTGAAGATGGAGAGTCTTACGGAGCAGGGGAAAATGATCTTAAGACAACGCTTGCCATTGCAAAGAAGGTTACAGATGCCGGACTTGGTGTACTGTTAAACTTCCATTACAGTGACTTCTGGGCAGATCCGGGCAAGCAGATCAAGCCGAAAGCATGGGAAGGCTATACGGTGGAAGAATTAGAGCAGGCAGTCTATGATTTTACAGTTGATACCATGAAGATATTTTGCGATCATGGAATTAATACGACAATGGTTCAGGTTGGAAATGAATTGTCCAATGGTCTGCTCTGGCCGGAAGGAAAGGTTCCAAACTATGATAATATCGCAAGGTTTGTGAATGCAGGTATCCGTGGAGTGCGTGCAGTTACTCCGGATATTCCGGTTATGATCCATCTGGATAATGGTGGAAATAACGCATTATACCGCGAATGGTTTGATGAGTTTACAAAGCGTGGCGAGGACTTTGAACTGATCGGATTATCTTATTATCCGTTCTGGCATGGAACACTCGATATGCTGACCGACAATATGAATGATATTGCAAAGCGTTACGGCAAGGAGCTTATCGTAGCAGAGGTTTCTATGGGCTATACCATGGAAGATTACAAGGATTATGAGAAGCTTACAGATGCACAGCGCAAGGGCTATGCGACGAAGCCGGAGCTGGTTGCTAAGATCGAGTATCCGATGACGGTGCAGGGACAGTATGACTTCATGGAGGACTTTTTAAACCGTATCAGCCACATTGAAGGAAACAAAGGAAAGGGCTTCTTCTACTGGGAGCCTGCATGGATTCCTGTTCCGGGTTCCGGCTGGGCAACAGAAGCTTCCTTAAAGTATATGAATGACAAGGGACCATGCGGCAATGAATGGGCGAATCAGGCATTGTTTGATTATAACGGAAATGCATTACCGACCTGGAATCTGATCCGGGACTTTAAGCCACAGGAGTAATAGATAAAGCCTTATCTCTTAGAGGTATCCAAGGAGCAGATAGAATGAAAATTCTGTCTGCTCCTTTTGGCTTGCTTTATGAAACTTTTAGAAATATTTTGATTCATTTAATAGGAAACAAAATGGAATGTGGTATAATGAGCGTAAGCAATGAGCAGTGCCAAAAGAGTACCCGGCAAAATCGCCTGCTTGCAGAGCTGATTTTGTTGGATACTCTTTTGATAGTGCGAAGCACGGACATCGAGAAAATGCGAAGCATTTTTGAGATGTGCACTGCGAATTAGAAAAACAATGAGCAAGCAAAGCGGAAGCTTGGATTGCGAATGTTTGTTGCGATTTCGAGGTTCGAAGAACGGAGAAATCGTAATTATTATATATTGGATAGTGCGAAGCAAACAGAACAAGTCATTATGAGGCATAACCTATGAACAGACAACAACTGGAACAATATATTTATCAAACATATCACGTTAAGCCGGATTATCCATGGAAGCGTTCACCGAAGGACGCAGTGTTCCGGCATGCAGAGAACCGGAAGTGGTTTGCACTGGTGATGTCTGTCGGAAGAGATAAGTTAGGCATGCCACAGACAGGACAGATTGATATTATGAATGTAAAGTGTGATCCAGCTTTGATCGGTTCATTGCTTGGAGAATCCGGTTTTTTCCCGGCATATCATATGAACAAAGAAAACTGGGTTACAACTGCATTAGATGACAGTGCATCCGATGAGAAAATACGGATGCTGTTGGATATGAGTTATACAGCAACGGCTGGAAAGATACAAAGCAAGAGGACAGGTGGAGAAAACAGATGAAACTGAAAACAAGACTGATTATATCATTTTGTATTATTATATTTGTTCCGGTCTGTCTGACCGGAGTGGCACTTTTTGGTTTCCGTAATGTGCAGCTGCGGGAAATCGAGCAGACCTACGGCGTGGGCGATAACAGTGATTACACCTACCTGACGAATTCCGTACAGCTGTTAAGCCGTTATACGAAGGATATGTGTAAGACGATTTCAGAAAAGGCAAAGGCAGCCCCGGATAATTTTGAGGACGTGACATATCTGAATGAACTGAACAATCAGTTGAAGGAGAAGTATTCTTACCTGATTGTACGAAAAGGAAGTAATATTATTTTTGAAGGGAATGGAGAAGATCCGATTCCGGAAAACCGGCTTCCGGGTTATGGAGACGGGAATACGAATGTGGAATCCGGCTGTTTTTTAGATGGTGAATCGCAGGCATTGGTAAAGCAGATCGATTTTCAGTATTCCGATCAGGACAAGGGTACGATTTTTGTTGTGACAGCAACGCACAGCCTGATTCCGGAGATGAAGGAGCTTGTGATCGATATCATTATCTCTGTGATCCTGATACTGATCTTTACGGCAGCCATGCTTACGATATGGATCTACCGTGGGATCATCGGACCGATCAAGAAGTTAGAGGTTGCAACACAGAATATCAAGGAAGGTAATCTGGACTTTGTTGTAGAGGCAGAGAATGAGGATGAGATCGGAGAACTGTGTCACAACTTCGAACAGATGCGGCAGCGGCTGAAGGAATCCACCGAGGAAAAGATCGCAAACGAAAAGGAAAACCGTGTATTGATCAGCAACATTGCCCATGACTTAAAGACACCGATCACAGCGGTGAAGGGATATTCGGAAGGACTGATCGATGGTGTTGCAGATACACCGGAAAAGCGTGACAAGTATATCCGCACCATTTATAATAAAGCCAATGAAATGGATACGCTCTTAAACGAGCTGACTTTGTACTCGAAGATCGATACGAACCGTATTCCGTATAATTTCAATAAGATCAATGTGGCAGAGTATTTTGATGATTGTATCGAAGAGGTAGGTCTTGATCTCGAATCGAAGAATATCGGACTTTCCTATTTTAACTATGCGGAAGATGATGTGATGATCATTGCCGATCCGGAGCAGTTAAAGCGTGTCATTCATAATATAATAGGAAACTCCATAAAATATTTAGACAAGCCAAAGGGCTTTATCAACATCCGGGTAAAGGATGTGGGTGATTTCATTCAGGTGGAGATTGAGGACAACGGAAAGGGAATCGCAGCAAAAGACCTGCCATATATTTTTGATCGTTTCTATCGTGCGGATGCATCCAGAAATTCCGCAACAGGCGGAAGCGGAATCGGTCTTTCGATTGTAAAAAAGATCATCGAGGATCATGGCGGCAAGATCTGGGCAACCAGCAAGGAATCAACAGGTACGATCATGTACTTTGTTATTAGAAAATATCAGGAGGTACCAAATGAGTAAGGTATTGATTATTGAAGATGAAGAAGCAATCGCAGAATTAGAGAAGGATTATCTGGAGTTAAGCGGATTTGAAGTTGAGATTGAAAATAATGGAGAGACAGGTCTGAATCGTGCCTTAAAGGAAGACTTTGACATGTTTATTTTAGACCTGATGCTTCCGGGCGTGGATGGATTCGAGATCTGTAAGCGCATCCGTGAAGTGAAAAATACACCGGTGCTTATGGTATCTGCCAAAAAGGATGATATTGATAAGATCCGCGGACTGGGACTTGGTGCAGATGACTATATCACCAAGCCGTTTTCACCAAGTGAGCTGGTTGCACGTGTAAAGGCACATCTGGCACGTTATGAACGCCTGATCGGCAGCAATGTGCAGGAAAATGAAATCATAGAGATTCGTGGTATCAAGATCGATAAGACTGCACGCCGTGTCTGGGTCAACGATGAAGAGAAGCCGTTTACAACGAAGGAATTTGATCTGCTTGTATTTCTGGCACAGAATCCGAACCACGTATTTACGAAGGAAGAACTTTTCAAAGAGATCTGGGACATGGAGTCCATCGGAGATATTGCAACGGTAACAGTACACATCAAAAAGATCCGTGAAAAGATCGAGATGAACACAGCCAAGCCGCAGTACATTGAAACGATCTGGGGAGTAGGCTACAGATTCAAGCTGTAGGGCTTGAATCGTAAGAACAGGTATATTTTATGAATGAATTAGAGATTTTATTTGAGGATGCATCCATCCTCGTCTGCTATAAACCATCCGGTGTTGCAGTGCAGACGAAGCGTTTCGGGGAGCAGGATATGGAGAGCCTGCTCCGCAATTATTTAGCGAGAAAGGGCGAAAAGCCGTATATCGGGATCGTACACAGACTTGACCAGCCGGTTGAGGGTGTTATGGTATTTGCGAAAAGTCCAAAGGCTGCGGCAGAATTAAACCGGCAGATGCAGCAGCGGGGATTTGGCAAGTACTATTACGCAGTAGTTACGGGAACTTTACGGCAGCAGAAGGGAACACTGACAGACTATCTGAAAAAGGATGGACGGACGAATACTTCTTCGGTTACGGATGCGAAAGCAGCCGGAGCGAAAAGGGCAGTTCTGTCATACGAAGTCTTAGGCAGCCGGAACGGACAATCACTTGTTCAGGTACGCTTAGAAACCGGACGGCATCATCAGATCCGGGTACAGATGGCACATGCAGGATGTCCACTGATCGGAGATAAGAAGTATGGAGCAAATGAAGCATCCGGAATGCGGGGAATCGCACTTTGTTCTTATCATATTGATTTTATTCATCCGGTAACAGGTAAAAAGCTGTTGTATGAGATTACTCCAAAGAGCAGTTTTTTTGAGGACTTTCAGGCAGAACTTGCTGCTCATACAGATGGTGGAAATTAACAGTACAAAAACAGGATAAAAGGTGACATCCGGGACATACTTTTTCTATGAGAATAAGAATGGAAAAGGCGTGGTCGGATGTACTGAAACTGGCAGGAATTACAATCGTGGTATATTGCGGAATGCGTTATATACTTCCGGTCGTAGTTCCTTTTTTGTTTGCAGCTATCCTTGCCGTTTTACTACATCCGGTCGTTGATAAGTTAGAAAAGAAAATAAAATTGCCGCGTGGGCTTTTCAGCTTTCTTGTGCTTGCGGGTGTCGTACTATTGATCTTACTGCCACTTGGCTGGATCCTTTGGAAGCTTTTGCTGGAAGCATGCAGTTTTCTGGGAAAATATGAACTCTGGGAGGGGAAGATCCGGCATATCTGGTGTGAATGCTGCGTGTGGATGGAAGAACTGACCGGAAGGCAGGCAGACTTTATCGAAGCATGGGGAGAAACGCGTGTCGAACAGATGTCAGCGGTAATGGGAGAAAAGGTGCTTCCCATTTTGCTGAACGGCTCTGTTTCCGGTATCCGTTATCTTGCAGGTATTGCGTGGAAGCTGCTTGTTACACTTGTGGCAGCGGTGATGATCCTTGCGGATTATAAGAATCTGAGAAAGTGGTTTGACCGGACTGTTTTCGGAAGGATCTTAAAGCGTCTGGGGACAGATACGCTTCATGCGGGCGGAACTTATCTGAAAGCACAGTTTTTGATCATGCTCGTTATTACTGCGATCTGTGTCCTTGGACTTTTCCTGACCGGGAATTCCTATGCATTACTTGCAGGAATCGGGATCGGAGTGTGTGATGCACTGCCGTTTTTAGGCACAGGCACGATATTTTTCCCATGGCTTTTCATCTGTATTTTTCAAAAAAAATATATGCTTGCGGTCTGGTATGGGGTGTTATATCTGATCTGCACACTGGTGCGGGAATTTATGGAACCGAAGCTGGTCGGAAAGGGAATAGGAGTGCATCCGCTTATTGTAATCTTCAGTCTGTATGCCGGGATCTGTGTCTATGGTGCATCCGGGATCATTTTAGGTCCCCTGTCGGTACTACTGATCTGGGAGATCTACCGGTTGGACCGGAAAGAGAATGCCGGAGCGTGAAGATGAATTTCCGAAAGAAAAAATGCACAATTATGTTCCGCAAATATCTGCTCTACATAATTGTGCATATGGTTATTCAAAAAATAAATATATCTTATTTGTTGCTGCGTCTCCAGATATGCATCTTCTCTGCTTCTTTGATCAGTTCATCACGGAAGTCCGGATGTGCAACGGAGATGATCGCTTCGCACTTCTGCCAGGTAGAAAGTCCCTTTAAGTTGACCTTACCATACTCTGTTACCAGATAGTGGATGTTTGCACGGGTATCGGTTACGATCGATCCCGGATTTAGGGTAGGAAGAATTCTTGATTTTACCTGTCCGTCCTTGGTCTTGAAGGTAGAGGAACAGCAGATAAAGCTCTTACCGCCATTTGACAGATAAGCACCTAAAACGAAGTCTAACTGTCCGCCTGCACCACTGATATGCTTGATTCCTGCAGATTCTGCATTTACCTGACCGAATAAATCAAGGTCTACGGTATTGTTGATGGAAATAAAGTTATCCAGTGAAGAAATGGAACGGATGTCGTTCGTGTAGCTTACCGGTGCACTCATAAGTTCCGGGTTCTCGTCTAAGTAATCATACATTTTTTTCGTTCCGGCACCAAAGCCATAGGTCTGACGGAAACGGTCGATATTTTTCTTAGATCCGTTGATCTTACCGGCTCTAGCGATATCAACAAATGCATCTACATACATCTCGGTATGGACACCAAGATCCTTTAAGTCAGATTGTGCGATCAGAGATCCGACTGCGTTTGGCATGCCACCGATACCAAGCTGTAAGCAGGCACCGTTTGGAATCTCATCTACGATCAGCTTTGCAACTGCCTGATCTACTTCTGTTGCAGGACCGCCGGCACCAAGCTCTCCGATTGGAGGATTTGATCCCTCTACGATATAGTCAACATCAGAAATATGTACACTGTTTTCAAAACCGCCCAGACAGCGAGGCATATTTTCATTTACCTCAACGATGACCTTCTTAGAAGTCTCGCAGACAGCCATCAGATGGGAAGCATTCGGTCCGAAGTTGAAGTAACCATGCTTATCCATTGGAGCAACCTGGAACATTGCAACATCGTCCGGTGTGGAGGATTCACGGTAATATCTTGGTAACTCGGAGTAACGGATCGGAGAATAGAAAGCACATCCACGGGCGATCATCTTACGCTCGATTCCGGACATATGCCAGGAATTCCAAGTAAAGTGCTCCCCGGCATCCTCACGTTCAAATACAGCAAGTGGTTTTAAAAGAATACCACCACGCAGATTCACATTGGTCAGTTCATCCGTACGTTTTGCGAGTGCAGCGTCAAGTGCATCCGGTGTGCCGGTACACCAGCCGTAGTCAACCCAGTCACCGGATTTGATGACCTTAACGGCTTCATCCGCAGATACGAGTTTTTGTTTGTATTCAGTTGTAAAATCCATCAGAAAACCTCCTATAACTATTCATCACTGCACCTGTCTGCCAAAGAATGCGAAAAAACACTCTTTTTGCAGAAAATGCAAGAATTTTGCTGCCTTTATACTAACACTTGCTGATTGTAAGGTCAAGATTCGGGCGGGGAAATCCACATATAATAGATGGTGTTTTTTGGGAAACATCTCGAAAAAAGAACAAAAACAGTGTATACTAAAGATTCATGGAAAAAGAGATGGAGGAAGTACTTTGAATACAAAAGAAAAATTCATGCAAAAGCTGCCGGTAGTTTTTGCAGGTGCATTGGTTTGCAGTCTTCTGTGGGGAAGCGCATTTCCATGTATTAAGATCGGATACCGGATGATGCACATTGCGGGAGACGATTCCGCATCACAGATCCTGTATGCCGGGCTTCGGTTTACACTTGCAGGACTGCTTGTGATACTGATCGGAAGCATCGGAAAACGGACGGTTTTACTGCCAAAGGGAAAAGCATGGGGCAAAGTATTGATCCTAAGCATGTTCCAGACCGTCGGACAATATGTATTTTTTTATATCGGACTGGCGCATACGAGTGGAGTCAAGTCTTCGATCATCATTGGGACCAATGCCTTTGTAGCAATTCTGGTGGCGAGTCTGATCTTCCGTCAGGAGCGGCTGACACTTCGGAAAGTAGCCGGCTGCATGATCGGTTTTGCGGGTGTTGCACTTGTCACGCTCGGTGGTGCAGGGATGGATCTTCATATGAGTTTTGCCGGAGAGGGCTGTGTGTTTTTATCTACGATCGCATATGCGGTGTCATCTGCCTGTTTTAAGATATTTGCCAAAACAGAGGATTCCTTCCTATTAAGCGGCTATCAGTTTCTGGTTGGCGGCATCATTATGAGCATCACGGGAATCGCGATGCATGGAACGGTGCAGGGATTTACCGTGGCATCGACGGCGTTGTTAGTCTATATGGCGTTGATCTCTGCGGTAGCATATACGCTATGGGGGATTCTGTTAAAGTATAACCCGATCTCGCGTGTGGCGGTATTTGGATTTATGAATCCGGTGATCGGTGTGATCCTGTCCGCACTTCTATTAGGAGAAGGAGAGCAGGCAGCAGGTGTAAAAAGTATTCTGGCACTGGTTCTTGTCAGTATCGGAATCTGGATTGTAAACGGAACAAAAAACAAGGTTAACAAATAAAGGAGCAAAAGATGAGTGCTGTTGTAACATTAAAAAAGGGTGAAGGACGTACCATTAAAGCAGGTGGTATGTGGATATTTGACAATGAGATCGCAACGATCGTGGGAAAGTTCCAGAATGGCGATGTGGTATTCGTGCATGATTTTGACGGCTATCCGATGGGAAAAGGCTTTATCAATCAGAATTCGAAGATCCGCATCCGCCTTTTGAGCAGACATGAGGATACAAAGATCGACGAGCAGTTCTGGAGAGAGCGTGTGCAGGCTGCATGGGATTACCGGAAGAAAACGGTGGACACAAGTTCCTGCCGTCTGATCTTTGGCGAGGCAGATTTTTTCCCGGGAATGGTAGTCGATAAGTTCGCGGATGTGCTGGTGGTACAGTCCTTAGCACTTGGGATCGATCGTTTTAAGCTGTTGATCGTGGATCTGATCCGCGAGGTGCTTGCCGCAGACGGTATTAAGATCCGTGGTGTTTATGAAAGAAGTGATGCGAAGGTTCGTAAGCAGGAAGGCATGGAGCAGGTCAAGGGCTTCATCGGTGAAGAATTTGACACGGATGTAGAGATCGTGGAAAATGGCGTACATTATATTGTAGATGTCAAAAACGGACAAAAGACCGGATTTTTCTTAGATCAGAAGTACAATCGTCTCGCGATCCAGAAGCTCTGCAAGGGTGCACGTGTGCTTGACTGCTTTACCCATACAGGCTCCTTTGCATTAAATGCAGGGATTGCCGGGGCAGCAGAGGTTACCGGCGTGGACGCTTCCCAGCTTGCGGTAGATCAGGCAACCGAGAATGCGAAGTTAAACGGGCTGGAAAACAATGTAAAGTTCATCTGTGAGGATGTATTCAAGCTGCTTCCGGAGCTGGAAAAACAGGGAGAAAAGTACGATGTCGTGATCTTAGATCCGCCCGCCTTTACGAAATCCAGAAATTCGATTAAGAATGCAACAAAGGGCTATCGTGAGATCAATCTGCGCGGCATGAAGTTAGTGAAAAACGGTGGCTACCTCGCAACCTGTTCCTGTTCCCACTTCATGTCCTACGAGCTTTTCACCAAGACGATCAATCAGGCGGCACACAATGCACATAAGCGTCTGCGTCAGGTGGAATTCCATACGCAGGCACCGGATCATCCGATCCTCTGGGCGGCAGATGAGTCGTATTATCTGAAGTTCTATGTTTTTCAGGTTGTAGACGAACGCTAGGCATTCGTCAAGAAAAGTAATGATTGGGAAGTAGCGGAAATGCTTGATTTATAAGGGATTGAAGGCATTTGATGTTTACAGAGAAAACCTCGTAAAGTATCGCAAAATATCACAAAACCGTGACTTAAAGTGGTAAGAAAAGTGGTAAGTCTGAGTGGTAAGCACCTGAAATGTGATGAGTGGTAAGCTTATGGGGAAAACGGTATGTTCTATCCTTTTCTTTTTCAAATAAGAGTTGATATTATTATGGTGGAAAGACAAGCGACTTACAAAAAGTTACAAATATATACGGAATGACTACGGTTTGACTACGGTATTGAGACTTTTTTTGAAAAGAAAGTTATGATATTATTATCATGGAAGTAATGAACAGAGAGTGATCGAGATAATTCGGTTGCTCTTTTTTTATTGTGAAGGGGGTTACATGTGCTATAATAAAACAAATTAACAAATCTGAA
>OBLI01001350.1_pt1 | contig 24258 bp, 22 predicted proteins | sample 1519701 | NCBI WGS metagenome assembly OBLI01 (sample SAMEA3663005, study PRJEB22513) | pig gut metagenome | biome: pig gut; feature: pig-associated habitat; material: faeces | place: France | collected 2012
CTTTGAGGGGGTAGTGACAATTGTGTCGTGGGAGTTCGAGTCTCCTCCTCTTCACGTCTTTTGTAGATTAATAAGCGGAAATAGCTCAGTTGGTAGAGCACAACCTTGCCAAGGTTGGGGTCGCGGGTCCGAGTCCCGTTTTCCGCTCTATTTTATTTGTTTAAATAGAGAAACATACCTAATTTATGAATTTATATTTAAGATATTTTGATCAGGAAGCATTTGCAACAAATGTGGATCAAGCAATAGATTTTTTGAAGAGTATTCCTGAAATTGGTATGGACGAATCATTAGAGGCTGATGTACGCGATTATGCTGCTAGTGATGTTTGTTATCCTAAGCGTTATAAGGTTCGCCCCCGTGTCTATTTCATCGTTATAAAAACCACTGCAGCTAGCATGCGTGACTTCAAAGACAAGAAGGCGTTGCGTTCAACTCCTTCTGAGGAACATCGTGAAAATGTGAGCCCTTCTGTTGTTCGATTGAACCAGCAACAGCCGGGTTGGTATGAAGGTGCGCTTGATTTTAAGCGTGTCGTTATGATTCCTGCCACTGGTAAGTTCGAATATCGTGATACCCATTTCGTTGCTAATGTCAAGGCGCTCTCTGCTTTGGACTGCTATAATCGTATCGTTGAGTATTTGCGTCAGCGAGTAGATTCCCGTAGCCAGTTCCCGTCGGCAAAGGGCAAGAATTTTGCATACCGTTATTTGGGTATGTGGAAATAAAGTAATGTAGATAAGTTTCAAATTTGAGGAGGTAGACTATGAATAAAGTCATGTTAATAGGCAATGTGGGTAAAGAGCCTGATGTTCATTATTATGATGCCGACCAAGCTGTAGCTCAAGTGGTATTGGCAACGACAGAGAAGGGGTATACTCTGACTAATGGAACTCAGGTGCCTGACCATACTGATTGGCATAATCTGGTTTTTTATCGGGCTTTAGCAAAAATAGTGGAGAGATATGTTCATAAGGGTGATAAACTCTATGTGGAAGGAAAGATACGTTATCGCTCGTATGATGACAAGCAAGGAAAGCGCAGGTATATAACTGAGATTTATGTTGATAATATGGAGATGCTTACGCCGAAATCAATGTCATCGTCAGCATCTCAGGCTTCTCAGACTGTTACCCCAACACCTCAGCCTGCTACACAGGGAGCAAGTGGTTCTTCTCAGACGTCACAAAGTGAAGATGGACTCCCATTCTAGCTAGTGCTATTTTGTTGTTATTAAATTTTAAGATCAGAAATTGGATATTTCAACCATAACAGATGCTTTCGGAGATGTGGTTTTACAACAGCCCACTACCGGAGTGATTATAGCAGCCATTCTGGCTGCTGTATTGTTACTTATGTCTGCTTTTGCCAGCGGCTCGGAGATAGCATTCTTCAGTTTGTCACCCTCTGATGTCGCTGAGCTGGAAGACGGAAAGTTTGGGGCAGACAAGAAAATTCAGAATCTTCGTGATGATTCTGAGCGTACATTGGCAACAATTCTTATTGCAAATAATTTTGTCAATGTTACAATTATCATGCTCTTGAACTATGTGATTGCTGGCGTTATTTCGTTCGGTGAAAGAGCACTTTTACTTCAGTTTCTTTTTACTACAGTAATTCTCACCTTCTTACTCTTGCTTTTTGGTGAAATTATGCCAAAGGTTTATGCCCGTCAGGATCCGTTGAAGTTTTGTCGTCGTTGTGTGGGAGGAATTATGTTTGCCCGTAAGCTGTTTTGGCCTATTGAAAATATTTTGCTCAAGAGCGGAATGATGGCAGAAAAAATCATACAGAAAGAGAATCATGTTCTAAGTGTTGATGATCTGGAACAGGCATTGGAACTCACTGATAAGAACGATATCAAGGATGAGCAGAACATGCTGAAGGGTATTATCCGTTTTGGAGATGAAACAGCCAAAGAGGTGATGACCAGTAGACAGAATATTATAGATTTGGATATACGAAGTAATTATGCAGATGTCTTGAAATGCATTGAAGACAATAATTATAGCCGTATTCCTGTTTATCAGGATAATACGGATAATATTCGTGGCATTCTGTATATCAAGGACTTACTGCCTCATCTTACGAAGAGTTCCAATTTTCGCTGGCAGAGTTTGATCCGTCCTCCTTATTTCGTTCCTGAAACAAAAAAGATTGATGATTTGTTGCGTGAATTTCAGGAAAATAAGGTGCATATCGCCATTGTGGTAGATGAATTTGGTGGTACAAGCGGCATTGTTACTCTTGAAGACATCTTGGAGGAAATCGTTGGCGAAATCAATGATGAATATGATGAGGAAGAGAAGTTCTATTCGAAATTGAATTACAACACATTTATTTTCGAAGGAAAAACCCTGCTTACAGACCTTTGTCGTATCTTGAATGTAGATGATGAGGAGTTTGAAGAGGTAGAGGGTGATGCTGATACTTTGGCAGGTCTGTTGCTTGAGATAAAGGGAGATTTCCCTAGTATTCACGAGAAGATAGATTATAAGAATTATACTTTCGAGGTGATGAATGTAGAGGAGCGCCGTATCAGTAAGATTAAGGTTACGGTGCATCCCGTAAGAAATCTGGAAGAAGAAAAAAAATAACATGGTATGGCAGTAGTCAATATACGTGAAGTTTATCCAGGTGTGAGTTTAGGCTTATGGCAGATGGATGAGGAGGTAGAGCAGTTGTTCGAACAGTATCCTCATCTTCAAGCCTATAGATCATCATTGGAGGAAAAATATAAGAATGATGGCAGGAAACTTGAGTTTCTTGCCATTCGTGCATTGATGTATGAGATGTTGAAGGCGAATGGGGCATCCAAGGGATTGCTGTTTCATGCTGGTGATATCATCCATAATGAGGCGGGTAAACCTTTGTTTCGCGGTTATCATATCAGTGTGAGTCATACCAAGGGGTACGCAGCGCTTATTCTTTCCAGAAATCAGGAAGTAGCTGTTGACATAGAATATTTCAGCGATAGGGTAGAACGTATTTCTTCTAAATTCTTAAGAATGGATGAGAATGCTTCTGATTTGGATTCCAAGTTGGTACATTGGTGTGCCAAGGAAACGGTTTACAAATTGTTTTCTGAAGAAAACTTGAAGTTTGATGATATGCGCGTGAAGCCTTTTGATACAATGTCTGATTGGGCTTGTGATGTAGAGAACTTGAAAAATAAGAAGGTAGCGCATGTTGACTTTGAACTGACCATGGAGTTTGTCTTAACTTATGCAGCTATGTAAATTCCTAAAAAATGAAAGTTTTATGAAAATAATAATGGGTAGAGGAGTACTGCTGAGTACTCTTCTTTTTTTTAGTTTCATGGGCTATGCTCAAGAGTGGCAGGTGGTGAGAGAGAATGTTCAGAAGTCTTTTCATAAGACAGTACCTGCTGGCAACTATAGTGGCATTACCCATTTGCATGATGATATATATGCGGTGGTGAGTGATAAGTCGGATAGTGCCCTCTACTTTAATTTTCGCATTCAAGTGAATCCTGTGACGGGCGATTTGGAGCAGGTGGAGAACCTGGGATATACTTTTATGGTGGATGGTAGTCGCTTTGATGGTAAACCATGGCATGGAACGGAAAGAGGTTTTGATCATGAGGCTATAACTAAGGTTTCGGATTCTACAGTGGTAATAGCCAGTGAAGGAAAATGTAGATTGAAGGAATATCTCATAAAGGATTATCCAGCGAAATTATATCTGAAGGGTTGGGAGAATGTTTGGCCGCCAGATAATTTTTATCCTAATTATAATTTCGAGTCACTGGCTTTCGATTCTATCCGCCATCTGCTTTGGACAATTCCTGAAAGTACGCTTCGGAAGGATGGTGTACCGGCTACCCCGGAGAATGGATTAGCTAATAAGTTGCGGTTAATGGCTTATTCCTGGTCTCTTGGTTTACAAGATTCTATCGGATCTGGCATGACAATGTACGCTTATCAGATGGATGCACCTTCTACTCGTAGAAAAGCCGAGACGTATGTGATGGGAGTAAGTGAACTTTGCGTTTTGCCGGATGGGCAACTTCTGGTATTAGAGCGTGAGGCTTTCATTCCGAAAGTTAAACTGGGCGCATTTTGCAAGTGCAAGCTTTATTTGGTGAATCCTTCAAATGAGATGAGTCTTTCTGATTATGATCATCTCTATCAAGATTCGCCCTTTGTCAAAAAGCAATTGCTTACCGAATGGAAGACTAGTCTGTCGCTCGTAAAGCGTTCTTTTGCAAATTACGAAGGAATGTGTCTTGGCCCCAAATTGGAAGATGGTTCTCAAGTACTTATCCTGCTTTCTGATTCACAAAATCAATATGCGGGAGTATTAAGAGACTGTTTTAAAACAATTGTGATAAAGAAAAAATAAAGTAGAAAAATGAAGAAGATATTTTTGTTCATATTATTCTGTCTTTCCGTATGCAGCATGTCGGCTTACGACTTTCTGCGAGCCGTGAAAGATGAGATTCCGGGAGGCTACAACTTCTGGGTTTATACGCCAGTAGATTATTTTTATTCGCAAGAGCATACACCGGTCATCATCTTTTTGCATGGTGCCAGTCTTTGCGGCAGGAATCTGGATAAGGTGAGAAGGTACGGACCGCTTGATGCCATCGTCAAGGGGCGCGATATCGATGCGCTGACCATCGTTCCGCAGAATCCGGGCGGGGCTTGGAATCCGAAGAAAATCATGGATATGCTCGATTGGGTGAAGAAGAATTATCCGTGCGATTCTACCCGGGTTTATGTCTTGGGCATGAGCTTGGGCGGTTATGGAACCATGGATGTCTGCGCCACTTATCCCGACAGAATAGCTGCCGGCATGGCGCTGTGTGGCGGCTGTTCGTATAAAGATGTGAGCGGATTGGGCGATTTGCCTTTCTGGATTATCCATGGAACTGCAGATAGGGCAGTACCGGTCAAGCAATCGAAGGTGGTGGTAGATAAACTTGTGAAGGATGGCAAGGATACCCGATTGATATACGACTGGTGGAAGGGTGCCAATCACGGTACCCCTGCCCGAGTGTTTTATCTGAAGAAAACCTATCAGTGGCTCTTTTCGCACAGTCTTTCAGATAAAGACAGACCCGTGAACCGCAACATCTGTATTACGATGAGCGATCTGGGAAGGGCGTATGGTGATGTGAACCGAAATGCCCCTCAGCCTGAACTCATCGATGGTCCGAGTGTAATCAAGCAAGAGGGAAATGAATATTAAGGAATCAGGTGAACAGTTCTGCTACCTTCTCCTGCCAATTCTTATCAATATCATCGAAGGTGCTGAGGTATTCGCTGTCAATATCCAGTACGGCAAAAAAAAATGAAAAACTGTCATTTTCATAGAAATTTTTCTATCCTTTCAATCTTTTTTCGTACTTTTGCACCATCAATTAAAATAAAGAAAATCCAGTTTTTTAAATGAAGTAAGAAAATGGCTGATAAAGATATGAAATGGAAGACGCTCTCGCAGAAGTATCTGATAGAGAAGCCTTGGCTCACGGCACGAGTGGATAAGGTGGAATTGCCTACGGGAGCCATTATCGATGAATATTACGTGCTGGAATATCCCGATTGGGTGAACACCATCGCCATCACGAAGGACGGAATGTTCGTATTCGTTCGCCAGTATCGCTATGCGATAGGTAAGACGGTGAATGAACTCTGTGCCGGAGTGATAGAGAAGGGCGAGGACCCGATGGCGGCTGCCAAGCGAGAGCTGATGGAAGAGACTGGATTCGGAGGCGGTAACTGGCAGAAGTGGATGACGATTTCTGCCAACCCAAGCACGCATACCAATCTAACCCATTGTTATCTGGCTACGGATGTGGAGCGCATGGATGTGCAGCATCTTGACCAGGCTGAGGATATCGAGGTTCGCCTCTTCTCCAGGGAAGCAGTGATGGATATGCTGGAGAAGGGAGAAATCTGGCAAAGCCTGATGGCCGCTCCGCTCTGGAAGTATTTTGCGAAAGCAAAGTAAGCTGCAGGGCTTCATTTATAAAAGCCAAGTAAACAGTAGACAATAGACTGTAAGCAATAGATATTAAACAATAAACATTATAAAGATGGTAATAGATTTCGAAAAAATTGCTGAGGCTCATTTGGAGGGCTTCAAGGGTGGACAGGGTAAGCTCGATACTCGTAACTATGTGGATGACAAGGTGAAGATTATGTATTCTACCTTGCGTCCGGGTGCATCAACTGGTCTTCATACTCATGAGGGCAACTGCGAGATTATCTATGTGGTAAGCGGCACTGCTACTTTCCATTATGATGATACCGTGGAGGAGGTTCGACAGGGACAGGTGCATTACTGCCCGATGAACCATGCTCATTATATGGAGAATCTCACCGACCATGATCTGGTGTATCTCGCCATTGTGCCTGAGCATCATTAATATCCCTGGAGCATCAGGGAAAAATGCATCATATTCCTCCTGAGGAAAACGAAAAAAGAAAGTCCAACTCGGATGCCTCTCTCTCTGAAAGGCTCCAAGCTGGACTTTCATCGTTTTTATTTCTTCATATTAATCTTCTTCATTCTCCAGCAAGTCGGTGCCGAGGTGAGTGGTCTGCTCACGCTTCAATCGGTCGCGCACTTCCTTAGGCTTGGTGGCGTAGGTAATCATTCGGATAGAATCGTTATAGCTTACGTACTTCCAGAGCCAGTTGAGCATTACCATTACCTTGTTCTTTACGCCAAGGATAGAGCGGAGGTGAACTACCAGCCACAATACCCAGGCAAAGAAGCCCTGGCTGTGGAACTTGCCAAGCTCTACTACAGCCTTGTTTCTTCCGATGGTAGCCATAGAACCCAGGTTCTTGTAGCGGAATGGCTTGAGCTGGGAATCAGTGGCTCCCTCGGCAATCTTCTGGATATTCTTAGCCAGGAGTGCTGCCTGCTGAATGGCTACCTGTGCCAACTGTGGATGACCGCCAGGATAAGCTGGGTCTGTGGTCTGGATACACTGGTCGCCGATGGCAAAGAGACCGTCCATGCCAGGGATGCGGTTGAATTCATCTACTACGATTCGGAAACCACGGCCCAGATGGTCGCCATCGATACCTGTGATAGGCTGTGCCTTTACACCTGATACCCAGAGGAAGGTGCGGGTAGGAATCTCCTGACCGTCCTTCATCAGAACCTTGTGGTCCTTGTAGTCGGTTACCATTTTGCCAAACTGTACATCCACACCCATACTGGTAAGGAATTCGTATGCTTTCTTAGAAGAGTCCTGTGACATTCCGGCGAGCAGTCTGTCGCCCGCTTCCAGAAGATAGATGTGCATCAGAGATGAGTCCATATCAGGATAATCATAAGGAATCACATAGCGCTTCATTTCAGAGAGGGCTCCGGCAATCTCCACACCTGTGGCACCACCGCCCACAATGACCACGTTCAGGAGTTCCTGTCGCTCCTCTTCTGTGGCACAGGTCAATGCACGCTCCAGGTTACTCAGCACGGCGTTGCGCAATCCCATTGCCTCTGAAACGGTCTTCATCGGAATCGCCCACTTCTCGATGTTGGCATTGCCATAGAAATTGGTAGTGGTTCCTGCTGCGAACACCAGGTAATCGTACTCAATCTTACCGATGGAAGTCTGCAGAATCTTCTTGTCTGGGAATACGGCTCTCGCTTCTGCCATGCGGAAGTAGAAGTTCTTGCGCTTGCGGAAAATCTGGCGGAACGGGAAGGAGATGGAACTTGGGTCGATACCTGCCGAGGCAATCTGATAGATAAGTGGAGGGAACTGATGGAAGTTGTTCTTGTCAATCAACACCACCTGCAGGTTTGCATTGCAGAGGTCTTCTGCCAAACGAAGACCACCGAGTCCACCACCTACAATCACAACTCTCTTCAACTGATTTCTCTTGATATTAATACTCATAACTACTGCTGTTTTTTGTATAATTAATTACATATATTTGCTACTGATTTTTCATATTATAGGCATTTAGCCTAGTCATCGCTGAAATTCGCTTGCAAAGGTACAGCTTTTAATTGAGACGGCAAAGAAAGAAGTGTAGAAAAACAGGGTAGAAGACTGTTGCAATCGTTTCCATTTTAGAAACGGGTAACTGATGTTATAAAATGTAATATACAGATAGCATTTTGAGGAGTTCTTCCAGCTTTTTGATGCCGTTTTCACCTTTACTGATACTTTGGCGATAGGTGCGCAGAATCGGCTCCGCGCTTTGGGTAAGCGGGTACCGGAAGAGATTTTTGTGGCTGGTTTTTCGGGCACGTTTGCAAGGTTTTTTACAAAAAAACGGCTGTACCCAATTGCTTGAGCACAGCCGCCAGTCTGTATCGTATGATTGTAGGGCTATTACAAACCCATATCGCCGCCTGGGTTGTTGCCTTCGCCTCCACCTGGGTTGTTGCCTTCGCCTCCACCTGGGTTGTTGCCTTCGCCTCCGCCTGGGTTGTTGTCTGGGTCTTCCACATCGCCTTTATCGCCAGAGGTAACGTTCTTGATAACCTTGCCGTTGCGGTCGTAGCAGGTTATCTGGATGGCAGTGTCCATCAGTTCCTGTTTGATTTCCACGTTAGGCGTGAAGATGACACGTCTGGCAGTGATGAGTCCGCTTGCCACCTCGTTCACGGTTTCCACGCTCTTGGCTCTTACGCCAAATCTCATGGTGCCCAGTCCTGGAATAGCCACGGAGTGACCTTCGGTGGTCCAAGCCTTGATTACCTCGCCTGCGGCATCCCAACATGCCTGCATCACGCCTCGGCTCACTCCGCTGCGCAGAGCAGCCTCTTTGATAACCTTGCTCTCAGAGAGCTTGTTGTAAAGCTCGGTGCCGAGCACGTAACGATACTTACCTTTCAACTCACCCACCTGGATGAGGGTTTCCTTTGCTTTCAGATTAATTGCCATAATACTTTAAATAATTTATAATTAATAATTTAGAGAATTGATAATCGTAATTTCCAAGTTAAATAGAGACTTGGTTGTCAATATCTTTCCCTTCGTAATTTTACCTTTAAAAAATTCTTTTTACCATTTATCTAATGGTGATGGTAGGCACGAAGTGAGTGGAATCGGCTCGGGTGGAGATATTGTTCTCCTGTTGCTGTCGTTGGTTCTTTCCTATTACCAGTCCTGCGGTGCACGAGCTGGTGAGGTAGGTGACGATGGCAGAGCACACGGCCACGATGAGATACTTGATGAATGCTTTCATGTTTGGGTTCATACGTTTCTCTTGCCCCCTTTTAACTTCCCGTCCTCTTATAAAAAAAGGAAAAGAAGGACTCGTATCGGGACATGGAGTCTAGGTTATAACTTGATGCATCTGAGATTTTCTCTTTCTTGTCTGAGACTTACTCTTTCTTGTCTGAGACTTACTCCAGATGCTCTTTTTCATTTTCCCAACTGGAGAAATATTTTTCTCCAACTAGGAAAGTGATTTTCCAGCGCTTTCTGAATCACGATGCAAAGATACAAAAACAGCCGCCAGCGGTTATGCGTTGGCGGCTGATGCCGTGAGATGGCGGCACATTTTTCAGAATATTTTTTCGTAAATTTCTGAAACGGTATTATCCCGGTTCGCCCAGATACTCCACGATGGCCTTCACCTGTTTAGGCGAGAAAGCCTTGCTGGTCTTCTTGTAGCCCATCTTCTGGAGTTCATCCCACAGAGGGGTACAAAGTCGAATCCAAGCCATCAGATGGTTGACGGCAGTGCGTGGCATGCTTTCGGGAAAGTACATCAGGGCAAGTTCCTTCTTGGTGTACGTGTGAATGATAAATTCTTCCATATTTATTTTGCTTTAAAAATTAATAACTGACTCAAGTTTCGCAAGTTTTGCTCCACACGCCCTGAAAGGGCAGAAGCTTTAAAGAACCGGGCTATTTACAAGGCTTTTGCCCTTATAGGGCGTCTTGCTGATTGCCATCATACCCAGGGCATCGCCCTGGGTAATTACGGACGCAAACCTGTCGCCCTGTAAGGGCAAAAGCTTTAAAACTCCAGGCAAAAGCTTCAAAATACTGGGCAATATACAAAGCTTTTCAGAAAATAGTCGCTGAAATCCTTGCATCCAGGGGGCAACTGGTGATGCACCAGCGAGGGCAGAATCTCCTTCAACTGCATGTAGAGATGTTCGCCCGGCGCATCCTTGTCGGGATACATGTGCCATTCTATCTTGAGCTTTTCTCCCATTTCTGCCAACCATTGCTTGTCGGCTGGTTTCAAGAGCGTGGCAGACGGAATGGCTATCGCCTTGTGTCCGGCAGAGAGCATCGCCCAGCAGTCGCTGCACCCCTCGGTGATGTAGAGAGGTTCACCAGGCGAAAGCTGTCTTGTGACGGGCAGATTATAGATGCCGCATTGCGAACCGTAGGGGAATCGGAAGCGGGGAATGCTCTTTCCCGAAGCTTCTTTATCTGGATTCGCCTTGCCTAAATCGCTCTTTCCCGAAGCTTCTTTGTTAAGATTCGCCTTGCCGAGATTTCGGTTTTGGATGCCGATGAGTTTTCCGTCCACGTCATAGTACGGAGTCTGTAGCCAACTGATGCCCTCCTTATCCGTCCATGATGTCAGTCGGCACCAGTTTACCACTCTCGCATCAATCCGTCTCTCCTCGAAGAGGAATCTACGTGCCGCCTCGTTGAGCCAAGGATGCTCGAAGAATCGGGCGTACTTGCTGGCATCAAAGGAGGGTGCTTTCGAGGTAGGTGCTTTCTCCGGAGAATATTTCTCCTTTCCATCTGCTATATAAACTTGATGCGCATCTGCCAGCCAACGGCAAGCCGAGAGAAAATCCTTGCCTGTATATTTCATCACAAGGTCGATGGTGCCGATGCTGTGGTCCATACATACGTAGCAGCGGCAATAGTTCTTCCTCGTGTTGAACGAGAAACTGGCGTGATGATCGTCGTGAAAAGGGCAGAGGCACTTGTGCTTCGACACCTGCATTCCCAGTCGCTCTGCGACCTCCTCTATTGGAAGGTCGCGGAGCTTTTGAATTTCATATTTTTCCATACAACAGTCTTTTTTTACTTTTTTCAAACAAAAGTCTTTTTTCAAACAAAAGTCTTTTTTCAAGCAAAAGTCTTTTTTTACTTTTTCAGATACTCTTTCGTCTTGGTGTAAAGCCCAGTCTGGGCGCAGTAGGTGATAAACTCACGGTTCTTCCAAACCCTGAGCTGATGCTTGGTGCCCTCCTTGCTCTTGCCCAGGCTTAGGCGCAATGCCTCCAGCTGCTGCTCGTTGAAGGAATTATCCAGGCTGTCGAGCATATTCTTTGGTCCGCTCTTCTGAGTCTCCTCCTCGTTGGCATCTGCGCCCTTAAACATGTCGCCGAATACCTTTACCTTCGACCACAGGTCATAGTAGCAAAACCATACCACGAAGTCGCCGATGCTTCGAGCCCACTGCTGATCGTTCAGAATCCACAGCACTGCCCCCTTCTTCCATGCCGAGAAGATGCTGCGGTGGGAGAGCTCCCAGAGCATGTCGTCGTCGGCTAGGTCGGCTAGCTTCGCCATCTCCTCTGCCAGCTGGTCAGCTATCTTGTTGAGCGGCTTCACGGTGAATGCGCCCTTGCAGTTGTCCAACCTGAGCAGATAGCTGTCCAGCTGTTCCATGAAGTCCTGCCCATAGGTGCCTTGGCGTGGAATCCTGCCCAGTCGCTCGCCGCGAGCCTTGTAGGCAAAGGGGATTCTGCCGAAGAAACCGTTGGTCAAGTCTTTCTTGTAGAAGAGGCGGGCGGCATCGGGGGTGGAAGTAAAAGTGAGGTTCACCCGCAGCACGGGGTTACCCGTCACGCCATCAGCCGTGGCACGCAGGGCACCAGCTCGCTGACAGTCGTAGATGTTTCTCACCATCTGGCTCACCTGTCTGTGTCCGCCGCACATCTTGTCTGCCATCTCCACCTCGGGCAGGTTGAGGTATTGGGTTCGCTCGCCCAGCTTCTCCAGAGCCATGGCGTTCTGTATGAAGGCAGGGTTGGTGATGTCGGCAGGTGGAAACCAGAAGCTCACGTCCGGACGCTCGGGTTTTTCCTTGTTGGCACCCTTGGTCTTCATCTGTCGTTGCCAGTCCACGAGTTTCTTATACTCTATCTCATCGTGTTTGCGAAAAGGCCGCATGATTGCCTCTACAAGATGGCTCAATTGCGCCTTTCCGATGCCCGAAGGACCTATCAAATGCCCCATTTGGCCGCACATTTCATAAAATTTGTTGTCGCAATACATGAATCTTACGTCCGTGAGATGGGCTGCCAAGGCAGGAATTGCCATCGGAATGAGCACTTCTCGCATGTCTTTTGAGGCTTGTGAGAGGGCAAGTTTCACAAATTCTGTGCCTTTGCCCGGTTTTGGCATCGCTGGAGCGGTGCTGCTAAAAATGTTGTAATTCATTGCTTTCTAGAGAATTAAATCAATTTTTGGTTTGTTACTTGGGGGGCTTAGCGTCTCAGTCTCAGTGTCTCAGTTGTTTTAAAAGGGGTATCCACTTCTATCTATATATTATATAACTAATTAATTATCAATAAGTTATAAGACATAAGAAAGGGGGTATGAAGTGGATTTGTGACTTTTTTCCTAACTGAGACTGAGACGCTGAGACGGTTTTGCTGCCTGCAAGCTGAGCTTGTCAAGCAGCTTTGGCCCCCGAAAATCATCTCTTCATCTGATAGTCCACGATGGCGTCCTTGGCGATGGCTGCTTCCTTGTAGATAGCCTCGGCGATGTTTTCGCCCTCGTCGCAATACACTTTGAGTGTGAGTTGTATGGCCTCATCTTTGGTCTTGCTCACTCTGCCGTGCGCCAGCTTCTTGATGAGCTGCGACTGCGGCTTAACCTTGGGCTTGGCCACGAAGTCGAAGGTGCCGTCGGTCATCTGCTGAGCGATGCCATGGCATCGGAATCGTGGCAACAGGCCTGCCACAGGCTCATCGGGCGAGAAGAGGAAGTATCTGCCACCGTCGTAAGAAGCCATGCCAGAGAGCAGTGTGTGCTGCTGGGCAGCGGTTAAGAACTGGGAGTGCTGCTGGGCAGCGGTTAAGAACTCGGTGTGCTTCACACCATCCATTTTAAAATCATTGTTATACATAATCTTAACGTTTTACGAGTAGAAGAGAGCCTTTTCAAGAAAAGAAAGGTGTCGACACTTATTTCCCGGGAACTCTCCCTCTGATAGACTCGTATCAACTCAGATTCAACAATTAGTTTTGTCCTTTCGACGGGTGCAAAGGTAGTAATAGATGGTGGATGGTCAAAAGGTGGTAATAGGTACTTTCAAAAAAATAATTACCACCAAATTACCCGCTCACTTTCAGATAGTTAGCGAAAAAATGGTAATTTGTTGGTAATTTTCTGGGGTAATCTTTATTTCATGTTCATGGTGAGCCAGGCTTTTATCAGCTTTGCTTGCTCATCTGAGAGTTTGGTGGTTTTGCTCAATTCCTTGTGGCTCTGCGAGGAGTTCCAATTTTCCTTGATCAAGTCTGCAAGTCTTGAGCAGGAAGCTACATCGTGGCCCAGGGTTTTTAAATGACTGTTCAGAAGTCCAGCCACATTGCACACCAGCGTGATGTTGATAGAAGTGTTGTTTGAGCTGCTTTTGGGATGCTTTCGGGAGATTTCCTCTACCAGCTCCTCCTTCTCCAGCAAGTACTTCCACAGCTCCTCCCATAGGGGCCAGCAAGCCTTGAAAGCCTCCTTTCTGTTCCAGCCCTTGGTGGCTTCCAGTATCCCGTAGAGCAGCGCCTCTTGCCGGGCCTCCGTCTTAGCCACCCCAGTGCTTCTGAATCGCTCTATCGGGTCGCCACGGCGGTAGATGGTCTCCTTGCCGGTGGATGGGTCGAACTTGTTGGCCTCTATCTCTTGACAGAATTTCTCGAAGAGGGGCTTGGCTTCTGGGTTGCGGTCTTGTGAGCTCATGATGGCTATCCAGATGTCCTGATATTTCTCAAACACCTCGTCGCCGGCTGCCATCAATCTTGCGAAAGTCAGGGCAGCTGTCAGGGGAGGCAATTCCCTTTCCATTCCTATAGTTCTGCCTAGGCAGGCTGTTTCTATAAGCAAGTCGGTCACCGCATAGCTCGCATCATCCAGGTCTTCGGCGAATCGGGCTAAGTATCGTTCGGTTTCATCCCAAGTCAGGAGGTCTAGGTTGCGGAGTTTATCTGCCACATCGTCATTTGTTGTGTCAGAGGCTTTTTTTTCTCCCATTATTCGTAGGTATTGAGCCTGCTGTCTATAAATCGGTTCTTCTTTTCTGAGGTTCTTGCGCCTTCTGTCGTTTTGTGTCATGCTTTACCGTATGCTTTGTCCATGAATGATTGGGTGGATTGAATTGGGTCGCCATCAAAGAGCCCTATCTCGTGGTTCACATCCTCGATGTTTTTACGTTCCGCATCAGTCATCTGTTGCGTCTTGGCAGTTTTTCCTCCAAGCGTGATAGGGCGGGCGCCTATTGGCGATACCTGGATGCTGTCGGCATTTTCTGCGCAAAGTTTCATGTATTCTCGCTGTTTCTCGTCTTCTTCGTTGAAACTGAGTTTTTCTCCCTCAGACGATTCTTGTATGATAACGAGATTGGAATGAAACATTTCACGATAGATGATATTGGCACGTCTCATAGCTTCGGTTACTTTTGGGTCGTTGATTTGTGGGAACTTTACACACAGTTTATTGAAACCACGTGGAAACTGCTTTCTGTCGCTCACTAAACTCCAGAAGTGCTTGTCATCGCGGATGGGCACCACTTTCACCACGAGTCCATAGCGGGCAAATGCCTCGCTCAGGGCACGGGCAAGTGAATCGGCCACGGTATCGGTCTTTTTGAATACGGAAGATTTCACTTCGATGGCTACACGCTGATAGGTGCCGCGGTTGTCTATGATGATGTGAAGTGACTCGTAGTCGTCTTCTATCACGGCTTTATCCAAAAAGGGTTTCGGACGATGGCTTATGCTTCTACAGCGGGCTAGTTCCAGGATGGCAAATCCATCCTTCGGTGCAGAAGTGTATTTGTGGTAGAGCTTTTTCTTTCTGCTGCTGGTGAAGGTTAGCGTTGGTTTTACGCTAGCCGAATCAAAGGGAAAGGCTAGCTCAGTTTTTGCGCTAGCCGGAGCAACAGGAAAGGGACAACGCTCGGCAACCTGCTGATTTTGTTCAGCAAGGAGCATCTGATAGTCATTTTCTAGCAGATAGTTGAGCAGTTCGCTCTTTTTCTCGAACGCCTGTCTTGGGTTAAAACTCTCCGATAACTCGGGGAATAGGTTTATGGAGGAGTCTTTCTTCTCTATGACCTCAAACTCGTATCTATATAAAGCGTATTCCATGGCTTTTTTTGATGATTTTGTTTTATTATTTTTTATTAATTTGTGTTTAATGCAGTATTGAAATGCCACATTTTAGCCAACAAAAGTAATAAAAAATACCGAAAGCGATTAATTATTTTACGTTCTTTAACTTAAAACTATTCAGCAATCTGATGAATCACATAGGTCACCACGCCCCAAACCATGAACCGGTTGGTTTCATCTACCCGGATAGGAGAGAAATCACTGTTCCATGGGATGAGCCAGCCAAAGGTTCCGCTTTCGTCCATTTTGAACTGTTTAATGGTGAATTCGCCATCTACGAAGGCGATGACGAAGTTGCCGTTAGAGGGTTCTATCTGCCGGTCAACCACAGCGAGGTCACCGTCAAAAATGCCTGCATCCTTCATGCTGTCGCCCGAAACACGCACGTAAAAAGTTGCCTCACGATGGCGAACCAGAATATCGTTGAGGTCTATTTCTCCCTCCATATAGTCTTGTGCCGGCGAAGGGAAGCCGGCTTTTACGCTTTGTTCAGCCAGCGGAATAGGCATTTTGGCTCCGAATTCCGCAGGATGAAATGTCAGCTTTATATTATTTTCGTTATTCTTATTCATTTTCTTAGTTTATGGAGCCCATTTTTTGAAAGGGGCTAATTTTGCATCTCATTGGGTTTTTACCTTCAGTATTTCGTTGATGTTCGTTGTGAAACGTTTTGACATGTATTCCCGTTTCAAATCGAATCGGCAATCGGTGCCTAGTATGGCTTGCCTTATCGTGCCATAGCCGTTCTTGCGGTTAATGGCATCGATGGCTTCCATCAGTGCCTTTTGCTTGCTTCGGTCGATAGGGTCGAAGAGGTCCTGCTGGCGAGGATTGTCGGGGGAGATTTGCCACAGGATAACGCCTGCTTTCTTGAAATTGAATGACATTCCTGGGCGGTCAGCTCTGCTGTCTGTCATTGGTTTCGGATATTTGGCGCGGAGAATAGTGAGGGCGGCACCCACAATCTCGTCCTGCGCATTGGTGGCGATGGGTAGGGTGAGGGAGTCGTGGATGGTATATTCGGGCACGTTCTCATTGAATCTGGAGGTCCATGCGAACACGGTAATACCCTGGCATACGCTACCTTGCCTCCTTAATTTTTCAGTACAGCGTACAGCGAAATTAGCCACGGCTTCTTCTATCACGTTCTTGTCAGTAATGCCCTCGTCGGCAAAACTCCTGCTGGTGCAGATGCTCTTCTTCTGCGGCAGTTCCTCGATGCTGATGCAACTCTCTCCGTTCAGTTCCTTCCAGGTCCTGACGGTGGTGATGTTGAAATGGCTGCGCACCCAACTTTCTTTCTTATCCGCAAACTGGGCAGCAGTTCGGATTCCCATATAGTCGAGCTTCCGGGCTATCTGCCTGCCTATTCCCCATACGTCTTCTACGGGGAAGAGAGACAGCGCCTTGCGTCTCCGTTCGTCTGTGTCGATGAGACAACAGCCCTGATATCCCTTGTATTTCTTGGCGAATTTAGAACCGATTTTTGCCAGAGTCTTCGTCTCTGCGATTCCGATGGAGATAGGGATGCCCACGGCTCGGAGCACATCAGCCGAAATCCTGGCTCCATATCGGTGGAGGAGAGATTCGTGATCAGAAGATTCATAATCAGGAGAAGTAGAAGTTTTCTTCAGATATTCCCTGAAGAATGACTCTGCCATAGAACTGTCCACTTCGAAGAAACTCTCGTCGATGGAATATTGGTCGATATGGGGAGAATAGTGAGATAGCATCGACATCACGCGGTTGGATAGAGAACCATAGAGCGTATAGTTGCTGGAGAAGATAGCTACGCCTTCAGCCTCCAGTTTTCCCTTTACCTGATAGAACGGGTCGCCCATCTTGTAGCCTAAAGCCTTGGCTTCTTCAGAGCGTGCGATAATGCACCCGTCGTTGTTACTCAAGACAACCACGGGCTTCCCTATCAGGTCGGGGCGAAACACTCGTTCGCACGAACAGTAGAAGTTGTTGCAATCTGCTAATCCTATCATTTCCTTTAATATTAACAACGATTTCTTGTACAATCTGCAAAATTACGAAAAATAATCCGAAACCTATTATCTTTTATCCTTGTTTTTTGGTTGTTCCGTAATTTTTTCTTAACTTTGTGCCCATAATTTAGATTAGAATAATCGTAAAATCAGAACGATATGAAAGATATGTTATCATTGAGCCAGGAGCGTTTCTCGGCTCGCAAGTTTACCTCCGAGGCAGTAAGTCAGGAGGATGTGGATTACATAATGGAGTGTGTGCGACTGGCTCCATCGGCAGTGAACAGACAGCCTTGGCTCTGGCTCATCGTCCGTTCTGCAGAGGCTAAGGAGAAATTGCAGGAATGCTACGATCGTGAGTGGTTTAAAACAGCACCGATGTATATCGTGGGCATGAAAAACGTGAATGAAAACTGGGTTCGCAGATATGATGAGAAGCCTCATGGAGATATTGATGTAGCCATCGCTACAGAGCATCTTTGTCTGGCAGCCACCGAGCGTGGACTTGGAACCTGCTGGGTATGCAATTACGATACCGATAAGATGCAGCAGTTCTTCCCTCGTGAGGGCTATGAGGCAGTTGTTATTATTCCTATCGGGCATATTGCAGAAGATTGTCCTCATGCTGAGAAGAAGCGCAAGGACATGAGCGAGATAGTAGAAGAAATCTAGGATAAAAATGGATGTAAAATGGAAATGGCTTCCCTTTTCGCCATACATGCCGGGTACGCCATATTAACATGAATATGAAAAGAATAAGAAAGATATTAATAGGTGGAATCATGATGATTCCTGCCCCTGTCTTTTCGCAGAATATGATGATGCCCATGGGGCAGAATACAACGGTTCCTGTAGAGCAGACTACCCATTACAAGCGCTATCATGGTGATGGAATCGATGATGTCCTGCGCCTGGTGCCAACGGCATCTGTCTTTGGATTGAAGATGTTGGGCGTGGAGGCTGAGAGTTCCTGGAAGCGAAGGATTGCTGTTTCGGTGCTCTCGTTCGGCGTCAATGCGGCTGTAACCTATTCGCTCAAGAAGTCGATACACAAGATGAGACCCGATGGGACTGATAACGAGTCGTTTCCTTCCGGACATACCTCTGTGGCTTTCTGCGGTGCCACCACATTGATGCACGAATATCGCAAGGTTTCACCCTGGATTGGTGTGGCGGGCTATGCGGTGGCTACGGGAGTGGCTGTGGATAGAGTGCGCCGCAATCGCCATCATTGGGAAGATGTCGTGGCGGGTGCTGCCATCGGTGTAGCCTCAGCAGAAGCCGGCTATCTGATAGGCGATTGGATTCTGGGAAAGAACAAGAAGAAAGGAAAGGAGAGTGATGGAGAGAAAGAGAAGGATATCAATGACAATATCAGTCTTTCGGTAGCTCCGACAGGTATTGATTTAGCTATCAGATTATAAAAAACAATCAGTTGTATAGAACGGAAAAATCAGCAGAAAAGAGTCTTCCTGCTGATTTTTCCGTTTTTATTATTTCTCCATTCCTCCTGTCTGGATTCCTTGTTGCTCTTCCTGGAAGTCATTCTTGATGTTTGACTTCGCCTGCTGGAATTGCTTCTTGGTGTTTCCGAACTTCCATGTCAGGGTAAGACTGATCTGGCGCAATGGCACTTTTACGGTCATGTTCTGTACGTAATCCGAACCCACGGTCTTCTGCTTGATGTTGAGCTTGTCGTCGGTAGGAGTGAGGAACATCAGACTCAGGTCAAGCTTATCCTTCACGATAGATTTGGAGAGGGTGGTATAGAAGAACGACATACCGCTCTGATAGCCCTGCAGATTATGCTGCTTGGTCTGGATGATGCTACCCACGGTCCATTGCAGTTCCCAAGGCAGGGTCTGTTGCAGGTTGATCATCGTGCTGCTGTTCCATCCGTTGTTCTTCCATCCCAGGGCATCGCTGCGCAAATCGTTGTAGCTCAAGCTCTCGTTCAGCATCAGTCTTGTTTTCTTGAACATCAGCCAATTGATGAATACATTCATGCTGGCGTTGCGGGTCTTCGAAACATTGCCGTAGGTGGTGTTGAGCAGGTTGTCGGCATCGAGGAAGGAATACTGCTCTATCTTGTTGTCGCAGAATCCGTAACCCAGGGTGGTGCTCAACATGAATCGCTGGTTATAGTAATTGAATACCATGTTCAGCTGATGCGACTTCACCACGTCGAGGTCTGTATTGCCATAGGAGATGGCAGTAGGATTACTGCGGTCTATGTATGGATTCAGATAGGTGATGCCAGGACGGGTGATGCGCAGCTGATAGTTCATTCCGATGTTCATGCCTGGAGCGATGTTGTAGGAAAGGCTGGCGCTAGGTACGAGATTGCCGTACTGTTTGTCGAAGTCATCGCCCTTGCCCTGTTCAAACTTCACCTTTTCCCAGGTCTGTTCGTAGCGGGTTCCCATCATCGTTCCCCATTTTCCGAAGTTTCCTTTCCATTCAGCGTATGCAGCCAGAATATTCTGGGTGTTCTTGTATTCCATGCTGTTGGCTGGGTTCAGAGTCTCGGTCTTATCGGCTGCTACATCATAGTAGCGGGAATCGCTCTTGTTGGTGCGGGCGATGTATTTGGCGCCGAAGTTCAAGCGCTGTGTCTCGCTGAGCGAGTGGGTGAAGTCTGCCTGGAAGGTATGCTCAGTGCCACGGGTTTTGCTCTTTGAGAGCAGGTCGTGGAGCTGAATTCCCGTTACCTGACTGATGTCATCGTAGAACGTATAGTTGTCGATATGGGTAGGGTTGTTGCTGAAGAGATAGCTGAGGATGAGGTAGTTGGTTCGCTTCTTGTTGAAGAATCTCTGATAGTCGATGCTTCCATTGAAAGAAGTGTTGTCCAGATCCTGCTTCATCTCGTTGCCGTATTCGAAGCCCTTGCCATAGATGCCGCCAGACATCTGGGTAAGCGGATGACCGTTCAGCTTCTGACCGAAGGTGGTCAAGCCAGCCGTGGCGCTGATGTTGCTCAGCGAATCGAGTTCATAGCTGAGACTGATGTTACCCATCGAGAACGGCTGCTTCATGTCTGATTTCTGATAGTAGTTCATCAGGCTTCCGTCTTTCTGCGTACGGTCGAAGGAGATGGTTGTACCGTTCATCTTCTGGTAGTTGTACATACCGTTGGCACTGTAGGTGAGTTTGCCCTGCTGACCGCTGATGAAGGCTGAGATACGCTGCGCCTGATTGCCGGTAGCGGCACTGATGTTGCCGTTATATCCATTGCTGAGGTCGCTGCTTCCAGCTCCGCCCAAGGTCTGCTTGTTGAGTACGATGTTGAGCACGCCGCCCGTTCCTTCTGCATCATATTTGGCTCCAGGGTTGGTAATCACTTCTATGTTCTTCACCATGTTGGCAGGCATCGCCTTGAATATCTGCGATGGGTTGGCAGAGAACATGGGATTCGGCTTTCCGTCTACGTATACCTTGAAGCTGGAAGAACCATTCACGGTGATGTTGTCCTGTCCGTCTACGGTTACCATCGGAACCTTGCGCAGCATATCGAGTACGGTAGAAGCCTTGGCATCGGCATCCTGCTCTACGTTGTAGGTCATCTTGTCGGTCTCCATCTTAACCAAAGGCTTGGAGGCAACCACGGTTACAGCATCCAGGTCCATATCCTTCCAGATGGAATCAGTAGCCTCAACCTGGTTCTGTGCGAAACTTTCGAGCGAACATACGAGCAAAGAACTCAGTAATATCATATTTTTCTTGTTCATAACAATCTTTTTTTAGTTTTAATACTTCTTTCTTTTTCTGTTTGACGATGCAAAGGTAAATGGATTTTTTGGAATGACAATGAACGGAATAGGGGTTTAACCCAACTATAACTTTCTGAAAGCTCTTCTTAACGTTCAGATAACATAAAAACAGAATAATCCCGATAAAAAGCAAAAAATGTAAGCGAAAGTTTCGCTTATCTCAACTTTTATTTGTAATTTCGCAGAAAATTTAATATAATTGAAATAAATCATGATGAAAACAACAAGAAAGAGCCTCTGGGCTCTCACTTTCAGCGCAGCTCTCTGTGCTTCGCTTTCTGCCAATGCCGATACTATCGAGGTGCAGAAACTGAAGCATGTGGGTCCATTCCCTGTGTCTACTCCCTGGATGGCAGACAGCGTAAATGTGAAGGGAGAAAAGTTTGCAATGGAGGGGGTATTAGACTCTCCATTATCGTTCAGCCTATTGAATAATGGCAAGGAAGTGGCTGCTTCTCAGCTCTTGGCTGATAATGCCAAGCAGAATGCACTCCATCTGGCTTCCTTCACCGTATATAACACCAGCCGTACCAAGGCTACTGTAGAGGTAAAGGGCTTGAAGCAATACCGCCTCTTCGTAGATGGCGAGCAGGTGAAGGTGAATGGTGACAAGGCTGAGACCGTCTTGCTGCCTTCTACCCATACTGTGGTCATCAAATATCTCACCGCATCTGATTCGTCTTCCGATAAGACTGCAGACAAGGATGCTGCCAAGGATTTCAAGGTGAGCGTTACTGCTGCCGATGGCAAGCAGCTGAGCGTGGGCGAGGCTTCTGCCAATACCAAGCGCACCCTTAATATATATGATGCAATCTGCATGCCAAACTATTCAAGTGTGGCACTTTCGCCAAATGGCAAGTTTATGATTGTGCGCAAGACTTGGGTAGACCGTCAGGGCAAGAAGCATAGCATCAACGAGCTGAGAAACAGCCAGACCAACAAGGTCGTTGCTTCCTTTGAGGAGAACATAAGATGGATGCCTCGCACCAACAAGATGTACTTTACCGAGAAGGCGGGCGACAATGCCATCGCCGGTGAAGGAAAGGCAGACGGAGCCATGCAGCTTATCACCATCAATCCGCTGAATATGGAGCGTGAGGTGATGGCGGCTAATATTCCGGAAGGCTGGTTCCAGTTTACTCCTGATGAGAAATCGCTTATCTATACGCTTTATATGGAGGGTAGAAAGCAGGATGCTCAGGTGTTTGATGTAAAGGAGCCTGATGACCGCCAGCCTGGATGGAGAAACCGCAGCTATCTTGCCAAGTATGATTTGGCATCGGGCATTCTCCAGCCGCTTACTTTCGGCTATCACAATGTATATCTCAATGATATCTCTGCCGACTCCCGCTATCTGCTCATCGGCAAGAGCGAGGAGCGTCTTACCAAGCGTCCTACAACGGTCAATTCCCTCTATCGTCTCAATCTGAACGATATGAACGTGGAGACTTTGGTAGAGAAGGGAGAATTCATCAATAGTGCCCAGTTCTCGCCAGACGGCAAGAGCATCCTCATAACCGGTTCGCCTGAGGCTTTCAATGGCATCGGAAAGAATGTAGAAGAGGGACAGACACCAAGCATGATAGATACACAGCTCTATCTGATGACTTTGGCTGACAAGAAGGTGAAACCGATGACCAGGGATTTCAACCCTAACGTGCAGAGCGTGGATTGGAGTAAGGCGGATGGAAACATCTATTTTACTGCCGAGGATAAAGACTGCATGCATCTCTTCCAGCTCAATCCTAAGACCGGAAAGTTCACTCTCCTGAAGACTCCGGAAGAGAATATCAAGAGCTTCTCCATTGCAGCGGCTGCTCCGGAAATGGCGTTCTCTGGTCAGAGTGCTTCCAATGCCGACCGTCTCTACAAGATGAATACCAAGGCACAGAAGGCTCTGCTGGTGGATGATCTCAGTGCCCGACTGCTGAAGAATATCGAGCTGGGCGAATGCAAGGCATGGAACTATGTGAACTCTCGTGGCGATACACTCTGCTGCCGTTACTATCTGCCTCCTCACTTCGATGCTGCGAAGAAATATCCTATGATTGTGTATTACTACGGCGGTTGCAGTCCTACCACCCGTATGTTCCTGGGTCACTATCCTCATCATGTATATGCAGCGATGGGATATGTAGTTCTGGTGGTTAATCCTAGTGGTGCTACCGGTTTCGGTCAGAAGTTCTCTGCCCGCCACGTGGATACGGCAGGCGAGGGCGTGGCAGAAGACATCATTGCCAGCACGCAGGCTTTCTGCAAGGAACATAAGTTCGTGAACAGTAAGAAGATAGGATGTATCGGTGCAAGCTATGGTGGATTCATGACCCAGTACTTGCAGACCAAGACCGACCTCTTTGCTGCAGCCATCTCTCATGCCGGTATCAGCGATCATACCAGCTATTGGGGCGAGGGCTATTGGGGCTACAGCTATAGCGAAGTTTCCATGGCGAATGAGTATCCTTGGACCAACAAGCATCTCTTCGTTGATCAGAGTCCGCTCTACAATGCTGATAAGATTCATACGCCATTGCTCTTTGTGCATGGTACTGCCGATAACAATGTACCAGTGGGCGAGAGTATCCAGCTCTATAATGCATTGAAGCTCCTCGGCCGTCCAACAGCGATGGTATTGGTAAAAGACCAGGACCATCACATCATAGACTACGAGAAGCGCCTCAAGTGGCAAGATACTATCTTCGCCTGGTTTGCCAAGTGGTTACAGGATGATGCCAGTTGGTGGAACGATATGTACGGCACCGAGAAGATGTAATTTCTCTTCTGCCTTCTTCACGCTTCCTGATTCCAGAATCAGCTGTTTCACTTCTTCGTAGTCCGTATATTGCGGATTGCGTTCCATGAAGATGCGGCAGGCACGGTCGATGAGTTTATGGTTGATGAGTTTGGCGTTCACCATCTTGTTGCCTTCCACCCGTCCTTGCCTGATCTGAAGGGAAGTGCTTATCATGTCCAGAATCATCTTCTGCGATGAGCCTGCTTTCATGCGAGTGCTTCCCGTTACAAATTCCGGTCCTGTGATGACTTCTACGGGATAATCGGCTGCTTGGGCGATGGGAGAGTGGGGATTGTTGACGATGCAACCCGTAGGAATGCCTTCTTTCTTGCAATGCTGCAAGATGGAAAGCACGAATGGGGTTGTGCCGCTGGCAGAAAAA
>OBLI01001352.1_pt1 | contig 24248 bp, 23 predicted proteins | sample 1519701 | NCBI WGS metagenome assembly OBLI01 (sample SAMEA3663005, study PRJEB22513) | pig gut metagenome | biome: pig gut; feature: pig-associated habitat; material: faeces | place: France | collected 2012
AAAATTGAGCCCAGCAGAGATTTTCGCAAATTCAATGATTTTGTCTAAAATCGTGTTCAGCGTAGAAGCCCGCCACCGGGTCAGCCAAGCCGGAGCACGCCGCCACAGGAGTTTCGCAATCGCTTAATTCTTTTTTATTATAGCATTCCGCTACTATTTTGCGCCTCCGATTTCAGCGATACTGTTCACAAACTGCTGCATTTCTTCCCTGGAACGAATCTGTCGGGCTGCCTCAATAACCTGCTTTTTTTCTTCATCCGAAAGAGAAGCAAATCCCATCATTGCATCCGAATTCTTCGCAAGTCCAAATCCGAGTCCGAGTGGAAGTCCGTCTTCCTTTACCATCTTTGCACACCTCTTTTCTGATTGATCTGTCAAAGATAGTATTGCCGGTCCACAGCCTGCTATGCACTAAAATCCATACTTATTCATCTTTCATTGTATATTCCTTTGTGATCCGCTCAAACTCGGGTCTGACCGCACGAAGGCATACCAGAAGCTTTGGCGAAAACAGCCCACATTCCCATGAGTTCTTTTTCAAAAAGAAGGCACCGTACAGTATGCCATCCTCGTTGAATGCACACCGACAGTGCCTGATTTCTTCTTACTCAGCAGACTTCTGATACTCCTGAATCGACTGAACGACCAGTTGATAGTCATCATCCAGCTTCTGTAACATTTCAGGTGCCACCTCGTTTTTTCCGCCACGTAACGCCTCTGTCACAACATAATCCGAATCATATAAGCATTTGATTCCCAGATTCTGGCACACTCCCTTGAGTGTATGAGCCGCACGAAATGCCTCGGCAAGATCTCCCTCATCCAGATAATGATGCAGATTTTCGTAACTCTTATCCGCAAGAAACTTTACCAAAAACTTTTCAACAAACTTTCTTGAACATAACCGGTTCTCAACTTCCTGATAATCTCCGCCAAAGTTCTTGTAACATTCTTCCAGTGTCATCTGTCCTGTTCTCCCTGTCTAATACATGTATTCCTATGAAATATTATATCGGTGCAAAAGAGTGATGTCAATTCATTTGCACGTGTTCTACTGGTCTGCGATATCAAGCGAAAATCCAATCTCTCCCACGATCTCCTGCAGGCATTCCAAAAGAAGCGGATGAAAGGTTCCGCACTCTCCGTTCAGGATCATCTCCATTGCCTTTTCATGTGAAAACGCCTTCTTATAAACCCGCTCACTGGTCAAAGCATCATACACATCCGCCATGGATACCACCTGTGCCGCGATCGGGATCTCATCTCCCACAAGACCATCGGGATAACCTCTTCCGTCGTAACGTTCATGATGCCAGCGGCAGATTTCCCTTGCGTAGCGTACAAGCTCCTCATCCTGATAAAATTCCAGATTCTTAAGCATTTCCTCACCGATCACGGTATGCTGCTTCATGATTTCAAACTCTTCTGCCGTCAGTTTTCCCGGCTTGTTTAATATCTTTTCATCAATTCCGATCTTGCCGATATCATGGAGCGCAGATGCCGTGGTGATCAGGTACTGCTCATTTCCCGAGATAAAATATTTGTCCGATTTCTGGGTAAGCTTATCGAGAAGAAGTCCCGTTAAAATATTAATGTGAAGCACATGTTTGCCGCTCTCCCCGTTACGAAATTCCACAATATGGCTCAGGATGCTGATCATCATCTGATTATTTTTTTCATTCTCGTAGATCTGATCCTTCACAAGCGAGAGAAGTCTCTTCTGTTTGGCATACAGCTTGATGATATTGTAAACGCGCTGATACACCGTCTTTGAATCAAACGGACAGTTCACATAGTCCGATGCACCAAGTTCATATGCTTTGCGCACATAATCACTGGAATTCTCTGCCGATATAATAATCACCGGAATATCTTCGATCCAATGATTGACATTCATCAGATTCAGGACATCAAACCCATTCAGTCCGGGCATCAATATGTCAAGAAGTACAAGTGCAATATCATTCTCATGTTCCTGCAGTATCCGGATTCCTTCCTCTCCGTTCTCAGCCTGAAGAATACGATAATCATCCTTTAATATCTCTGTCAGTATCTCCCTGTTGATCTCCGAGTCATCCACGAGCAGAATCTGCTGCTTGATCTTGCTTCGCTCAATCCTGTGCTCTCCGTCAATTGCATCTTCCTCTGTGACAACCATGTTCTTCTGTGTCTTTGCCTGATACATCAGTTTATCGGCACGGCGCACCGCATCCTCGACACTCTCATCCCCCATGATCACGCCACCGACGCTGATGGAAAGCGGCATCTGTCCGTATTGGGAAATATGGACCGTATGGATCTTCGTCTGGATCTGTTGCAGCTTCTGCACGAAAGTATCCTCATTCACATCCGGAAGAACAAGCAAAAATTCGTCGCCCCCATAACGGATGATCAGATCGGACTTACGAATATACTTGCGAATGGTCCTGACCAATGTCTGCAGTGCAACATCCCCCGCATCATGCCCGTACGTATCGTTACACAATTTAAAATCATCCAGATCCACGACCGCAATACCGGCTTTCATCGGCATATTCTTAACGCGATCCTCAAAATACCGACGATTATACGCACCTGTCAGTGCGTCACGATAGAGTTTATCATCGTACTGAACCATCTTCCCGACCAGTTTTTCTCTTCCGTCTGCATCAATAAGAGTGTCTTCATCCAGCTCTCTGACCAGTTCCATCACTTGCGGAACCCCGTCGATCTCCACATAACGCGAAATCACCTGATAGATATGGTCATCCATGAATTCCCATTTGCACTTCTGTGTCTTTTCCTGGAAAGCGACTGCGGAAATACAGTTTTCGCATGGCTGTGTTTTGCCCCAAAACGAATAACATCTGCACGGTTCACCCACCGCATGATGTTCCGGTTCTTCGATCATTCTTCCTATTTCGTCAGCCTTCAGCAGACGCACGACTGTAAAAATCTTGCGATACTGCCGCATCTCTTCCTCTGCCTGCTGCCTAGTCAACTTGTATTCTAATTCCATCTTATGCCCTCTGTGAAACTGCCTGTCTTACGTTTATACAACAAAACCTTCCGTGAATCGGCCCATCATTCGATAATTCCGGAAGGTCTGCTACCTATGCTTATTTTTGCTTTTGATTGCTTTTGATTGCTTTTGATTGCTTTTATATGTTATTATACTTCACCTGTCAATCTTTGTCCACATTTGTTTGGCTTTTGCCAATTTCATTGGCTAAAATAATTGTATGATCCAATAGATTACCCCCAGCACCCAGCTCGAAAAAATGCCATATAAGATAACAGGTCCCGCAATCTTAAAAATCTGACATCCGATTCCGAATACCTGCCCCTCTTTCTGAAACTCGACTGCCGATGCACACACTCCGTTTGCAAACCCCGTAATCGGGACAAGTGCCCCCGCACCGCCCCAGTTTGCAAGCAGTCCATATACATTACAGCTTGTCAGTATCACACTGAGCAATACAAGGAGCAGACTGCACCACATGGAAGCACTCTCCTGGTCCAGTGCAAAAACATTCATCGCTATCGCGGTGATAACCTGTCCGAGAAGACAGATTGCCCCTCCAAGCACAAACGCCTTTCCCATATTTGCCCACAGATTATGCGTCGGTGTCACCTGTTCCACGTACGCATTATACGCATCATTTCTCTGCTTCTGCTGTTGTGTCATGACTTCACCGGTTCCCTTTTTTCCCATCCGATCAAGCTCCTTTCCATCTGTCTGTTTTTGTTTCTTTTTGTGCATAGTATGAGCCACGTTTTCCATAAATATACCTTGATTTTGAAGATTTCAGTGGCATCGTTATGGCATCCGGCACATATCCGAATAATGTATCATAAAAAAACGGAACCTTAAAATAAGGTTCCATTTATTATTTAGGTATCATTTTTTATTTTGAGGTATTCTTTTTCCTCCACACCCTTTACGGGTGATAGCTCGTCGTGACTCTCCACAGATCCGGTTCCGCCGCACCCCACCGGAAAAGTTCTTTCATCTGGTCGTCATAAGTCTCAAGCGGCTCATAAGCAGACACGATCCTGATAAGATATTCTTCCTTCTCATCCTTCGGTGTCAGATTCTCAAGCTGCCCCAATAGATACTCCGACAGTTCAAGCGGCTTCATATCTTCGCTTGTTTCAAGCCCGAATAACTTTTTGAACAAACCACCCGCATAATAGAATTCATAGTTGCCCAAAAGGACTGATTTCTGCATCGTACACTTTAAAATAATGCTCTGTCTTGCAATACTTGTTGTCATAACACACTCTCTTTTCCCGGTATCCGTTCTTGCACGATTCCGACACGGTTACCGTATCGTCCGCTTTCTTAGTGTATCACAAAAAGCATGCTGTTTACCAGTACTTTGGCAATCCATATCCAAAGAAAAAGTAGTAAAGCGACCCTGCCGTCTTGCCGAGTGCCATGGCGATCATCATGTAGCTTAAGCCCCTGTTCATATACAATCGCCGAAACAGGATCGGGAACGTATTGAGGATTTCCGCCAATGCGACCGCAATACAGCCGACAAACATTCCGGCAATAAAACCATATATGCCAAGCAGCAAATGCCCCATCCATGCGACCGGAAATCGCGCCTCCCACTCAATGACCGAAAATACTGCCCCCGTCAGTACTCCAAGCACGATCATATTCTCCAGACACATGACCCTTTCTGCCAGATTCATTTTTCGGATCATGCGGGGTACTACCCCGATCACTAGAATGAAAGCAAAGGTTCCCGCCGACACTGCGATACCACATGCAAACATTACGAAGGCCATAAAGATATGTCTAATCAACATCGTGTTCGTGTCCTTTCCGTCCCGCATTCTCGATAAAAGTGGTATCGATATCTTTCTCATACTTCCGCATCTCTACCTGGATCGGTGTCGGATCGGATGTAATCGTTTTCTTTCCGACATGATTAAAGAAGACCAGGATGCCCACAGCCAGACCAAGGCAATAGAAGATCTCTATCTCCGAAACCGTTGGCTTGTCTACTCCCATAATCTGTTTGTAAAAGCGGTCAAACACCTCCCCGACCGACACGTCATTGTTAAACGCCATAATGGTAAATGCCGAGCCAAGAAAGATGACAATACACAACACGACCAGCTTCAAAATTTCCATCGCCTTGCTTCCCATCGGTGCGGCAACGTATTCCACGACAAAGTCCTGTTCCCCATAACTGATCACCTCAACCTCCGGATACTCCTCAAGAATGAGTTGTATCACATTCAGTATGGAAAATACTTCAATCTGCTTCTTTTTCGAACTTTCATTTGGCGCAAAGTGATAAAGTGTCTTGTTTTTAATTCCGGCACAGATTGCAGGATCCGTGCACTCCACGGACATGACATCCATGATTTTAATCTGCGGATCGTGGCAGACACTGTTGCGATCCGCTTTCACATATACGGCTTCACGCTTTTCTTTCATACATTCTTACGCTGTCCACCAGCGTTCCCTCCTTCGGCGTTGATGTCTTTTGATACGAATCAATACAGTACCAGCCCGTGAACACAAGCACGAGCAAAAGCAGTATCACCAACCAGAAACGATAACGTCTGCTCCAGCTTCTCTCCGTTGTTCGTTTTACTTTCTGTTCCATATCTGCCTCCTTTTTCCAACGTAGTGTACCCGTTTTTGGGTATGACTATACAAACATAACCTATCTTTTACGAGAGATTTCCGTCAAACAGCGAATGATTTATGAACTCTTTGAAAAATGATTGACACACCGTCAGACTGGGCATAAATTAAATGTGTATTGTATGACAGTATGGAATAGAAATGAAGGAGACCAAACTATGGCTCATACCAAAGAAATACTCACACTCGCTGTGGAGATCGGGGACACGATGCTGCGCAGCGGCGCCGAGATCTATCGCGTAGAAGACAGTCTGATCCATATATTAGAATCCTGTGAAGTGGATAATTTTGATGTGTATGTTCTCTCGAACGGTATCTTTGCCAGTGCCAACGAAGATCAGGAAGACGCATGCAGCATGATACGGCATGTTCCGATCTCCTCGGTCAATCTCAGCAAAGTTGCAGCTTTAAATCAGCTTGTACGCGATATCTGTAATCATAAATGTTCGATTGCCGAGGCAACTGTCCGTCTGACGGAATGCAAACATATTCCGCCTTATCCAAAGCCGGTCCTCGTTGCCGGCTGCGCAGTTGCATGCGGCTGCTTTTGTTATCTGTACGGCGGCACCGCTATTGATATGATTTTTGCGACATGCATCGGCATCGTCGAACAATTCTTCCTGTTCTCCTGTGAAAAGCACCATGTATCGCGTTTTCTGACAACTGTTTACGCCAGTCTGGTTGTTGCAGTATTAAGTATTCTTGCCTTCGCATCCGGACTTCCTGTTCATCATGACAAAATTATCATCGGAGATATTATGCCGCTCGTCCCCGGAATCGTCTTTACGACCTCGATCCGCGACTTCTACAACAGTGATTACCTGTCCGGCACGATCCACCTGATCGATGCACTTCTTACCGCATTGTGCATCGCAGTGGGCATCTGTCTTCCGATTGTATTATTCCATTATCTTGGAGGAGGATTAGCGCTATGAATTATATTCTGGAATTTATTATGGCTTTCGGAGCAACATTTTCATTCGCTTTTCTTTTCTGTGTTCCGAAAAAAGAATTGTTATTCTCCGGTCTGTCCGGAGCTTTAGGCTGGATTGTATATTACGGCATCGTACATCAGGATCTCAGTCCCGTACTGGCTTCGCTTGTTGCGACATTCATTCTGACCGTCTTCTCACGAACAACAGCCGTCATCCGACGCACCCCGGCAACGGTATACTTACTGTGCGGTATCTTCCCGCTCGTACCGGGGGCAGGAATCTATTACACCGCCTATTATCTGATTACCGGTGACAATGCGCGATTTACCTCCAAAGGCCTTGAGACTTTTGAGATTGCGCTTGCCATCGTATTTGGCATCATCTTCGGGTTTGCAATTCCCGAAGCGTTATTTCATAAACTGAACCGCCGGCAGCCTTGTGACTAATTCCACAAGTGCTGCGGGTAGATACCCTGTTCTTTCATTGTACGGATTGCATTGACCACCGTCTGCTTATCCTCCTGATAGGTCACTCCATACCAGCGATCCGTAGACATCAGCACATCAACAACCACTTTTTCTTCCTCCAGAAGTTCTCCAACCACGCTTGGAAGGAAGAACTCGCATTTAAGCGGATTCCGATCCAGCTCCCGCTCCAAAAACTTCGGGAACCGATTCTTAAGTTCCTGTAACATGCTCTTCTGAAATCCCCACATATTCATGGATACCGTACTTCCGGCCGGAAGCTTATGCCAGGTAGCTCCATCATCTTCCGTGTATGCCGCGCCATCATCACGCTTCTCAATGTGAGTGTGCTCCGTAATCTCGATCAAATGTCCTTCTTCATCTTTACGACATACGCCACGGGATACAAAGCCATTGTCAGTAAGTGTATTTTCCAGTATGTATCCTACCATTGCATAATGATACTTTTCTCCGTCATCATGATGTACCAGATAATCATACATAACCTTAAACGCATGACTTCCGTAGTAATCATCCGCATTAATAACGGCAAACGGCGCATCCAATGCATCGATACAGCTAAGGATCGCATGTCCTGTACCAAATGGTTTCGTGCGGCCTGCCGGGACGGCAAATCCGTCCGGAAGCTTCATCTCCTGGTAAACATAAGTCACTTTGATTTTATCTGAGATACGATCCCCGATACGTTCACGGAAATCTGCTTCATTTTCCTTTTTGATAATAAAAATAACTTCTTTGAAACCTGCTTTCACAGCATCATAAAGGGAAAAATCAATGATCAGATGCCCCTCCTCATCAATCGGATCCATCTGTTTCATTCCGCCGTAACGGCTTCCCATACCTGCTGCCATAATTACCAAAACCGGATTTTTCATTGTTATACTCTCCTATTTCTTATTCTCTTCTTCCTGCTTTGCTTTCTCCTCAAGTATCGCTTCATTCAGCTGGAGCATCTTCGCATCAAGATCCGAAACGATTTCCGCACATGCACGCAGATCCCGGCTGATATACTCCGGAGCATGCCCCTCGAATTTGTAATAGATCTTATGTTCCAGACTTGCCCAGAAATCCATCGCAATCGTGCGGATCTGGATTTCTACTTTTGTATCCACCACACGGTCCGACAGGAAAATCGGAATGGTTACATGCATATGAAAGCTCTTGTATCCGCTCGCCTTTGGGTGCTTGATATAATCTTTGATCGATACAACCGTAAGATCATTCTGCTTGCCGATCATCTCTGCCAGCCGATAGATGTCGGATGTAAAAGAGCAAACAATACGGATTCCCGCAATATCATTGATATAGTTGACCATATTCTCAACCGATACTTCATAACCGTCGCGCTTAAGTTTCTTAACAATGCTCTCCGGTGTCTTGATACGTTTTTTAATGTATTCAATCGGATTATATTTGTGTATATGCACAAATTCATCATTTAAGATATCAAGCTTGGTACCCACTTCCTTCAATGCTGAATTATACAAAAACATGAGTGTTTCCCAGCTATCTACATCTTCCTTTAAAATCTGAGATGACGCCATATATTTCTCCTATCTCTCTTAAATTTTGCAGCACGAAGCCTCCAGCTTACCGTGCCCCGCTCGGAAAATCTTTGATTTCTCTAATTGTACCATACTTTAGACGTTTACGGACGAGATTATAGCCATATTTTAGAAATTCTTAAGGTTCCTGTCAGTCTTCCTCAAGAATCTGTATTTCCATATAATCAAACTCGATTTCTTCGACAAAATTATCTTTCGTAAAGCGTGTCTTCGAATGTCTTTTAAATTCTGCTACATTGGAATCAAGCCAGATCGGCTTTCCGAGATCAAACCGGACACATGCCTCCTCGAGGGCACGGAAAATCTTGTGTGTTCGTGTATCATGATCGTCAATCTCTACCGTTTCGGAAGCGGTCAGTCTTGTATCCTTCCACAATTTAAACCAGATTTTCATAAAACGTTCCTCCTCTGGCGATTGCATTCATACATCAAAAGGGACGCAGAGATTGCGGCATTCAATGATTCAACCTGACCTTCCATCGGAATCCGAATATAAGAATCTGCAGCATTTGCAATCTCGTCGCTCAGTCCGTTTCCTTCATTTCCGATCAGGAAGCCCGTTGCCTCCGTATAATCAAATGCGTCATACTGCTTTTGCCCCTTTAAATGCGCAGCATATAAGCTCACGCCTTTCTTTTTAAGCATCTGCAGTGTTTGTTCCAGATCATCCGCAACAACAAACGGCACACGGTAAATGCTTCCCATCGTCGATCGGATGGTCTTCGGATTGAACAGATCCACGGTCGTCCGGTTCATGACCACACCCGTGATTCCGGCGCCTTCTCCCGTACGCACCATAGTTCCTAAGTTGCCGGGATCCTGCACACTCTCCAGTATCAAAAGATGTGTCTGGTCTCCTCTGAGCATATCATCCATAGTGTATTTCGGCATACGCACAACCGCAAGTATTCCTTGGGGTGTCTGGGTATCGGATACCGCACGGAACACCGAATCCGCTACTATTTCATACGAAACATCCGAAAGAAGCTTGCGATGTTCCTCATTCGATACGAACTGCTCCGACACATAGACCCCTGCCAACCATTCTCTCGGTGCTTCGCCAAACATCTTCACGCCCTCGACCACGAACAGGCCCTGTTCCTTGCGCTCTTTTGCTTTTTTCATCAGCAAAGATAATTTTTTTATCTGTTGATTGGAAGTGCTTGTTATCATGTCTTTTCTCATTCCTATTCAGTAAAAAAGGCAGCCGGAAATCCGACTGCCCTCTTAATTTTCTAAAATTATACCAGAGTTTTCGAAATCTGATACATATACTCATCAATACTCTTCTGCATTGCAAGAGCCTCATCAATATCAAAATCAACGAACTCACCGTTCTTGTGTGCAATTACACGGTTTGTCTTACCTTCGCAGAGAAGGTCAACAGCCATAGCACCCATTGTTGTAGCATATACGCGATCCTTACATGTCGGGCTTCCACCACGCTGCATATGACCAAGAATGGTAGCACGTGTCTCGATTCCGGTTGCTTCCTCGATTCTCTTTGCCATGCTCTGGGAATGTCCGATTCCCTCTGCATTAATGATGATGTAATGCTGCTTGCCGTTCTTACGTGCATTTACAACCTGATCGATCAGACGCTGCTCATCATAATCATATTTCTCCGGAAGAAGAATCTCCTCCGCTCCGTTTGCCAGACCACACCATAATGCAATATGACCTGCGCCACGTCCCATAACCTCAATGATCGAACATCTCTCATGAGAAGTTGATGTATCACGAACCTTGTCAATTGCTTCCATTGCTGTATTTACAGATGTATCAAAACCGATTGTATAATCCGTACATGCAATATCCAAGTCAATCGTTCCCGGAAGACCAATCGTATTGATTCCAAGAGCAGCCAGCTTCTGTGCTCCCTGGAAAGATCCGTCTCCACCGATTACAACGATTGCATCGATTCCATGCTTCTTGCAGATCTCAGCACCCTTGTGCTGTCCTTCCGGTGTAACGAACTCCATACAACGAGCTGTCTGTAAAATTGTACCACCGCGTGAAATCGTATCAGATACACTCTTTGAATCCATATCAATGATCTCCTCATTCAGAAGACCTGCGTATCCTCTCTTGATTCCCTTAACTTTTTTTCCCTTGGAAAGAGCCTGACGAACAACCGCACGGATTGCAGCATTCATTCCCGGTGCATCTCCACCACTGGTCAGTACGCCAATTGTGCTTATCTCTTTTGCCATTGTTACTTCCTCCATATATAAATAATAATCAAATCCCTTAATCTGTTATATTTTATACTTATTATATTTTCTTTTCAACATTTTTTTCAACAACTTTTACATTTTTTCCCCCGACAAAATTGGTCAATCTATTCAGTAATTCCGTATTTGCGTGAACGGTGAGATGTTTTCCGAGACGTTTGACCGCTTTCTCACTGGTAACATAGATGACAACCTCATCGTTTCCGTCCGAATCATGAAGGATTGCATATAACTGCCTTTCCTGTGCAGCGTATGCTTCTTTTGTGGCGAATTGCAGCCATACTTCACGCGGAACACTGTCAAACGGCACGATTCTTTCGCAAATGATCTTCCCGTTCTGTTCATCCTCCACCGTTGCATGTCCTACCACAAAAACCTTCTCATCTTCGTTCAGAAAGCTGCTGAACCGTTCATAATCTTTTGGGAAAACAATCACTTCAACACTTCCCGTCAGATCCTCAATCGTAAGGAAGGCCATCGCCTTATTATTTCGTGTAAATTTGACGGTCTTGCCCGCGATCATTCCACCGATAACAACATGCGCATTGTCCATGACCTTAATGTTACCGGTTTCTTCCTCCCGCACAAAATCCATTGCATTGACCGTTGCATTCTTCTTGATCTTCTCGAGATACTCTTCAAGAGGGTGTCCGCTCAGATAGATGCCCAATACCTCTTTTTCAAAACCGAGAAGCATTTCTTTCGGGAACTCCCCGACATCCGGGTACTGTACCTCAAAATCTTTCTTATCCTCTTCCGATACAAGATCAAACAAGCTCATCTGTCCTGACATCGTTGATTTCTTCTGGTGCACGACCTGATCCACAATCGATGCGAACACCATCGTCATCTGTTTTCTCGTGCCATCAAGACCGTCACAGGCACCTGCCTTGATCAGATTCTCGATGGCTCTCTTGTTCACATCCCGCTCCGCGGTACGCTCGATAAAGTCCTGCAGCGTGCGGTACGGTCCTCCAATCTTACGCTCCTCAATGATCTTGTCGATCACAGGCCGTCCCAATGCCTTAATCGCATATAAGCCGTAACGGACATGATCTCCCTCTGCCGTAAATTCACCTTGTCCGACATTGATATCCGGCGGAAGAACGCTGATTCCCATCTCCTTGCAGTGAAGAAGGTATTCCGCTGCCTTTGCAGAGTTATCGATGACCGAAGTCATGAGCGCTGCCATAAACTCAACCGGATAATAGCACTTCAGCCACGCTGTCTGCACGGAAATAACTGCATACGCGGCAGCATGGGATTTATTAAATGCGTATTTGGCAAAGTCCACCATGGAATCGTAGATGCTGTTTGCGGCCTTCTCATCGATTCCGTTTGCCACGCATCCTTTGATGCCGCGGCTCTCGTCACCGTACACAAAGCTCTGGCGCTCCGCATCAATGACATACTGCTTTTTCTTACTCATCGCACGCCGGATGTTGTCCGCCTGTCCCATCGTGTAGCCGGCAAGCTGCTGCACGATCTGCATAACCTGTTCCTGATAAACGATACAACCGTATGTCGGTTCGAGGATCGGCTCGAGTTCCGGTGTCACATAAGTAATCGTGTCACGGTTATTTTTTCCCTTAATGTAATTCGGGATAAAATCCATCGGACCCGGACGGTACAGTGAAATACCGGCAACGATATCCTCAAAATTCTGCGGCTTTAATTCCTTCATGAAATTCTGCATTCCTGCAGACTCGAGCTGGAACACACCTTCCGTCCTGCCCGATCCGATGAAGTCAAGGGTTCCCTTATCGTTAAAATCAATGTGATCAATATCCACATCAATGCCTCTGGATTCCTTGATATTCTTGACCGCATCCTTGATCACGGTCAGTGTGCGCAGTCCGAGGAAATCCATCTTAAGGAGTCCGAGTTCCTCGAGCTGGATCATATTGTATTCCGCCGTCGGTGTGCCGTCGCTCGCACGTCCGAGCGGCACATAGTCGCTCGCCACGCCCGGATAGATCACAACACCTGCCGCATGGACCGACGTGTGATTCGGAAGGCCCTCAAGACGCTTCGCCATATCGATCAGTTCATGCATCCGCGCATCGCCGTCATAAAGGCTTCGGAATTCCGGGTTCATCTGCAGCGCCTTGTCGATCGTGATATTCAGTTCCATCGGCACCATCTTCGCCACGCGGTCCATCTCAGCATACGGGAAATCAAGTGCTTTGCCAACTGCTTTAATGACACCTCGCGCCGCCATGGTTCCAAACGTCGTAATCTGGGTCACGGAGTCTTTGCCATACTTCTCCGTCACATACTCGATGACACGCGAACGTTCCGCGTACTCAAAGTCCACGTCGATATCGGGCATGGATACACGCTCCGGATTAAGGAATCTCTCAAAAAGCAGATTGTAACGCACCGGATCGATATTCGTGATGCCGGTACAGTAGCACACGCGGCTGCCCGCACCGGAACCACGTCCCGGTCCTACCCAGCAGTCATGTGTCTTGGCCCAGTTGATATAATCCCACACGATCAGAATGTACTCAACGAATCCCATCTTCTCGATGATGCCAAGCTCGTATTCCATATCCTTGTAGATTGCATCACACTGTTCCTTCGTGTAGGAATCATTGTTCGTATATTTTTCCTCGAATCCCTTGTCGCACAATGCCTTCAGAAACTCATACGCCGACGCATACCCTTCCGGCACTTCGTATTTCGGGATCTTGTAATTACCAAATTCAATCGTTACATGGCAGCGATCCGCAATCTTTTGCGTGTTGTCGACCGCTTCCTGCGCATAAGGAAAAAGCGCCCGCATCTCGTCCTCGCTCTTGACATAGAACTGCCCGCCTTCATAGCGCATACGATCCTCATCCGTAATCTTCTTGCCCGTCTGGATACAAAGCAGTACATCATGCGCCTCCACATCATCCGCATAGGTATAATGCACGTCATTCGTACACACAAGCCCGATTCCTGTCTCCTGGCTCATACGTATCAGTTGCTGGTTTACGATCTTCTGATCCGCGATTCCGTGGTCCTGCAACTCCAGAAAGAAATTGTCCCTGCCGAAACATTCCGCATACTTTAGTGCGACAGCCTTGGCTTCCTCGTAAAAGCCCCGCACGATATAGCGAGGAATCTCTCCCGCCAGACACGCAGACAGGCAGATCAGTCCCTCATGGTACTTCTCAAGTGTCTCGAAATCCACTCGCGGCCGGTAATAATATCCTTCCGTAAAACCGATCGATACGATCTTCATCAGATTCTCGTATCCCCTATTATTCTCAGCCAAAAGGATCAGATGGTAATAACGATCCTCCCCGTGGCTCGTCTCGCGCTCCAGGCGCGAATTCGGTGCCACATACACCTCGCAGCCGATGACCGGGTTGATTTCTGCCGCTTTACACGTCTTATAAAACTCGATCACACCGTACATCACACCGTGATCCGTGATCGCCGCACTGTTCATGCCAAGTTCCTTGACGCGGGCTACATATTCTTTTATTTTGTTGGAACCATCTAAAAGTGAGTACTCCGTATGGGTGTGAAGATGCGTAAATGCCATGTGTTTTTCCTTTCTAATACTGATGAATCTTTACATATTCGCCAAATCTCGGCAATGCAAATGTTATCTTTCCGTATTCGCTCGTGTCTACAACACCTTTTCTTTTCAAGCGATCCCGATACACGGAAAAAAGACTCGAGCTCATCTGAAGCTTTTCCCTGATGTCTTTTACTTTATTCTCTTCTCCTGTCGCAAGTTCCGTCAAAATCTCTTTATCTAGTTCCGACAGTTCCGACCAGATTTTGCTGTACACATACTCATCCAGATACTGATCGTATTCCGGCAGAATATCATCCACCGTCTTCGTGCTCCGATTCTCCCAATACAGATATCCAAGCACCTGAAAGGCGAACGGATAGCCTCTGGTAAGCCCCGCCATATATTCCGCATCCGATTTTTCAATCTGAAAAATATCCTGATAATTTTTACACACAGCCGTATAATTGAGCGGTTCTAAAATAATCTTCGGTGCACGATATAAAAATGTCAGCATTTTATCGTTCTGCAACTCATAAATATTCTCATACAATCCGGTCATCAAAAGAAAAATCGGCAGATCCTGTCTCAGGAAAATCTGAAACGCACTTGTAAAAATGCGTATCTGTTCCGTGTTGGATGCCTCATCGATCGTTATGAGAAGTCTTTTTCCTTCCTTTTTAATCTGACCAAGCATGATTTCAAGTGCATTCTCGATATCCGTCACCGGAATCGCATTTTCGATCGACACACCAAGTCCAAACGCGGAGAAATCAAATTTTGTATGCAAAAAAAAGGCGTGCATCTCCGGCAAACTGTAAATTTTGGCTGCAAGACTTTGCAAAAGATCTCTCGTCGGATTCAACTCTACTGCAATCCAGTCTTCCTTTTTTTTCAGTTCTCCCGAAATTGAGGTCATCATAACCGTTTTCCCGGACCCCCTGACACCGGTAATCATATAGATCTGATTCGAAGGCTCCTTGTCCAGAAATGTTGTTACGATCTCATTGGTCTGTGAAATACGTGAAATATACTGTAATGGTTTTTTCCCAAAAGATAATGTAAAAGGATTGCTCATAACGCCTCCATATATAACCTTATATAACTCTTTATTTCTTATATAACTTTATATAACTTTTGTTTTATTATATAACCTTATATAACTTTTTACAAGGAAAACCTCTCTTGCATTTTTTTCGGAAAACACATAAAATATTGCACAGACAAAAAGAAAGCTGATTTTAATTATGGGAAAGACAGGACTTGTCGTTGAAGGCGGCGGAATGAAATGTGCTTACAATGCCGGAATTCTTGACCGTTTTCTCGACGAAAATATACATTTTGATTATTGCATCGGCGTGTCTGCCGGTTCTGCCAATGTGGCTTCTTACCTTGCCGGACAGAGAGACCGAAATCTGCGCTTTTATACACAACACACTACTCTCCCGGAATATATGGGCGTCCGCAACTTTTTACGTACCGGGCAGTTCTTCGGACTGCAGTTTATCTACGGAACATTGACCAACACCGGCGGCGCCGATCCGATCGACTATCCTGCGATCATGGCAAACCCAAGTGAATACGAGCTTGTCGCCACGGATGCCGGAACCGGAGAAGCCACCTACTTCAACAAATATGACTTAAAGCAGGATGACTACACTGCCATCATGGCTTCGTGTGCGCTTCCGGCACTGTGCCGCCCGGTGTCCTACAACGGTCATCTCTACTACGACGGTGGCGTTGCCGATTCCATTCCTGTGGAACGTGCCTTCGCACAGGGCTGTGACCGCGTGGTTGTCATCTTAAGCAATCCACGCAGCTATGTGAAGCAGAAGGAAGGCTTACGCTTTGCGTATGCGCCGCTCCTGCGCAAATACCCAAAGCTTCTTGCCGCAGTCGACAACCGTCACCTGATGTACCGCAAAAACATCGCGGATGTCAATTCGCACGAGAAGGACGGCAGTGCCTTCGTCTTTGCACCGACGATCGACCACGATCTCTCCGCATTCTGCAAAGACGCCAAAACCGAACAGGAACTGTACGATCTTGGCGTCCAAAATTTTAATGATCAATTATGCAATTTGAAACAGTTCTTACAGCTGGACACCCAGTCCGATAGCCTGACAGATGATTGCCAAAATGAGTAAATGTACTGGATAGAATGCATAAAAGAAATACTTGTGCTGCTTACCGCGCGTTCCATTGTAGAAATGCATCGGAATCAACATGAACAATGCAAGAAATTCCAGCGATCCGGACAGCACGCCAAGCATACATACCGCAGTTGCGAATCCCGACATCCGCTGGTTTCTGAACATATACATAATGTAGATGGCACAGATTCCGCTTGCACCGTAATCGCATCGGAATACCGCCTCCGCAAGAACACATCCTGCCAAGAGTATCACAAACACAGCGATCAGATTCATAACCGTAAGCATCGCTGCAGACATCTTACCGCTTAATTTATTCCGCATCTGACCCAGTACATAATCTGACACCCAAATCGTAATAAGACCGATAAACAAGGTAAAGAACACATTGTTATAATGCATATCAATGATGCTCTTATTTAAAGCCACATCAAACGGAATTTCTGAAATGAGAGCGAAAATAAACAAACGGGTTGCATATTTTGCTTTACTGTGCGTGTAGGTAAATCCCTCTACCAACAGGAAACAGTAGATAGGGAATGCCATCCTTCCGATTCCCCTTAAAACAATATCAAGCCGATACCAGTTCTGCCAATTGTCCATCGTGATCGGACTCCAGGAAGGCATAATCTGAAGCATTTGCTCCAAAATTGACGCGGCTGTGTGATCGATCAGCATCGTAATGACTGCGATCATCTTCAGCCAGTAGCCGGAAATTCCGGCTACCGGAGTTGTTGAAGAAGTTGTCGTATCCATATTTTAAATCCCGGACATATTTACTGTAATCTTGTCAAGTTTCCAGATATCATCCACATACTCCTGAATGGTTCTGTCGGAAGAGAACTTGCCGACATGCGCAATATTGAGGATTGCGGATTTTGCCCAGGCACTCTTGTTCTGATAATATGCAGAAATCTTCTTCTGCGCATTTGCGTAGGACTCAAAATCAGCGAGGATAAAGTAGCGGTCTGCCACCTGTCCCTGTGGTGGATTTAAGAGTGAGTTGTAAAGTTCACGGAACAGTTCTCTGTCATTTGCGGAGTAAGTACCATCTACCAGCTGATTTAATACCTGACGGATATCCGCATTGTTATTGTAGATGTCAACCGGATTGTAATCGCCGCGGTTCTCATGTGCGATGACTTCTTCTGCGCTCATACCAAAGATAAAGATATTGTCTGCGCCGACTTCCTCGTACATCTCAACATTGGCACCGTCCATGGTTCCGAGTGTGATCGCACCGTTTAACATGAACTTCATGTTACCGGTTCCGGATGCTTCCTTACTTGCAGTAGAAATCTGCTCGCTGACATCCGCTGCCGCGAAGATCCACTCTGCGATCGATACGCGATAATCCTCGATAAATACAACCTTGATTTTATTATGGATTGAAGCATCATTATTGATCACATCCGCTACGGAATTGATCAGTTTGATCGTCTTCTTGGCGGTACGGTATCCTGCTGCCGCCTTTGCACCAAAGATGAATGTTCTCGGATAGAAATCCATGTTCGGGTTGGCTTTCAATTGGTTATACAGATACATGACATGCAGAATATTCATCAGCTGACGCTTATATTCATGCAGACGCTTTACCTGTACATCGAAGATGGAGTTCGGATCGACATCAATTCCGTTGTGCTCCTTGATGTACTTTGCAAGGCGTACTTTGTTCTGATATTTAATATCCATCACTTCCTGCTGAGCCTTGGCATTGTCTGCAAGTGACGTCAGTTTGCTGACTCTTGAGAGATCCGTGATCCACTCTTTGCCGACATGCTTTGTTACCCAGTCCGCAAGTAACGGGTTCGCATGTGCAAGGAATCTTCTCTGTGTGATTCCGTTGGTTTTATTATTAAACTTCTCCGGGAACATCTCGTAGAAGTCACGAAGTTCCTGTTTCTCCAGGATCTCTGTGTGCAGTCTTGCAACACCGTTTACCGAATATCCGGCGCAGATTGCCATATTTGCCATCTTCACCTGTCCATCATAAAGGATCGCCATCTTGTGGATCTTCTCATCGTTACCAGGGTAACGGTTCTGGATCTCAAGTACGAAGCGGCGGTTGATCTCCTCAACGATCTGGTAAACTCTAGGAAGAAGTCTCTGGAAGATGTCGATCGGCCACTTTTCAAGAGCCTCCGCCATAATCGTGTGGTTGGTGTAGGCAACAGAGTGTGTTGTGATCTCCCATGCTTCATCCCATGAAAGTCCTTCCTCATCCACGAGAATACGCATTAACTCTGCAACAGCAACGGTCGGATGCGTATCGTTCATCTGGAATGTTACCTTCTCCGGCAGCTGGTGCAGATCACTGTGATGCTTCTTAAAGCGTTCCAATGCACGCTGAATACTTGCAGATACAAAGAAATACTGCTGCTTTAAACGAAGTTCCTTACCTTTGACATGGTTATCGTTCGGATAAAGTACTTCGACAAGATTACGCGCAAGATTCTCTTCTTCCACTGCCTGATCGTAATCCCCGCGGTCGAACGAATCCAGCTTAAACTCCTCCTTTGGCTGTGCATCCCAGATCATCAAAGAATCTACAACATGGTTTCCGTATCCGACGATCGGCATATCATACGGAACAGCAAGCACAGACTGATAATCCACATGCTCAAATTTCAGATTACCATTCTCATCGGTTGTTTCCTGCACACGTCCGCCAAATTTCACCTCATAACAGTACTCCGGTCTGCGAAGTTCGAACGGATAACCGTTCTTAAGCCAGGTGTCCGGTACTTCTACCTGGAATCCGTCGATGATCTGCTGCTTAAACATACCGTAACGATAACGGATTCCACAGCCGTAAGCTGCATATCCAAGTGTTGCAAGCGAATCCATAAAGCAGGCAGCCAGACGTCCGAGTCCGCCGTTTCCAAGTGCCGGATCCGGCTCCTGATCCTCAATAACACTCAGATTTAATCCGATCTCCTCGAGTGCTTCCTTCACTTCGGTATAAGCGCCTAAGTTGATCAGGTTATTACCAAGCGCACGTCCCATTAAAAATTCCATCGACATATAATAAAGCGTCTTCGGATCGTCTTTCTCCATCGCCTGCTGCGTTGCCATCCACTCATCCATGACAACATCTTTGACCGCCAGAGATACCGCCTGAAAGATTTCCTGCTGGCTGGCTTCTTTTAAGTTTTTGCGGTACATCGTCTTTACATTCTCTGTGACCGCTTTGATAAATTCCTTTTTACTAAAAACTTTATCTCTCATTTACGCCTCCTGCTTTTTGATGCCTTAAAAAAGGGAGCTAAGCTTCTGCCCTGCCCCCTTCTTTTATTCTTATTGTTTCTCTACCGCAAGAATTACTTTCTCACCGTTGATACTCCACTCTTTCTCATATCCGGATAAGTTACCTGCTGTAATCTTGTCTGCGAGAACCTCAGACTTGATTTCCTCGCTGTATTTATCAAAGATTGCACTTACTTTCTCATCCGCATCGTAAGATACTGCGATATGATCGGTAACCTCGAATCCGGCTTCCTTGTCCTTACGCATGGTCTGAATCTTACTGATCAGCTCACGTACAAAGCCTTCTTCAATGAGTTCCGGAGTCAGCTTCGTATCCATAACTACCGTTACATAGTTATCCCCCTCAGTCACAAAGCCCTCTGCCTGAGTCATCGTGATAAGTAAATCCTCTTCTAATAATACAACCTCATCACTGATACTGTCAAGTTTCAGACTTCCGTTTGCCTTAAGTTCTGCCATCGCCTTATTTCCATCCAATTCGGCCAATGCACTTTGGATCTGCTTTAAGTACTTGCCGTACTTCGGTCCGACGGTACGAAGCTGTGGCTTAAACTGATAATCGGTATAGCTGCTTACATCATCGGTAAATGTTACTTTCTTTACATTCAGCTCATCTGCAATAATATTGACATAGAAGTCACTGAGTGCCTCCGGTGCTTTCACATACATCTGGCCGATCGGCTGACGGTTCTTGATATTGGCACTGTTACGGCACGCACGACCCATAACAACAATCTTGAGTACCTCATCCATAGCCTTCTCAAGATCCTTATCGATCATCTTCTCATCAACGGTCGGGAAGTCACACAGATGGATACTTTCCGGAGCAGACGGATCGATCGAACATACAAGGTTACGATAGATGTCCTCTGTCATAAACGGAATCATCGGAGCGGCTGCCTTACAGATCGTAACCAAAGCGGTATACAATGTCATGTAGGCATTGATCTTATCCTGCTCCATTCCCTTAGCCCAGAAACGCTCACGTGAACGGCGAACATACCAATTACTCATGTCGTCAACGAACTCTTCGAGTGCCCGGGCGGCTTCCGGAATACGATAATTGCCTAAATTATCATCAACTGCTGCCACTGCGGAATTCAGCTTCGACAGAAGCCACTTATCCATAACGGTCAGCTTATCATAATCAAGTGTATACTTTGTTGCATCAAAGTTATCAATGTTTGCATACAATACGAAGAATGCGTAGGTGTTCCACAGTGTTCCCATGAACTTACGCTGTCCTTCCTGTACGGCTTTACCGTGGAAACGGTTCGGCAGCCAAGGTGCGCTGTTGATGTAGAAATACCAGCGGATCGCATCTGCACCGTACTTTTCCAGTGCATCGAACGGATCGACTGCATTACCCTTGGACTTACTCATCTTCTGTCCGTTCTCATCCTGTACATGTCCGAGAACGATAACATTCTGATAAGGGGCCTTATGAAATAACAGTGTAGACTCTGCCATCAGAGAGTAGAACCATCCACGTGTCTGATCGACAGCCTCTGAGATAAACTGTGCCGGGAACTGCTGCTCGAACAGATCCTTATTTTCAAACGGATAATGATGCTGTGCAAAAGGCATTGCTCCTGAATCGAACCAGCAGTCGATGACTTCCGGTACACGCTTCATGGTGCCGCCACACTTCTTACAGGTAAATGTAACTTCATCAATATATGGGCGGTGCAGCTCAACCTTGGCAGCATCCGGATTTCCGGAACGCTCAGCGAGCTCGGCACGGCTTCCGATGGACTCCTGACATCCGCAGTCCTCGCACTCCCAGATATTGAGCGGAGTTCCCCAGTAACGGTTACGTGAGATACCCCAGTCCTGAATATTTTCAAGCCAGTTTCCGAAACGTCCCTCTCCGATGGACTTCGGAATCCAGTTTACAGTCTTATTGTTGGCAACCAGTTCATCACGAACGGCTGTCATCTTGATAAACCATGACTCTCTTGCATAGTAGATGAGCGGTGTATCACATCTCCAGCAGTGTGGATACTCATGTTCAAACTTCGGAGCATCGAATAACTGTCCTCTTGCATCGAGATCCTTTAATACTTCCGGATCTGCCTTTTTAACGAATAATCCGGCAAACGGAGTTTCCTCGGTCAGCTCGCCTTTTCCGTTTACAAACTGTACGAACGGAAGGTCATAATGACGTCCGACATTCGCATCATCCTCACCGAATGCAGGTGCGATATGAACGATACCGGTACCATCTGTCATCGTAACGTAAGTATCACATGTTACAAAAAATCCCTTTTTATGCTGCTTATCGGCAACAACCTTGGCGCAGTCATAAAGTGGCTCATATTCCTTGTACTCAAGATCTTTACCTTTGTAAGTTTCAAGTACTTCGTAAGCTTTCTGTCCCTCCTCCTTTGCGAGTGGAGAAAGTACCTTATCGGCAAGTGCCTCGGCCAGATAATAGATGTATCCGTCTGCTGCTTTAACCTTGATATAAGTATCATCCGGATTCACACAGAGTGCCACATTACTTGGCAATGTCCAAGGTGTTGTGGTCCATGCGAGGAAGTAAGCATCCTCTCCTGTAACCTTAAAACGAACGATTGCGGAGCGCTCCTTGACCGTCTTGTATCCCTGTGCAACTTCCTGTGAAGAAAGCGGGGTTCCGCAACGAGGACAGTAAGGAACGATCTTGAATCCCTTGTACAAAAGCTTCTTATCCCAGATGGTCTTTAAAGCCCACCACTCAGACTCGATGAAATTATCATCGTATGTTACATATGGGTTATCCATATCAGCCCAGAAACCAACGGTTCCTGAGAAATCTTCCCACATTCCTTTGTATTTCCATACGGATTCCTTACATTTCTTGATGAAAGGCTCCATACCATACTCTTCGATCTGCTCCTTACCGTTAAGTCCAAGCATTTTCTCAACTTCCAGCTCTACCGGAAGACCGTGGGTATCCCAACCGGCCTTACGAGGAACATATTTGCCCTTCATGGTCTGATATCTTGGGATCATATCCTTAATAACACGGGTCAATACGTGTCCGATATGTGGCTTGCCGTTGGCTGTAGGTGGTCCGTCATAGAAAGTATAAGTCTCACCTTCCTTGCGGTTCTCCATGGATTTCTTAAAGATGTCATTCTCACGCCAGAACTTTTCAACTTCTTTCTCGCGATCGACAAAGTTCATGTTCGTATCAACTTTGTTGTACATAATTGCCTCCTAGAAAATTTATAACAATGAATGAAAAAAAGCCCGCATCCAGTAATTAGGACGCGGGCGCACGTTATACCACCTGATTACCATGTACTTAAATCCTGACTTAGGATTTGCATACTTCGTTTCCGTAACGTGGAAAAAGCGTCGGACTCTACTCATCGGAATATTTCTTTCTATCCCCGGACTTTCGATCCGCAACTCGGAAGTGATATTCACTGTAAGATTACTTGTGCCGGTTTCCACCCTCGCGGCTCTCTGAAACGTTCGTGTTACAGTTACTGTCTTCGTCATCGTTTTTATCTTTGCTCTTAAGTATAGTAAGGTTTATTTTGAATGTCAAGGGGCTATTCGCCTTGATTATGGCTTTTCTGCGGAATCTTTTTCCCCGGAAGCCGTCACCCTTTCGGATCAAGGTGCTTTAGGTTACGCATTTCCTGATTCGCTCTTATAATCATAAGCAGCGCCATGGTAAAAAGTACAAGTTCCACAATTGCACCTGACACCGAGTTTAAAAGCCGTCGCAGCTGCTCATGATTGTTTCCAAACCGTGCAAGAGCGGAAGTCTGCAATGTGTACAGAAGCACGAGGGCAGTGGAAAAGCTCAGTCTTTTGGCGGCAGAGATCATCGGATTATAGATATGCCAATACTTCTTTACATTGTAGATCGCGTTGGCAAAATTGGCAATTGCAAACAAACCGATCAGATACAGCATAATTCCCGGATAATCGTACCCCTCATTGTCCACGATCATCTGTACGATCATTCCGCCCACAAACATATTCATAAGCAAAACGAGGAATCCGCAGGCCCGGTAACTCTTAAGATCATACAAACGCTTATGGTCCGGTGTCTCCAGGCTCTTGCTTTTGCGCTCCCTGTTCAAAAGCAGCAATCGCATTGCCGATAGTGCCATAAAATAAAAGGACACCGTTATCAGCCACTTGGAACCAAACCACATGCCCATCGCAAACTTAAACGTTGCCGCCGCAATGTTCATTGCAAGCGAAGCAAGAAGCATTGTCTGGGTCTGGAAGATATCGTCCGTCAGATACTTTTTCACATATTTATATTTGTACAGTGTTTCCATGATTTTTTCTTTTATTGACACTGCATACTCCCTATCTCTAATTACTTCTTCTAGGCGTTTGCGAAACTCCTGTGGCGGCGTGCTCCGGCTGGGCTGACCCGGTGGCGGGCTTCTACGCTGACACTAGTTATCCCAAATCAAGAATTTGCTGAAAAT
>OBLI01001353.1_pt1 | contig 24246 bp, 25 predicted proteins | sample 1519701 | NCBI WGS metagenome assembly OBLI01 (sample SAMEA3663005, study PRJEB22513) | pig gut metagenome | biome: pig gut; feature: pig-associated habitat; material: faeces | place: France | collected 2012
GTGTTGGATTGGTCGTAATCTCCCAGAGGCCTTCCGAAGTTAATCGAACCGTATTAAGTCAAAGCAATAATTTTATAGCTATGCGCCTAACAAATGTTGACGATCAGTCTGTTGTAAAAAGGCTCCTTCCTGATAGTTTGGGTGATTATGCAGAAATGCTGCCGATACTTGATGTTGGTGAAGCACTGGTGGTCGGTGATGCCAGTTTATTGCCAAGTCGCATTCGAGTCTCTGCGCCTGTTTTGAAACCTCGAAGTGCTACTATTGATTTTTGGGATGAATGGTCAAAGGAAACAACCGCAGTTGATTTGTCTGGCGCTATTGAATCTCTAAGGAAGCAATCCAAATAGAGTGGAAAACAAAAAAAGGCAGTAATTGAGTGAAGCTTATGAAAAAAACCGAAATAGAAGCTTATTTCTATGATGAAACCGAAGGTCTTGAAATATCAAAAATTTCATTAGTGGAAACAAAACATTCATACCTTTGGCAAATAAAATGCTACCTCATAGAGACAAAGCAGAATATTCGCTTTTATCTATTCGACGGAGATACTCTGCCTGTGAACTTATACCCCATTAGAGAGAATCAATCTCTTGATGAGTGTTATTATTTACATATCGGATTAATGACTGAGCTCTGCTCCCGATCCGTTGCTGATAATTTTATCGTGGATTTTTTAGACAAGTACTCAATTTTTCCTATTCTTGACAGACGTATCACTGAAATTAGCGCAGACATTACACTAAACAAAAATTCCAGTCAATTATCTGGTATAGCAAATCAAATACGTGATTGTTACTTGAACCTAACAGATTATCTTATGAATAGGGTTCGCACACAAAATCCGTCGTTTAAGAACGATAACTTTACTGATAATCTTGAAGAATTTCTCCGAATAGTCTTACCTGGCAGTCAATCAGAAGCGAGAAGAAACACGATAAACGGCATAGCACAGAAAGGTTGGAAGCTGAACTCTGAACTTATTCACAAAGATTCAACGACGGTTTTTGATATATTGACCTCACTAAATGTGTTAAGGTTGATAGTATCAACGATCAGTAATCTAATAGTGGGTAACAATATGCCGTTTAACAAAATAAAATGTCCGAATTGCCAAGGCGAGAATTACACTATGGTCAAATCATCTGATAAAGATTATGAGTATGTATGCCAAGATTGTAAAACTCATTTCTCGGTCGCTCTCGACGAGATTATTAAAAAGTTATGATAGAGTAGTTCAGCCTGTGCTGACAACATTTTGACAACAAAAAGTCAGATAACCGCCATGCGCTGGCGATTGACGGAATCAGCTACGTAAAGCTTGATGGCTTGGAGTGAAATTAAAGCCAGAGTATGAAAATGCCAGAATAACTATGGAGGCTTAATATGACGTGTCCCTTCGGTTTCCTCGTTGTCCTTCCCGATCAGATGCTCCTGATTCCGGTGGACAGCCACTTCTCATGGCTGACGATGTTCTATATGCTGCCCAAAGAGCTGGTGGAAAAGCGTCCGGAATATCTGAACATTCCGAGAAATATCCGTGACATCGCAGATAATGAAGAAAACATGAAGCTCATCCAGAACGACAGCTTCACGGAGTTCGTGTGGAGCTGTTATGCCTACACAAACTGGCATTTCTTCCTGCTCCCCACGCGTGACGGCCTTTATCGTCCCTTCTCCGGCAATCCGATGCAGTATTCCGGAAACTTTCCGTTGTGGCGTCTATCCTATCTTACACAGCCGTATATGCGCATGAAGCTGGAAACCGACTGGGATTGCAGCTTCCAGAAGTTTTTCCTCATGGAACCGGACGAGGAGTTAGACTGGGTCTCGCTGGATGACTTCAACTTTATGTTCCACACCATGTTTGATCAGGTGGTCAAGGAGCAGAAGTGGCAGCCGATCATTGATGATTCATGGAATCACCGTCAGCCCGAAGACTTCAAAGGAACAGGCAGTCAGAGCCGGGATTTCATGCGCAAATGGACGCACAGCCGCACCGCGCAAAATGTCTCGTTGGAGCAGATCAAAGAGAGCGGCACGGTTGTCGGCAACGATGCGCTCTACGATATTCCCGATCCCAGCGCCGAATTTGAGACTAAGGTACTGGATAAGATGAAGATGGAGGACTTCAAAAAGCGTCTGTCTGGCGTCGATCTGAAAATCCTTGAACTGCGGGCGCAGGGATATACCCAGCAGGAAATCGCCAAAGAGGTCGGATATAAGGTTCCCAGCGCGGTGTCCAAGCGGATCGAAAAGATCGCGGAGCAGTTTGAGACGTTCGTTGGCAAAGAATACGGTGAGTTTCTGGACAAGCACGTTCAGTAAACGGCGAATACCGCATTTTCGCTATGTACGTACGTACCGAAAAAATTTTTTGAAAAATTTTAGAAAATCTGGAACAAAAGCCCCTTTCTCATGCCCTATATTATGAGAGGATAAAGCGAAGCCTTGTCAGAAGACAGGGCCTCGCTTGTTTTTTGCCCAAAAGAAAGCTGTTGGAGGTGTAATTTTGAAAGAACAGAACAGAAAATCGGAAGCGGCTGCCGAAAACCGAAAGCGCGGAAGACCGGCGATTGATATTGGGACTACTTCTTTCCTTGACGGTACTCGTCGCACAAAGGTCAACGCAAAGTATATGTATGAGGCAATCAGCCTAATTTCGGAAGCGGCTTCCGAAATTCCGGATAGCTCGATGCTCTGGTACAGCGATGATATAACACAAACGGCTACCGGGAAACACGGTATACTGGAACAGATTGGCCGTATGTATTTGCAGGATCAAATGTCATATGACTCCTGCGTCTTTATTGCGAACTTGTCTATCAGCGCATTGAAGGCGGGCTGCACATCCCGTGAGATCGAATACGCTATTCGTAAAATCCGCAATGCAGCCAGACTTGTAGAGAAAAATCCGGATAATGACTGGTTCTATCAGTCGGAAGTGAAGGCTGTCCTTGAGCTTCAGGGAATGGCCGGAGATTAGGGAATATCGGAAGCCGCTTCCGATATTCCCTGTTACAAGGCTCCGTCGGCATTTACATAGCGCGAAATCATAATCTATCGTGCTAAATTATCAGGAAAGGAATGAATATCATGACTCAAATCAAAACCATCAAAGCAGCAGTCATGCCGGCGGACGCAGCAAGGAAGTACGGTCTTGCTGTCGGAAATCACGGAATGGCCTGCTGCCCGTACCACGATGACCGTCATCCGAGCATGAAGCTCTATGACGATCATTTTTACTGCTTCGCCTGCGGCGCACATGGCGACGTGATCGACCTTACGGCAAAGCTGCTCGGTCTGAACTTCACGGAAGCTGTTCATCGTCTTGCCGTGGACTTTGGTATTGATCCGGACAAGCCGCCGACGGCAATGCCAGTCAGGCCCTACCTCGCACAGTTCCGAAAGGACGAAACGCTGTGCATTTCCGTTCTCACGGAATATGAACAGCTGCTCCGTCGCTGGAAGACGGAGTATGCACCGAAGACACCAGATGACAAAATTGATGATCGTTTCGTGGAAGCCTGTCAGATGCTCGATCAGATCGAGTACCTGGCAGATTTTTTATGCGCCGCAGAGCTGGAAGAACGGGTCAAAGCGGTGGATGAACTGATCCAAAACGGTGTGATTGAAAAACTGCGCTTTAAGCTGGAGGAGGTGAACGGCAATGGACGAGCAGCTTGACTGCCCCGTTTGGTGGAACGGTAAGGATATTGTTGAGACGGCATTCTGCGAGGAATTCATGGACGACCACCGACTCACCTATGACAACAGCGCCTTTTTCACGTCGGAGGGACGCATGACGGACGAGCGCCCGTTGAAACAGGAAATCTATCATGAGCTGAAAGTCTGTGCCGTCAAAAACGTGCCGCACACGATTAACAACATTGTGGAGCTGCTGAAATTCTACAACACAGGCATCGACCTGACACCCCAACAGGACAGGGTGCATCTTGCCAACGGAACACTGTATCTGGACGGGACGTTTGTTCCTGGAAAACCTGAGATCGTCCGCAGCCGTCTGCCTGTTTCTTTCAATCCCGATGTACCGCAGCCGGAACACTGGTTGCATTTTTTGTCCGAGCTTTTAGAGCCGGAGGATATTCCCACATTGCAGGAATACCTTGGCTACTGCCTGATTCCATCCACCAAGGGACAGCGGATGATGGTCATCAAGGGCAAGGGCGGTGAAGGTAAAAGTCAGATCGGCAGCGTCATGACCGCTGTTTTCGGAAGTAACATGAAGGACGGCAGCATCGGCAAAATTTCCGAAAACCGTTTCGCCCGCGCTGACCTCGAACACATCCTCGTCTGCGTGGACGACGATATGAAAATGGAGGCGCTGAAACAGACCAACTATGTGAAATCCATCGTTACTGCACAAGGAAAAATGGACTTGGAACGCAAGGGCAAGCAGAGCTATCAGGGCTGGATGTTCTGCCGCCTGTTGGCATTCTCTAACGGTGATCTTCAAGCTTTGTATGACCGCTCCAACGGGTTTTACCGCAGGCAGCTCATTCTCACGACCAAGGAAAAACCTGCTGACCGGATCGACGATCCTGACATTGCCGAGAAGATGAAGACCGAAGCTGAGGGCATTTTCCTCTGGATGTTCGAGGGATTGCAGCGACTTGCCGCCAAGCGGTTCCAGTTTACCGAAAGCGCGAGAACGCGCACCAACCGCGAGTATGTAAAACGCGATTCCAACAACATGATCGACTTTATGGAATCCGAAGGCTTTATCCGACTCAAGGCAGACTACAGCGCTTCGTCAAAAGAGATTTACGAAACCTATCAGATGTGGTGTGAGGAAAACGCGCTGACACCTTTGAAACCGCGCTCGGTCAGCGATTTCCTTGTAGAAAACGAAAAGAAATACAACCTCGAACACACCAACACAATCACCAATTCTGCCGGCCGTCGTGTATGGGGATTCCTCGGAATTGAAATACTGGCAAGACCCAGCATGAACAACAGCGTTTGGTGATCCGGTACGTACGTACACAGCGAAAAGGCGCAATTGCCGATTATACAGGAGGTGCCAATGAACAAGGAAATTGAAAAGCTTCAAGATGAAAAGTGCCGTAACGAAGCGAAGTTACGGCACTTGAACCATGAGATAAAAGCAATGGAAGCAGAGAAAAAAGGGCTGCGCCGAAAAGAACGCAACCATAGAATCTTCACCCGCGGAGGAATGCTGGAAGCGTTTCTTCTGGAACCGCTGCTTCTGACGGACGATCAGGTGCATGAAATCCTGAGCAAAGCTTTTCGTATCCCGGAAGTGGACGAGCTTCTGAAAGCGATGATAAAAGACGCGAAAGACGAACAGTACGGGGAGACCCGATGAAAGAGGGCGCAATTATACACCGGAACGGTGTCCTTGCGCTCTGCGAAGCATGATGGCCGTCATTACAAATGACGGTCACTTTTGGATTTGCAGGCAAATCACAGGGCTATGCCCTGCGCCGGTGAACCGACTACCCAATTCAACTGAATGGGACATATTTTCCCATCCCACTGGAGGTGATATATTATCGCGTGCCCGCATTTTTCAATATCCATCCGGCAGAGAAGCAAACGGCAGTCCGCTGTTGCCGGAGCCGCCTATCAGAGCGGCGAAAAACTTTTCAGCGAGTACGATTTGAAGACAAAGAATTACAGTTATAAGACACCGGAGGTCTTGACAAAAGGTATTCTCCTTCCACCAAATGCTCCGCCGGAATATGCAGATCGGCAGACGCTGTGGAACGCCGTAGAGAAAGTGGAAGGGCAATGGAACTCCCAGCTTGCCCGCGGCATCATCATGGCGCTGCCGAATGAAATTCCAAAAGAAAAACTGGAACCGTTAATCCGCGATTACTGCCGGGAGCAATTTGTGTCCCGCGGCATGATCGCGGATTTTGCTATCCACGACAAAGGCGATGGCAATCCTCATGCTCACGTCCTGCTTACCATGCGGGCGATGGACGAAAGCGGAAAATGGCTCCCGAAGGCGCATAAGGTTTATGACCTTGACGAAAACGGCGAGCGCATCCGGCTCCCGTCAGGCGAATGGAAAAGTCACAAGGAAAACTCCGTGGACTGGAATGACAAATCCAATGCCGAGCTTTGGCGAAGCAAATGGGCAGAAGCGGTCAACCGGGTTTATGAAAAACACGATCTTCCCATACGGCTTGATCTTCGTTCCTTTGAGCGTCAAGGCAAGGAAGAACTGCCAACCGTCCATCTCGGCCCTGCTGTTTCTCACATGGAGCAGAAAGGCATTCGCACCGAGATCGGCGATTACAACCGCGAAATCAAGGCGCACAACACCGCGCTGTCCCGTCTACGGAAACTCTTTGCGGAGTTGTCGGAATGGCTGAAATCGGCGATGAAAAAACTTGCAGCTCTGACGGAAAAAGAAGCGCCACAGCCAACGATTCTGGACTTTGTTCATGCCTATGAGGATATGAGAAAATCCGGACGTGTGGACTGGAGCACAAAGGGTAAACAGACTGCCGCCGTCAACGATGTGAAGTTTGCCGCACGGGTTTTCGCTTGGATGGAAACGACAGGAATTTACACGCTGGACGATTTCAATTCCGTTGTGTCTGAACACAACGCGGATTTCGCCCGTCTTGCGGAAAATGCAAAATCTGTCCGCCGACTGGATACCGCGCTCAAGCACATCGACACCATGATTTCCATGAAACCGATTTACGAGAAGTCGAAGAAAGGATTTGATCGGCAAAAAGAAAAATACGCCGCCGAGCACAAGGACGAACTGGAGCAATACAAGAAAGCCGTCCGGTATCTGAAAGCCAACAGGCTCGCGCCAGCTAATCTTGATCGTTGCAAAGATGAACGCACTACACTGCTTCGGGAAAACGAGAAGCTGGAGCGGAAGCTCCGTTCGGTCAATCTTGCCCCGGATATGGTAGAGCAGATCAAATACCGCATCGGCAAGGTGCTGGACGCCGGTGAAACGCCGCAGCACACGATTACCACAAAGGAACTGCTGAGAACAAAGCAAAGTTCTGAAAAAGAGACAAATCTACCTGAAAAACATCATGAGAGAAAGGAGGCGCGAGGTCTTGAGGAACGATAATGAGTGGAGCGCATTCGCAAATCTTCTTGGAAACCTGATTGCGAAGTATGCGGATGTTCTGGATATTGATTCATTGCCAGATCCGGTCATTCCTTCTGAAGACACGAAGACAAATGAAATTGATAACACTAATTTCGAAGCTATTGCAAAACGTGAAGCCGCGTGATATAGGACTTGCGAATGAGGTCTAGACTTATTCTGGAAGATGAATTCATAGGGAAAGTGAAAATGTGCAGCCATGGTTGCACATTTTACATATAAATAGTAATCCCTCAAAGGTGATTTTTGGAGGAGGTTAATGAAGTCATAATTTTATGAAAAAAGTTATTGTAAATATGACACAAGCGGCGTATAATAAACACAGGAGGCGAAAGGAGGTTCCCATGGCTGCTATTTATGAAAAATTGAAGATTATGAGAGAACAGGCAGGTCTCAGGCAGGGACAGATTGCCGAGTATTTGGGTGTAACACAGACATTCATTTCGAAGGTTGAGACTGGAGAAAGAAATCTGACCGTTGATCAGTTGGAAAGTGTAGCGAACCTCTATGGATATAGTCTCGCATCGTTTTCGAACAGTGAGCAAGAGGTTCATCCAATCCAGTTTGCGTTCAGAGCGCAGGAAGTGAGCCAGGATGACTTACATGTGATTGCTGATATCGGGAGGATAGCGATTAACAGCAGATTTATGAATAAAATGCTGGAGGATTAGAATGATTGACAAACTTGAATTAAGCACCAAGGCCCAAGAACTTCGTGAGAAACTGGGAGAGGACGCTAATTCGCCAATTGATATCTTTTCCCTCGCCAACCAAATCGAGGGGTTGACTCTTGTCTATTATCCTTTAGGCAAGAACATCAGCGGCATGTGTGTCAGGGATAGCGAAGTGCGTCTTATTGCGATTAATTCAACGATGTCATATGGACGTCAGAGGTTTTCGCTTGCGCACGAGTTGTACCATTTGTATTTCGATAATGAGAACGGATTTGATGTCTGTTCGAAAAAACTCGATCCCAAGAGCGAAAACGAAAAGTGCGCGGATCAATTTGCCTCCTATTTTCTCGCGCCACATAAATCGTTAAGGACTGTTATCAAGCGAATCGTCGGTGACAGTCCTCTCACCATGCAGCATGTGATTGCTCTTGAGCAGTATTTCGGGATGAGTCATCTTGCTATGCTATGGAGGCTGGTATCAGAAGGTTATCTCAAAGAAGAAATGGTTGACGAGTACAGATCTGGGGTGATATACGAGGCAAGAAGCCAAGGATATGATGACAAGTTGTATAAGCCAACTGCTGTGGAATTGCAGAAGAGAACATACGGGCATTATTTGAAACAGGTGGACGAACTGCAACAGAGAGATCTGGTTTCCCAAGGAAAGATTGATGAGTTGCTACTTGATGCTTTCCGAGATGATATCGCCTTCGGCTTAGAGGAGGATGATCAAGGAGGAGAAGCAATTGACTGAAAAGTATTTCTTTGACACCGATTGCCTCTCCGCCTTTCTCTGGATTCGGGAAGAGAGTATCTTAGCGAAACTGTATGCTGGTAAAATCATCCTGCCAGCCCAGGTTTACAATGAACTGACAAAGGTTCCTCACTTATTGGCAAGGGTAGACGCATTGAAAAATAACGGCGATTTATGTGTCGAGAGCATGGAAGTTGGTTCTGATGAATACGAAGATTACATACAAATGACAACAAAACCTGGGGATGAGACTTATTGGCAATGGTGAAGCCGCGGGAATTGCTATGGTCAAACAGCGTGGTGGAACACTGGCCAGCAATAATCTACGGGATATATCGTCATATGTCGAGAAGTATACAATCCAGCATATAACGACTGGAGATATACTGCTTGAAGCAATGGAAGCTGGGATAATTACGGAAGAAGATGGCAATAAGATTTGGGCAGGTATGCTACGTAAACGGCGAATGCTGCCAACAGCAACTTTTTCTGACTATCTGGCGCACAATAAAAAACCGACAGAAGATGGAGATATACCTTCAACAGTGTAACTCCCAAGAGAATACTATTGAAAAGCCTTACAGGTAGACCTGTGGGGCTTTTCTTGTTTAGAAGATAATATGCCTAATTTCGAAGCTATTGCAAAACACGAAGCCGCGTGATATAATATACGTGTAATCAATGTCCAAACTGATTTTGGCAGATGAATCATGAAAACTGCGCAGCCACACGCTGCACAGAATACATACAAACAGTGAATACTCCAAACTTGAAGATGGAAGGGGTAAGCATGACTAAGGTAAAAGAGAAAGTTAAAGTTTATACCTATACCAGAGTATCAACGGCGATGCAGGTTGACGGTTATTCTCTTGATGCTCAGAAATCAAGAATGAAAGCCTATGCCGAGTTCAACGATTATGAGATCGTTGGAGAATATGAGGATGCCGGTAAGTCCGGAAAGTCAATCGAAGGCAGAACGGATTTTAACCGGATGATGGAAGACATCAAGACCGGTAAAGATGATGTGTCATTCGTCCTGGTCTTCAAGCTTTCCCGTTTCGGCAGAAATGCCGCAGATGTACTTTCGACTTTGCAGACAATGCAGGATTTCGGTGTAAATCTGGTCTGTGTGGAAGACGGAATTGATTCGTCGAAAGACGCCGGAAAACTGATGATTTCTGTATTGTCTGCTGTGGCAGAGATCGAGCGTGACAATATCCGCGTTCAGACGATGGAAGGCCGTATTCAAAAAGCCCGCGAGGGTCGGTGGAATGGTGGATTTGCCCCGTATGGCTATTCACTGATTGACGGCAGACTGGAAGTGAACGAAGAAGAAGCTGTCGCAATCCGGACAATCTTTGACCAGTATGTCAATACGGATATGGGCTCTACTGCCATAGCAAAATATCTTGAAAACCACGGCATTCACAAGATCGCAAGACAAAATGGAAAGAATCCGTTGTTTGATGCAGCCTTAATTCGCCGGATACTCAATAACCCGGTATACAGCGGAAAAATCGCATATGGACGCAGAAAGACCGAAAAAGTTCACGGGACACGGAATGAGTACCATCAGGTTGAGCAGGATGATTACCTTTTGGTGGATGGGCTGCATGAAGCCCTTGTATCCGATGAAGTATGGGAAGCTGCACAAATCAAGCTTGTTTTACAGGCAAAGAAATATAAGCGCGTGAATCAGGGAAAAGGAGAAAAGGTTCATCTTCTATCCGGCATCGTTAAATGCCCTATCTGCGGTGTCGGTTTGTATGGCAATAAGAGCATCAAGCACAAAGCGGACGGAACAAAGTACAAGGACTTTTTCTACTACGGCTGCAAGCACCGTCAGATGATCCACGGGCATAAATGCGATTTCAAAAAACAGATCAACGAAGAGCTTCTTGATGCTGCCGTTGCAGAGATCATATCAAAGCTGGTCAGCAAGCCGAAGTTTGCTTCCATGATGCAGAAAGAAATCAATATGAAGGTGGACACCTCGGCGCTGGAGCAGGAAATCGCTGCGCTTGAAAAGCAGCTCCGTCAGTGCTATGCTGTCAAAACAAGACTTGCCGAAGATATTGATATGCTTGATCCGGAGGACAGACATTATTCCCGGATGAAGACAGACATGGAAGACCGGCTCTACAAGATGTACGATAAGATCGACGATCTGGAATCTCAGGTCATTGATGTAAAGGCAAAGAAGCGTGCAATTGAAGCGGATAAGGTCACCGGAAATAACATTTACAAGATTCTAATCTATTTTGATAAACTGTATGCTGTTATGGATCAGACTGAAAAGCGGCAGTTCGTTGAGACCCTTATCGACGAGATTCAGATATACGAAGAGCGCAAACCCAACGGACAGTGGCTGAAATCCATCAAATTCAAGCTTCCGATCATCGAGGAAGATTTTGAAATGAGTTTGGACAATGATACGCAAGATGAGAGCGTGGTTCTGTTGACTAAAGTACATAATTGAAAAACTAATACAGTAGAGAAAAAATGTAAAGTAGATTGCCTGACCGAAGTTAAATCAGTCGGCTCAGAATCCAATTACATATCTGAACCAGCAATAAAGAGATAAAATCATAAATTTACGAAATAAACAAATAAGAATTGACCGAGCTCTTTAGAGTGAGGGATGACAATTGAACTGTAGTTCATTGTATGGAGAATGAGATAAATTTGAATTTTGTGGAGACCAACTATGAATAAAATAATTGAAAAATATAAGTGTCCATGTTGTGGATTTTATACTTTTGATGAAAAGCCTAATGGTAATTACGATATATGCCCAGTGTGTTTTTGGGAGGATGATCCAATACAATTAGAGGATAATGAATATGAAGGTGGAGCTAATCGAGTTAGTCTCGTACAGGCAAGACATAATTTTTTGTCGTTTGGTGCATGTGAAGAAGAAATGAAAAAGCATGTGCGAAAGCCTAAAGAAGATGAATTGCATGGTATTGATTAGCAATGTGAATTTTTCAGTAATACAGAGAGACGAATTTGAAGTTGTAGATATGTTTTCTATTGAACAATCGACCCATGTCGAGTGTGTCTGTCTGCTGTCAAGAAAATAAAAGGAGAGAAGTTTTAATGTTAGAACTTGATTTTTATAAAGAGTTGCTTCAGATGCGAGAAAATTATAAAAGCAATCCGTTAAATGATATAAAACTTAATCGTCCAGAGTGGCTTGACTCAGAAGATCCAATGTCTGAAATATATGAAAACAAATCTTTGCTTTTGCAGAAAGGTGAAGTAATATATGCGCATATTGTTCAAGCAAATACGATTTTATTTAAAAGATTTCCTCCGTTTGATTGTCCTGCACAAATAGTGTATTCACTAGATCCATATTTTATGGAACAAATAGATGTTCTTCAAGATATTGCGTGGAAAATTTATAGTTATAAAGAGCAGGATATAGATTTAGTACCAGATGAATGGAAAGAGACAGCCAGAGTGATAACAGATGAGTACGATAGAACGGATTTTACGTTTTTGATTTTACGTTTTTATTAAATTTGAATGAGAAGTCAGTTAAATATCATATGATTCCTACAATGATTTATAGAAAGTTGTTACCAAAAAGAAAGCTGTGTGGAAGTTTATTGCCGGTTTTAGCGTTACCTGAGAGTAAACAAGTTCTTATTTTACCTAAAGAGTATTGGACAAATACTTTTACAAAAGCATGGGTAGAAGGGGATATCTAACGTGTAGACAAATTCCCTATAACGCTTACAGTGGATATGTTTCCGTCAACCTATGTTAGCAATTTCATTGCTACGACCCATGTGGAAACAGTTGTACAACTGCTGATTTTGAGGAGCTTTGATGAAAAGAATTAAAATTACGGTCATGAGGATGGCGTGCTACACCGACCTCATGGAAAAATACGAAAATCCCATTGAGCATGCCTGCACCATGAAACTCGGGCAGGTGTTTATTGCCGAGGGCTGGCAGAAGCCGCAGGGCTTTTGCGACAGCGCATGGGACAGCGTTTCACCCTTCGTCATGACCCTTGCCCACGGCGGCGGGGATTTTTACGACGGCTGGATGAAGAACAGAAAATCGGCAATGATATCCTGCAACGACGGCTTCAGACCCGTCAGCTTTTTGATAGAGGCACTCGACGAGGACACTTAAAAATAAAATGAAGCAAAAAACTCCCGAAATCTTAATATCCGCCGGCGGTGTTGCCGTGCTGGCGGCGATATTTGCGCTGTGGTGCGGCGGAGTGCGCTATTCGGCGGCAGGCATGACGGCGGCGGTTATAAGCGCCGTTTTGTTTGCGCTCGTGTGCCTGCGCTTTGTGCCCAAGTGGGTGGACACATGGCGTGACGGCGAGCCGGACGCTTCGAGTCTTGTCGCCGGGCCACGGCATATCTGCGTGCATATTTTTGCGGCGGTGCTGCTGTGGGATGTGCTCATCATAGTCATCGTTTACATCCTGCGCCGCATTTTCGGAAACACCGACAGTTTTTTTGAAGCACTCGATTTCTGGACATGCACCGACAGCGGGCATTATCTCGATATTGCCCGTGACTGGTACCTGTCAGAGGGCAGCGTCGACAGGCTCGTGCAGCTTGTGTTCCTGCCGGGCTATCCTGTCGTTGTGCGGCTCGTCACGGCGGTGATCGGCGACGGGCTTATCGCCGGACTTATCGTGTCGGCGCTGTGCTTTGCCGGAGCGAATGTCATGCTTTATAAGCTCGTTTTGCTCGACTATGGGCACGAGACGGCGCTGAGGGCGGTGAAGTTTCTGAGCCTGTCTCCGGCGGTGTTTTTCTTTGTCGCACCCATGAGCGAGAGTCTGTTTTTGCTGTGCACGCTCGGCTGCATGTACCTCGTGCGGCGGGGCAAAATGCTGCCTGCGTGTTTACTCGGCGCATATGCGGCGTTTACACGCTCGCTTGGCGTGGTGCTTATGGTGCCGGTGGTGTTTGAGCTTGTGCAGCGCAGGGCGAAATTAAAAGATTACCTGTGCGTGCTCATCATCCCGCTCGGCTTTGCGGCGTACTGCCTTGTAAATTACACGGTATCGGGCGATGCGTTCAAGTTCATGCAGTATCAGCGTGAGCATTGGGGTCAGCAGCTCGGCTGGTTTTTTAACACCGCCGCGTATCAGACCGAGAACGCCATATACAACTTTACCGCAAACCGAATAAACTTTTTCGGCCTGTGGCTGCCGAATTTGCTTGCGCAGGCGCTGTCGCTCGTGCTCATGCTGTTCGCGGTCAGGAAGCTTCGCAGCTCGTACACGGCGTATTTTCTCGCCTACTTCGTCGTTGCCATCGGAGCGACCTGGCTTTTGAGCGCCCCGCGCTACATAGCGGCGGCGTTCACTGTACCGACGGCACTTGCGACAGCTTCACATGACCGCCGAGCTGACTGGTGCTTAACGACACTGAGCGTCCTTGCGGGGGCGGTGTATTTGTGCGAATTTGCCCTGCGCTGGCAGGTTTGGTGAAAAATGCGCCGGAAAACAGGGAAATTATTAAAAATTTTACTTGTAAAGCGCAAAAAGCTGTGGTATAGTATTAAAGCTATTTAGTGTAATTATCGAAAGGATTTGATATAAATGGGTACTGTTAAGCTGATTCTTACTATTTTGCAGCTCCTGTCCGGCCTGGCCGTGACGGTTGTCGTTCTTATGCAGAGCGGCAAGAGCGCAGGCCTGTCCGGCGCTATCGCCGGCGGTGCAGAGACCTTTCTGTCAAAGGGCAAGGCAAAGACTCTCGATGCAAAGCTTGCAAAGTGGACAAAGTGGTTCGCATTTGCATTTGCGATTTTGACCCTCGCCCTGAATATCGTCAAGTAAGTAAAAAAGGTGACGGTGCAGTTTCGTGACTGCACCGTTTTTTGCTTTGGTATGAAAAAATTGAGCTTTAAAAAGATGTTAGGCGGGATAAAGGCGGCTTTTCCGTTCACGATACCCGTGTTCCTTGGCTGGATCTTCGTTGCGCTGACCTATGGCGTTTTGATGAACGATATCGGCTACAATGCGTGGTGGACGATGCTGTTTTCGGCCGTGTGCTTCTGCGGCAGCATGCAGATAGCGGCCATCCCTATGATGGCGGCAGGCTTTGACCCTGCGCAAATGCTGCTCATGAGCTATCTTGTCAACTTTCGCCACAGCTTCTACGGAATCCCGCTGCTGGAAAAGTACAAGGACGCAGGCGTGCTAAAGCCGTTTTTGGTGTATACGCTGTCGGACGAGCAGTTTTCGCTCTCCGTTTCGGCGCAGAAGCCGGACAATGTTGAAAACAAGTATTTTTATTTTGGAATAAATTTTATATGCTTCTGCTATTGGATCGGGCTGTGCGGCCTCGGCGGCGTTATCGGCGGCATGATAACCTTTGACACGACGGGACTTGATTTTGCGCTGACTGCGATGTTTATCGTCATGTTCCTGCAGCAGTGGAAGGAAAAGCGCAACCGCCCTGCCTGCGTTATCGGCATAGGCGTAACGCTTTTGTGCCGCATATTCTTCGGCACGGGCGTGTTTCTCATCCCCTCGCTGCTCGGTATTCTGCTGATTTTCTGGATAGGGAGGGATAAACTGTGACGCTTACCGTAACTCAGACGCTCGTGACTATTGCGGCCATTGCCCTCGGCGTGCAGATATCCCGCTGGCTGCCGTTTGCGGCCTTTTCCGGAAAAAAGGAGCTGCCGGAGTTTATACAGTACCTCGGCAGGGTGCTCCCGCCTGCGCTTATGGGGCTTTTGGTGGTGTACTGCTTCAAAAACACCCCGATACTCACGGGAAACCACGGTCTGCCGGAGCTTATCGCAACTGCGGTAGTCATAGGCACCTATGCATGGAAGGAAAATTTTCTCATCTCCGTCGGCGGCGGCACGGCGGTTTATATGCTGCTAGTACAACTTGTATTTTGAAAAGTCGGCTTCGGCCGACTTTTTTTATTGTTCAAATCCTGTTTATTGCAATCATAGATGTGAAATGGTATAATAAACTAACTTTGATTTGAAAAAGCCGAAAGGAAACAAAATTATGTGCGGAATCGTTGGCTTCGTAGGCAAAGAACAGGCAGCTCCCATACTCTTGGAGGGACTGGAAAGACTTGAGTACCGAGGCTATGACTCGGCAGGCATTGCCGTTGTCTCTCCCAAGCATGAGCTTCAGGTCAAGAAGGCAAAGGGCCGCCTCCAGGTGCTCAGCGATATCATCCAGGGCGGCAAAAGCATTGAGGGCACGCTCGGCATCGGCCACACTCGTTGGGCCACTCACGGCGAGCCGAATGATATAAACGCCCATCCGCAGCTCAGCGGCGACGGCAAGATAGCGGTCGTGCACAACGGCATAATCGAAAACTATGTCGAGCTGCGTGATTTTCTCATCGCCAAGGGCTATAAATTCTGTTCCGAGACAGACACCGAGGTCGTCACTCAGCTGATATCTTACTACTATGCCGAGTGCGGCGATGTGCTCGATGCCGTGTTCAATGTGCTGCACCGCATCGAGGGCGCATATGCACTTGGCATCATCTGCGCTGACTGTCCGGATCGCTTTGTTGCCGCACGCAAGGATGCGCCGCTGCTCATCGGCTACGGCGAGGACTGCAATTTCATTGCATCCGATGTTACGGCGATCATCAAATACACCCGAGACATTTCCTACATGGAGGACGGCGAGGTCGCAGTTGTTGATATAAACGGCGTGCAGGTCTACAACAATATGGAGCAGCCCATTGAGAAGGAGCACCATTTTGTCGACTGGGATGTCTCCGCTGCCGAAAAGGGAGGCTATGCACACTTCATGCTCAAGGAGATTATGGAGCAGCCCGAGGCTATCCGCAAAACTGCGTTCAATCGCATTCATGATAACCGCATCGTGCTAGAGGATCTCAAGATAGACGCCGACTATGTTAAAAGCATCAGCAAGATATTCATAATCGCCTGCGGCTCGTCATATCATGTGGGGGTAGTCGGGGAGTACAACCTTGAGCGCTTGCTCAGAAAGCCTGTTGAGGTCTGCCTTGCATCGGAATTCAGATATTCCGATCCGCTCGTTGACGAGTCGACGCTCTGTATCGTCATCAGTCAGTCGGGCGAAACGCTCGACACGATGGCGGCGCTGCGTGAGGCAAAGAGCCTCGGCGCTCACATTCTGTCGATAGTAAACGTCGTGGGAAGCTCGATAGCCCGTGAGTCTGACGATGTGCTCTACACATGGGCAGGACCCGAGATAGCGGTCGCAACGACAAAGGCATACTCCACTCAGCTCGTGCTTTTAAACATGCTTGGCCTTTACTTTGCCGATATCCTCGGCACGGTCAGCGCAAATGAGTACACCGAGATGGTCGATGAGCTTCTGCGCCTGCCTGCGAAGATGGAGCAGATACTCGAGCATACCGACGATATAAAGCACTTTGCTTCCAACTACTTTAACCACAACTCCGTGTTCTTCATCGGACGCAATCTCGACTATGCGATGGGACTGGAGGGCTCACTCAAGCTCAAGGAGATATCCTACATCCACTCCGAGGCATACGCATCGGGCGAGCTAAAGCACGGCACGATATCGCTCATCGAAAACGGCACGCTCGTCGTCGCCCTCGGCACATATGCGCCGCTGTTTGACAAGGCCATGAGCAATGTCGTTGAGGTACAGGCGAGGGGAGCGGATGTCCTGGCGCTGACAACGGAAAGCCATGCCGCGGAAATGCGCAAGACCGTTGAAAATGTAATTACCGTACCCGAGTCACACACGATATTCCAGCCTTCTCTGGGGGTTGTGCCCTTGCAGCTGTTTGCCTACTATGTGGCGTTGCTGCGAGGCTGCGATATTGACAAACCCAGAAATCTTGCAAAGTCGGTGACAGTTGAGTAATTGAAAAGTTTATTAGCGATTATTGCGTGCGTGGTCTGTAAGATCACGCACGGAATTTTAAGGCTTCTAAACAAAGGAGGAACGGCACTTCCGGGCAAGCTCGCACTTAAAATTTGCCCCGAGGTGCTGGAGAAAACATCCCGTGGGGTGAGCACGCTCATGGTCACGGGGACAAACGGAAAGACCACATCCGTCAGAATGGCAGAAACGGCGCTGCAAAATGCCGGATTAGACGCATTTTCAAACCGCTCTGGCGCAAACCTCATCGGCGGCATTGCCTGCGAGTTTATCGTGAACACGAATTTGTTCGTGCGCCCGAAGAAAAAATGGGCGGTCATCGAGTGCGACGAGGCGGCGGCTCGGCTGGTGTTTCGTGCAACGAAGCCCAAGGCGGTGCTTGTGACGAACCTTTTTAAAGATCAGCTTGACCGCTACGGCACGTTGACAACTCCCCGAGACGCAATCGCGCAGGGATTGAGCACAACACCCGAAACGCTCGTGTGCCTGAACGCCGATTGCCCGATGGCGGCGAGCATAGCCGATAAAGTGCCGAACGAAATACTGTGGTACGGCATGTCGACCGGTGACAAGCTCTCGCCCGAAAGCGGCGAGGAAAGCCGCTGTGTTAATTGCGGCGCAAAGCTTCACTACGGCTATGTGACTTACGCAAACCTCGGCGGATTTTGCTGCCCCAAGTGCGGCGCACGGCGGCATGATACGCTCGTCACAGTGAGCGATGTGCTGCCCGACGGAAGCTTTGTGATATCCGACGGCAGCGAGAAAACTCTTGCGGAATGCGCGCTCCCGGGGTTATATAATATCTATAACGCCGCGGGCGTGACTGCGCTCATGACGGCGGCGGGCGCGGAACTGAGATGCACCCTGAAAGCCGTGTCGAGCTTCGAGTGCGGTTTCGGCCGCATGGAGGAGTTTGCCCTCGGCAAGCTCGGCGCAAGGATGATACTCATTAAAAATGCCGCAGCGGCAGATCAGACGCTGGAGACAATACGCAGCGATAAAAGCGCAAAATCGCTTGTTTTCGCCATCAACGACAGACCTGCCGACGGCACGGATATCTCGTGGCTGGATGATGCCGACTTCGGCGTGATACGGCGCATGAGAAACCTCAAGAATGTGTACTGCACCGGCGACAGAAGCGATGCTATGGCGCAGCGCTTAGAGCGTGAGGGCGTAGAGTGCGAGACATTTTCAAGCTACGCAAAGCTGCTGAAACGCCTCCGAAACGAGGACGCGTTTATCTACATACTCCCGACATACACCGCCATGCTCGAAATGCGGCAAGAGCTTGTACACAGGCTCGGCGGCAAAAACTTCTGGGAATAAAGATACAGGACGGAACAAATGATAAGATTTTATAACGGCAGAGTGCTGAGTTTTACAAACGGCACCGAAATTACAAATGACGAGGTGTGGACAGACGGCGGCAGCATATGCTATGTCGGCCCCCAAAAGGCAGCTATGCCGCAGTTTGAGCGGGAAATTGACCTTAAAGGAGACCTGCTGCTCCCGGGCTTTAAAAATGCGCACACCCATTCGGCGATGACCTTCCTGCGCTCAATGGCGGACGATATGCCGCTTGATCGCTGGCTCAACGAGCAGGTGTTTCCCCGCGAGGCGAAGCTTTCGCCGGATATGCTGTATGTCATGACGAAGCTCGCCATCATGGAGTACCTTTCAAGCGGCATCACCTCGAGCTTTGATATGTATTTCCACAACGACGCATATGTAAAAGCCAACATCGATGCAGGTTTCCGCACCGTCATCTGCGGTGCGCTCAACAACTTTGACCGCGACATCACGGCGCTCGAGCGGGAGTATCTGCATTTTAATAATTGCCACGAGCTCATATCCTACCGCCTCGGCTTCCACGCCGAGTACACGACGAGCCTTGAGCGCATGGAGTATGTCGCGTCCCTCACGCAAAAATACAAAGCGCCCATGTTCGTCCACTCGTCCGAGACAAAGGGCGAGGTTCAAGGCTGCATCGAGCGCCACGGCGTTACGCCCACCGTGCTTTTTGATAAGCTCGGCATGTACGATTACGGCGGCGGCGGCTTCCACTGCGTGTATATGAGCGATGAGGATATAGACATCTTCAGGCGCCGCAAGCTGTGCGTGGTGTTAAATCCCGCATCGAACCTCAAGCTTGCAAGCGGCATTGCGCCGGTGACGAGGTTCCTTTCCGAGGGCATCGACCTTGCAATTGGCACGGACGGTGCTGCGTCAAACAATGCGCTCGACTTCTTCAGGGAAATGTACCTCGTGACCGCCCTTGCCAAGTGCCGTGAATCGGACGCTTCCGTGTGCGACGCAAACAAAGTCCTCGAAATGGCGTGCGTTGGCGGTGCCAAGGCGATGGGGCTAATCGACTGCGACTGTATAGCCGCCGGCAAAAAGGCGGACATGACGGTCATAAATCTGCACAGGCCGAACATGCACCCGCTTAATAACATCAGCAAAAACATCGTTTACGCAGGCTCAAAGGAAAATGTGCGTCTGACAATGGTAAACGGCAAGATTTTGTACGAAAACGGCGAGTTTTTCATCGGCGAGGATGCCGGGAAGCTCTACGCCGAGGCAGATAAAATTTCGGAAGCGGTAAGATGAGAGAAATTGACCTTCACACACATACGAATATATCCGACGGCTCGGAAAGCCCCGCGGATGCCGTTGCACACGCAAAGGCGCTCGGACTCAAGGCCATCGCCATAACCGACCACGACACGGCAAACGGCGTGCCGGAGGCTAAGGCAGCAGGAGAAAAGCTCGGTGTTGAGGTCGTCGGCGGCCTGGAGCTCGGCTGCGGCTGGCACGGCAAAGAGGTGCACATGCTTGCATACGATATCGACCCGTACAACGAAAAGCTCAACGACACGCTCGAGTGGATAGTCACCGACCGTGACGAGCGCAACAAAAGGATGGTCGATCTCATGGCCGGGGACGGCATCGTGATAGATCTCGACCGGCTCAAGGCCGAGCACCCGGGCTCGATAATCGGCAGACCGCATTTTGCGCTGTGCCTTATCAGAGCCGGACTTGCCGACAGCGTGCAGGACGCTTTCGTGCGCTATCTTGACCCGGGCAGAAAGTATTATATCCGCAGGCACTTCCTCTCCGTTGAGGAGGCAGCGGAGCTTATTCGCGGAGCGGGCGGCGTGTCGGCCATTGCGCACCCCATGCAGTATAAGCTCGACGACGAGGGCATGACCGAGCTCATGGAAAGAGCGCGGGATGCCGGCGTTTCGGGCCTTGAGTGCTATTACTCGGGCTACTCGCCCGAGGTCTGCGCGCGCCTTCAGGCTATTGCCGACGCTTACGGCTTCTGCGCCACCGCGGGCAGCGACTGGCACGGCAGCCATAAGCCGCATATCGAGATGGGCAGCGGCATGCACGGGGAGCTCAGTGCGCCCTACGAGCTGCTGCGTACACTTCGTGAGCGTGAAAAATGCCATGACTTTTCCAACTGAAGCCATGGCATTTTTTCATACCTATTGCAAATCAAAAAATACAGTGATAAAATATTAACAATTGAGGGAAAAGGATAAAAATCATGACGCATACGACAGCTGTTGTCCTGGCCTGCGTGTTCGCAGCCCTGGCGTTGATCGCCGCCATTTTTGTGAAGAAAAGACCTTGGCGTATTGTGCTTACGGTAGTCTGCGCCGTCGCAGTGCTGCTTTGCGTTGTGTGGCTTGTCAAAGCCGCACAGGCGGACGGTGAAATTAAGAAGGAAGCTCTCGAACGGGTGTCGGACGACATTGAGTTTGCGACGGATATCATTGAAAACACGAAGTTTTCCGGCTTGCAGGTGACATACCCCTATGAGCGCAAACCGGATGAGTCGTACAGCAAGCTCACCGACGGTCAGAAGAAGCTCTATGATGAGATACTGCCCAAGGTGCAGAAGATCGAAGACTTTACATACTCTGCCGAGGAGTACGGCTACAGTACGCTGGATGATCTTCTCATCGTCATGGGCGCGCTCAACGAGGACCACCCGGAGCTTGAGCTGTACTTTCTCATCTCAGAGGTCATTGACGGAGATACGACAACGGCGCTTGCCTCACGCTACTTCATGCCCGGTGGCGGCGATGTTAAAACCAAAGAGCAAAAGGACGAGCTTCGCCATGAGCTCGCGGTGTTCGACGCCGAGTGCGACGCTATCGTTGCCGGTATGCCCGAGGGGCTTAGCACCTACGATAAATACCGCTATCTTGCGGTGATGATAGCTTTGCGAACGACCTATGACTATGACATAGACGGCGGCGTGCAGATCGGCACGGCCTACGGCGCGATAGAGGGCGGCCTTTCCATATGTCAGGGTTACTCGCGCGGCTTTGAGTACCTGTGCAAAAAGGCCGATCTGTGGTGCGAAACGGTCAGCGGCCTGTCGCGCAACGTGTCGCACGCGTGGAACCTCGTGCAGCTTGAAAGCGGCACATACCATGTCGATGTAACATGGTCAGACGGCAGCGATATCCCGCCGGATGGCCTTGACTGGTTCAATTACTTCATGCTCACGCAAGACGAGATACTTATAGACCACGACATTGACGACGGCACCGTCGCCACAGGCACGCACATCGATCCTCCCATTTGATAAAAAGATATGAAAAGACGGCAGACAAGCTGTCTGCCGTCGAAGATTTGCTTTTTAGAAGATGTCTTGAATGACTCTCTCGGGAGGAACCTCGAGGAGCGAGGGGTCGGAGATAAAGCGGTTAATGTACTTAAACACGGTCGCATAATAGTGACCGTCAACGGTGCGCTCGTCCATGACGAACTTGCCGTCAACATACTTTCTCTCAACGGGAACGCCGTTGCGGTCAAGCTCGACCGCCTTGCGCTTTGCGCCGAAGGAGATGAACACCGGCAGGGTGCCGAAGTTGTAGATATGATGATAGATAGGTCCGATGCCGAGCGAGCCGAGGTCGGTAATTATCATCGAGCCGTGGAAGGGGCTTACATCGAGCAGGCTCTTGGGCAGCAGACCGAAATAGTCGCCGACATTGAGCAGCCAGATGATGAAGCGGATGAGGAAGCGGGGCATCTTGGCAAACTTGTTTGCAAAATCCTCTGTGCCGTTTTCCTCGTCGGAGGACTTGATCTTATCGACCTCCTCGCTCATTTTGCGGTAGACATCGAAGATAGTGTCCGTGGGGTCAAACTCGACCTTGATGGTGGTCTCGGTAGCGCCGACGGAGAGGCTTCTCTTAACAGTCAGCACGACTTCGATGTTGTTGCGGGCATAGACACGGCGGCCGACGACGAAGCGGTTTAGGCCGGGCAGCTCGGCGATGGCTCTTACGTAGGCTGCGATGAACAGATGCAGCATGCCGATGCCCTTGTAGCCGTTAAGACGCTGCTGTCTGAACCAGCGGTCGGCATTGGTGATCTCAAATGATTCCTGATAATAGTTGCATGCGTCGTTTCTATGCGGCATTATGTAGGGAATGAAGTTGAAAAAGCCGTTGAGTGAACGGATGCGGCGACCGTCGACACGGTCTCCGCTGCGCTTGCGATAGTTATTTGCCATTTATTAAGCCTCCCGGCGAAGTATTTCAAAATTTTGATTTAATTTCACACTGGCATTATATAAGTTATCTCGATGTTTTGCAAGCGAAAATTAGAATATTTTACACAAACTCGGCCAATAGAGCGAAAACAAAAAATCTTAATGCGATTTTAACACGCATACATTTGCGAATTTAATGTCAATTTCGCCAAAACAGATCGTTAATTTGCAAACTATATCGGCGTATCAAGGCTTTGCGCCGAGACTCGCTTTAAAGGCAAATTTGACGATATTTTGACCATCTCAATTGATTTGAATTTGTCAAACAAAGTGCCGAAAAATCCTTGTTTTTCAGTGCTTATTTTGTTATCATGCACATGCTGACTGTTATAGAAACTGTTGCAGTTGTTAATCCATAAAAATTTCGGAAAGGGGGGTGCTCTGATGCCGTTTGAAGCGATAGTTGATGTTTCTCTGGCAGAGGAAAGAGCCAAACAGCTCGTTACCGATGCTCAGGCGGAGGCCAAGCGCATCGTTGCCGAGGCGGAGGTATTCAGCAAGGCCAACCAGGAAAAGACGATGCTGAAGGCAAAGGACGAGGTCGATGAGATGATAGGCCGCACCGAGGCCAAAGCTGCCGAGGAGATCGAAAAAATCAATAGTGCTGCCGAAACCAAGGTTGCGGTACTCAACGCCAGAGCCGACAAGCGAATCACAAGCACGGCGACTATGGTCGTAGAAAGGATCGTGAACAGTTAATGGCCATCGTAAAAATGAAAAAGCTGAGGCTGATGGCTGTTCGAAATCAGAAGGAGGAGCTGCTCAAGCAACTGATGATTTTCGGCTGTGTTGAGCTTCGGGAGCCGGAAGATGACGGCCTTGCCCCGGAGCTTTCTCAGTATTTGAGCCGGGAGTCGAGCAGCGTTTCCGAGCGCAGAGCCGAAAAGGCGCTTTTGCAGCAGGCTATCGGAGTGCTCAATACATATGCTCCGGCGAAAAGCCCGCTGCTGTCGGCAAAGCCCGATGTGGCGCTTTCGGAATTTCTGAACAGAGAAAGCCTCGAAAAATATCGCAGCGTGGCCGAGAGCCTTATCGCCGATGAGGACAGGATAAAGCGCATCGGCACGGAGGAAGGCCGTGTAAGAGGGCTTATCGAATCTCTTGCACCGTGGCTGAGCTTCGACTGCCCCTTGGAGACGGAGGGGACCCGGGACAGCATCATGTTCCTCGGCGCATGTCCGGCAAAGGCGTCGCTTGACGACATGAGGGCAAGACTTGCCGAGGCTGCCGACGAGGCGG
>OBLI01001354.1_pt1 | contig 24240 bp, 12 predicted proteins | sample 1519701 | NCBI WGS metagenome assembly OBLI01 (sample SAMEA3663005, study PRJEB22513) | pig gut metagenome | biome: pig gut; feature: pig-associated habitat; material: faeces | place: France | collected 2012
TGGATTCACTGATTAAAAACAATTAATTATGTATATAGTAAAATGTTATCATCAATCTGAAGATTGGTATAGAGGAGATTTAACATCAAAGAATGTAATGGAAGATGTTAGAATCTTTAAGAAGAGAGAAACTGCAAAGGATTTCATAGAGAATAAACTCAGATATAAGTCTGATTGTTGGAGAAGATATGTTAAAAAGGGAACAAGTTCTTGTGGATATAATACAGGTAGAACTTGGATAGAAGAAAACACTGGAGAAACAGTTAATGAATGCTATTCATTTTTAATGAGTAAAGTTGTACCTATTTAATTATAAATTATTTAATAATTAAAACTTATGTATAATTCAGACAATATGTTTTTAATGAGGTCTTTAAATGAATTAACATTGATTCCTGCTCCTATTAGTAATATAAAGAGTAGGAGTCAATGTAATCCATTTATAAAATATCCTACTAACAGACATAAATTACCTATATTTATTGCTCCAATGACTTGTCTTATAGATGATATTAACTATAAGAATGTTAATGAGCATAGTTTCTTTATTCCTATATTACCAGTGTCTAAAAAATATAATGATGGTTCTAAATTGTTTAGTAATAAAGAATATCAGTGGCAAGCTTTGTCCTTACAATCTATTAATAAATTAAAAGATAATATAAACATAGGAGAATGTCCTAACATTCTTATAGATTGTGCTAATGGTAATATGAAGAAAATCTTTGATATTGTAACAGAATTAAAAGAGAAATATAAAGATAAGATTACTATTATGACAGGTAACATAGCTAATCCTGAAACTTATGAACAATGTATTCTTTCTGGAGTAGATTATGTAAGAGTAGGAATTGGAGGAGGTGGAGGTTGTCTAACATCAGTAAATACAGGTATTCATTGTTCATTACCTTGGATTATCAGGGAATGTATTAATGTCAGAAAGAGATATACCAACAGAAAACATCCTAAAATAGTTGCGGATGGTGGAATAAATTCTATTGATAAGATAATCAAATGTCTTGCTTTAGGAGCAGATTATGTAATGATTGGAGAAATATTTGCTAAAACAAATGAATCTTGTGGTATAACAGATATATGTTGCAAAGGAACATATAAGTCATATTATGGACAAGCTTCTCAACAAGGACAAATAGATAGATTTGGTACTATAAAAAGTTATCCTGAAGGAGTTGAAAGATGGATAGAAATAGAAGATTGTTCAATGAATCAACTTGAAGAAGCTATTATAGCTTCTATACAAAGTGCTATGTCTTATTGTAATTGTTCTACTGTTGATGAATTTATTGATAATAGATTTATTATTCCACAAACCATTAATGAATATCAGTCTTATTTTAAAGATTAAATTAAATTATGGAAGAGAAAAAACAAGAGTTAGTTTCACATCCTGACCATTATAAGTGGCTTAAAGACAAGATAGGAGTAGAACCTTATAAGATATGTGAACTATTTAATTTCAATATAGGTAATTGTCTTAAGTATCTTTTTAGAGCAGGAAAGAAACTTTATAATAATAAAGATTCAAGAGAATCCTATATAGTTGATTTACAAAAAGCAAGGGAATATATAGATTTTGAATTGGACAGATGCTATAATGAAATATATAAAATAAACATTGAAGGTTCTGTTGCTGATAAGAAAATTGTTTTATAATCAATATATAAATATTATTATGGAATATGAGAAAATAAATACTCTTTTTAAGAGAGATACACAGGGATTGATAATTCCTACTCAATATACTAATTCAGAGTTTTATTATTTAGCTGAATTAGATTGGGAAGTAACTGAAAAAATTGATGGAACTAATACAAGAATTGAACTTTCAAGAGATTCATTAGACCAGAAGTTTAAGATAGACTTTTGTGGAAGAACTAAAAATGCAGTAATGCAGAAGAATGTTCTTGATATGATGATTGAAAGATTTAAAGTAGTAGATTATGAATCTATATTTCCTAAGGCATATTCAGTAACTATATTTGGAGAAGCTTATGGTAATAAAGTCCAAGCAGTTGGTTCAAGATATATTAAAGATGGTAATAACTTTAGCATTTTTGATATAAAAGTCAATAATATATGGCTTAGAATAAATGATGTCAATCAAATTGCTAATCAAATAAATGCAGATGTAGTACCTTTTATTGGTTATATGAATATAAAGGAGGCTATAAAATTTGTTGCTGAGGGTTTTAAATCAAGGGTATCTGTAGATAAAACCTTAAATGCTGAAGGAGTAGTTCTTAAAACTCCATTCGGACTTCTTGATAGAATGGGTCATAGAATAATTACTAAACTCAAAACTTCAGACTTTAGAAAGTATGAGAATAAATATGGCCATAATATAGATTGGACATCAATTAATAGTAATTAAAATGCTGACTCCTAATGATAAATATAAGAAAATCCCAGTTTCATTGGGATTTTCTATTAGCTTTGATACTGAATTAACAGTACCTGAAGATTATGATGAAGCTACCTTAAATGATAAAGTACAATCTATTATAGGTAGTTTATCCTGTACTTCTGATATAGAAATTTCTGATATTTACGTCAGTGATTACTGGGTTATTGACAATTCTCCAAAAGAAGAAGATTATCAGGAAGATGAGAAAAGACATAATAAAGAATTATTCGATAGATAATTAAGAAAGATTTTAATTATGAAGAAAAAGTGGAAAGTAAAAGTAATATTTTATGACTTGAGAGTAAAAGAAGTTATTTGTACTGCTGAAAGTATAGAAGAAGTACAGAATTACATTCAAAATAGATTTGATGGAGTCTATGATACAGATTATCAATTAATAGAAGAATAATATGGAACTTATTACACCAAGTTGGGAAATAATACAACAACCTTCTTATGATTTAAAAGGAGCATTTCAACAAATAGAAAGAATAGGAAGAATATCTCATAAATCAGAAGATAGAATTACAGAAGATTCTTATGAAACTTTTGTTAATAATCTTATTAATTGGGGGCATACTGCTTGTCTTGAACAAGGAACCATTTATCTATTTGTACCTGTAAAAGAAGAATTATTAAACACTATTGAGGGTTTAGATTATTGTACTATATATGATTTATTTTTACATAATCCATATTCTATAATGAATTCAGTGGATGACCATATTAATGAAACTGGCTATTATATCACTACTAATTATAGAGTTTTATATGAAAATGATGCATTGGATTTATTAAAATATATATGTGAACCAACAGAAAACCATAATAAAAGATATTGTGTAAAGTTTACTTGTAGTAGAGCTATATCTCACGAATTAGTAAGACATAGAATATTCAGTTTTCTTCAAGAAAGTCAAAGATATGTAAACTATAAGAATAAGAAGGGAATAAGTTTTATTCAACCATTGTGGTATAATCCTTTAAGATTCAATAATTATTATAAATCTTTTACCAAAGACCAATGGACTAAAGAAGATATATTTTATAATAATTGCTGTGAATCTGAATATGATTACTTTTCTTTATTAGATAAAGGACTTAAGCCACAAGAAGCAAGAGAGGTTCTTATCAATGCTACAAAGACTGAAATATGTATGACAGGTTTTACTACTCAATGGGAAGAGTTCTTTAAATTAAGATGTGATAATGCTGCACATCCTGAAATGAGAAGATTAACTATACCTCTTAAAAAAGAATTTATAAAGAGAGGATACATCAATAACTTTTAATGTACTTTATTATGAATAGAAATGATATTACTTTTGAAATGATGGAGGAATACCTCAATAATCCTGAAACAGATAATCTTGCTATGCCAAGTGAAATGTATTATGCCATTATTAATAATTATGACAGAATACCTTGTTCAGATAATATAAAGTCTCCTAAATTTACTATTATGAAAGAGGGTAATGACCCTAAAGTAAGTAAATTAGTTGTTTATCCTAAAATAAAAAAGTATAGAGGACAAACTAAAGAGGAGTTTTATAGATAATTTATAAATATAAGTTTAACATTTTATTAGGGGAAATGGTGCTATTATAGTACTGTTTCCCTTATTTTTTTATTACTTTACTGTTTTTTAATAATTTTTATGATTTGTTATTTCTAAAAGTATAATTATATTTAATAAAATATATTATTTAAATACTTTGTTAATTTAAACCTATTATTTATATTTGCACACAATAACATTAAAATATATTTTAATATGGCATATTATAATTGTTCTCTTATGTCAGATAGTGAGATACAAGAGAAATATCCTAATCTTCTTAAAGATGGATATACTTCTGCTGATATAAGAACAGAAATAACAGCTTGGCAAGACAAGCAAAGAAAAACTTTAAAGGAACTATATAAATATGATACAGTACCTTCCGAAGAGGAAATATATAATCGTATAAAAGAAAAAAAGCAAATTTTAGATAAACAAGAAGATAAACAATGGAGTAGATATTCAGATAATAATTATGAAGTATCTTCTGAAGGAGATGAAAGATTTTCAGCTAAATCTGCTACGTTTAAGAAAGGTACTATAATAGAGGGTGTAGATGTTGGAGGTAAAACTATTGAATATGTATATCAAAATGTCCTTAAGAAAAGTAGAAAGGGACAACCTCCTTCAATAGACTCTATTATTAACTTAGATAGAACTGAGAAGAGTGGAGAGCCTTCTTGGATAGCAGAAAACTTTGGATGGAGGCTTCCTAAAGATTTATACCATAAACTATATGGTATATATTCAGGATTAGTAGACTATAGTATAGAAATAACTGATTCTGACAAAGAAGATTTTAGTTATTATGTAGGTTATCTCCCTCTATGGCAAGAATGGGCAAAACAAAATCCTGAATTAATTGAAGAATTAAGAGAGAAATCTAAAGGTAAAGTATTAACTGATAAATTTGCTAATACAAGAGTAAGTCAAGCAAGAGCATTAGCTGATATACTTAATGCTACAAGTAATAATTCTAGATTGTATAGACCATCAGTAAGTAGCTATACTGGAAATATTACCCCAGATGCAAATACTATATTTGTGTTTGGCAGTAATCCTGAAGGTAGGCATGGTGCTGGAGCTGCTAAGATTGCGAGAGAACAGTTTGGTGCAATATATGGTCAAGGAGAGGGATTGCAAGGTAATGCCTATGCTTTACCTACTAAAGACCTTAGAATAAAAAAGAATAATGGTCTGAAAAGCATATCTCCTGAACAGATTATTGAAAACATCAAGAAACTCTATGAGACTGCAAGACAAAATCCTGACAAACAATTTAAAGTAGCTTATAGAAATACTGATAAGATATCTCTCAATGGCTATACAGGATTGGAAATGATAGATATGTTCCTAAAAGCTGGTTCTATACCTTCAAATATTTATTTTAGTAAAGAATGGATAGATACTGGGAAGTTTAACTTATCAACTTATACACTTAATTCTACTCAAGAAAATTCTCAATTTAATCAAGAGTCTCAACAAATACCTGTTTATCAAACGCCTACTTTAGAAGAAGATACTAAGATTAATGCTGCTTTTCCTAATACTTCAGTAAGAAGAGATAGAGTTAATCTTATTAAGAGATTAATATATAAAGGATTATCTAAAGAGTATGATAGACAGTTAGCAGAACTTGAGCAAAGAAGATTAGATGCAAATAATATAGAAGATGAAGAAGAGAGGCAGAAAGTAATAAGTGAACTTGAGTCTTCTAAAAACAGTCTTACTGAAGATAAAGCTATAGAATTAGGAATAGGAAATGTAATAAAAGAAGTTAAAGAAACTTTAAATCCTGATAATCCTTCTAACTCTAAAGAAGCAGAAAGAACAAGACTGATGAAAATTGAAGGTTTTAGAAAATTAGATTCTGAAAAACAAGAGCAAATTGTTGAGAATAATTATCAAAAGAAAAACAAAGCTTATAGAATTATTCAAGATAATTGGAATAGTCTTATAGATGAGGTATTACCTTTAATTAATGATGAATATGGATTAAAGATTGATAAAAGTTCTGAACCTGATATAGATGAAGATGCAGGAAGAGATATGTATCAAGTCAAGGCAAGAAATGAAGATATGAGGAGTTCTCTTTCTAAAGAAATAAAGAAACTTATATCTAACGTAAGATGGATAAGACCTGATGGTAAGATTCTTAAAGATGATTTAGGATTTGCTAAATATCTTAATTCTGATTATGTTCATATCTCATTACTTGAATCTTTAAGTAAAGCAAGAAGTTGTATGGATTTTTGGAATATATTTGAAAATCTTGCATTAAAGAAACCTTGGGTAAATGAACTTAAGAAAGAACTTGATAAGAATGAATCTTTAAAATCTAAATTTTATCAAGATTTCAGAAAAGAATTTATTCCTTATTGGATTGAGTATGAGTTTGAAAGTGATAAAAAGACAAAGCAGAGAAAGAGAGTAACTAAAAGAGTTAATAAGACAGCTTTCTTATACAACATTTTAGATGCTTGGAAAGATAATCTTGAAGGAGGAGTTATTCTTAATGATTTTCATATATTTAATGAAGATAGAAGTATTAATAAGGATAATATAGACAAGGTATTAAGAGTTCTTGAAGATTTAACTACCAAATATCAGGAAGCTCATAATAATAGTCTTATGAATGGAAGACAATATGTAATTGATTTTATCAATGACAATCTTTCAAGAATAAAGACTTCCATAGAAAGTTTAGGACTTGAAGTAGATTCTGATTCATTAAATGAAACTCTCAATGAAAAGGATGCTAATATATCTGAATTACTGAGTGTTACTTCTGAAATGCTTAATAAAATAAAGAATGGTTCATTAGAAGGTAAGGATATTAATAATAATCCTATTCAATTGGATTTCTTTGATGTTCTTGGAGGATATGCTACAAGAATTTCTAAAGTTATTAATACTATAGATAAAGATTCAGTATTAAAAAGTTTTAGAGAATCAGGTAAATCCTATCAAAGTTATACTGTTCCTTCTTATTTTGGTAAAGTAATAGAAAACCTTAAAAATGGAAGTGCTGAAGATATTAGAAAATATCTAATGGATAACTATGGTAAATATGAGTGGTTCTTTGACCATACTACTAATCAATGGAGAAATGAATGGTTGAAAGCCTTTTATGAAAATCCTGATAAGTATAAAAATATCATAGAAAGGAAAGTAGTGCTTCACTCTGATAAAAAGGATTTTAATGATTGGGGAGATAAACAATATGCTCTTTCTATGCTTACTGAATTTGGTTTAGAAGATAAGTCAAAGAAAACTGCATATTATTATTTACCTGTACTTGCTGATGCTGAATCTGCTGAGTTTATTCAATTTGAAAGATTTATAGGTTCTGATGATAAATTTAAATCTGATATAAGGAAGAAACTTTCAAGTGTAGTATGGCAGGAATATTATAGAATACAACTTGTAAGACAAAGAAAGAAAGAGGGGGTTACTTCTATTGATAACTTTGATAAAAGAGGAGAAAAATTCTGTTTTATTCCTGAATTAAATACTTTAAGAGATGATAATGGAAATTTGTTTATAGATTCTCTTATCAATAAAATTAACAGTGGAGATAAATTAGCAGCTGATGCACTTATAGATGCTGCCCTTGATAGAGTTCTTACTGATGGATTTAATGAATTTTATAATAAATTAGCAGATAGTGGAGTATTAGCACAAACTAAAAATAATAAAAACATTTACTTTGGCTATTCTGCTGAGGATATGACTAATGCTTTAACTAATTTTTATTATAATAATGCTTTAGCACAGACTCAAATCATTGAACTTCTTACTACTGATTTAGCTTTCTATAAATCATTGAATGACTTTCAAAAGAGATTTAAGGAAGTATATGTAATGAATAGAAAGCTTAATACTACAAGTAAACATGGTAGGAAATTTGAGAAGACTGTTATACTTAAAGACCTTAAGATAAAAGCACCTTCTTATGATACTATTAAAGAAATACTTGATAAAGCAGTAGAAGATAAGAGAATTTCTTTAAGTACAAGAGATAGGATTTTAGGATTATATTCAGATGGAAAAGTAAATGTTGCAGATGCTCAGGCATTTAGAAGTTTATCTTCTTATAGAGCAGTATTAGATATGGCTGGTAGATGGACTGATAAAATGGATAGAGCATTAGAAAGAATGAAAAATGGAGAATTTACTGACGAAGATTTTGAAACAATATTTCAGACTATAAAGCCATTTGTTTATACACAGACTACTAAATCTACTGGAGTTGAGAATACTAAAGATTATGGAGAGTATCTTAAGGTTCCTATGCAGTGTAAAAACTCGGAGTTTCTTCTTATAAATGCTCTTAATACTATGGTTTTTGCTTTATCTAACTCAGGTAAACTTAAAGCTATTGAGCAATTTATGGAAGATTATAATGTAGATGTAGTACAGTTTGAATCTGCTGTAAAATGTGGTGGTCAGGGTAAATTAGATTTAAGTACTCTAAGTGATTCTGATTATGATGGAGTTTATGATTATCTTAAAGAAACTACTGGATTTAACGTAGATTCAGAAAATGGTAATTCTGATTATGTTACTATTATAGATTATGAGGATTATGGTATTCAAACAGAAAATCCTGAACATCTTTTAGATACTCAAGCATTATTCGGTACTCAGATTAGAAAACTTATCTTTGAAGATATTCCTGAAAATACTACATTTAATATTAATGGAAAGGAATTTTCTAAAAAGGAACTTTGGGATTTATATAATAAACTTATTTCTACAAATGTATTTTTTAGTTATAAAGATATAGAAAAGGAGTTTGGTTCTATTGAAGGTATAGCTAAATTAGTTCAAAAACAAGTAAAGGAGAATCCTTTAATGTATAGTGAAGAATTAAGAAAAGCTTGTGAATTAGTTGAAGTTACTGATGAAAAGACAGGAGAGACTCATAAAGAATTTAATCTTCCTATATATGACCCAGTGCAAAGAAACAGAATTGAAGCTTTGTTACTTAGTGTTATTAAGAATACTGTAGTAAAACAAAAAATCAAAGGTGCTTCTTGTGTGCAAGTTTCTTGTTTTGGAACTACTGACAATCTTCATATAGAAAGAACTGAAGATGGAGGTATAAAATATATTGAATGTTATCTTCCTGCATATTCTAAACAATTCTTTCAGCCTTTCTTTAAAAAGGATAAGGATGGAAAACCTTATTTAGATATAAATGAATTACCAGAAGATTTGAGAAAATGTATTGGATATAGAATTCCAACTGAAGGACATTATTCTATGCAACCTTTGTATATTAAAGGGTTTTTACCTGTACAAAATGGTTCAATGATAATGCTTCCTGCTGAAATTACTCAATTAACTGGATCAGATTTCGACATTGACAAGGTATTCTTAATGTTACCTGAATTTAATATTGGAGATTATATTAATAGAGATAAATTAAGAAAAGAATTCAAAGAATATCTAAAGAAGAATAAGTCAGAACTCTTTGATAAAAAGACCTTTAATAATGACTTTGATATAACTATTGATACCATATTTCATAATACAGATGAGAAAGTAACAGAAGAAAGTGTAATAAACTTTTCTGAAGGAACTTTTGAAATGGAGTTAAATGACTTTTTAGAAGAAAATAAAAATAAATATGTTTCAAAAGTAAATAAGGTTAGATATAATTTTAATAAATCATTTGATGATAATCTTACTGATTTAAAACCAAAAGAAATTACAAGAAGAACTAATAATGCTTTAATTGATATTATATATGGAATATTGACATCAAAAGAAGTAGCACCTAAAATACTTGATGGTGGTAACTTTGATTTAGCTAAAAAGGGAGATAGAATATGTCAAATAGCAAGTAATCTTCAAGGAAATAGTATAGCAAAATTAGCTGATGAATTAGGAGTAGAACATAATTATAGTGCAGTACTTGATAAACTTGAATCTATAAGTATTAAACAACTTGATAAGATTCTTGAAAATATACAAGGGGAGATATCCCCAATTACTCCTACTACTAATTTATATTTTCATAGTCAAAATGCTAATGGTGGTAAGATGATTGGTGTATATGCCAATAATAGTGTGGCAAATGCTATGTTTCAAATGGCTAATATCACTCTTAAAGAAGACAAGAAAAATGGAATAAAACCTGTTGTATTTGGAGGAAAGGTATTTAATAGATTTGGTAATTTTCTTGATATAAATGGTAATCCTATTTCAAGAAATATTAAGAACTTTCTTGCAGCTTCTGTGGATAATGTAAAAGACCCTGTACTTAAAGGTTTAATGCAAAATCCTGTAACTGGTTCTATTACTTGTATGCTTGTTAATCTTGGAGTTGATATAAATTCTATAGGTTTATTCTTGAATCAACCATTAATTAAAGAAGTAGTAAATATAATGGAGGATGATAGAGAAATCTCTTGTGAAACAGCAGTTAATAATGTACTTAAAAATCATCAATTATTAAGTGTTGAAGTGTCTGATAAATCTAAGGAGAAATATAGCAATCTTATGAAGGAAGATTTATTCAAGAATATTATTAATGAATCTGATGAAGCAGATATAATATTTTTAAATAAGTTTAAAGAGTATATGGAAAAAGCTGACTCTTATAGGAAAATAGTTTCCCTATTAAGAGGAGATACAAGTAAAGGTTCAATAGAATCTTCTATTGCAGGATGCTTAAAAAGGATAAATGACTTTTTATTTTTATTTAGAAAAAATATGCATTTTAATATTGGAAGGTTATTAACCTTACTTACTGAAAAAGAATATCTTGATAATTTTGAAGATTATTATAAAGAAATGGAAAAGTCAAATATTCCTTTTGTATCTGCATTTACAAGTTCAGGTATATTAGCTACTGAAAATTTACTTAAACCTTATACTCCATTCTTTAGTTCAGCTATTACTTCAATATTATTTGACCCTAATTATGGTATTACTTCCTTATATACTAAAGACGTTATTCCTGAGAGTATCTTTGAGTCAGTAATGAATGATTGGTTCTTGTTTATACTTAATCAAGGGGAGTTCTTTAACAGGACAAACTTCAAAGAAGGCACAAGATATGACGAAGAAGATAGAGACTACTTCATAAATAAATTTCCTGAAGACTTTAAGAAATTGAAGGAAACTATACCAGAATTAAAGAATAATCAGTTTATAAAGAAGATAATTCCTGTATATCCTGAGAAAGTAAATAAGAATGGTAAAAGGAGTAAAGGATATTTTCCATTTACAAGACTTAAATTTCAAAATTCAGGTAGTTTATCACAAGTTCAAATGGATAATTACTCAAGAGATTGGTTTTCTTTATTATCAAGTAGTGATACAAGATTAAATAAACTTGGAAAGGCATTATTTAAATATTCCACTTATTTTGGTTTTGGATTTAGTCCTGAATCTTTTATGAGAATGGCATCTGTAAGTACAAGAAAAAGTATTCCTGATTATGTTGAAACTACCAAGAATATTGATAATTTTAAAGACCCATCAAAGAGTTCCATATTTGTATATCAGTATTTATTGAATCATACTAATGATGATAATTTAGTACCTAATATTGAGGTATCTAATGTAAGAAAAACTTCTAATAATATCATCACCTTTAATTCTGATGATACAGTGTTTAACAAGATATTCATTAGAGAAATGGTAAAAGATGATATCAGATATCAAGTAGTAAGACCTGTAATTAAAGTTACTGTAAATGGAGAAACTAAAGTATATTCAACAAGTAAACCTGTAGTTCCTTTTGGAGAAGACTTTCAATATTTTGAAACTATTCCTTTAGGATATAAAGGGAAGGTATTTGAGTATCAATATGAAGGTATCCCTACATCAGTGATAAACAAAACTTCTATTGTAGATAATTCTGAAATAAATTCTTCAGAAGAAGATGATTGGGGAGATAATGGATTTGTTGATACTGGAGAAGTTAATTTTGCAAACAAAGATAACAATATTAAGCCACAAGATACTCCTACTAACTTAGGAACTGTAGAATGTGTAGCCGTAAAAGATGCAGAAGGTAGATTAGCTTGTGTTACATTTTAATAAATAATTATGGCAGAAAGTTGTGCAATAATACCTCAAGTAAGAGGTAAAAATAATGAGATAAAAGACAGCAAGTTATTTAGTGACTTGCTGTCCTTTACCAATAATAACAGGAATTTGGTTTATGATATTTATTATAGAGCAATTAATCCTGAATTTATAAACAATGTTAAAAATATTAAACTTGATGATGCAGGAGAACCTACTATACAAAGTTTAATTAAGAATGGTCTTAAAGAGTTTATTAAAGAAAAAGATATTCTCTCTAAAATAAGTTCTGACTATAAATTTTTAGATAATGAAGGAAATTCTATAAAAAAATCTGATACTACTGAAAACTATAATTCTATGGTAGAACAAGCTATTGATTTTAATCAACATTCTCAATTTAGTGAGGATTATTTAGCAGTAGTAAGAAGAGATAAAGATGGATTTATTTATACAAGTTTAGAAGAGGTTACTCCTGAATTACAATCAGAAGCCTCAAAGATGAAAGCTTCTTATAATCTTAATAATAAGATAAGAGATTTTCTTTCAAAGAATGGAATATCTGTAGGAACATTAAATTCATTAGATATAGCATTAAGAAGAAGTGGAGTAATAGATTTTACTGTAGAATCTGTTAAAGGTATAAGGGAACTTATAAGAATAGCTAAAGGAAGTAAGGGAGAAACAGTATTACCTGAAGAATTTGCCCACTTTATAGTTGAATCTTTAAGTTATTCTCCACTTATTTCAAGATTAATTAATTTAATGAAAGATAGTTCTTTAGCTCAAAAAGTTCTTGGAGAAGAATATGATAATTATAAGAATCTTGCTGATGAAGATATTGCTAAAGAAGCAGTAGCAAGACTTATTATGGATAAGATATATAATATGAGTAATATTCCTTCAGGAGTATGGAACAATCTTCTTGATAGAGTTCATAAGGAGTATAAGACCAAATATGGTAGAATGAATAGTGAAGAGGTTCTCCAAATGCTTAAGGATTATGAATCAGAAATAGATGGATTTATAAAGAATTTACCTGATTTAACTATTCCTAAACCTATTAAAGAAACTGTACTGTCCCATATTGATGATACTAATAGTAAGTTATCAAATACTCTAAAGAAAATAATGGATTTGGAGTTGAGAAGATATGCACTTTATAAAAATAAACTTACCAAATCAGGAACTGAAAAAGAAGTATCTGAAAGATTTAGAAATGCCCAAAAAGATTTGTTAAATCTTATTGAAGGAAACTTGTTGGCTGGTAATTATTATAAAGGATTGTCTCTTTATATAGATAATATGTTAAAGACAATGAAGGATATAAATACAAGATTATCCTCACTTAATACTCTAACATCAAACAGAAAGAAAGCAAGTACTTTAAGAGACTTATATAATTATACTCAAAGTTTTAAAATTGCAATATCATATATGAATGATATATATGATTTAACAGATACTGATAATGAAAATTTAAATAAGATTAAAGATGAATTTAAGTCAATTACTGAATCTTTAAACACTGAACTTAATAATGCAGAAAGAGCAATTAAAAAAGAAATGCTTTCAACATTTTCTGAGTTTATTATTCAATATATTCCAGAAGAAGGTATTAAAGAAGGAAACAGAATAATTACAAGAGAAAATGCAGAAGAACTTATAAAAGGAGCTTCTAAAGATATGAGTTTATTAAATACTTATCTTGATAGTGCATCTGAATCTACTAACAGCCTTATAAAAGTAGTTGATAAAATTATTAAAGAAAGGAAGTTTAATGAAAGACAAAGAGTAACTGAACTTAAAAGAAGAATACTTGCTATGCATCAAAAGGCAAGAGAAGCAGGTATTACATCTTTTGATTTTATGTTTGCAAAGGATAAGAATGGAAATTATACTAATAACTATGTATCAAGAGTAGATTGGGTAAGATTTAATAGAGAAAAAAATCAATTTATTTCAAATCTTCAAGAAAAGTATAAGGATAAGAATATAAAATATGGTAAAGATAGATTAGCATATAATGAAGATATAAAAGAATGGGAGAATACTCATAAGATTGAAAATTATATTAATCCTGATTATCCTACTGGAGATAGATTAGAATACTATAATGAGTTTATGGATATTAGACAGGAATTACTTAATCTTCTTCCAGATAATATTCTTCAAAACAAAGACCCAAATTATGCTATACAAATTAAAAAGAGCCTTGTAGATAGACTTTCTTCTACTCCTATGAGTGAATGGGCATCTCAAATAAAACAAGCTGCTAAAGACTCTTTAATAAGGAGAGAGGATGAAACAGAGTTTGGTATAAAGACATCTCTTCAAGATTTAGGAGGAAATGAGGCATATACTCTTCCTATATTATTCACTTCACCAGTTAGTAGCAATGAATTAAGTCACGATACTACCTCTACATTAGCTATGTTTGCTGATATGGCAATATTTTATGATGAAATGTCTAATATAGTAGATGCTCTTGAAGTAGGTAGAACTCTTATAAATGAAGATATGGATGTTACTGATACTGTAGGAGATAAACCTAAAGTATCAATAGTAGAGGAATTAGGAAGAACAGCATCTAAGGCTATAAGAAAAAAGAGTAGTAATATAGCAGTAGCTTATGAAAATCTTGTAAATTCACAAGCTTATGGAATAAGAAACAAAGATGAAGGTTCTATAGGAGATACTTCAATAGATAAACAAAAAGCAGCTACATTTGCAACTAAATTTGCAGGACTATCACAACTTGCATTTAATTTCTTGGCTTCTTCAGCAGCAGCTGTTCAAGATATGGTTAATGTAAATATTGAAGTATTTGCAGAACAACATTTTTCTTATAAAGATTTATTAAAAGCTGATAAAGAATACTTTAAGAATATTACAGAAAGATTAAGTGATTTAGGAAACTCAATAAAATCAAATAAACTTGATTTATTCAATGAAATGTTTGATGTAAGACATGATTTTGAAAATGAATCAAAATATCCTGATTTTGCAAAGTCAAAGTTTGCTAAATTATTTAATATAAATTCAGCATATTTTATGATGTCCTTAGGTTCAGACTTTGGAGAAACAAGAGTTGCTTTAGCTATGGCTTATAATACTAAAGTAAAACTTGCTGATGGTACTGAAACTAATTTATATGATGCTCTTGAAGAAAAGTTCATAGATGAGAATAATCCTTCCTATGGAAAGAAATTAGTATTTCCTGAAGGAGCCACTATAGTAGATACAGGAGAAAATGCAAATGACTATATAAATGCCTTTTCACATAAGGTTCTTGCAGTGAATCAGAGATTATATGGAGTATATAATGATGCAGATAGAAATGCTTTGAAAAGAACTGCTTATGGTAAATTATTCCTTCAATATAGAGATTGGCTTAAACCTGCTCTTAATAGAAGATTTGGAAGTAGAAGAGATAATCTTATGTTAGGAGAGGAAACTGAAGGGTATTACAGAACTTTATATGAATTATGTAAGAAGATAATAAAAGACAGTAGAGAATTACATACATTAGCATTTAAATTAGCTATTGAAAGTTTAGATACTACACAGATAGCAAATCTTAAGAGAGCAGGTGCTGAAGTAGCACAACTGATTTTAGCTATGTGTGCATTTGGATGCCTTAAATCTAAATGGAGAGATAAAGATAATCCTTGGATATTAAGAACTGCTACTTATCTTGCAAGGAGATTACAGACTGATATGCTTTCTGTAATGCCTACTCCTGCTATATTTTCTGAGTTCTTTAGAATTGTAAAAGAACCTATAGCAGCAGTTGACCCTCTTGAAAGTGTGTTAAAATTAGTTACTGATGTAGCTAATCCTTATGCTTATAAGGAATTACAATCAGGACCATATAAAGGACATTCAAGATTTTACAGAGATTTAATGAATTCTCCTTTAATACCTTTTAACAGTACTATAAGAAGGTCATTAAATCCTGAAAAGTCATTACAATTCTTTAATCAATAACAATTGATTAGTTACTTAAGTTTAATAATATTAATAGGGGAATGATACTTTTATAGTACCATTCCCCTATTTTTTTGGTTTATTTTTTTTTATTTTTTTTATAATTATTAAACTCCTATACAGAATTTAGCAATTTCTCTATCTTGCTCATTAGCATTTTCTATCCATAAATCTGAATGACCTGAATTTCTTAAATCTTCATCACTTATAGTTTCTTCTTTTTTATTAGATTTATATGAAATTGAATCCTCTTTATTACTTATATAAGTATCTGAATAATGTTTATTCATTATATTCTTATAAATAACATTTCTATAAGGTTCAACTTCTTTAATTCCTCTTAAGAAATTAGAAATTCTTCTAAAGAAATTTCTGATAGATAATCCAACTCTTTTCATTAACGAATTTCTATCTGTCATAAATTCTCTGAATCTTTCGGCAAGCCACTCCTCATTAATAGTTTCATCAGAAGATTCAGTATAATAAGAAGCTTCTTTATAAAGGGTACTTCTTTCTTCTTCAGTAAGAGCATATCTACTTACTATATGGAAAGCCTCATGATATTCAGTTCCTTTAGCCATTATATTACTTAAAGTAATACCAGCCTTACTTACCATTCCCCAAGCTTTTATATCATTAATTCTTAATAACCCATTTCTAATAGAAACTGGTATATGAGGTAATACTGATTTTAACCATTTTTCAGCAGATTCTAAATTTCCTATTTCTTCTTGTGAAGAAGCTTCCCTTAAGGAGAATGAAACACCATCATTATCTTCATCAAATATATCATCCAGTAATGAATTACCTTTGGAAGTATCAGCTTCTACAGGGGATTCAGTAGGTTTCTGAGGTTTTAATCCTTTAATCTCTGGTTTATCCATTGATTGAAGTTTATTAAGAGTATCTCTTAATCTTTGTGTAGAAGCTGTATTAGGATTATTTAACTTGTTTATTACAGTATTTATATAACTATTAAGTTCATCAGGAGTTCTTAATATAACACTGCCATCTCCAAAGAATTTACTTCTTCCATTAGGAAGTATTATACCTAATTCAAGTCCTGCAAATATTTCTATTTTACTACCAAGATTATGGGTAAATACATTCCTTAATACAAAGGTTATTTTTTTACCACTTTCTAAAGTTCTTGTATAAGTTTTCCCTCTATGCCATTTATTATCATTTGTATCAAAATAATTTCTAATAGGCCCTGTAAATACCCTATTATTAGTATTATCTCTTTCAGCATAGTTTTCTTTAGGCAATTCCTCTTCATCTACTTCTTGTGAAGCAACTACTGGTGGATTTATAGGAGCTTTATTAGCATTAATTTTATTATTATAGTTATCTATCTCCTGTTTAGTAGCATATCTACATTTAGAAGCATTAAAGTAAATTCCATCAGAAGTAATAAATATTCCATCAATCAATCCACTACCATTAGAAGTATCTCCATATTTAAGAGTATATTCATATAAATATTCAAATGCATTTACACCATCACTTGAATTTCTTGCTATTGGAGTTCCAGAAGGACTATATATTTGAACATTACCTGAAGCATCTTTTCCTATAGTATAACCATTATGACCTCTAAAAGTTATCTTATAAGAATCATTAAGAACATTAGTATTAGTAACTGGAGGTCTTTCAGAAAATTGTACAGGATTACCTTTAATCTCTTCAAATTTATCATTAAGAGGATTTACAGTAAACCAACTTCCTTTAGCATCTAAAGAAGATAAATTAGTTACAAGGACTCCATTATCCAACAATGTTTTATTGTAATTTCCACCATTAAGCTCCTTTATTGATACCTGAAATCTAAAGTTTTTCTTTAACAACCAATCCATTATTAATTGTGCTGAATTAGTTTGGTTATTAATATCAAAACTTGATTCAATAGATGTTTTTTCTTGTGGACTGCCATTTATATTTACATAGATTATATTTCCTGAATTATCTCTTTCAATCTTTTTTACAAGAATCTTTCCAGAGTTTTTATCATAAAACATATTATAATCCCCTAAATATAAAATTTGCCTTAATTCATTCATAGCTGCCATTACAGTATCTCCTGAAGTAGCTTTAGATAATCTATCACATATTTCTTCTATTTTCTTATAATATGATGTATCTCCATATTTATCTTTAGAATACTCAGTATTATTAAAGTGTTTTATATTTATCTGAACAGGAATTTTTATTTTACCTCCAAGTATAGGAATAGCAGCAAACAAAGTATATGCTTTAGATTTTGCATTTTTTACTGTTTTTACTCTTTCAAGTACTTTAGTACCTGACATTATACTTCCATTTGGATTTTGCAAGAAGAATTCCTCTTTAGAAAGTATTTCTCCAGCATCTCTTTTTTCTCCATATTGCATATAGCCTGTCTTAAGACTATTTACAGTGGTTTTAATATCAGATATGTATTCTTTACTACCTCTATCCTTAAATTCTTTGATAAGTTTGTCTTTTAAAGGTTGAGCAACACTTGAATTATATCTTGTAACTTGAAATACTCCTACTGGTTGATATTTATCTCCAACTTTCTTAAAATAAAGAATTACAGGATTTCCTTGATTATCTACACATTTAGGGTCAATACCTAAATATAATGTATCTCCTACCTCAAGTTTTCCATTATCTATATATTCCTGCATTCCTTCTTGTTCACCATAAGTGGCAATATTCTTAAAACCTTCTAATTTAGAAATAGGTTCTAATTTACCTTGTCTTCTTGAATCTAAATCAAACCAAGACAGAGGTTTCCAGCTATCTTCTAATTTTTGTTCTTCTTCTTCTGAATTATCTATTTGTTCTTTATTATTTTCATCAGAAGAAACTTCATCATTGTTTATAGCAGAATCATACCTATCATATTGAGGAAAGGTTTCTGTAGGAGTTGAAGATTGTTGCCCCTGATTACTTTTATCAGTTACTGTTATCCTTTGTGCTGCTTCAAATCTTTGATTATCATTAAGTGCTTGTTTTACTGCATTTAAAGTATGATACTGAAGTTTTAAAAAGTTCTTATATTGCTCTCCATTTGTATCAGACTCTTTTTTATAATTTGGATTTGTAGTTAAAATAGAAGTATATGCACTATTATATTGTGAAAAAGCTGTATCAAGTATATCATCTGAATTTTCAGCTTTTTGTAAAGCTGTTTTCAGCATATTAATAGCATCTGCTTTTTCTTTATCTGATAACTCAGAATTATTAGTAATATTTATCTGTGCAGAATTAGCAATATTATCTATTATTCTATTATTTTTAGCATTTATATTTCCTTCATTTATAAGCTCTTCATTAGACTTAATTATATCGTTATCTGATATAGAAGAATCAGCAGTCATTTCATTTAAAACCTTTCTATATTCTGATATAGAAGAAGCATTCTTAAGCCTATCTTTTATTTTTTCTCTTTCTTTATTTATACTATTATCAATAGCTTTAGCTTTAGATTCATTTGCTTTTTTATTTGCTTTTTCAGGAGTTTTTAATGCAGTATTAAGTTCTTTAGTATAACTATCTATAATATCATTAAGCTTTTGAGTATCTTCTAATTTTTTAATATACTCATCGGATATTGAAAGATTAGCTTTTTCAAAAGAAGACTTTAATATAGATATAAGCTTATTATCTCTATTAATAATTTTATTTGTAAATTCTTTTTTACTTGGCAGATCTTCCTTTGAAAATAAAAAATAATATGTGTGATTATCATATAAATAGTCAATAAGATTGCTTCTTCTATCAGTAAAATTATCTATTTGTATTGAAGCATTTATAGCAGTTTCTAATGCAGCTTTATCTAATCTAAAATTAGTTTTATTTTCTATTTTTTGCTTGGCTTCACTATATTTATTTATAGTGTCAAGAATATTATCTGCATTTTCATTTATTTTAGTCCTTACAAAGTCTATATTATCATTATTATTATCAGAAGAAAATGCACCATTTCCTTCTTTATTTTTAATTTCATTTACTATAGATTGTAAGTCTTCATTTGATATATTCTTAGTCTGATTTGCTATTTCTTTCAGATAATCAAGTTGTCCTAAATTACCAAACATTATTACATCAGAAATAACCCCAGCATCTTTAAAAGTATGATATAAAAAGTCGTTACCATTAATAGCTGCCTGATTCTGCTTTTTAGTTAAATCTATTGACCTTACAAGACCTTCATATCTTTCTTTTATAGTACCCTCCTTTAATCCTTTATTTATTTCATTTATAATAGACTGCCTTCTCTTATAATCTTGATTAGTCTGTCTAAATTCTCCAAATAAATCTGTTATTCCTCCTTCTATATTTATCGGAGATTGTAATTTACCTTGGCTATTATGAAATCCTCTTATAGTAGGAGTTCCTATAACAGAAGTCATAAAACCCATCATAAAATCAGTAGCAGTCTGCTTATCTTTCATAGCTTCTCCAGTAGCCATTAATAATGATTTCCACATTCCATCAGCAAGTTCTCTTGCTTCTGGATTATACAAACTATCATTAAAACTATTATAATCAGCATTTAAATCAGCAGACTTTTGAATAATATCCTGACTTACTTCCTCTAAACCTTCAGATATTGAATTTTTAACAAATTCACCAATGTTCTTTGTTTGTTGCCAAGCTTTAGAAGATTGAGTTAATAAATTATCAGCACCTCTTTTAACTCCTTTACCTAAAGTATTTGCAGTTTTTGATGCACCTCTTGAGAATATTTTACCCCACTCAAGCATATTAGTTAAAGTAAGCAAAGCTACATTAGAACCAAATACAAAGTTTCCTGCTTGATTTGTATCATCTTCACTGTCTAATAATTGTTGTTTATAAGAGTCATAGAGTTGTTGTCTTTCTTCATTATTATTTGCTTGTGCAAATCTTTTATTATATTCATCTGTAAGAACTCTATTTTCATAATTAAGTTTATCATTCTTATTTTGTATTGCTTCCATAGAAGCTTCACCAATAGAACCTACAATAGAAGGAAGAATTACTTGTAATGCCTTAGGAGCTGATGATAATATTTTAGACATTCCCATTCCGGGTATCAACATACCTTCAGAATAACCTAAATTTTGAACTAAATCTGCCCAAAACATTGAGGTTCCCATTTGTTTCCAAATAGACATATCATTATAATCTTTGGTATAATAATTTCTATTATTTTCCTGTACTGCCTGTTGAGCTTCAAACATAGCTCTATTGACATCATTATCCCAAAGTCTTGAAAGTTCCTTATTAGCTATAGAGTCAAATATACCATAAAGAAATCCTACAGTACCTTGAACAGCAGTAGTTCCTGCAATGGCAAGGTTGTTTACTAAAGCTCTGCTTAATCTCTCTTTAGTAGTTTCTACTTCTCCCATTGCTTCTTCAGGTGTGTATCCTTGATTTATAGCTTCTGGTACACTTACTCTTTTTAATAATTCTTCATCAGGTTGAGAAACATCTTTTCCTACATTTATATTTCTATTAAAGAGATTATCATAAGTATCAATATGAAGGCCAACAGAAGGATGCACTCCCTCTGTTGCCCATCTTCTTGTAGGAATTATTCCTCTATCATCTATTTGTTCTTCCTGATAATAATTTGGATTATCTATTGCCATTTATTATATCTCCTATTTTTTTATAGAGTTCTTTGTATATCCAAGTAAATTAAGAAGTGATTCAGTCATAGTGGAAGCTCTATAAGTTCCTTCAGTAGAACCTTTACCATATTCATCATACATAGTTGATATTTGGATAATTTCTTTATTATCTCCATAACCTTTGGTAACTACTTTTACTATATCACCATCTCCAGTTCTAATAGTATGTCCTATTAATCCTGAGCCTAAATTAACTCCTTCTCCTATATCTATTTTAGAAGGACTTATTAATAAAGCACTAGCTAATTCTTCTCCACTAACTCCATTCATTATGGAGTTTACTTTAATTGAATTATCATAAACCTTAACAAAATCATCTGATGTTTTTAATATTCTTGAATGGTCAGAATCCATATCACCTTTCCAAGTAAGTGCAATATTTTTCACTCTTTTACCATCAGAAATTGGAGCAGTTAATACTAATGCATTACCATTCTTCAAATTATTAAAACTTGCCCCAAGAGAAAATTTAGATATGTCAATTGTTCCGTCACTTCCCTTTAAATATTTTTCAAATAAATCAGAATCTACAGGTTTAAATCCATCTCCTTCATCTATAAACATTCCTGTAGTAGCAGCTTCAATATTCTCTGCATTTCCATTTATCGGCATTTTCTTTAATCTATCATTTATATTAGATAGAATATTATTTCTTTCCGCTTCTGTAGCAGTATCAAATCCTATTATAGAATTATCAGTTATACTTTGATTATAAGCTATATTAGAACCAATTTGAATACTCTCTAAATCACCATTTGATGAGAGTCCTGAATACTTATCTTTCAAATTATCAATCTGTCCTATTTCTCTTCTTAAATCAAGAGTTTTATCCTGTAACTTAGAATATTCTTTAATAAGACTTATTTCTTTGTTATTAATAGTTTTCTTGTCTCCTATATAATAATCTTTAATTACTCTACCATCATTACTACCTGAATCTGTTACTTTCATGTAAGGAGTACCTCCAAGTATTTCCTCAATTTCCTTCATTCTTTCTAAATCTCCTTGAAACCTTGCTTCCTGAGTTTCTATAGTAGAATTAGAAATTCTTCCATCTGGAGTTGAAGTTAAAGTACCAGAAAACTCTTTTTCCTTAAGATTTCTTCTACTATCTTCACTTACCCTAGAACCAACACTTACTCTATTAAACTTTGAATAATCTATTAGAGGATATTCAGGTCCTCCATTTCCTCCAGTATTTACATTTACATTTATAACAGGCTTATAATCAACTTTTTGTTCCCCAACTAATCCTGATAATATACCATTTAGAATAGCACTATTTGCTCTCTCTTGGTCATTAGGACTCAATGAATCAATATTACTGCCATTTCTTATATTAGATACAATAGAATTGAACATAGGATTAGTATTTTTCATGTATTCTAATGCTTGTGAATCTGTAAATCCTTGATTTTGCTTTAATTCCCAATAAGTATTCTCTAATGCTTTTCTTGCTTCTACTGTTAAATCTTGTCTTGTAGAAGCAGATTTACCTGCCTGTAATCCTAACTTATATAAATAATCCCCTGATACTGATTTATAAGTAGGCTGTTCTCCCATAAGATAACTGTCAAGGCTTTCATAATTAGCATCTCTTGAAAACATTATTGTAGGGTCTTTAGCCTTTAATTCATTCTGCATAGTTCTTTCTTTTTCTCTTGCAGTATATGCTGCTTGTATCTTTGTCATATTATCAGCATAACTTCTTTTAAGATTTAATAGTTGCTTTCTTATATCAGGATTAAGTCCATTATTATAAAAATTATCAGTAGCTAATTGAGCTTCATTTCTAAATTTATTATAAATATTAGATGCTTGTACATCTTGTTGTGGATTAATTAAACTGCCTATTACATCTCCCTTTTCAGTATAATCATTTATAGCAGTTTCTATTTTATCAGCCTCTTGCTTATACATCATTAAAGGCTTTGCCATTTCATCAAATGACAAAGGATTGAATTTACTTCCTACTGTTAATATTGTTGCTGCCATAATTATCTCCTTTTCCTAATTTTACCACCATATTTACTAACTCTTCTACCTTCTTTATTATAATCCATAGATTCATTTAATTTATTAAAGTAATCAGAATCTTTCAATCCTTGTAACCAATTCCAATTAACATTCTCTCTACCAAGATTACCAAGATTATCAGCAAAGTTAGTTAAATTAGCACTTCTTGATTGCTCTAATGCATTATCTATTCCTTCTCTCATAGTAGCGTAATTACTTAATAAAGTATTTCTCATTTTAGCTCTATTAAATGATAAGTCTGCATTAGCTTTTGCAACATTAGTTAATCCTTGAGAATTATATTGGTCAACAGCAGTTTGCATTTGAGCTGCTTCTTTTCTTCTTGCATCATTAATATTTTCTGCCTGCATTAAAGCATTTCCTATTGCTCTTTGTGTATTATAACCTGAAGAAAGAAGTCCTGCCATAGCACTTCCAGCATTTAAATTTGAATTTAATATTGCTCTATTTGTAGTACCAGCCTGTGCTTTAACTTGGTTTAATATATAATCTGTATCTATTGGTCTATAAGA
>OBLI01001355.1_pt1 | contig 24232 bp, 34 predicted proteins | sample 1519701 | NCBI WGS metagenome assembly OBLI01 (sample SAMEA3663005, study PRJEB22513) | pig gut metagenome | biome: pig gut; feature: pig-associated habitat; material: faeces | place: France | collected 2012
GACTTTATCATAAACCATATGTCAAGAGAATGCAGTATTATTTTGGATTGCTATAGTAACTGTTGTGTCTTTCGCTTGATTGCCCATATCATTTGAATTCTGACTGTCCATTTGATTTAGAAGTTCTACACCAGATCTCCAATCAGACGTTGGCTCTTGATTGAGCCAGATCTCCGCGCCATCCGAATATGCTATTACTTTATTTTGTAAATCAGTACGGTACAACTCACATCCCAGTTCTTTTAATCGACTCAATGTCTCTTCGGCCGGATGTCCGTATTGATTTCCAAGCATACAACTAATCAATGCATATTGTGGTTCAACAGCGTCCAGAAATTCTTTCGAGCTTGCGTTACCGCTTCCATGGTGGCTAACAACTAACACATCTGACTGAATTTCTTCAAATGAATTAACCATATCATTTTCCGCTGGATATTCAGCATCACCGCACATTAGAAAATGTGTCCTGCCATATTCTAATCTTACACAAATACTTCTATCATTTTCCGTCGCATATGAATATGACTGCGGCCCTACAATTGTAAAGGTTGCATCACCAAACAAAAACGTCTCTCCACATTTAGGGAATACTACCTCGGCTCCATTTTTAGCAAGCATACTTTCAAAAGAGAAAAAGATATCGGTATCCGTTTCATAATCAGGGCAAATTACTTTTTCACATTCAAAAACATTTAAAACACCGATTAATCCACTAATATGATCAGCATCATAATGAGATGCGATTATGTAATCTAACTTTTCTATACCTTGTTTCTTTAGATATGCAACTACATATGACGATGTTCCAGAATCTCCTCCATCATATAACAATGAATGCTTTCCATCTTTGATAAGAATACTACTTCCTTGATCCGCGTCCAAAAGATGCATTTCTAAAACATTTTCTAATCTATCATTCTGTTTTGCTGTCTCCTCCAATGCTTCCGAATCTGGCATTTCTACATCTTCAATTGGAGCATTTTCTTTTTCGACTTCATAAGTTTTTTCACCGCTTTCTTGCGGCTTTTCTTGCTTGCCACATCCGCTCATACATACTATCGCCAGGCATACAAGAATCAAAATTGCACTTATGAATCTTCGTCTTTTCATTCGATTGTTTATCATTAATATGCACCTTTTTTCTGGTTCAAAATGTATCCCATAACTGCTCCGATTGCGCCTCCAAACACATGTGTCAGCTGAGAGATATTGTCGCTTAATATGATTCCTTCATATATTTGCTGGCCCAAAAACAATACCAGTACCAGAATAAAAGTTAAGGGTATTTCCCCTTCTTTAAACCCAGTAAACGATGCTAACATAATAAATGTAAACACCACGCCACTTGCTCCACAGAGCATTATTGTTGGACAAAGAATATAATTGAGTATTCCAGTAGAAATTGCGGTGATTACTATTGCTATTGTTAATCTTTTTGAACCATGTTTTTCTTCTAAGAGTGGTCCCAGCAACAGTAAATAAGTTGCATTTCCTATAAAATGTCCCCATCCATCATGTCCAAGAATATGCGTAAAAAATCTCAAATAAGTCATTGGGTTTTTCAAGGAAGAGTGATATGTCATAAATAACAGCTGTGTACTTTTTCCATTAGTAATTACACCAATTATTGTCACAGCAAAGCACAGAATCACTAACACTAATGTTACCGGTGCATTAAAAGAAATCTTTATTTTCTTCATCTTGTTGTACCCCTCTCAAAAAAGGAGTGCATAAACGCACTCTCTTTAAAAACTATTTTCTATACTTTGGATCGAGCATTGCCTGTTTTAATTCTTCCTCGATCTTAATAAGTTCTTCCTGCGCTTTTACTCGTTTTGCAACTCCCTGTTCATGGATTTTAACAACCTCATTTACGGAAGACACTAAGTTCTTACTGCAGATACGTAATGTTTCAATATCTACGATTGGTCTTTCAACCTCTTTTGCAGTCTCAATAGTTGCCATTTTCAATGTCTCAGAGTTTTTCCTTAACAGATCATTTGTTTTATCTGTCAAAGTGGATTGAGCATCCAAGGCTCGCTTTGAATGTTCAATTCCTAACGATAATATCAGCTGATTTCTCCAAAGAGGAATGGTATTTGATAAAGATGACTGTAATTTATCAAGCATCTCTCTGTCATTATTCTGAAGCATTCGAACCTGCGGTGCGGACTGTATTGCAATTACACGTGTAATCTCTAAATCCGCAATCTTTTTCTCAAATCTATAGCATAAATCTTCAAAATCTTTGAATGCCTGGACATCTTCCTGAAGATTTGTCATATCTGCACGAGCCCTTAACTCTTGAAGTTTTCCGTTTTTTGCTAAATCTAATGCTTTTTTCCCAGCTATGATATACATTGTCAGCTCTTTGTAATATTGAACATTCAATTCATACATCTGCTGATACATAGAAACATCTTGAATCAGAACATTTTGATGGAGGCGTAAGTCTTTTTCGATTCGATCAACATTGCTCTCCGCCTTGGCATAATTTGCCCTTATCGAGCCCACACCACGTTTGGCCTTTTGGAATACTCCTAAAATACCTTTTTTCTCTGGTTCAGTTGTCGCATCTAATGCCACAGTCAATTCTTTTAATGAAGATCCTACTTCACCCAAATCATAAGTTTTAACCTTTTTCAGAATAGACACAGAAAAATCAGAAATATTCTGCTGCGCAGCCATTCCGTATTTTACCACCTGATCTACGTCTGCGATATCAATTTCACTAGCAAACTGATTTACCATCTCTCGTTCTTCATCTGAAAGCATGGATTCATCAATTGTTCCTGCTGAATAACCAGTTTCTCCTACCGGAGAAACAACTGATTGCATTACCGGCACACCGTCCAATAATGGGGTTCTTTGCTGTACTTCTGGATTAAGTGTTAACTTTGATTTGCTCTGAGTTTCACTATTCAAAATAATCTCTCCCTTCATAAAGAAATGTCCTGTAACACATCCCTAATTTCCTGATCTAAACTTTCCATTTTTTTCAAAATCATCAGCTTCTCTTCAAAATCTCGATTTATATCTGACTTTCCTGCATATTTAGCAACTGCAATGATTGCCTCCGTCTGCTCTTCCCATACAGGGATTGTTTTTGATATTATTGTTTGAATGCGTTCTGATAATTGTTTGTTATTCTCAATAAGTAGTTCTATTTGTGTTAGAGACTGCGAAGCTACTGTGTGTGAAATGCGAAGATCGTTTAGCTTTTGCTGTAATCTGATGGCCCAGGAGTCTTCATCGCTAAATATCCCGTCCAAAACAGGGCCTTTATCTTCCGTTGTCTCTTGCACTTTTTCGCTCTTTTCCAAACATCGCTGTAAATTTTCTTTACATAGTAAGAAGCGTTTTCTAAGATTCTCTAATAATATTGTCTCTTTTAAAATTTGCACCTCTTGCAAAGATAATTCCGTCTTCAACTTCTCTATAAAGAAAATAGTAGCATTAAATTGCCCGATCAAAGCACTTTGAGGAATAGCTTTCCCTCTCAAGAACGAATTCCATGTCTTTTTAGGTTCTTGGATATCAAATTTCTTAAGCTCATCAAGAATCGTATTTATTGTAATTTCAATATCATATCCCTGTTTTAGGAACAGTTTTGTTATATCCTTGGATGCCTCCCCTAGTTCCTGTTGTTCGGCACTTCCGAAAGCGCTTAAAGAAGTATGGTCACCGACAATAAGATCACCTTGCAAAACAGAAAACAGTTCGTCCAGGCATTTGTTCAATTTATCTTCCATTTTTTCCTTGTGTCATCATTGCTTCCATAGCAGCCACATCACTGACAATGTCCATTTCCTGTTCTTCATAGAACTGATTCAGAATACCTTCAAACGATTCGATCAACATATCTAATCCATGTTCAATTTCCTTCTTTGAATTTCTGATGCTTACGCCTTCAATTTTCTTTTCAGCAATATCGATGTAAGTTGTTAACAGTTTTTCAGTAGTAGGCAAATAATAGTTTAAAAACATGCTTAACTTTCCAGATTGTCCTGGATTAATATCTACCTCACGGAAAATGGTAGCTACTATTTTTTCCATTTTATTTAGTTTTTCAGTAATATCTTTGTCTTTTATGAGCTGATTGCTGTTCTGAATTTTCTCTAAATATTCATTTCCAATATCAAGAATCTTCTGAATTTCATCAGATCGCTCTTCTATACGAGCTCTTTCCTCAATCAACTGTTTATAATAGCGATCATATTCCGGTTTATTTTCCTCATACTTCGAATAAAGCTCATCGGATGCTATGAACACCAAATTTTCTGATGTAAAGTGTCCCTCCGGAATTAATTTCTGATGTACAGCTTTTGATAAATCTTTTACGATACGAGAATATCCTAATTTTGTATAGTTATTAATATCGTCAATTATTTCAATGTTTTTGTACTTAAATAATTCAACATATTTTTCATATCTCTTAGCAAATTTTATTGTGTTAACCGCACGTACGATAAGCATTACATTGATTAAAATTACAGCTGCTGTACTTCCTAAGAATAACGTACTGTATGTATCATATTTATCTGAATACATATGCATCCCCACAGCCATCACTGCAAAATACATATACCCAACCATAAAGCAAAGACTTATCACAATAATCCAATTGAAAATAGTTGTTTTAGGAGTAGCAAAAACATACTGTGTTCTGTGATATCCTGTACTTGGCAATTCTTCCAATTTGTTTTGAATATCCGAGTAATTACCACTATCAATACTTTCTGCGACAATTGAAGCCGCTCTCCCTGGCTCATCAACATAACTTCGAATTTCTTTTGCTCTCTCTTCTTCAAGAGCTATCTCTTTGCGAGTTTTCTTCTTTTTTAAAAAACCTTTAAATTCCACCATTCATCCTCCTTATTATTCAACACTATCCGTCGGAGATGGTGTATTCATCTGTAAATCATCCATCTGACTTGCTGTAGTTGATGCTGGCACCGCAAAGGAAGGAAGTACACTAGAAACCGGTGTTCCATTTGGCAATTGAATGTTTTGATTTACTTCAGGCAAACCAAATGTATCTGCTGTCATTTTAACTGCTGGCACTGAAATACTTGGTATTTTAGCCACAGAAGGTGCCGAATAAGTGACATCTCCCTCTGCACTATATCTCGAATTAGAATGTGATCCGACATTAGAGTGCGAAGAATGACTGCTGTGGTTACTGTGATTGCTGTGGCTTCCATGATTGCTGTGGCTTTCATGACTACTGTGGCTTTCATGACTACTGTGACTTCCATGACCACCACCTGATCCCGAACTATGCGAACTGTGAGATTTATGTGAGCTATGAGATCTGTGGCCAGCAAATGCATCTACCGACAATAAACTACTAAGAATGATAACCATCGTTCCCAATGTAAGTAATTTCTTGCCAGGTATTGTTCCTTCTTCATCCTCTATTAGGTTTTCTAAACTTTTTTGAAATTCTGGGAATAAATTATTCATATCTATTCGTACACCTTTACACACTTTCCTTTTGACCAATCTGTTTTGTAACTTTCTGAACTAGACACATAATAAGTACATTCTCCGTCTGGTTTTCCTTCCGTAAATGAACCCTCTAGCTTATATCCAGTTTCTTCTTTCGAATACATATAAGTTCCTATTCCGGACATTTTATCTTTAGACCAGGTTCCATCATATGATGCTCCCGATTTCCACTCGTATGATCCTTGGCCAGACTTCTGGTTATTTTTTACTTGCCCGCTATATGTATCACCATTGCTATACGTAATTTGAGCTGTGCCATTCAGCTTTCCATCAGCCATGCCACCAGAATACTTCGTCCCATTATCTAGTGCCATTTCAACAGACGTTGGTGTTCCTTCTTCAATCGTGAAATCATATGTTCCAAAATTGTTTTCTAAATGATAAGTTCCGTCAATGAAAACATTTTTCTCAAATTTTCCTGTAGCATAGTTTCCATCCGAATATGTATAGGTTCCCGTTCCAGACATATCGTCATCTAACCAGTCGCCGTCATAACTTGCTCCAGATTTCCATGTATAGGTTCCCGTTCCAGAACGTTTATCATTTTCCATTTCACCATAATACAAATCTTCATTAGCAAATGTCATTTTTCCTGTTCCGGCAAGCCCATCAATTGTACATGCTCCAGAGTAAGTTGTTCCATCTTTATAATTTATCTCTGCAGTACAAATTTCTGAATTTTTAAACTTAATAATATATGCGCCAGTTCCATTCTCAAATTCACAATTGCCTTCTTTAAAGGCATTATTTTCAAAAGTACCTACATACACAACTTTATCTGCTGTAGTGTATGTACCCTGGCCACACATTTGGTCATCTTTCCACTCACCATCGTAGACATCTCCGTCATCCCACGAAAATGTACCAGAACCATCTTTTTGACCCGAAACAAAATCCCCCTTATAAACTCCTTCCGTAGGCACTTTAAGAGTTCCCAATCCCTGAATTATATTTGTCTCCCACTCGCCGGTATATACAGCGCCAGTATCAAATACAAATTCTCCGATTCCATCAAACCATCCGAAATCCAGTTCTCCTGTATAAGTACCTAATTCTGTTTGAATCTTACCGTCAGTTTGATATTCATATTCCCTTGAAACTCGATTCTGAATATCGTCAGAAATTATTTCATACGCAAATCCTCCTGCCCCAACTGTTTCAACGACAAGTAAGCAGGCAAGGGCTGTTATCAATTTTTTTCTTCTTTGTTTCTTTGCTTTTTTGTATATAACTTCTGGTAATTCTTTTTCAATTGTGATCTCTGGTTCTTCCAAAGGCATTATCTGATTTGTTTCCTTTTCCATTGTTAATTACTCCATGATTGTAATGTATTCAATGTGCTATCTTCATTCTTTTGAAATAATGAAAATAGTTTGTCCAACATTCCTGCGTAAATTTTACACCTATAACCTCTTGGTGATTTTTCAATGATATCTCCCTCAGCTGCATAACTGACAACTGGGCATGTACCACAGTATGCCTGGTATACACAGTCACAACATGTTGGAATAGTTTCTAAAATACTAGATGCACATACAGATTTACATGTTCCATTGTTGATGATTGAATGGTATGTACTTTCGTTTACATTACCCAAACAGAAAATAGAATCTCCCATTTCATGAAGCATTCTTCCTTCATCACATGTGAAAACATTCCCGTCTGGATAGTATGCCAATTGTCCAATTCCTGCGCCACACGGAGATCTAAGCTCCATATAGTTCACAAATTGGCCATCAATTCTTTTCAATAGAATTGATGCATGATCTTCCTTAAAGAAAACACCATTCTCATTTTTAGCAATTGCGGCCTCAAGCGCCGCGCTATAAAACTCTAAAAACTCCTCTGGCGAATAACCGATTTTGTCCCAATTCTTTGTTGCCTTACCTAAAGGAGTCAACGGTCTGATAAAAATACTTTTGAATCCAAGATCAAAATACGTATCTACGATTTCCCTTGGATACTTCAAAGATTCTTTTGTGGTTGTCTGAATGGCTCCTACATAAATACCATCTGCTCTCAACTTCTCTATCGACTTGATAACATCTCTGTATGTATGATTACCATCTTTATAAGGTCTATTGCTATTATGCAAAAGTTCATGACCATCCAAAGATGTTGATACCCCAAATTTATTATCTTTGAAGAAAGTAATCATTTCATCTGTCAATAAAGTCAGATTTGAAACCACCGTATAATTAATAGAATGCGTCTTATTAACTTCTTTAGTATATTCGACTATATATTTAACAATTTCAAAGTTTAAAAGTGGTTCGCCACCTTGAAACTCAAAAGTCAGCTCTTTAGTTGGGGACGCAAGGGCTATATCAACAGCCTTTCTGGCCATTTCCTTGTCCATAAACAGGTTAGAGCATTTTGTTCCGTTGTTTGCCTGGCAATATACACAACCCATGTTACATGCTGTAGTCACAACAAAAATATGTAACGACGTGGACAGATTTAAATGATTTTTTATTTCTCTAACTCGATATCTGTTTATGTTGGAAAACGACAAATTTGTCTCATCATATATCATATGCCGATCCAAAAGCTTTCTCCCCACTTCAGATTCTGTATCGATATTAGAATTGATCACATCCTTGAAATCTGATTCGGAAATAAACATGTATTCCCCGAAGTCATTTGTCATCAGAATCTGATCTCCTAATTTTTTAAAGTTAAAATAATTCAGTTTCATTTGACTGCTCTCAGCTCATCTTTTTCAATATTAATAGTTCCAGCAAATACTCCTCCGCAAGACGATTTGTGTTTACATTCTTCACAGCATTCTGCATAACGTACTTTATGGGGAGATATGCTCTTTTCACACATGGTCCAATATGACGGGCTAACCGTACACAGTGGAAAATTATATAATTTAACATTAATTCCATGTTTAACCAATCTTTTTATCGCATTGGAAGCTGCTTCAAAAGATTCCTTGTATGTTATCCATACGTCTTCTCGATTTTTATATGCGCTTCCTGTCATTTCCAAAGCAATTACACTCACATAACTAATCTGTGGTATCTCATTTATTATTACATTTGCAATATTATCAATATCCCTAGAATTCAGTTTTGAAACGACAATTCGAATCTCGATCTTGATTCCCATACGCAGTAATCGCTTGATACCAAGCATAGTCTGCTTAAAGCTACCAGGAACCTGTGTGATACGGTCATGCAGCACGCTTGTTGAACCATGGATCGGAATTGCAAAAATACTATTGTATGGAACCGATTCTTCTAATAACTTTGCATACTTCTCCAGTGCAAATACTCTTCCATTAGTAAGAAACAGAAACTCTGTCTCTTCAAATTTCTCTCTCAAATACAGAACAAATCTAAATATATCTTCTCCACTTAAAAACGGTTCTCCACCAGTAACGGTCAGGTGCTTTGCATCCGACGGAATATGTTCCGCCACCGCAATCAACTGATCAACATTCGTCACATCTCCATTCCTTCTGGAATAGTCTGATGATGGGCACATAATGCAATTAGAATTGCATTTACCGGTAACAAAAAAATGATTATCTATGGACGCATTATCATAACGTAAAAACATTCTTCCATCTGACCATATTTCATAAACGTCATAATTATGCTGTCGCTCTAATTCTTTACGAGACATTTCCTCCATATTCAGTTCTATATTTTCAGGATACAGCATAACATGCCCGCCGTTCACAAAGAGTAGCGGAACCTGTTCTTCCAGCAAATCTTCCTTTGTACATTCATCTAATGCCAGGGAGATCACCTTATATCCACTTTTATAATCATTGATTTTTAAAATCACGATACAATCCCCCAAAAGATCCAATAACTAATAAATCCACATGCAATGAAAGCAGCAAAAGGAATCTTTTTTACGATAGTAATCGTTTCAACCTTTTTCCCCTTTGCCCATCTTTTTACACTTTCCGCTTCCTCTTCCGTTAATCTATTTCTTAAATCTTCAGATGATATTCCTGGTAATCCACGCACCCTTGATGTTTGCATCATCATTGTGGCACCCATTGTTAGTATCAAGCCTTTTTTCAAATCGCTTACTGGTATTTCTTCATATAAACTTGTTCTTATAGTCAACTGACAAACAAGTAACGCTACCACCAGAATATAGTTTTCCGGATGAATAGAGAATGGTATCATCTTCAGCATTACAGATAAAGCTATATCTATTAAAATCGCGATCCCAAGCATCCATTTCTTTCTGAAAATAGCCTTTTTCCCTACAATCAGTGAACATCCAATACATATAATCCTGATGATCCATACCGGAATAATAATGCCCTGTGTTGCAATTAGTCTGATAATCAGATTAACTCCGCTAATGTAAACCATTGCACATAAAAAAGATTTTACAAATACAAGCAATGAGGTCTTTACATACGTACCAGACATACTGTTTTTCTTTTTAATCAATGAATAGATCGATGAAACCAATAGGTAAAGGTATCCGTAGAAAACAGCAAATCCTATCGTAAAAACCATCGTAATCAGACTATTTCCATACGTCATATAGCAGTTTGCAGGAAACAGCAAAACGAGAATCATCAGTAATTTACAATCGCCGCCTGCAAAACAATGCGTGTAGAAAAGAATAAGTGCTGTTATCGACACTACCACACTGTTTATCACAAAAGGAATTATCATTTCACGCTGAAAAAATCCATAATATACAATATCCAATACAAGCGCTGCGGCACCATATATCAATAGAGTTTTATTGTATACCATTCCTTCAGATAAGTCGCTTTTTATTACCAATACACAAAGAGAGATCATAACCAGCAGATAAATTATCTCCATCCACCCCATTACGAATTCTCCATTCCAATTAAATAATTTTCAAATTCCCGAACAGTTAATGCCTCGTCATATTTACAATTCTCAAATGACAAATGCCAATAACCTTCAACATTTTCTATCGTAATATCTGCATATCCAGAATATACTTTCTTTGTATAGTTTATTTTTTCTAAAGAAAAGATATCTGAGTTAAGTTTTAATGCTATCATTCTTCAAACCAATCTTTCAAAATCTCATCTTCGGCAAACTTCTCATTATCTTCATAGTCTTCAAACTCTTCTTCGAGCATAACGCTAGAAGCCATAGCTCGTGCTAACATCAATTCACGTATATTCTTTGTTTGCCGATATACTTCATGTCGCACACTTTGTGCCAAAATTTCATTTAAAAATTCTTCTTCTGAAACTAAAGCACTGTCTTCTTTTGCCGAAAGAGAAACATAATAATTTTGAGCATCAGCATCAAGATGAACATATGCCTTATCTGTAAAATTGTATGCAGCTTTAATCAAAGCTGTTTTTGAGTACAGTTCCTTATTAAATTTGAGCATCTCTGCAAATTCTATGTTCATTTTGAACTACTCCTTTTACTATGTGCTGTGCATGTCTAGGATCCTTTGGCTTTTTTGTATTACTAGGAGTCAACCAAGTTTTTCCTTTTAAAACAGCACCTTCTATTCTCGCTTCCTTACAGTAAGTCGAAACTCTGCGTCTCGAAATGTTCCATATTTCTGCCATTTCAGTTGTTGTTAAGTATTCCATTAATAAATCTCCATATGAATATAAAACACCACTTTTATTATATTCCTTTACAGGAACATTTTCAATGATACTCGAGCCTGATATTACCTTTTGTTTAATAGTTGCACATTTTTTTGACAGTAAAATAACCCAGGATTTTACACCTGGGCTATAAATCACCATTCAGATATTTATTTTACTTTAATTAACTCATTCAATATCTTCTGAGTAAGCTCTTTCTGCTGTGTTCCCGTAAGATAGTTAGAAGTTCTGATTACGATTGTTCCATATACATAATGGGAACCAGATGTAAATCCTGTCGAATCAAATGTACCAAGATAATCACTTCTTGATGTTGCTTCTTCTTTCGTGGTGTAGATTTCAATCGCACCACCACCATCTGTTCCTATATCGATGACGTTATCATTTTCAATATACAGTTTTGAGCGATCAACCTGTGTATCTTTAAAGTAAATACATCCAATATAACCGCCCTGCTTATTTAACTGTCCATTTGGATCATGATCCTCTGTTACAGGAGCCATATCAGCGATAGTTTCAATATTTTTCAAGCGATCCATAACGAAATCATCAGTTGGTGCTGTAATCTGCTTTAATCCCTGAATGCTATCTTCATATGCTTTCTGTGACTCTGTAATAGCTGTGATGTCTTCCGAATAATCAGGTACCTCTGGAATCTCTTCTGGAATTACAACCTCCTGAATAGCTTTTATATCAGCTTCTGCCTTTTCTTTGACTGCTTTTAAATCTTCCTTTGATGCACTTTTATCAACAGTCACTTCTTCATACACTGGCAAAAGTTCAGAATCTGCAACCTGCTTATCAGAGGCAGTGCTCATTGCTGTTTTAAGATTAGTGAGTGTTTCTTCATCAAATGGTTCTTCACCCTTATTGATTACTTCCTGTGCTCCTGTCATTACATCATTTAATTCTTTGTTTGCATAGTATTACTTTAATTCTAACATACTTTGTACTATTATCAATACATTCCATAACTCAGACAGGTGGCTGTCATTTTTTTGTGCAACTAGATATTTCCTATTCCTCTCTGCCTCCTGCAGATACATCGGCACTGGCTTCCCACTTCTCTTCGCAATATCAATCTGCTTCTGATAAAGTCTCCATATCACCGACACCCTTTCTTTGATTTCTTCTTATTTCTCGGCTACTGATCTGGCATGTTATTGACTCGGCCATCCACCATACTATTCTAAACATAACAAAAGCGGCAGGTACTATCTTGATTGAAAGATAATCTGCCGCTTCGTCTGTCTTGCTGCTTCTGTTTGTTTCTATCATAACCTTTTCCATTAGGCACTGTCCTTGTTAAAGGATTAAGCCCATTCCAGGTGTTGCGATGTTTGGAGTAATACTCCTTCTGTTGTTTCTTGGTTTGCTTGCTGATTGGAATAAATTTGTCCATAGCGACCTCCTTTAAAATTGCCTGGCTGAGTTTCCCCAGCCAGAATAAATATTATAATTTCTTCATGTACTTCGTTGGAACCGATTTAGTAAGCCAAACACCATTTACAGACAGGTAAAATACATATCCATCATTATACATTTCACTTGCATGAATTTCGTAGATGACAGGCTTCCCATGTCTGGATCCAACAGTTTTTGCTGTTGTCTCATCTCCTGAGAGATGAGAGTGTCGCACAAGGTGTCAGGTACTTGTGAACACACGTACTGATGCCATATTTCTGATCCAGAATCGTGCATAATTCCGATGCATTCAGCATGTGCGTATCATCGGTACGTTCCAGAAGGATTTCCATCAGGCGTAAAGTACGAAGCTTCTGATCAAATGAATCCATGGTGTATTACCTCATATATCCTATCTTTTTACGGGTTTCATTCCCGGATAAACTCTTTATCTGCTTGCAGAACTTCTCCATCATCGGTGACATAGCGCTCGGATAGAGAATAGCAAGGACAGGAAGTGTCATGACATTCCACTTCCGAGCATTCGCCACAAGACCGGGACCCTACCCAATCTTCACGCAAGCTACGAGCTTTGCGAAGACGTCCTGCTTGTACATTGGAAGCTTGCTTACAACTGTACAAGTCAGGATGGCTTCATACGGCGACAGCCGTGACCGAGATGAAGCGCAGCGTAATCGAGGTTGAAAGCTCTGTCCCTCAGAAAGGAGATTTACATGGCTAACAGAACCAGAGATATCCCAATTCAGTTTTTTGTAACCGCTGAAGAGAAAAAGATGATTCGTAAGAAAATGATCCTGTCCAGGACAGTAAATATGGGAGCCTATCTTCGTAAGATGGCTATTGATGGCATCATCGTAAACACAGATATGACTTACCTTGAGAAACAATTTTATGAGATGCACAAGATTGGTGTGAACGTGAACCAGCTGGCAAGGCTTGCCAATTCCACTGGTGCTGTCACACTGGAAGAAATGAAAGAATTGAAGGGAATGATAAAAGAGATATGGCATATATTAAGATCTTCGGCATCAAATCTACAGTAAAGAAAGCCGTCGATTACATCACGAATCCGGATAAGACCGATGATCAGAACCTGGTTTCTTCCTATGGCTGTTCACCGGAAACTGCCGATCTGGAATTTGCTATGACTGCAAAGATGGGAAAAGATAATGTGATGGAGAAGGGAGACAACCTTGCCTGGCATATGATCATTTCTTTCAAACCAGGTGAAATCACAGATCCGAATGTCGCTCATGAAGTTGCAACGAAGATTGCTGATGCAACGCTGAAAGGGAAACATGAGTATGTTCTTTCCACTCACGTTGATAAAAATCATGTCCATTGTCATCTGATTTTTAACGCAACAAATTTTGTGGACTACCATAAGTATGTTTCCAACAAACGGAACTATCACAAGATCTGTAAACTCAGCAATCGCATTTGCCGGGAATATGGTCTGAAAGAGTCCATGCCCACCGGACAGAAAGCAAAATCATATAAAGAAAATATGGAGTACAAACGGGGAAACAGTTGGAAAGCAAAACTCAAATACAACGTGGACCGTACCATCTGGTCTTCCGTTTCCTTTGACGAATTTCTGATGAAGATGAAAGAAGCCGGATATGAAATCAGACAGGGAAAGTACCTGGCTTTTCGGACTCCTGATCAGAAACATTTCACCAATGTCAAAACTCTGGGAGCCTATTATACAGAGGACAGTATCCTGAGACGTCTGGAGAAGAATCGTCATAAAGCCCGCATTCCTCAGAATGCATCATTTAAAGTAAGGATGTTTGTACAGATGACCTCCTATGTTGCGGATGGCAATCGCTCTGGTTTTGAACAGTGGGCCAGAAAAAATAATCTGGAAGAGGCAGCCAAGACTTTCTGTTATCTTTCACAGCACAATCTATTGAACTATGAAGAATTCCAAAATCACATTTCTGATCTGGAGGCTTCTATTCAAGCTACGGATGATCAGATCCTGCAAACACAAACAGCTATTCAAAATCAGAAGATTATTAAGAAGCACTGTGAAGTCTATCGTGCATGTCGTGATGTAGTTTGTGCTGAGAAGGATGCTCCGAACAAAGCACTCTACCGCAAACAATATCAGGCAGAATATCAGCTGCACGATGTCACTTTAAAAGAACTGGCTGAACTTGGCATTCACAAACTTCCGTCTTCCGAAAAGCTGCAGAGACAGCAGCTGGAACAGGAAGAAGAACTTGCCTTTGCCAAAAAAGAAAAGCAGAATCTCCAAAAACAACAGAAGACCCTGCAGGTAATTGAACATAATTTTGACACTATGATCCGCGAAGCCGGCATAAAGGTTCCGGAGAAAGAGCCATCACAAAGAACACAGGAGGATGTATTATCATGATCACTATTGGAACACGAATCAATTCCTGCCCACTGACACTCTTCGCAGATTTTTTGCATTAAAAAAAGGCCCCCATCGTTTCCGACAGGAGCCATAAATAACAAACACATAACGCCCATCGGTCAAGCTTTAGCACCTTGCAAATGCAGGTTGCTGTGCGGTCATCGAGCTTGTCTCTCGCGCACTCTTTATAGGTCTTTATCATTATAGCTGAGAACGAATATCTTCTCAAGGTGCAGATGTGCCACCTGCTACTCAGCAAGACTGCTGATCCACTCAGTCACATCTTCTTCAGATACATTGTTCAATCGTTTACCAGTTACAATATGTAAGTCTGGATACAGCGTCTGCATATTTTTCTGCAGGAATGATCTCGAATAAATCACCACCGGTTACATCGGCAATCGTCTCTGCGACAGCCATGGTGTTTCCGGTTCCGGAGAAGCAGACCACTGCAGTTTTAACCTCAGAAACTTCTTCCAGAACAACTTCATCCGATTCATTGGTTCCGTTTATCTCTTCGCTTGCAGCCGGAGCACTGTTTTCGCACGCAGTCATAGCAAAGAGAAGTACAAATCAAAGGAGAACTGCCCATAACTTTTTCATCCGGAGTTGCCTCCCTTACAGCATCTTGATCAGGGCATCGATATCTTTATCTGTCGCACGATTCAGAAGCTTTCCTTCTACGATTTCTGCTCCAGGAGCGGATGGTTTCAGTTCTGTTACTGTGTTTCCAAAACCACTTCCACCAGATGTTGCAAAGAGTACAATCTTCTTATCAGAGAAGTCATAGCTTTCAAGGAAGGTATTGATGATGGTTGGAGCCACATACCACCAGATTGGGAATCCGATCAGTACAGTGTCATACTGAGTCAGCACTAAACCATCTTTTACGATTTCCGGTCGGAAGGACTTGTCGCCCATCTCTACACTACTTCTTGATTTTTTGTCCATCCAATTAAGATCAGCCTTGGTATATGGAACTGCAGGCTTGATCTCATGGATATCTGCCTTTGCAGCTGCGGCCAGTTTTTCCGCAGTCTTCTTTGTTACGCCACTGGCACTGAAATATGCTACTAATGTTTTTGCCATAATTGTCACCTATTCCTTTATGAATTTCTTGTCCGAATCCGGTATGCCATCCTCTGATACATAACGCTCAACCTTCATATGAAGATTATACTTTTCTCGTAATTCCATGATAGTATTCATCATTGGAGATGCATGATGAATATCAATCGCTTCCTGATTTTCCCAGCTATCGATCAACAATACCGTTTCTTCATCATCTAACGGCGAAAAGTATTCATAGCGGAGATTTCCAGTTTCTTTCCTGATAGCATCCACCGTTCCGCTTTCTGTCATTTCCCTTGCAAATTGTTTTGCTGCGGACCCAGTCCCTTTATAATAAATATTTACGGTTATAGCCATTGCAATTCACCTTTATCATTAATCGAGCTTGCCATATTGCTCATCATCTACTGCTTCCAGCCACTCATTGGAGCCATCCTTGCCAGGCACTTCAATTGCCAGATGGCTGAACCAGGAATCCGGTGCAGCTCCATGCCAGTGCTTTACGCCTACCGGAATATTGATGCAGTCTCCCGGCTTCATTTCTACTGCATCCTTTCCCCATTCCTGATAGTAACCACGGCCTGCCACGCAGACAAGGATCTGTCCGCCGCCCTCTGTTGCATGATGAATGTGCCAGTTATTTCTGCACCCCGGCTCAAAAGTTACATTAAAGATTCCAACCTGATTTGTTGATATAGGTGCAAGAAAGCTTTTACCAGTAAAATATTGTGCAAATCCATCATTTGGTGCTCCGATCGGGAATACCATTTCCTTTGCATGGGCTCTCATAGCTTCGTCTTCGTAAGGAAGATCACCTTCGCCTGTTTCCCATACTTCTTTAGCCAGGTTGAATACGGCCCAGCCCTTTGGCCATCCTGTATAGAATGCTACATGTGTGATCACTGCTGCGATTTCCTCCTGAGTCACACCATGGGCTTTCGCATTCCGCAGATGATATTTCAGAGAAGAATCCGTAATGCCTGAGGACATCAATGCAACTACGGTGATTATGCTTCTTGTTTTTACATCGATATCCTGATTATTCCAGTTCTCTCCAAAGAGAACATCGTCATTATAATGCGCAAACTCCGGTGAGAATTCACCGAGAGCAGCTCTGCCTGCTGTTTGTACTATCTTCTTCATAATTCCCATTCCCTACTTTCTGATTATTAAGGTGATATCTCCATTTGAAAGAAGCTCCTCAAGCGTGTCCTGAGACAGATCCATCCCAACAGCTACAACGGTTTCCGCTTGAGTCTCTTCCTGTTGACTCTGTCCGCAACCTGATAAAGAACTGATTACGAAAACACTGAGCAGGATTACCCATATTTTTCTCATTTTTACAGAGCCTTTCCGAGCTCATAGGCCCTCTTCATGGTCTCTTCATGATTCGGAGCGTCATTCGCATCACCGATGCCGCCACCGGTTACGAGACCCTTGAGCTTGGCCTTTTCAAAGCAGTCCACCCAGCCTTGAAGACCGTTGTAGGCTTTTTCAAATGCGCTTTCCTCTTCCTCTGCGGCAGTTGCGATCATATAGATATCGCGGAAAGCATAATCCATCGGATACATCGGGTTCATTCTGTCCAGAAGCGTCTTCATCTGTCCGCTCATCTCGTAATAGTAGATTGGAGTTGCATAGACGATAACCTCGGCAGCCAGAACCTTTTCCATGATCTCTGCCACATCATCTGTAAGTACGCAGCTGCCTTTTGTCTGACAGGTCAAACATCCGATACAAAACTTAATATCCTTTCCCTTCAGGGAAATGTATTCTACCTCGTGTCCGGCCTCTTTTGCTCCCTTTTCACATTCCTTTGCAAGAATGTCGGAATTACTGCCGCCACGAAGGCTTGTCGAAATAATAAGTACTTTCTTTGCCATCTTAAAGCTCTCCCTTTTTGTCTTCTGACTTTACTTCTCGAATCACTTTAGCTGGAATTCCCGCTGCAATCATATTTGCAGGAACATCTTTTGTAACAACAGCTCCCGCTGCAATGATTGCCCCGTCTCCAATCGTTACGCCGGGAAGTACTGTAACATTAGCACCAAGCCATACATTTTTCCCAATCTGAATTGGATGGAATATCATACCAGCCCGAAGTGCCGGATCCTCCATATGATTAATTGTTGCTAACACTGCATTATGCCCGATCAAGGATCCATCACCAATGTAGATACCTCCCTGATCCTGAAATTTGCAGCCTGCATTAATAAATACATTTTTTCCAAGATGAATATTTCTGCCACAGTCTGTATAAAACGGAGGGAACATGCCAAAACTTTCGTCCACTTTCTTACCAGTAAGCTCGGACATGAGCTGAACAATTTCCTCATGGGTATGATACTTGTTGTTCATCTCCATGGTGATTTTTAAGGCGCTTTGTGACATTTCATGCATCACCTGATGTGCCTCGCTACCGCCTGCTACGACGCGTCCAGGTTTCATCTCTTCCAAATACTGTTCAACTGTCACGATTAACCTACCCCGTTTTCCTTTAAGAACTGCTGCATCTTGTCAAATGGAATGACTTTCAGGTTGTCATACAGATCTGTATGTACTGCACCCGGGATGGTGAGAAGTTCTTTGTTCTCTGTATATTTGCTGTCCTTGATCATAGCTTCATAAGCATCCTTTCCAAAGTAATAGCTGTGCGCCTTATCGCCGTGCATAATCAATACAGCACTTCTGATCTCATTGCTGTATTTAAGAATAGGCTGATTCATAAAGGACTGACAGCCAAGACTATTCCAGCCTTCATTAGAGTTAAGGCTTCTCGCATGGTAGCATCTTCCCTTGTAGTATTCGCTGTAATCCTTTACGAAGAATGGAGCATCTTCCGGTACCGGAAGTGGAATACATCCGCCGGCTCTTGCGTATTCACCTTTTTTGTATTCCTCTGTTCTGAGGGCATTCATAGCCTGCTTCTTTGCAAATCGTACCTCCTCGCTGGCTTCTGAATCGAAATATCCGTTGGCATTGACTCTGGTCATATCGTACATGGTAGATGCAATTGTTGCCTTGATTCGGGTGTCAAGAGCTGCTGTATTAAGAGCCATACCGCCCCATCCACAGATACCGATGATACCGATTTTTTCAGCATCAACATTATCTTGAACAGACAGAAAATCTACTGCAGCCATGAAATCCTCTGTATTGATATCCGGAGATGCCATATATCTTGGCTGGCCGCCGCTCTCACCTGTGAAAGAAGGATCGAATGCGATGGTCAGGTATCCTCTCTCAGCCATAGTCTGGGCATAGAGTCCTGAACACTGCTCCTTTACGGCACCAAAAGGTCCGGAAACTGCGATTGCAGGAAGCTTGCCTTCTTCATTCTTTGGTGTATACATATCAGCTGCCAGGGTAATTCCGTAACGGTTAATGAATGTCACCTTCTTGTGATCTACCTTGTCGCTCTTTGGAAATGTCTTATCCCATTCAGCAACCAACTTAAGTTCTTCTGTCTTCATCATTATTTTTATCCTCCTTGCGGTCATTTTTCTTGAATATTGCTGAAATCTATCTTATAATGATCTTATCATACAACCTAAACCTAACTTTAGGTCAAGAACTTTTTTTGAAGGAAGGTGCATCATGTACACGATTGGTCAGGTTTCAGAGATGTACAATCTCCCTATTTCGACTTTAAGATATTATGACAAGGAAGGATTCTTCCCTAATCTGATGAGAAAAGGCAATATCCGTTACTTCAGCAATGATGAACTAGAGGCTATCCGCGTGATTGAGTGCCTCAAGCGCTCCGGTCTTGAGATCAAAGATATCAAGCGGTTCTTCCAGTGGGTTATGGAAGGCCCTTCCAGCTATGGGAAGAGAAAAGAGATGTTTGAGACCAGAAAAGCTGCCGTGGAAGACGAGATCAAAGCCCTGGAGAGAACCCTTGCTCTGCTGAAGTTTAAATGCTGGTACTACGAGACCGCGATAAAAGACGGCAATGAAGATGGCATCAATGCCATGCTGCCGGACAAACTCCCGGAAGAGATTCAGGAGCTTTACGATATTTCACACGAATAACCGACAACGAAAAAGCCCACTGAAAGACCTGCTGTATAAACAGTCCTCCAGTGGGCAAAATTGTCACTTTACATCTCAGCCGGAGTCTCCGACTCCTCTTCTTCCGAATCAAGCAGATGCTCCTTTTTCATCTGGAAAAACTCCTTATTCGTACAGATTTCAAGCTGTTCCACCAGATCTTCAAGAAGTTCCAACATCTCCGGATATTCACCTGTGCTTCCTCTTTCCTCCAGACTGATGTACTGCTGCAGATAAGGAAGAGCATGTTCCTGGGTATCACGAAGCTCTGCCATATAAGATTGGAAGTTGTCTGCCTTATGATACCACAATCCGATTCCAAAGAGAATCTTTACTATCAATTTGATCGTCACGCTTTTATCCTTGAATTTCAGTATCCGTGAATAAATATCCGCCAACAAAAAATGCCCCTTGAAAAGTCTGTTTACAGACCATCCAAGGGATGAAAGTTTTACATGTCATGCATGTTTTGTGCGGTGTCTCACTCTGGAATTTCCAAATCCTCCTCTTCTGAAGCAAGCAGACATTCTCTTTTCATTTGGAAAAACTCCTTATTAGTACAAGTTGCAAGCTGCCTCATCATAAATATCATAACTATCAAACCAAGAAAACAATCTCTGTTTGAATAACAGTTTCATAACCTCGCCACTTTCTTCACTTAATCATAATAGGTTCTTTATGAATATTATAATACCAAGCTATCACGTTCTATAAAATATAAATATTGAAGAATTAACCTGTCTTATTTCGCATCTCAGGATAAAATGGCAATCATAGAATGCGAAAAGGAACAGTTCATATCGTTTCCCTCCAAAACTTTTGTAATGAGGAGAAGGTGAATCTTCTCCCACTGCTTTATTTAAGTTTTTTCAAATACTGTACCGGTACTGCCTTCGTGAGCCATACTCCATTTACAGATTGAAAGAATTCATAACCGTCATGGCACATCTGACTCGCAAGTACTTCATACACCACAGGTCTCCCATGTCTTGAACCGACAATAGTTGCAGTTGCTTCATCACCAGATAAATGGACATAGAGACGGCTTTTTGGAATCAGTCCTTGTTCATCAATCGAGGCTACATATTTTTCTCCCGTTCCGTGATATAAGATTACCGGCGGCTGCTTCTTTGGAAGTTCTACATCCACGTCAATGGAATGACCTTGATTTGCTCTGATCAAAGTTTTGTCTTCATTAAAAGAATATCTCTGCTTGCTATCTGTTGCCACAATCTTCTCAAGCATTGCCATATCAATGTACTGTGTCTTTGCGATACCGGCCAAAAGTTCTTCAACACTTGCCCATCCATGTTCATCTAACGAGATTCCGATAGTATCTGGCCTGTGTCGAAGAATCAAACTGATAAATCTGCTTGTTTTATTTAAATCCATTTACATCACTCCCTCTTACCATTCAAACCTTTCACTCATAAAATCACACTCATCTGTAGTATTAGTCAGTTCTGCCCATCTTTCAGAAATCAATCGTTGGCATTGCAGTTCCGTGCTGCCACTTGTAAATTGCCTGCGGAGTTGCAAAACCAAAGACATCCTGTAAATCTCTCACAGACAAACCTGCTACCTTTCTCAATCTCTCAATATTCTTTCCAGTCGCAACCATATCAATGGTTGGCATCATAAACATAACATCCTCTCTTTCCGGCCTTCCGAGAGGTACAGTCTCTTTGCAGTGCCTAAGCTCGATTCGCTGCGTTTCATCTCGCTTATCGTACTTCGTACTATAAAGCACTGACAGAACCTGACTGCTTTTGTGCAAAGCACAAGCAATCGATTCTGCCAAGCTTTGCACTACTCAGAGGCCTTAAAATTGTATATAGGTTTCATGACATCAATGACATCAACAGATTCACGGATCACATCAATAATATCTTCCAGTGATTTGTATGCCATTGGTGCTTCGTCCAATGTATTTTCATTAACAGAAGTTGTGTACACTCCTGCCATTTCTTCTTTGTACTGATCCAGACTAAGCTCATTTTTTGCTTTGGTTCTGGACATAATTCTTCCTGCTCCGTGAGGTGCAGAATAATTCCATTCGGGATTTCCTTTTCCTACCGCAAGAACACTTCCATCTCTCATATTGATCGGAATCAGAACTTTTTCTCCTTTATGTGCTGCAATTGCGCCTTTTCTCAGGATCATTTCATCCGTATCAATATAGTTATGAATCGTGTGAAAGCCATCTGCTCCTGTCATTCCGGTTCTTTCAAGGATGATTTCTGTCATCTTCTCTCTGCTTCTACGAGCAAAACTCTGACAAACTACAACATCATGAAGATAATCCTCAAGATACTTGCCTGACAAATAACAAAGGTCATCCGGCATGGAAGGCTGACTTTCATAAACCTGGAAATGAAGTTCTTTCAGGGCACCCTGAATTTCTTTTCTTCTGCCTTGTTCTTTATACGTTCTGATGATCTCATCTCTCTTTTCAAAATACTCACCATAACCACGATTAAGATCAACAGCCAGTTTCTGATAAAGCTCAGCCACCTGCTTTCCAAGGTTTCTGCTGCCTGAATGAATGATCAGATACTTGATTCCGTCTTCAGCCTCATCAACTTCAATGAAATGATTGCCACCACCTAATGTACCCAGGGATCTTTCCAGTCTTCTTGTATCTTTGAGGTTTCTGTAGCATTGAAGTTTTGTCAGATCAAATCTTTCCTGACGCCCCTCCCAGACATTCATTCCGGATGGAATGAAATGACATGCTTCATCAAGTTTTTCAAAATCAATCTCCCCTTTTCCAAGATTAACCGTATACATACCACAGCCAATATCTACACCAACCACATTTGGCACCGCTTTATCCACGATTGTCATAGTTGTTCCAATCGTACATCCTTTACCGGCATGAACATCCGGCATAATACGTATCTTTGAACCAGCAGTCATATCGTAATCACACATTCTGCGAATCTGATTGATTGCTTCATCTTCTATAACTTTCGCATAGCAGATGGCTGTGTTTACCTTTCCTTTTATTTCTAACATTTGACTATTTCCTTCTTTCACTGTATTTACATTGGACTCAGCGTTCCTCAAGGGTTGCCTGAGGCGCTCCAACTGAGATAACGGAACAAAAAAGATCGCTCACCTTCACCAGATAAGCGATCCTGAAAATCTATGTATCTATTTTGCGTGGAGTCTTCTTTTATTACTCTTCCATTACTCCCTGCGTTTTCTACACAAATCCCAATAATGCTTCATCTGGTCCAAGCGCACAGCATCATAGCCCTGCTCATACGCATGCAGTGCTTCATGTTTAATTTCGCTATTAAGATAAAACTTACTGATTATTGTGAACATATCTTTTTCCTTTCCGGATTCTTCTCTCAGAACCGCTTTTTATCTTTCTATAACCTAGGATAACACCTTTTACTACGATTGTAAATTATACTTGTGGTATAAGTTTTCTATTCTCTCAATATTTTCTCCATTGCCTTGCCTCTGGTAAGTTTATCCACCAGCTTATCGAGATACTGAATATCACGCATCAATGAATTCTCAACATTTTCGACTCGAATGCCACATACAACGCCGGTAATCTTCTCCCGGTTCGGATTCATTGCCGAAGCCTGTCGGAAGAAATCGCCATAGGAAATCTCACTATCCATGAACTCATCAATCTGCTGTGCGGAGTACCCGGTAAGCCAGAAGGTGACTTCTTCAACCTCTGCCTTGGTGCGTCCTTTACGCTCGGCTTTTGCTATCAGAAGACCATATACTTTGGAAAAGGACATGGCAAATACCTTTTCATTCTCCATGAGATCTACCTTTGTAGTTCTGACTTTTGCCCCAAAAAAAACACATCTTTCATTATTGGCTCTACCATCTATCATTCCTCCATATCATATAATGTCTTTTTCAATCTCTTATCTCATCGAAAAGAAAAAAGCGGCTCATGATATAGCATTTTCTGCTAGTCATTACCGCTTTTTTAACGTTCCCTGCGGGAATCGAACCCACAACTAGTGCTTAGGAGAGCTCTGTGGTTCTGTCAATCCCTGTCAAGAACTGATATGTTTAGCCCTTTATTATCAAGGACTTTTTTTATTTTCGAATCAAATTCTGGTAATCTGAATACCCTTTCTGTCAAGACCAGATAAGACCTGAAAATTAGCAGATTCTTTGCAGCTGCTAACATCCGGGGAAAGCTCTGTTGT
>OBLI01001358.1_pt1 | contig 24179 bp, 26 predicted proteins | sample 1519701 | NCBI WGS metagenome assembly OBLI01 (sample SAMEA3663005, study PRJEB22513) | pig gut metagenome | biome: pig gut; feature: pig-associated habitat; material: faeces | place: France | collected 2012
GTCCAGATGGACTTTTATTTTTATAAAGTGTTCAACTTGATTTTACAATCGGCGAATTATTTATTTTTTTATAAATTGTCGCCGCGTTCAAATTGGTACTTAGAACTGTTCAAAGCTTGTCTTACCAATTTGCTCATTAATTCCTTGGTCTTCTTGGTAATTACGCCGGCAGTAACATCGTTGGCGTTAGTCAAATACTTGATTAATTCAGTACCGTCAAGCTCCTTGGCTTTTTCATCAATGGCATCGATACGACCGATACCGTAGCTTTGGCAATCGTCACGGTAAGCATTTACTTCATAAATGTATTGGTGGTAACGTGGTTCAACGATTACTTGCAAAGTCTTGTAAAGCCAGTAAGCACTGCTGTCTGGATCAACCATGTGCTCGGCAACCTTGTAGTTAAGTGGCGTATCTTCGATGTTGGTATAGAAAGGAACGTATGGTGAGTATGCGTAAAAGCCCATGTTGATCCATTGAATAGCAGCCATCTTAGTTGGAACATCGTTTCTGATTTGCAAGATGCTTGATTCTTGGTTTCTGTCTAATGCAATTGAACGGAACATCTTTTGTTCTTTTTCAGTGCCGGATGAGAAAGTATCCATTGGATCATATGGGGTGCCGTTGTAGTGACTAGTCAAAAATCTTTGCACGTCTTCAACGCCAATCTTCTTTTCAGGAACGCGAGCAAATGGCATTTCTTGGCTAGTTGGATCTTGTTCAATACTTGGGTTAAACAACTTTTGACCGTACCAAGTTCTTGGGGTGTTGTAGAAAGCATCAGCTTCATCCTTAGTACCAAAGATGTCTCTGAATGAAAAACTACCATCAGTGCTATTGTTCAAATGATTCTTTTCAACGAATTCTTGAATACCTTCGCTGTACATGAAGTTGTCTGGATCATTAAAGTCAACGTTTTGGATCACCATAATGTTAGGACAAATTGCATATGAATCATCAGGAACACGAGCTGCTACCCATTGGTGACCTGCACCAGTTTCAAGATACCAAACTTCTTTGTTGTCTGAAAATGCGATACCGTTGCTTTCACCAGTACCATATTTTTCAATCAAACGACCTAAACGCTTAACACCTTCACGTGCAGTCTTAACGAATGGCAAAGTGATGTAAACCATTGAATCTTCGTTAATACCGTCTTCAACGAGTGGGTCGTGACCTAGGCAGCGAGCGTTGGTTGCTTCAGTTTCGGTAGCTGACATAGCGACGTTATATTCGTTGATACCTTGTTCGTCCCAACGACCTTCTGAATCATCAGCAGTTGGAGCAGCAGTCCACTTGCAGCCATCACCTTCAAGGTGCATCTTGAAGCCGTTGTATTTTGAAACATAATCTTCATCGTAGTGGCGAGCCTTGTTTACGACAAACAGCTTTTCGTTAATGCCGCCGTAACCGTCTTCGTCACGAGCGATCATAGTTGAGCCATCGATTGAAGCATCTTTACCGACAAGCATTGCGGTACAGTTATCTTTTTTCATTAATATGTACTCCCTTTTAAAAATTTATATCTACATTTTACTCTTCATTGACCTGCATTTGGCGATCAACTTTAGCTCTACCATTATTATAGTTAAATTGATAGCCAGGTTGAATATTATACAGATAAACATTGAAGTCCAGCGTGCCATCAGTTGAAACGGCCTGCAGGTTAACTCCGCGCGCCATTAGTTCATTGCCTCTGAATACAGCAGTGGCTTGATAAATCACGCGTTTATTTTCTCTCAGAGCTTTTCTAACTTTAGCTTCAAAAATGGTTTGAATTCGTTGGTTAGAAAAAGCCGATTGGGTAAACAGGTTCTTAGGGTTGTTCTGGTCCCCGGATTGGTTGCTTGGATCGTAGTTACCGCTTTGGTCGATACCAGCGGAAACCGAATAAGCGATCAGGTGACCACGGTTATAAATCTGCGTGCCGTTTCTGTGGTTGTAATGCCAACCAGTCGGTTCTACGAACTGCCGCACACGCAAACTATCATTAGCCACGTTGCGCCGCTCCAAAAAGGCAGTATTGGAACGTGAAGTTCTATTCAGCGAATCAAGGTTTGAATAAATTACTCGGTTGATCTTCCAAGAGCTTTTAACTAAGGTCGAACGATTATGGTTCACTTCGGTATATGCCCTAGAGCCACTCTTGAAATTCAAATCAGCTAGCTTTTTATAATCGCTTTGCGATAGCCCGCCATAGACCTTATTGCTTTTTGAAGCACTCTTGATAGTATTGGTTACTTGGTCATTGCTATTGCCAGTTACATTTTTAATAAATTGGCTACCATTAGGATCGCTGCCAGCTTTAGTAAATACTCCCCAGGCAATAGCGATAATTACAATAATCGATGAAAAAACAGTACTCTGTTTTCTGCGTCGTCTTCTTCTTGCCATAAAAATCCTCTAACTTCGTGCCCAGTCATCAAGCATCCCTAAAAAGAAGCTTTCTGACAAACGCTTAATCTTGGCACCATCTTTAATCAAATCACGTGCCGTATTCAAATCTTCGTTGTCTTTTCTAAAGAAATCATGGTCACCCATAATCAGATAATTGGTCATTGGGTTAACCTTATCTTCGACCTTACCACCCATGTTGCCAATCATCTTGTCGGCGTCTTGTTCATCCATATGAATGTGACCTGATAAAACGATGTTTTTATTTTGGACCGGATTTCTAAAACCGAGATCAATGTAATCGACATCGTCGCCAGTTAAATCAACGTTCTTGATCTTGTTACGTGTCGCTTCAAGCAAATCATCGGTGAAGTGCGCACTAAAGTCGTTATAGACCTTGATCGTATCAAGCGAGTCGGCTAAACCGTGGTGCTCCTCTACTTGCGCGATACCAGCACGCTGCATGCAGTCAATCAAACGATTGTGGCGTTCGCGTGGATAGTACGCTCTGGCTAAGCGTAACACATCGACGTAATCATTATTTAAGATTGGCAACTTGTACTTTTGACTTAAATCATATAAAAAGTTCAGATCAAAGTTGACGTTATAACCAATGATAATGTCGTCATCGATGAACTCACGGAATTCCTTAATCGCTTGTTCAGCAGGAATCCCCTCATTAACGATTTGTTCTTCAGTAATGCCATTCAATTTGGTAATAAAAGCAGGCACCTTATTGTTCTTAGGGAACTTGATCAAATTAGTATATTGGTCAACGATTTGGCCGTTTCTGACCTTCACTGCACCAAGTTCTGTAATGCGGTCTCTGTATGGACTCAGGCCAGTCGTTTCAATATCCAGCATGGTGTAATTAGACAAAAAGTCAGGTATTTCTTGCCCTTTTTGCCGCAACTTATCTTGGGCACCGGGAACATGCAGAATCCCGTTTTTTACGTAAATACTCATTTCTCACCTATTTAGTTAATTTCATCATCATATCGTGTGAATCTGTGGCAAAACCAGCTGATCTCTTTTGAATATCGTCTGGTAAATCATTATCGGCTAAATCTGCAGCAACGTAATGCCAATTAGGGAACTGTTCAACTAGCTTAACCATTGGATCAAGCAGTTGTGGACTGGTTTCATCAACGCCGAGTTCTAAGACAACGACCTTCTTGTCTTCGTTACCGGTTAAGAACCAACGGAAGCGCGTATTGGCATCGGTGTCTGGGAAGAAATTGGCGTTAAGTGGCATGTGCAATTCCATTGGAGAATTACAATCCTCACACTTTGGCACTTCACCTTTTCCTTCTAAATACTTCTTAACGACTTCACGATCATCCTTTTGACCATGGTTCACGCCGCTAGAACATTGCATTCTGGTCCAGTCACCGAAGGCATTGAAGATGCGTTTTTCGTTAAAACCAGCATTTTCAAAGAAGTGACCGAAAGTGCTAGTAGCGATGAAGTATTGCTTATCTTTGAGCAGCTCCTTTAAAGCCAACATAGTTTCACTTGGCTCATATTCAAGCGAATATTCGTTGACCAGTTGACTCCAGAAAGCCCATTGTTCATCCCAAGTGTCAAACTTCTTGTCGAGGGCATCCCCGATTGTATGCACATCGTACTTGTCAGCAACCTTGCCATATTCATCATCGAAGTTTTCCTCGCTTAAAATGTCGAGGCCTTCCTCTTTAGCCATGCCATTACCAGCAGTGACGATCACGGCATCAGCATCTTTCAGCCATTCTTTTACCTTAGTTAAATCTGTCATTATGATTCTCTTTTCCTAATTATTTTGTATAACCTGTAAAATGCAGTTTTCCATCAATGTATTCGCCTAAAAAGACATCATTAACATTATTATAACCTGCTTTTTCTACTTCATGCTCGAGCCAAGACTCGTCTTTGTGAATCAACTCCAGCACATCGACGTTGGCCTGCCCATCGCTAATAATTGGAAAACGGATATTAGCCTCATCATTTTCAATAATAGTTAATTGCCCGTTTTGTTCAAAAATACAGTTCTTCACTTTTTCAACAGAATAAATTCCGCGGCTTCTGAGTTTAAACATCAATTCATTAGCGGAAATTCCTGCCTTCATACAGTTGCCGACTAAGACTTTACCATCCTTGATCACTTGAACGGGCTTGCCGTCAATAATGCCACGAATCCAGCTGTTGTGGTCGCGGCTGAATTTCAGGATGAAGGCAACTAGTGTCCAAACAATCAAAACTAGTAAAAATTGCAAAATACTAATGCTGGAATTGTAAATTAAACCACCGATGATTCCACCAAGAACATAGTTCTGTAGTTGGTCCAGTGCCGTAGTTGGAGCTAAGTTGCTTTTACCGAAAACGTTGATTTGAATAATTAAAGTTAAAATGCCGAGGGCAAATTTGATAAAAAGTTGAGTATAGTCTAGTTGCATATTAATTCTTCACATCCACCCTATGATCAATCACGTGTGCTTGAGTCAGCGTATAAGTATTGCGATCTTCATTCAGATTCAATTGATAATCCACATTTTTGGAATCGATGCGCACGATCATGCCATCTGTTAAGGTAGTAGAATTGACCAACACATCGGAGGTTTTAACATTTTCATCGCGGGCAACAGATTTGATAAAGGGAATGATCTGCGTTGCCTGGGACTTTTGCATGTTAATCTGTGTGTACTTCTCATACTGTGTCCCCACAAACATGAGTAAAAATAATAGGGCAATAATTCCTAGATCGCGGTATCTGGTGTTAAACCGATCGCGCAGATAAAGGACGGTAAAAATAATCATTGCCGATGCGGCGACTAACATCAGAATGTAGAAAATGGCCCGATCCGTATTCTGATTATTTTGGATGTAATTTAGGGTATAAAAGGTCATTAAGAGACTCCTTTCTAATTTGGTTCATTCTAACATACGCAAAAAAAGCAGTGCTTTCGCACTACTTTTCAAATCTACTTACCGTTCTTCTTATCTTTTCTGTTAACTTTTGCGCTAGCCTTACGTCTTCTTGAAGCGTCCAAGCCTGTGATACCCATTGTGGCTGCCAACGCTCCAAGAACTCCTGCAGCTTCAGCCTTCTTATCACCTGTTTCAGGTAAAGTCTCTTCATTTTGACTCTTTTCAGCTACTTCGGTTGATTCGTCTGAAATGCCCTCTGTGGTTGAAACTGTTTCTGGAGTTTGAGCTTCATCAGAAACCGTTGCAGCTTTGACTGGAGCTACCTTAGCCGTACCTGTACCCTTGTTTTCCTTATCTGGTTCTTCTTCTGGAAGAGGACCTGGAGTTGGTTCAGGTTCTGGATCAGGAGTAGGTGTTGGGTCTGGGGCTGGAGTAGGGTCCGGATCAGGATCTGGAGTTGTAGTATTTGGTCTGTAGACCACAGTATCTTCTTTATCCAGATTATTTCCATAGTTAACATTGGTTACTATAATGTCGTATGGACCTACTTCTAGACGATCAGCTGTGTAGCCCTCACTTACAGGACTTACAACTGTTACAAATGTCTGTGTCTTTGTCCATTCACCGTCCCAAGTAATCTTTCCAGTTACTAAATCTTTAGTACCTGTTTGAACAAAGTGCAATGTTTTACCATTATAATCTTCGTGAGCAGTAGTACCGTCTTCATAAATATAGTGAATTACTTGGTTAACATCCATATGACGATGCTCTGTCTCAGTGTTATGAGTCAAGTAAACATAGTGGTGTTGTGGGTCATCCTTAATAGTACCCCTCAAAGCTTCAGGTACATACATTTCAGCCAAAACATAACCAGCACTCGCCCAATCCCACAATGTGTTTTGGTATTCATCACCAATAGCCAAATATTCAATATGTTGAACATGCTCACCCAACTCAGTACCATGTCCTAGACTTACATGATCAAAGCCACTTGTTACACCATTTTGAATATCATTATATACATCAACGTAGTGAATATGTACACTAGAATTTTTATTTAATAATATTTGCTTCTTTTCAACTTCGATTTTTAACGTTGGTCTTTCAGGGGCCTTACCTGGATGCACTGCATCCAAAGTCATTTTAGGAATAGAAGTTGAATAAGTTGCCCAAGCTGAACCTGTATCTGTACTGAATCTAATCTTAATTTTCTTACCGTGAACTTTGAATAAGCCGGCACCAAAGATTGCTTTTTTATTATCGTTAGAGTTATCCCAATTAATATACTTATTAATAATGGCTCTATTAGTTTCAGTGTCTCCCCCAAGCATTTATTGCTGCTTGAGTTTGTTTTCTTATGGTTTTATCGTTAACGTCTCCATAGATTACCAACACTTCATTGTTCTTCTCTGAATAAAGAACATCGCCACCATAAATTCCGGCACCCTCATGTACTTTTACCGTAGATTCAGGTAAAGCAAGACCGCTTCCGCCATACTCATTATGTTCTTTGTCATTAATAATTTCGGCTTTTTCAATGTACTTACTACCTGTACCCTCACTGTTCAAAGAGCCTGCCGTGATATATGCGGTGCCATCCTTCAAATCAATCGGATTACCTTCTTTATCGTACAAAGTAATATCTACGGTTACACCATCACTATGAACATACCAGAAACCATCCGTTAATTTATTGTTGAAATAAATACCTGATGGATCATATTTATCTCTTTCATAGTTTGGCTTCCAACCACTAAATGAAACTAAAATTTTTTCAATATCAACATTGCCATATTTTGAATTTTGAAAACCTGTATATTCAAGTCTAAGAAATTCACCAAGTGTTTCTTTATTAATTTTATAAAATTGATCTAGTACTACTTGAGTATCCGGATTAGTTCCTATAGTTTTATTACCAGTTCCTACTGTTACATTATCGCCTTTATACACTACAGTAACTTTTGAACTTTCATTTGGATCCAAAATTAAATCTTGCGATACTTTATCAATATCAACGTCATTTTCATCCCAAAGCCCATATTTTTTTAGTTCTTCAATATATTCTGCTTTCTTTTGGTTATATTCCTTCAATTTTTTCCTATATTCTTCAGATTCCTTATTGTATTTTTCAAGTTCAGTCCTATATTGTTCTAAAGCTTTATTAATCTTATCAAGTTGCTTTTGAATATGTTCCTCAAGTTTTCCTTCAGCATCCTTAATACCACTAACATTGGTTGTGATGTCTTCTCCATTTGCGACATCAACTTCTACGCCTTCGCCTTTGGCATTTTCAATAGCCTCATCTAACTTGCTATTATTTGTATTGTTGATGTTTTCAACTTCATTTTTAGCATCATCATAAGTTGGAGTTTTAGTCTCTTCCTTAGGAGTTTTCTCATTTGAAGTATCACCAGTTGCTGATACTTGCTCAGTAGTTGTCTCAGTACTTTGAGTTTCGAGCTGACTTGTGCCTTCAGTTGAAGTTGTATCAACAGTTGTGTCATTAGTTGCTACAGATTCAGGATTGGTAGATGCAGTTTCAGTTGATGTATCTGTTACTACATCATTTGAAGTTTCAGTACTTTCATCTGAAATCACTTCACCATTTTGATCTTCAGTACTATTAGTTCTTTGTTGCACACTAATTCTTACCTTAGTCTTTTCAGAACTAAGAACATTTGCGCTTTCTACTTCAGCAATCTCATCTTCACGATATCCTGCAGCCTTAACAACATGAGTGTTTGCGCCTGTCATAATTCCAACACCCAAAAGTGCAGAAGCCGCACCAGCCGCAGCTTTCTTAGCTCTAGGGCTCATTTCCTTATGATCTTCGTGATTCTTGTGATATCTCTTCATCTTCTTTTTAAAATTTTTCTTAGATGTCATTTTCATGACCTTCTATTGTGTATACGTATCAAATTAATTATACTTTTGATACTTATACATTATCATGAAACCGCTTTCGTTAATAGTGACATATCGTCTTTTATAAAATTTCTTAAAGCTTTTCAGAAAACACTTATGTACAAAAAAACGCCACCGAAATTCGATAACGTTTCCTTTTTATATTGAATTGATTCTTAGCTGATTACTAGTCTCTAATTTCCTTAAGTCCAGATTTACGACGGCCCATGTTGAACCATGGTGAAACAGTAAACGCCAAAACATCGTTAATGACGTAAATCAATGAGTTGATAGCCATTGCCAAGTTGGCATCCCCTTGCGCATAAGTGATACCCCAAAGAATCAATTGGAAAATACCACTTGCAGTCCACCAGAAGTATTGGTTGTTGTAACGCATGAAGCACATGATACCAGCAGTAAGTGAAATAGCAAAACTGATAGCGTCAACCCAAGGACGTGGGTCATTAGTGAACTTACCAATTAAGAAGCCTGATACCAAGTAAACGGCCAATGTACCAACGATGGCGATGACCCATTCTCTACCACCAAACTTTCTCAAGTGGTTCTTAGTATCATCATTCCATGATCTTACTGACAAGATAACTGGCAAATCCAAAGTTGCGATATAAGCAATTTGTTCAAAAATAGAAAGATAATTCTTGGCTGACCAACCAGCATAGATGAAACATGCTGCTGAGATCAATCCTAACCATCCATTAATTGCCTTAGTGGCATTAATTGCCAATACACAAAGCGTACCCAAAAGAGTACCAATGAAAGTGATCAAAGTTACGCTAGTAACCTTTGCTTGAATAAGTAACGCTAATTGAAAACCAAATGCGAAAAACCATAAACAATAGTTTTGTACTGGCCACCCCTTTAATTGATTAAACAGCCAAACAAAATAATTCTCATGTCTTTCCATATATACAAACTACTCCCTTTTTATTTTAGGTTCACAATATACTATATATTGTGCCTTATCCGCTCTTTTATTTAAAAAGCATCGCTATCTAGTATAGTGGACTCAAAATTAAATACAAGGATTGACATTTTTTTGATTTGCGTTAGTACCATAATTTTTTATTTGTTAAGTTTTTTAAAGCGCTTTTATTTTTATTTTCATAAATGACATTATGTCATATAATGTATACAAGGAAGGAAAAATAATATATTAATTATGTGCTACGGAGGTACTAAAAATGTTCAAGACAAAGAAAACGCAATTTGCTATTCGCAAATCGGCTAAGGGTGCTTTGCAGTGTTATTAAGTTTCGGCATACTAGCTGGTCCTAGTGCGCCAATTGTCTCAGCAGCCTCTGAAGCAATTCAAAATGAAATGACTGATGATACAACTTCAAATGAAATAACAAGTGATACAACTTCAGTAGTAGAAGAAAGTGTTCCTGTAGAAAATAATACAGCAGACACTTTAACTACTGATAATACTGAAGTTTCAGCTAATTACTCTGAAAATACTGATGATAGTACTACAACTACTGTGCAAACTGATACAGATGTATCTACTCAAGAAAAAACAGATCCAGAAACATCTGTTAATACTGAGCAACCAATTCAAACAGAAGAAGCTGAAAGTACTACTCCAGTTGAAAATGTAAATTCAAAATCTGAAGAAAATGTATCTCAAAATAATAATATTAATACTTCTAAAGAAGGTACAAATAAAAAAGATAAACCAAATATCAATGAAATGACCAAGGAAGAATTGGCAAATCATATTAAAGATTTGGCAGATAAACATCCTTTAGGTATCGCTGGTATCTTCCATATTTTCGGTAATGAAGTGACCCAAAATGGTCATATTGCAGGTAATATTGCTGCAGATAAACTTTCTGGTACAAATTTTGGTACCAATTCAAATGCAACCAATAATTTAACCAACGGTGATATCCACTATGTTGGCAATCTCAATGGACTTAACAAAATCGATGGTGACAACAAAGTAGTCATCTTTGGACCAGACATTGAATACCGTTCATTTGAGAATGATGGAGCAATTGAAGTTAACTATGGAACTGCAGAAAAACCTGACTGGAGAAAAGTAGATATTCCTTATAACCACATTGTTCAAGCCGATCAAAAAATTGATATTCAAGGCGAACTAGATAAATTAAGTCAAAAGTCAGATAACTGGGCTAGTCAAGCACAGACTGAAGGAGTTAAAGCCGATTTTAATGATCTCAACAATAGTTGGATCGATGTTTCTGAGGCTATAAAGAATGCTGGCGACAGTAAGGAACCTATTTATGTAACAATTGATGCCGCACACCTTTCAGGCGACAAACGTAATATTACGATCAAAGGTATTCCTGCTGGTGCTGAAGCTCCAATGATTATTTTAAATGTAATTAATATTCAAGGTGGAGATTTAACAGTTCAAACTCACCTTGTACTGGAATATGCTGATGGTAATAATATTGGCGGTTCTTCTGAAACTCCAAATCAATTTAATAAATTGCTCTGGAACTTCGGTACAGATGTTAATAAATTACATTTTGCTGGAGACTACCATTTGGGAAGTGTTCTAGCAACCAACGCTCATATTACAAATGCTGTTAACATTGACGGTAATATTATTGGTAACAAAGTTACTGTTAGTGGTGAAACACACCGTTGGGACTTAACACCACCATTCGTAGAAATTGAAGAACCTGAAAAGCCTAAGCCGGAGCCTAAACCTGAACCTGAGCCAGAGCCGGCGCCTGAAAATCCAACTCCAGATACTCCTGCTCCACAACCTAAACCAGAGGAAACTCCTGACAATACAGAAGATTTTACTCCTCCATTAACTGTAGATGTATCGGATCTAGATGGTACAGATGAAAATGAAACACCAGCTGGAGAAGAATCAACAGAAGAAGCTATTGCTCCACTTCCTGAAAATGTAATCGAAAAAAATCAAAAAGAAATAACTCCTTCCAAGTTTATGGTAACTCCTACTGCTGTAACCGAGAAATCTAGTGAAACAACAACTAAACCGAAAGCAGAAGTAGAAAATCAAAATGTAACTGAAACCTCAAAAGAAGTTGGACTTCCAGAAACCGGTGAAGATAAGACTAACCTCATTACTACAGGCATTGTTTTAGCAAGTATTGCTGCAACAATCACGGCATTAGGCTCATTCATCAACAAGAAGAATTAACTAAAAATTACTGTTACTATAGATTTAAATGTAACCGCATTAATAAAGTGGAGGCTTTAATATGCTAAAAAGCGAACAAAATTCTTCTATTACTAAAAATATTAATTCAGCTAACTGTTTAGAGATTAATTATTACGATCCCTATGGTAATAAAGTTGGTGCATATTATTCTGCACCAGCTAATGCTGCAATATTTATTAGCAACAAAAGATTAAAAGAAATTATCGATTCAAATATTCCTGAAAATCATCAAATAGTTCCTTACTTTGCATATCCACAGCACGACATCACTAGCAACAACACTACTGAAGAAATAATGATTGCAGTAAAAGAAATCAATCCTATTAATTAACAAAAAACTCATCAATGATTCTAAAATTGAGTCAATTGATGAGTTTTTCTATTGATAAATATTAATGTTGTGAAGCACCTGTTGTAGTATCTGGTTTTTCTGTTTTTTTAGTTTTTTCTACCTTTTCAGCCTTAGTTGAAGCACCACTTACAGCATCAGGATCTGAATTTCTACGATAAGTTGCACCAGTTGTGGTATCATCATCTACTACCAACTTTTGACCAGTAGTTTCACAGAAATACTTAACGAGTGGATACAAATCTTGAACCCATTCGTAAATACCTGCGTAATCTCCATTATCATCTTCAACACGCTTATAGTAGTGCAAAACAAGTTTCTTCAAATTACCAGTTGGAACGGGCATATAGACATCATCATGTCCATCTTGCTTAGTACGTAAAGCATGAACTACTTTTTTAGCATTAGGAATAACATCACGCACATCGGGGTGAATTGCCTTCATAGTATCACCGACTTGATCTGGTGTACGTTTAGCAAGCATCTTATAATTTGGATCAGTTGGACGATTGTACCATAGAAATTCATTATTATCGTCAACAAAAGTCATTTCCCCAATTGTATTTCTAAGCATCCAATTAAGTTGGTTAACAGTAAGTAACCCCGCATCCAGCTTCACATAATCGTCACCTTCTGCAGCATGAACCTTCTTAGCTGCCTTATCCAGCCATTCAGGATCATTTTTATCGATTCCTTCAACTGTATATTTAGATTTACCCTTAGCTTCAAAATCTTCTTTTAAGTATTCATCAGGATTCATATCCTTAAGCCATTTAGGTTCTGCCATAATTTTTTCCTCCTACTAATAAAGAATCTTCTTAATTCTAATTATAATTTGTAAGCGGTCTTAATTCAATTGAATTGATATAAATTTAGCAATAATTCTTCAGACTATATTATATAAAATTTTATATATTTTATTTTTTTAAAAAGTACCACTTACAAAGTAGTACTTTTCCTATTAATTTCACTACATCTTTGTTTCAACGGTATGCTTATCCAAATGAATAATCACATCAAACATTGCTTTTTCCTCAGGTGAGATTTTGTGGGCTACTTCTATTACCGCAACATTAGGATTCTCAAGTAATGTTTTATGAATATCTAGTGACAATTTAGGATCAAGCGCACTCGTTGCTTCATCAGCCAACAAGATTGGTCTGCCCGATAATAAAGCACGAGCAATTTCTACTCTTTGAATCTGCCCACCAGACAATTCACTACCATTTTCACCCACTTGCTTATCTAGGCCTTGGCTCTTAACCAAATTATCAAGTCCAGCTTCATGGATTACTTGCTTCAGCTTTTCATCGCTCACCTTCCGGCCAAGCGTAATGTTAAAACGCAACGTATCGTCAAACATGAACGGCTTTTGATTAACATAGGAGAAATAATTATGCGCTGCATCCCAATTACCAGTTACATCTTTGCCATTAAGCAAAATCTTCCCATCTTTAGGTCTTTTTGATCCCAAAAGAAGGCGCAACAACGTTGTTTTCCCCCAGCCACTTGGCGCCATAAGCAATACTTTTTCACCAGGTTTAACTTCTAAATTAACTCCATCAAAAATTCGCTTATGATCAGAACTTGTTACATAAGACAAATCATCAATTTTCATTCCTTCAAAATGATCGATCTTTTGCTTGTCATCTTTCATCACATGTTTCAAAGCTTCTTGAGTCTTTTCCCACATCGGTACGGTTGACTTAACTTGGTTAAATTCGTTAAACAATGTAACAACTGGCGTGATAAAATTCATTGCCAAATCAACCATCATTACCAAAGTACCTACTTTTAAGTTGCCTTGCATCATCAAGATCCCACCTACGGTACATGGAATGATGAAACAGAAAAGCTCAGCTGCAGAATAAATTAATTCTAGTGCCCATGCCTGCGTCAAAGTCATATTTCTTAACGCGTTTTCCATTTGCTGGGCAGCATTTGCCGCACGCGTTACAATATTTGTTCGCACGTTATAAAGCTTGGTAGCCTGAGCACCATTTAATGAATCTGAAACATGCTGCGTATAATTAGCATTAGTTTTTGCCCAAATCTTTGACTTTTTAGTAATAATTGGACTAGTGATCATCTGCACTACAGCAGGTGCAATCGTTGCTATTACAAATACTAAAGTCATTTGCCAAGAACTATAAAAAGCAAAGCTAATGGCACCAATAAATGACAACCCCTGGAAAATCATATCTAGTTGAGCGGTCACACGATTAGTTTCAATTTGTTTTAAATCATTAGTCATCAGCGACAAACCGCTTTTTATATCCGGATCGCCTTGATCAACTAGATACCGAAGATTGGCCTTTTTTAATGTCATGTTTACGTCACGAATAATTCCCATCTTAACCGTTTCGTAAACAAAGTTGCTGGCCATAAAGCACAATTGACCTAATGCAGTTAATAAAGCCAATCTAATTAAGTGCATGTAGTCATGAGAGCCAGAAGAAGCAACGTTCAACATGACTTGAATCATATAAGCTACAAAGACGATGTTGCAGGCTTTAATTGCCGCCAAAATGGTAAAGCTAATTATTTGGCTTTTTTTAGCATATTTAAGACTCATAAACTCTCCTTTTTTATATACTTGAACCATTATACTCGCATACTTGTCTTTTTCTCAATCTGATACGATAATTAATGTAATACATTCTATTTTTAATAAAGGCTGAAAGGAAATTCTATGAAAACTGGTACTAAAATTATTACTTTAGACAACGGTTATCACTTATGGACCAACACTCAAGGTGAAGGCGATATTCATTTATTAGCTCTTCACGGCGGTCCTGGCGGCAACCACGAATACTGGGAAGACACTGCTGAACAATTGAAGAAGCAAGGTCTTAACGTTCAAGTTACCATGTACGATCAATTGGGTTCTCTTTATTCAGATCAACCTGATTATTCTGATCCTGAAATCGCTAAAAAATATTTGACTTATGAATACTTCTTAGACGAAGTTGATGAAGTGCGTGAAAAGCTTGGCCTCGATAACTTTTATTTAATCGGTCAATCTTGGGGCGGACTTCTTGTTCAAGAATATGCAGTTAAATATGGTCAACATTTAAAGGGCCATCATTTCATCCATGGTTGATGAAATCGATGAATACGTTGCTTCAGTTAATAGAAGAAGACAAGAAGTTCTTCCACAGACTGAAATTGACTTTATGCACGAATGCGAAAAAAACAATGACTACGACAACAAGCGTTACCAAGATGACGTTCAAATCTTGAATATTAACTTCGTTGACCGTAAGCAACCTTCTAAGCTTTACCACTTAAAGGACATTGGTGGCAGCGCCGTTTATCACGCATTCCAAGGTGACAACGAATTCGTTATCACCGGTAAGTTAAAGGACTGGCACTTCAGAGATCAATTACACAAGATCAATGTTCCAACTTTGCTTACTTTTGGTGAAAACGAAACTATGCCTATTTCAACTGCTAAGATTATGCAAAAGGAAATTCCTAACTCACGTTTAGTTACTACTCCAGATGGTGGACACCACCACATGGTTGATAATCCTGCAGTTTACTACAAACACTTGGCTGACTTCATTCGTGAAGTAGAAAACGGCACCTTCAAAGGTCAAAATTAATTAACAAAACGGTTGGAATTTTCCAGCCGTTTTTTTCTAGAGGTAAATGATATGAATGAAAAAGATGTCAAAATTCTGCTAGTTGAAGATGAAGAAGCAGTGGCTAGCTTTGTGAAAACAGAGCTGGGATTTGAAGGCTACCAGGTAATTTGGGCACAAGATGGTAAGGAGGCACTCGAGCTTTTTCAAAAAGAAGATCCTACCTTAATCCTGCTTGATTGGATGCTGCCAGTTTATGACGGCATCACTGTATTGCGTAGAATCCGCAAACAAAGCGATGTGCCAATCATTATGTTAACGGCGAAAAATTCCGCTTCTGACATTAGTTCTGCTCTTGATCAAGGCTTAGATGACTACATTACCAAACCTTTTGAAATTGAGGAACTTTTTGCCAGAATTCGGGTTATTTTGCGTCGCTTAAAAAAGACCCAAGAACAAAATGCAGCCCCTACTTCCACCTTTACTTTTGGTCCATTAAAAATCGACTTGGTAAAGCACGAATTCTACTGCAATGACGAAAAGATTTATTTAACGCCAAAAGAATTCGCCTTAATGACCGAACTGATGCAGGATCCCGAAAAAGTAAAAAGCCGTGATGAACTGCTCGACGTCGTCTGGGGCTATGACTTCGTGGGCCAAACCAACACGGTTGATGTCTACATTAGAACCATCCGCAACAAGTTGGGCGAACCATATAAGAAGCTCATCAAAACGGTGCGCGGCCTCGGCTATTGTTTAAGAGAAGACGATTAACATGCAAAATAAAGCTAAAACTACCACTAGCCAATTAACCAAATTATTCGTCAGTCTATTCGTGGCTATTTTGGTTCTCGTCAATATCGCCTTTTTAGTTATTTCTTCTGGCTACATTTATTACAGTGCCAAAAGTCAGAGTGAACAGCTTATTACCGCCGTAGAAGAAAATCTGGAACCGCAATACGACTGGTCGGCACTACTTGATGCCTATTTAGCAAAGCAAGACGACGATGCAATTATTTTAACTACGCCGCAGGGCCGAACCTATTATTCTGAAGATGCACACGAGACTTTTAAGGATATTAACCATAAACGCCATTATCAAAACTTTGTTGTTTCACACAAGCATATCTATTTTTTAGCACGTGAAGGACACCATGGCTATCGCATTCACGTTGCCTTAAATGTCGACGAACTCTTCAATCTAATCACCTGGCTTCTACTTACGATGCTAGGCATCAACCTAGTAGCTATCTTGATCAGCATCCTGCTCATTCGCCGTTTTGCTCATAAATGGAGCAGGCCGATTCAAACGATGAACGCGGAAATCCAGGATATTCGCAAGAATAAAACGCCTGAGAGAAAGGTCACTATTCCCGATAATCCACTTGAAATCAGGAACCTGGCGCAGTCATTTAACAATCTGCTGAGTTTTCAAAATAATGCGTTAAAGCGCGAGCAACAATTCGTCAGCGATGCTTCACACGAATTAAAGACGCCAATTGCGGCCATTCGCGGCCACGTTAATTTGATCAAACGTCGCGGGCAAAGCAACCCAGAGATTATTTCTACTTCATTAGACTATATTGATTCAGAATCGAAGAAGATGCAGTTGATCGTTAACGAGCTGCTTACTTTGGGTAGAATCGATCAGAATAACGACGACGTAACGCCAATTGATTTGGTTAAAATTGTTTCTGATGTAGTAAATGAAGTGCAGACTGTTTATCCGCAAAAAATTATTTCTAACTTGCCTGAACAACTGCTCTTCCCGATCAAGCCAACCGATTTTCGCAATATCGCCCACAACTTGGTAGAAAATGCGGCTAAATATTCACCTGCAGATAGCGAAATTAACGTCGTTTTGAAAAAACAAGCTGACAAATTACTCTTCCAAGTCGCAGACCACGGTATTGGCATTTCCCAGGAAAACCGTGAAAAGATCTTCAAACGTTTTTACCGCGAAGATAAGTCGCACTCCAGCAAAGTCGGTGGTTATGGCCTAGGCTTGGCCATCGTCAAAGCCGAAGTCGACAAGTATCACGGCCAAATCACGGTGGAAGACAACACTCCTCAAGGGACGATCTTTTCCGTTTATCTGCCCAAAGAAAAATGAAGAAATCTTCATTTAAACTCCATCTAATTTTGGTTTTTCTAACGTCCTTTCTTAGTAAGATAAATATATCAAGTCAAGCAATTAGGAATTAAGAAAACCAAAGGAGAACTATTATGAAGACTATCAACTTAAAGAAATTCGCCATCGCAGGTGCAGCTTTAATTGGCTTAGGCACTGCAGCTATCACTACTGTTAACAAAAATACGGAACCTACTACTGTTCAAGCAGCTTCCAGCAAAATTAAGGTTTCACAAAGTACAGCAGTTAAGAAATTCAGAGCCAAATATCCAAGTGCTAAGATTGACTTCATCAACTTAGAAAAAGAAAATGGTCGCTACGTTTACGAAATTGAAGGTTTTACTTCAACCAGAGAATACGACATGAGGATTAACGCTTCGACTGGTAAAGTGATTTCCGCTCATTCAGAAGCTGAAAAAAACCGCAACAAGAAGGCAATCAACTTGTCAAAAGTAATTTCACGCTCAACTGCCACTAAGATTGCTCAAAAGAAAGTTCCTGACAGCAAGGCTATCGAATGGAGCTTAGACCGTGACGGTTCAAGAACTGTTTGGGAAGTAACTGTCTCAAAGAGCGGCAAAAAGAGCGAAGTAAAGATCAATGCTTTAACTAAAAAAGTAATCAGCGTAGAACGCGACTAATTTTTGAAAGAGGTATAAGATATGAAACTCACTAAATTAACTAGTGCAATTTTATTAGGTGCAACATTATTAACTGGAACCGTGGCTTGTTCAAAGCAGGATAACAGCACTGCTCAAACTAGCCAAACCACATCACACAAGTCTACTGCAGCTAAAAGCAGCGACAACAGTCAAAGTAGTCAAACAAGCGATTCCTCCACAGAGACTACTAACAGTGTTAAGACCGAAATTAGCAAGATCAAATTAAGCCAACAAGAAGCCATTGATAAATTCCATAGCCAATTTTCTGGCAAGCAAATTAAGAGCATCGATTTATCTCTTGAAGGCAAGCAATACGTTTACGAAATCGAAGGCTTCGATAGTACCCATGAATACTCTGCCGAAATCAACGCAGAAACTGGTCATGCCAGCAGCGTTCACTCAGAGCGCTTAGATCACGATGACCGCAATGAAGCTTTGAACCTTGACGGCATTATCAGCCGCGATGAAGCTAGCGTAATCGCAGAAGAACATGCTAAAGGCACTAGCCAAGAATGGAAGCTGGACCAAGAACACGGTAAGACTTACTGGGAAGTTGAAGTAGTCAATGGTCACCAATCTACTGAGGTGAAGATTGACGCTCACAGTAAGAAAATTCTTGAAACTGAACACGATGATTAATAACTAAATGCAAACAAAAATGGTGAAGAGAAATTCTCCTCACCATTTTTTGTTTACAATTTTTTAAGTAAAAGCCAGTCAATTTGCAGATCATCACCAACTTGGAAGACGTGTTGACCTACCCGTTTAAAACCATGACGCTTGTAAAAGTGCTGCGCGTTGATGTTCTTTTCATACACGCCAAGCCACATGTAGTCCTTCTTTTCATCTCTAGCAATCTTTTCCGCATAATCAAACAAGACGTTGCCTAGTCCCTTATGCTGGAAGTTAGAACGCAAATAAATTCTTTGCAATTCAAGAGCATTTTCCTTCAGATGCTCTTTTTGTGCATCCTCCACATTGACTTTCAAATAGCCAGCGATTTTATCTCCCACCAGTAAAAAGAAGAAACGGCTATTTGGATTTTCAATCTCGCTAATCAAGACATCGGTCGCATAATCTTCGTCCAAAAAGTGTGCCATGTCATCTGGAGCCGTAAAAGGATCAAAAGTTGCTTTAAATGTTTCACGTGAAATCTTTTGTAATTCTGCTACATCGTCAGTGGTGACTGGTCTAATTGTGTAATCCATTAATACTCCCTCTTCCCGCCATTTTTAACAAAGTGCCAATTCTCACTCGCATTATCTTCTACTTGTTGCAAAAGTTTGGCCAATTCTTGTCTTTGTTTCTCATTCAAACCGGTTAGAACTAGCTCATTTGAATAAGTATTTTCTTTTTCAATTTTTTCAGCTAATTCGTCACCTTTTTTAGTTACAAACAGGTGCTTAATCTTCTTATTTTGTTGATCATTTTTTCTTTCGATCAAGCCATTATCTTCTAGCTTTTTAATACTCCGTGCCGTCGTCGTGCGATCTACATTGAGCATCCCTGCCAAATGATCAGAGATAATACCAGGATTTTCTTTGATTCTAACCAAATATAAATACTGACCGCGATTCAGCTGCATCTCTTTGAATTCAATGTTAGCAATTGAATCGAGTGCCCGCGCAATCGTGCTAATTTGTCTTAAAATACCTTCTTTCATGTTTTTCACCTAAAATTATTATATTGATTATTGCTGCAAATGCAACAATAATTTTATTAAAAATAAAAACCACGATCATTACAATCATGGCTTTATTTTCTACTTCACATAAGCATACTTGTATGACCATTGCGTACCAGCAGTATTATGAATCAAACCATGAACGCGTGGCTTTTGCAAATATGCCGTAGTTTGTTGGTAAATTGGCGTAATTGCTTGGTTCTTGTTCACGATCTTAGCGGCAGAAACCAAATCGTTCCAGCGCGTTGCAGGATCGTTAGCATCCTGATTGCCAGCTTTTCTGACCAAGTTATCGTAGTTAGCATCTGACCACTTACCATAGTTGTATGAAGTGCCAGTCATCGGAATTTGCATGAAGGTCATTGGATCGTTGAAGTCACCGCCCCAGTGTGACAAGTAAATATCGAAGTTACCTTCTTGTGCACGACTATCCGAAGATTTTTCTGGCACATTTGTAATATTAACCTTGATGCCACGCAATTCCTTGGTCCATTGTGATTGCAAGTATTGCGTTAATTGATCACTATCAGACTCATCGTTTGAAGCCAAAATGTTAAAGGTTAAGCTGCTTTCACCGATTTCTTTCAAGCCTTGTTTCCAGTACTTCTTAGCCAAAGCAGGATTGTAATCAACGGTATTCTTTACCGCTTGTTCCTTAGCAAAGTCCTGGCCATTTGTTGGATTCTTAGCTAAATCAGTTGCGACAAAACCTGTTGGCAAGGTTGAGCCATTGCCTAAAACCTTCTTAGTCACAATGTCACGGTCAATTGAAAGTGACAAGGCCAAGCGAATATTTTTATTATTCAAAGCCTTACGGTTAACTGCGTTCTTGTCCTTGAAGTTATAAAGCAAGAATCTAACCAATGAGTATGGGTATTGAGTAAAGTCCTTATTGCTCTTCAAATTCTTCACTTGCTCGCTTGAAAGTGGGGTTAAATCCAGCTTGCCTTGTTGATACATCTGGTAGCCGGTGTTGTTAGACTTCACTACTTGGTAGTTAATCTTGTCTAACTTAACCACCTTTTTATCCCAATAATCATTATTTTTAACAAAGGACCAAGTATCATTGGTACCGTTCCAGCCCTTAATCTTGAATGGACCTGAGTAAACCTGGTATTGTGCCTTAGTCGCATATTTCTTGCCGTACTTGTTAACGACCTTTTCGTTTTGTGGTCCAAACAATGGATAAGCCATCAGAACCTTGAAGTAAGCGATCGGTCTGTTCAGCTTAACGACTACAGTTTGCTTATTTGGTGCAGAAATACCAACTGCACTTGGCTTCATCTTGCCTTTTGCAACCGCATCCGCATTCTTTACGCCGCTAAAAAGATATGAATATGGTGAAGCGGTCTTAGGATTCAAGCTTCTGCGCCATGAGTAAACAAAATCTTGCGCGGTAATTGGATCACCGTTTGACCACTTGGCATCCCTCAACTTAAAAGTCCAAGTTTTACCATCTTTTGATACACTACCGCTCTTAGCAAGACCCGCAGTAGGCTTACCGTTTTTGCCCAAACGATAAAAGCTTTCAAAGACATTGCCCGTTTGACCAAAACCGGTAGACTTGCTGATGTCAATGGTGTCCAGTGGTGCTGTAGTGCTTAAATTCAATGTGTTCTTTTCTGCTGTCGAAGCATTGTTATTGCCACAAGCAGCAAGAAGCAATCCTACTGAAACTGTGACAATACCTGCTAAAACTACCTTTAATTTCGACATGATTTTTCCTTTCTTTTGCAACAAAAAATGGGATGTACTCCAACGCGGAATACATCCCAAAAAGAACCACAACTTGATAACTAGTTATTAAGTAATAGTCTTTGATGATCACACATTAGAGCACGACAAATAGATGTTGTTAATACAACAACATTGGCAGTTTTGACATTGCATTTGACGTGCTAATAACATGTGATTCATCTCCTTCTTACCTTTGATAAGCCTATCTTAACTTGAGAGTTTACAGCTGTCAACATTTTATTTTGCAAAATCCTTTTTTCAGGTATAATTATTAACGAAAAAAGGAGGAGAAAAAATGAATGTAATTGCTACTGTATTAACGTTTCTCGTAGGGATTGAACATATCGGAATTTGTTTTCTAGAAATTTTTGGTAAACCAGAAATGCAAGCTAAGGCTTTCGACATGGACCTTGATTTTGTAAAGCAGCCTGCTGCCAGAATTTCTATGGCAAATCAAGGCATCTACAACGGGATGCTCGGCCTATTATTGATATTGGTCTACTTCGTTTTTAAGGCTTCAATTGCTTTCACTGTTTGGCAATTATTGCTTACTTTGATCGTCGTAGTCGCAATTTTTGGTGGTTTTACCGCAACTAAAAAGATCTTCTTGGTGCAAATGTTACCAGCTCTACTTGCCTTGATTTTCGTAACATTACAGAAATAAGACAAATTCAATAATAATTTATTGACAATATGTCACTATCTAAAATATAGTTTATAATTAAGTATAAACTAAAACACAACTATATTTTTACAGGTAGATGACTAATGAAAAAAATCTTTTTGGCCATATTAAATATTGGCATTGGTATAGACTTAGGTATCTTTATTGCAAAGAATTACATGACGCAACTTGAGCCCAAAACAAACAACGTAACTGTTAGCGTAGGTGACTTTTTAAACAAGACACAAAAGGTCAGCTATTCTAGCGATAAATTGCCTGCAATCCAAACCAGTCAAGCCGCCGCCATCCGTAAATTCAAATCACTTTATTCTAGTGCCGAAATTAAATCCATTTCCTTAGTGCCAGACAACGGCATCTATGTCTACAACATTATCGGCTACGATAACTACAAGGACTGCATGATTCAAGTCGACGCTACCAATAATCAAATCATCGGGCAATCAACCCAGGTACTCGACTACAACTATGATAAAGAATCTTCACTGAACTTAAAGAAAACTATTTCTCGTAAAGAAGCTACTTCCATTGCCTTGCGCGAAGTTCCTGGTGCTACGCCATTATCATGGGAACTAAAAGACGACAATGATCAAGCTATTTGGAAGATCAATCTGGTCGAAAACAGTCAAAAACGTGTCGTAAAAATTAATGCCGTCACTAAACATGTGATGTGAAAAATAAGCATTACCCTGAGGTAATGCTTATTTTTTCGCAATTTTTAATTATCTTGCTTGGCTGTTGGCACGTGACTTGTAATCACCGTTTTCAGTACCGATCACAAGCTTTTCGCCCTCGTTGATGAAGTCAGGAACTTGAACAACCAAACCAGTTTCCATAGTAGCTGGCTTACCACCACCTGCAACAGTGGCACCCTTGATACCTGGTTGAGTTTCCTTAACAGTCAATTCAACAGTTGCTGGTAATTCAATACCGATTATCTTGTTGTCATCAGTGAAGTCCATGTCAACGACAGTGTTAGGAATCAAGAACTTAACGTCGTCGCCTAATTGATCAGCTGAAACTTCGTATTGGTCGTAAGTTTCAGTATCCATAAAGGTGTAAGTGTCGCCTTCGCTGTACAAGTATTGTGCGTTCTTCTTAGTTACTTCAACTAAGTCTACCTTTTCAGTTGGACGCATAGTCTTATGAACAACGGCACCACTCTTAACATCACGCAAGTCCATTTGCATAACGGTGTTACCCTTACCTGGCTTGTGGTGGTTAGCCTTCAAAACCTTGATCAACTTGCCGTCTTGACTAAAAATCATACCTTTTTTCAAATTAATTGCTTGTACCATTTACTTTTTCTCCCTTAATTTTCCTCAATCTCGTTTTTTTAATTTTTGTGTTTTTCTCTTTTTTAACACCCTGGGGGCAAAGCAAATTTTTTAATTAATAATAAATAAATCGTATTCATAATTTACAGTATACCAAATTAAATATGTCTTAGGTAAATTCGATCGATTAAATGTCCATTTGTTTTATGCAAAATCAAACTAGCTCGTTCCTTTGTTGGCGCAATATATTCACGCAGGTTGACCAAGTTGACCATTTGCCAGGTCTCTTCAGCTAGCTTTAAAGCATCATCTAGCGGACCGTTAGCCATTTCATAGTAGAAATTATTTGGCTTATCTTTGTTTAGTTTCAAGACCTTCTTGAAGCGTTGCATGTACCATTTTTCAATCAAATCTTCGTCAGCGTCGATGTAAATAGAGAAATCGAAGAAGTCGCTCGTTACGACTTGGCCGCTTTCCGGCAGCTGCAAAGTGTTGATGCCTTCGATAATCAAAACATCAGGATTCTTCACATGACCATATTTTCCAGGGACAATGTCGCTCAATTCCTGTGAATACAGTGGATACACGATGTCTTTTTTCCCGCTTAACACGTCGCTCAAGAAATCGCTGAGTATCGTCATGTTGTAACTCTCAGGGAATCCCTTGCGTGGCATGAGGTCACGA
>OBLI01001360.1_pt1 | contig 24146 bp, 25 predicted proteins | sample 1519701 | NCBI WGS metagenome assembly OBLI01 (sample SAMEA3663005, study PRJEB22513) | pig gut metagenome | biome: pig gut; feature: pig-associated habitat; material: faeces | place: France | collected 2012
TCCTTGTCCTTTGTCGCCTCTAAGACGACTTACTATCACTAACTTTATCTTAATTATATTATACCGCCTAAATAAAATATGTCACAGTTGTTTTTACAACATTTATTAAGATTTTATTAAGGTACTTTCTGTTCTAAAGTTGCAGGTTGATTTTGAGGGGTAAAATTAAAAGTTAAAAGTGGAAAATGGCAAATTATTTTAAATGTTTTTATGGTTAAATTTGCTATATTATAAGAATGATAATTGTTTCTACAATCTATTTCCCATCATAGATAGCGCCACTAGTTGAGCCATCAACGCTCTTTTTGTAATTTTGTTTCATAAAATCTTGGCGCTGTTTAATTTTCAAGTTGGTTTCCATGTCCATTTGCTGCATTTTTCTTTGATATTCAAGTTTCTTAATTTGATTATCAAATCTTATTTCTGCTTTCTCTTCTTTTTCTTTTGCTTTTTCTAATTCTTTGGCATGTCGAGCTTCAAATTCTACTTCAGAAATTGGAGTAACATTCTCTTCCTGCTCCATACGATAACCTACTACTGCAACAGGGAAACTTGCACCGGTTAAAGATTCTAACTTAGAGTTTTCACCATAAACATCAATACTCCAAGTTCCTAAGAATTTTGGCACTTCTCCGGTGTATGCGTAAGCACATACCACAACTCGATTTTCATCATTAGCATCAAATCCCATTGGGTAAATATCCCAGCGCTTTTCGTCAAAATCTACGCCGCCTGCCATTGCCCAATAATTAACAATTGCATCACGAATTTGCGGAAGTTTGCGAGCTTCTTTTTTAGAAAAATCATATACCCACAAATCCGTTTTCCAAATCCCATCATGCCTGTGGCCTACTTTTTCTTTTACCACAAGTTTGGTATTGTCTGCTGAAAAGTCAATCGGAGTTAATGTCCTAAAAATAAATTTTGTATCAATGTCTTTAGAGGTCGAAATAAGAGGCGTTTCAACCTTGTTTAAAACATTCGCCTTCTTAACTTTTTCCAAGTTATTCAAAGTAGAATCAAGATTTATCAAAAACAAATCACAACTTGTGCAATCTGATTGTGCGTAATAATAAACCGCCGGATAAACTAACTTGGTGTAATCACCTGATACAATCCCTTGTGCATTAATTTGTCTGTCAAAGTTAAGTTTTCTTGGCAAAGTTAACTCAGGACTACCAACAGGGTCATTATATTTTACAAGTTTAAATTTCTTTTGAGGAATATAAACCATATTGGAATCTTTTGGCATCTCAGCTTCATCAAGAATTTTTGCACTAATTTCTCTTTTACTTTGTCCACGTGACTTTGCTTCATATTCAGCAACAGTCATATATCCGGATTCCGGCAAACGACTTTTTTCATATTTTTCTGTTTCACCGACTTTATCGACTTCATTTCTATAAATTGTTTCTGCAACAATCCTATCCTGTTTTTTCATAAACGGATATTTTAATTGGTGAAAATGTACTTTTAGCGCCATAACGGCACCCGCCATTACTTCTAACATCTAAACCAAACCTTCTTTCATAGCGGTAACTGTTGCTTGTGTTCTTGATGTTACACAAAGTTTTTGCAAAATACTATGAACATGCGCTTTTGCTGTAGCTCTTGTAATTACCAGCTTATCAGCAATTTGCGGATTAGAAAGTCCTTCAACCATAAGCTCAAGTACGTCCAACTCTCTTTCTGTTAAGCCGTAAGAATTTGGTGCTTTTTTAATTTCCGGAGTTGAAACAATTTGTGCTTGCGGTCTTTGTAAATTAGAAAAGACCATCTTTGCGATATTTGGGTCAATCCAACCGATACCTTCATTCACAGCTTTGATTGCAGAAATTGTTTGTTCCGGAGTTGCACCCTTCATAATATAACCGTCAGCACCGGCTTTAAATGCTTCAAACACATCATTTTCACTATCACGAGATGTAAAAATTAAAATTTTCACATCCGGATTAAAATCTTTTATTCTTTGTGTAGCTTCTATTCCATCAATATTTGGAAGCCCAATATCCATAAGAATAACGTCCGGATTATTTTCTCTGGCAGATTTTATACCTTCCAAACCGTCAGCAGCTTCAGCACAAAGAGTTATACCTTCTGCCTTGCTTAAAAGCATTGAAAGCCCCATTCTATAAAGTTCATGATCCTCTACCAGCAGAACATTTATCATACCAAACTTCCTTCTTTTTCTTCAATACCGCTAACAACAGTGTCCGTAAGGAGGAATGAGAATTCGCTACCTTTATTCAAACTGCTTTCCAGCCAAATTTTTCCACCGTGCGATTCTATAATTTGACGGGATAAATATAACCCCAAACCTGTTCCGGTAGAACGTTTTTTGCTTGTTCCCTGAGAAAATCTCTGGAACATATTCGGAATGTCTTCTTGCGGAATTCCACTTCCATTATCTGACACAGAGAATATTAAATCTTTGTCTTCACATTTTAGAGTAATAACAACTTTCCCCTTTTCTTGTGTATAATTAATCGCATTACCGCAGAGATTACATATTACACGTCTTATTTCACTTCTATCTGCATTAATTTCAATCTTTTTATTAGTGCAGTTTATCTCAAAATCAATACTCTTCTTTTGTGCAAGCGGCAAAAGCTCATTATACACTTGCTCTACCAAATTATAAATATTGAAATTGGTCTTCGTTAATGTTAATTTGTCTGCATCATACTTATAAACTTCCAAAAGCGCATTTACAAGCCCTAACAAATCCTCATTGCTCTTGTGCATTGTAGACAAAAGTAATTTTTGTTTTTCATCCAGTTCGCCTAGCGCTCCATCTAGGAAAAATGTAAGCGTTTGAATTGCTGCAAGAAGCGGTGTTCTTAAATCGTGCGTAAGTGTTGCAATAAAATCATCACGCAACTTGTCTGATTTTTTCTGCTCCGTTACATCTCTAATTACACCCACAAAACGCTTAAATTCATCATCAGGATTAATTCTGGCAAAACTAATTTCTACAGGAATTTCAATATTGCTTAATGGATTTTTTATATAAAATTCTCTTAAAAGCAACTCTCTGTCATCAAGCTTATGGAGTTCTTTAGAAATGAATGTTTTTTTGCTAAAAAGAAAATCATCTATTGATGACATAACTAATTTACTGCCAACCAAACCAATTAGACTTTCACATGCCGGATTGACCTGTTCAATTATTCCGTCTTCGTTGATAATAACGATTCCGTCTGCGCAATAGTTGAATAATCCTTCTAACTTTGCATTAGACTGTCTTAAATCCGCAGTTCGCTCTTCTACAATTTGTTCAAGATTGTGAGAATATTTTTCTAATTCTTTTTTGGCAGCTTCTAATTCTGCAATTTTTTTACGAAGTTCGCTCAACAAATAACTTCTCTCAATACCGTTTTTGATATTTAGGATTAAATCGTCATTATCCCAAGGTTTTTCTATATATCTATACAGTCCGACTTCGTTAATTGCTTTTATCGCATTTTCTTTATCTGCATAACCTGTTAGTAAAATTTTGCTAACTTCCGGATACATTTTTTTTACTTCAGTCAAAAATTCCAGACCATTCATCTCCGGCATTAAAAAATCTGATATTACTAAGTCAGGTACGTTTGTCTTAAGAAATTCTATAGCTTCTTTGGGACTGTTGAAAAAATGCGCATCAGAAAAACCTTCAACTTTTAAAAGAGTTTTAAAAGCGGAAGTAACGATTTTTTCATCATCAACAACGACTATTTTCCCCATATTCATACTTTTATATTAACCCAAAGATTTATAATAGACAAATTATTAACATTTCTGTAACATAAAAATTCACTCCCTCGCCCCTTGTGGGCACTACTGTCCGAGGAGAGGGGACGCGCCAAACTTGTAGTTACATTACTAATTGTTTAAAAAACTTTCCACTTTCAACTTTCAACTCTTCCACCTACCCACTCTTTCGAATCCGTGCTATAATCTAAATGGTTTTATTATAAAAAGGAGATTATACAAATGGCAGGAAAGTTATTAGCTAGCATTCAAAGAACAGATACAGAACAATTACAGATTTCTATTTCTGAATACAGAGGAAAAAGCTACTTCAACTTAAGAATTTTTTACACAACAGATGACGGTGCTACTTGGCTTCCTACCAAAAAAGGTGTAACTTTCGCTCCGGATCAATTAGATGTCTTGTCTGAAGCTATCGAAGAAGCTAAAAAAGAATTTATGAGCGAAGAAGAAGAGTAGAAAGGGTGTCTTTAAGTCGCTAAGCCATTAAGGCATTAAGTTCATTATAAAATTATTTTTCCTAGTTTTATATATATATTTTTAATAAGAACTTAAAGACCTAACGACTTAAAGACTTAACGACCTAGAAAAATATGTCCAACATTCAAGACGAATTTATAGCAACAGTTTCACATGAATTGAGAACCCCTCTTACCAGTATAAGAGGGTTTTCTCAAACACTTTTGGCTTCTTGGGATAAAATTGATGACGAGAACAAAAAAAAGTTCATCAAAATCATCGAAGACCAATCAAACCGCCTCATCCACCTTGTTGAAAATGTTTTATCAGTATCAAAGATGAATGCAGGCGGTGAAGTTCTTAAAAAAGTTGACGTAAATGATGTTATTAAACGTATTATTCCTATGTTTACGGAACAATATAAAACAAGAAAATTTGTTCAGAAGTTGAACTCCAATCTTCCACAGGCACGACTTGATGAAGATAAGTTCCAACAAATTTTAACAAACCTTATAGATAATGCGGCAAAGTATTCCACAGACGGAAAAACCATCACAATATCTACAGAACTTTCTGAAAACTTTGTTGAAATAAAAATAACTGACGAAGGTGTCGGCATAAAACAAGAAGATTTTGATAAAGTATTCAAAAAATTTAGCCGTCTTGAAAACCATTTAACCAGTACAACACAAGGCAACGGATTAGGCTTGTACATTACAAAACAATTGGTTGAAAATATGGGCGGTCAAATCAGTTTTACATCAGAAATCAATAAAGGCACGATTTTTAGACTTCTCATGCCTGTATATAATCAAGAGGAGGTTTTGAGATGCTCTCACAAATCTTGATTATTGATAAAAGAAAAGAGCTTTCTACCAAGTACAAAAGGAACTTGGAAGACGAGCAAACCGCAGTATCTGTCGCGAGAACCCTAAAAGACGCTATTGGTTTAATACGTGTTATTGAACCGGATTTGATAGTCGTATCCGATTCAATTGAAGAAGAATTAACACGCTTTTGTGAAAAAATCAGGACTCTAACTTATAACACTCGTCCGACAATAATTGCGCTATCAAAATCCGCAGACTTTAACGACAGAATTAATGTTTTAAGCTGCGGTGCGGATGATTTTTTGAGTGAACCGGTTAATATAGAAGAATTCAAAGTAAGAATAAAAGCACATTTAAGACGAGATATAGAGCTCAATCTTGATAGTGTTACACAAATACCGAACAAAAAATATGTTCAAAAAGCTCTTAGGCGTTTGCTGAATTCTGACAACAAGCAAGCCGTATTACTGGTAGGAGTCGAGAATTTAGACAATTATAAAAGCATTTATTCGGATATTGCGGGTGATAAATTACTCCAAACACTCGCTGCGATTACAAAATCGGCACTAGATTCTAACGATTTTTTAGGACAACTTAATGAAAAGAATTTTATCATAATTACAAATCCTTTCAGTGCGGAAAAAATGGCTGCTTTTTTAACTTTTGCTTTTGATACAGTTGCTCCAAAATTTTATTCAGAACAAGATGCAAAACGCGGTTATACATTGATGAAAGGCGATAGAGAAGCCGGTATGAGAGCGAATTTTGTATCTATTTTGATTGGCGGAATTCTTGATAATTATGACTTAATTTCATCAGAAGAAGCTTTGCTGGAAAAATTATTTGCAATAAAGAAAATCGCAAAAATCCCTAACGGTTCAAATTATGCGATAGACAGAATTAAGTTAGCTGGAGATAATTCTGTAATCACACCAAAAATTAATAGAAAAATTTATATTCATGAACCGGATGAAGCTTTAACACTCTTGCTCAGAACAACATTGGAACTCCAAGGGTATGAAATTCAAGAAGAATTAAATCTTGAAGATGATGAACAGCCAAGGGTAATAATTTTAGATAGCGCAGATGATATGTCCGACTTAGAGGTTTGCAAGGATTTGAAGTGTCGACTAAATTTTGTTAATACAAAAATAATTGTAACTAGTACAACCAGAGAAAAATCTGCAATTTTGGATGCCGGCGCGGATTTATACTTGCCAAAACCTTATGAAATCGCAGATTTGATACATTGGATTGAAAAATTAATCTAAGGATTTAATCTAAAATTTAATTGCGAGATTCAGAACAAACCCTACTTAAAACAACTTTCAACTCAAATTTCTAATTTCCAAAGGGCGTTCTAACTTTAATAAAATTTCCGCTTGCAAAAAAAGATTGATGTGATAAATTAATAATATAAACTGAATATTTAACTTATGCGTCTGTAGCTCAGCTGGATAGAGCATCTGCCTTCTAAGCAGAGGGTCCCGCGTTCGAATCGCGGCAGGCGTATTTTTTGCGACAAGAGTCAAAATTAACAAAATACGAGAAGGGTAAGTTATAGTCATAGCTTACCTTTTCGCCTTTTAAAGTAACGTTCGAAAGTAGATAATTTAACATCTCTCTCTTTTCCGAATTAGATTGTCGTTTGTATAGCCAGTAGGCATTTTTCAGTGTTTCGATAATTCTAATGCCTTCCTCATAGAATTTCTTTTCTGCATTATGTAATGCTTCAAGTTTTATCATGATTTCATCTAAATCATGAGTCCATTTAATACGTTTCTCATTGTAAAATTCGGCTGTAATCTTATCTTCGTAATATTCATCTGTCAGCTTATCTATGCGGTGTCTAATTCTACCTTCTTCTGCATGTAAATTTGCTCTCAATTCTTCTGAAAATTCTTGTTTGTCTTTTAGGCTTTCTTTTAAACCCTTCTTAATATATTCAATATGCTTTTGTGCTAAACTAACGGCTTTAACAGCTTCATCAAGTTGTGGCATGATTATTTCTTCACGTATATTCTTACTCTTTTGGTCGCACTTACCCTTACTGCCTGTGCAATGGTAATATATTACTCCATTACGTTTAGGTGGTTCAATAGTAATTGCACAACCACACTTGCCACATTTAATTAAACCTAAGAAGGCATGACTTCGTTCATTTCTAGTCAATGGCTTATTATCCTTCTTTGATGACTTCTGTGCCATTTCAAATAATTCATTGGATATAATTGGCTCATGCTTTCCAATGTAGTTCTTATTTCTAAACGGTATTATTCCAATATAACCTGTATTATGCAACATCTTCCCTAATTGACCATGAGAAATAACTCTGTTTGAAGGTTGGTATATAAATCCCTCATCTTTTAACTTCTGCCTTACTGCCTCTAATGACATACCGCTTGCATATAATTCAAACGCACGTCTTACAAATGGTGCTTTTTCTTCATCTATAATTGTAGTTTTCTTATCTTTTAACTTTTTATATCCATAGGGAACTTGTCCTATATAATAACCTTCTTGAACCTTTCTTAACCTACCCTTTTGAGTTTCTTCTCGTAGATTATCAATGAAGTTCTTTGCAAGCAATACCTTTAAACCATGTACAAGTTTTTCGTGTGAACCAGATGAAGACTTTAGTACAACCCCCTCTTTAACCAAACATACAGTATAACCAGTTTTATCGACATCTAGATTTACATAGTCGTAGAAATTCCGATATAATCGGTCAGTTTTTTCAACAATGATAGTCTTCACATCTTTACTATGCTTGAGGAATTTGAGCATTTTGTTAAATTCGGTACGTCCAGAGTCTTTGGCAGTTTCCGACTCAATATATTCTTGAACTATTACCATGTTATTCTTACGTGCATGTTCTCGTAACAAGTCTAATTGTGCAGGTATAGAAAAATGGTCTTCACTACCTTGCCGGTCTGAACTCACGCGAGCATATAGGACACATTTAACAATCTCATTCATAATTGTATTATACATTAAATAATAAAGTTGTTTTAAATGATTCATTTTCTTCATATTTAATGATATTCATTATTTTTGTGATAGTATTAATTTGAAATGACTATGTTATTTGCAAGTAAAAATATATAAATCAAAAGGAGTTAAATATGAAAAAGATAATTTTCTCATTATTGTTATCTATGTTAGTATTCATGCCTGTGTATGCGGAAAATATAACTGTCGATGCTGGAACAGTTGTTCCTGTAGAAATTCAAACAGATATAAACAGTAGAAAATTAAAAGCCGATGACCTTGTTCCCGTAATTGTTGTAAGGGATATTGTAATAAATGGTAAAGTGGTTTTTGCAAAAGGAGCAGAAGGTTATTTAAGAGTATTTGACTGTACAAAAGTTGATACTTGGGGAAGCAATTGGCGAAAAGGTGCTTCCATTGAATTTGACGGTGCTGAAATTAAAGATGTAACTGGACAGATGAGAAAATTCAATTTTGATGAAAGTTTTAAAGGGGCAGACATCACCGTGGGTACAGCTATTGGTGGTTTTTCTAACACAAATACACGTGGTACAGCAAATGCTTTTGTAAATGCTAATGCTAATGTTGTTAATCCGTATGGACAAAGATATTTAGCAACAGGAAATGCTTATGGAACAGCAAACTATTCTGAAAATTCGAATACTATGTCTTCCGCTTTCCTAAATGGGCATAGATTTATTGGCGAAAATATTATGATTAAAAAAGGTCATAGATTTAGAATACAGGCTTCTGAAACTTTTAAAGTTAATCTATAAGTATATAGATTGAATCTGGGGTGTAAATCTTGTTTAGTGAATTACCAGAATGTATATTTGATTATGAAAATGTAATAGTTGCCTGTCCTCATTGTGGAAAAGAGAATATATATAACAGAGTTTCAGACCTAAAGACAATTAAATGGGTAAGTTCATTTAGTGCTAACTGTATGCATTGTGGGAAAATAATACCATTAAGTGGGGATTTTATAAATCCTGCATACCAAATGATTTTATATAAAACCTACCGACATAAAGAAGCAAAAGAATACATGCAGTCAATTATAACAATATGCACTGCATATGAAATGTTATTTATGTTTACATTAAGACTTTTCTTGACAATAAAACCACTAAAGAACTTTGAATTTTCATATCAAAGGATAGAACCGAACAAAAGATTAAATGAAGCACTAGAACACAAGGTAGAAACATTTGCTTTTAGAAAAATGCTTAATGAGTTTATCAAAGTTATCATACGTAACGATTCATGCCCAATAGAAACATTAGAAGCTAGTGAGGATTACATTGCCAATATGAATGGCAATCCTACTAATGTTGAATCTATAAGGCAGATTAAAGATAAAAGTTTAAGAAATCAGTTGGTTGTATTGTATAAACTTAAAGAGAAAAACTTGCTTATTGATAGTATAAGAAATAAGGTTGTACACAAACAAGGGTACAGACCTTCTTTAGAAGAAGTTGAACGGGAAATAACAATTGCACGTAATATCATCTTTAAAATTACAGGAATCCTACATTTAATAACTGATGACGTTGTTGTATATTATGAAATGCATTCACAGTAATTGATATAATTAATTTGATAACGTTATTCTGAAAAATAGTATGTCAGTAAAATTATAAATTCTTTGTACACTAAATTTAGTCAGATTTAAGGTTGTTGGCAAATGTCTAACAACAACCGAAAACCTTTGCTATTGTTGAAAGAGAAGAAAATGCTGCGGAATGTAACAAATGTCAACCAATGTAAGATGATTTTATTGACAAATAACATGTTATCGGTTATACTTTAAGTATAAGGTACAGAACAAAAGGAGATAACAATGAGAAACAATGAAATCAGAACCGCAGTAGCAGAACTTCAAGAACTTTATGCACAAGCAGATACCATTAAGGCATTGATAGTTGAACGTGAAAGTGCTATCAAAGACGAAATGGACGCTAGAGAAATTGAAACTTTGGACTTGGGAAATTGTGTGATTCGTTGGACTTCACAAGTAGCAGACAGAATCATGACTCGAGATGTAAAGGAATACCTAAAGTCAATGAATGTTTTAGATAAGTTTATTAAGTCAGTTTATTCAAAGAGATTTAGCATAGCATAGGGCATTTGCCCTACTGCTATTGCAGGAGGATTAAATGGAAACAACTTATTACTGTTACATCAGGTGCAGTACGGTTCAGCAGAGTTATGACCGCCAATATAAACAACTGAATGACTTTATCAGTAAAGAGGGTATTAAGTTACCGCAGGAGAATATTGTTTGTGAAAAGAGGACAGGGAAAAATCAAGACCGCCCACTTTTTAAGAAACTTGTTGAAGATTTGCAAGAGTTGGAGAGTAAAGGGGTTCACTGCTGCTTAATCTTGATTGAATTAAGTAGAATGGGCAGGAGTTACCAATTAACCAAAGATACATGGAACACATTAACGAGTGCCGGGGTTGATATAGTAGTTACATCATTCCCTTTATTAGATACTCGGAAAAAGGATAATGGGGCAGTTAATTTAATGCTAACTGATATTGTCTTTGCGGTTCTTAATTATTTAACGGAACAGGAACTCAACGAAAAAGCCGATAGGTGCAATAATGGTCGTGAGGTTGCAAAGTCTAAAGGTGTTAAGTTTGGTCGCAAAGAATTAACTATTAAAGACCTACCCAAAGAGTTTATTGACGTGATGAAATCTGCAACAGGTTCAGAAACTAAAACCGCACTATTAGATTTGATAAATGGTAAATTGATAAGAAACGGAAAGAAATTATTATCACGAGGCACTTTTTATAACTACCTTGAACTATACAAAGGGGTAAAAAATGAATGATAGACAGCTTCAAGACCTTATAAGGACTTATAATGCTAGCCTTTAATATTAATTAAGGCTGTGGACGGCACTAGAAAAGGTTTTGCAGGTGCGTTGAAAAGTTGGTAGGCAACTAACCATGAAAAAATCACTTTAAAATAAAATACCTCTATCGGTGCAAATACTTTATTTATAAGGGTTTTGGCGGTCAATGTATAAGGGAATGTTTGTTGTGGTAGGGGTTCGCATGCCTGCATTACCCACTATGTCCGTGTGTAGGACAATGTGGGTAAAATAAGGGATATGAAAAGAGGGGAGTCAAACATTCTCCTATACAGTAATAGAGGCTATTTTTTATCTAGTCCGGGCAACAGTTTTTTCATATATGCTGCACGAACTTTGGCATGTAATTTCTCTGCTTTTTCAATAGGTGTAGGTGTTGTAGCAACTTTTGTTACCTTGACTACACCGTCTTTGTGCTTTTCTTCATAATCCTTTAGCACTTCAAGTGCTATTTCTTTTACTAGGTTCTTTTCTTCTTCTTTCATGATATTTCCCTCTTTCTTTAACTAAAATCTAAATTTACTCTTGTCAGAATGACCGTAGAGGCACGTTTAATACTTTTTAGGTATAAACGTACCCCCCAATCTGAGTTAATATTCCTCCTCAATGTAGCGTCCATATTTCAACAACTTCCATGCTTTGTCATACTTTTTTAAAAGCGTGTCAGCAAGTTCAATATATTCGCTGATTATTTCACCTACTTCACATGAAAATTCTTCTTTTTCACGTGCGTCAGCAAGTGTTTCCGCTGCCTTATGTAACATCTTTATATCAGCGGTTAGTTGGTTATTAGCGTAATTTTGTACTGCGTCATCAATATTACTTAGATTTAGCATATTTATATTTCTAACTGCCAATTTTACATCATTAGAGGCTGATGTAATAAGCCTGTTGATTAAATTAGTTTCTACTGTCATTTTCTTTTCCTCCTATATTCAATGACTTTAATTTAAAATATTCGTGTAATTTAGTTCTATTCTTTTTCAGGTATTTAACATCATCAGATGTAATTTCCGGGTGAATTTCATCGGGTTCGATAAGATTATACTTGACTGCCCACTTGTGCAGTATATTTAATATTTCAGCAATCTCACCATTACGGTGTTCACGCAATAGGCGTTCGAGGTTCAAGTTAGCAAGTAACGTATCAAGTGCAATAGTTAATTGCTTATGACCTGCCTGTTGTATCCACCAAAGGTAGTTTATAAATGTTGCAACATAAGGTCTTTGTGCAGGTAGGTCGTCAAAATAACCAATATTCCTTTTTATTTGTTGGCGTGCATGCCGGGTTAAGAACGCAGTTGAAAATGTCAGGACGTTATTGTCATCTATGACATATTTGTCTATGTAACCTCTTTCTACAAGGTCGTCAAGAGCTTGTGTGCATACCTCAACATCTGCTTTATGGATTATGTAATCTTCTGTTTCATCATCTGCTGGGAATAGCCATTCCATAAATTCCACAAAGTCAAATCTATACTTTTGACTCAAATCAGTATTTTCAATTATGGCGGAACTATGGCTAACAATCTGTAGTATCCTCTCTATGACTATGAGCGTATTATAAGGTAATACAGTTTTTGCCAAGCGTCCGCATACTGCTTGCGGAATACGATACACATCTTTTAATGTATTGATTTGATAATAATAGCCGTCATTATCCGCAAGGTCTTGACTGACCTTAATGATTTTTTCGGCAATTGTTTCCGTTATTTTAGGTAATGCAGTAACATGGTAATTTACCCAATCTTTACAGAACTTTGGCATGGTTGCCTTCGTAAACGTCAATGAATAAGACCATTCTACTTTTAATTCGTACGTTTGTAGGTACTTTGACAAGTATTCAAGGTAATAATAGTCATAGTCAAAATAATAGATGTATGTGTCATATAACGGTTCATACGCCCATAGTGTTTTAAGTCCTAACAACTTGAATGCTAGAGGGCTGCACACTACATATATACAATCGTGAGAGGTGTCTAATGCCCCTAAATATTTGGTCTGCTTGTTGTCAAGGTATCTAACGACATCTTCGGTTGTAGCATTTATCTTAACTTCCTCAAAATCTTGCCCCTCTTGTTCCTCAAACAATATATCGTAGTAGAAACCGGGAACACGCCCTGTGTTTAATTTTTTCTTCTGCTGCACAAGGTAATCAGCAGGACTGAATTTCTTTCTAACCATTAATTTTTCCTCATTTTCATTACAACTTTTCCTAAAATATAAAGATAAGGTTTTCGTTATTGAAACTAATCTTTATCTAAAATGTAAACTTTCTTTTCTTCTTTTTAAAAAGGAGGAAATAAAATACAGTCCTGTGGTGGACTGTATAAAGTTGATTTTATGAGGAAAACCCCAAAGGGTTATTTGGTATCTATCGCAGTTGGATTTGTTTTAATAAACCCAATCTGCTTTCAGTCGTCTTACTATATAATATAAACTCTTTCTATTCATTCACATAAAAAGATACATCTATCGCAGAGGATTTTATCTGCTTTCAGTCGTCTTAAGATATGAATATTAATCAAGTAAAACAGGTAACAAGTAAATCATGAATAGATAGAGGGGTATTAAATAAGGTTGCATTGCAATAGATACAGTACTTTTGGTAGTTTAGAAATTGCAGACCTGCTATTTTAAAAATGGAAAACGTTGTCGCATTTTATTTTCGTCTGTTTCTTCTTCATTATTGAGCATTAAGTCTAGGTCTGCGTGTTTATCCTTCGCACTAATAAGCTGCCGTAATCGTTGCAGTATTTTCTGACCTTCCTCTACAAAAACTTTACTCCATTTAATCAGCAAATCCATTACCCCAAACATGTTATGCTGAATTTCGGTCGCCTTTTCATCTGTTATAGGTTCATCTTCGTATTGTTGAAATTCCGCTTTGGTTTCTGCTATAAAGTTCTGGGTCTTAGATAATCTCATAATCTTATAATACATCAAATATATTCTTCTAAACAAATTAAGCAACATTAGCAAGTAGCCATGTTCGAAACTTGTCAACTCTGTGGTATTTTTTTATATTTGGGATAATTATATAGTCGACTTTTGATAAATTATAAACAATATAAAGAGTAGCGCTTAGATTAATCGCCACTCTTTGGTTAAACATAATTTTCGAACACTATAACAATATCTGTGTACCGAGCATAACTCTGTGTGAATCTTTACCACCGTCGTTATCACAGAATACATAGTTAAGAATCAATCTTAAACCTTGACCTTTGATAAAGTAGTTCAACCCAAAAGAATATTCTCTTTTATTGTTATGGTCAATATTTCTGTCCGGATCAAATTGGTCGTATCTTGCCAATACTTGTAATTTTTTAGTCAACATATAACCAACAGTTGTATAAAAACCACTTGCGTGCTTATCTACAGAATAGCCGACAGGGCCGTTATATCCGTTTGCTTGTGCCCATTCAAAGTTTGCCATAAAACGTTTGTATTCATACTGTACGTGAGCACCAACTACACAAAAATTATTATCTCTATGTCCGGCATCCATACTACCACCGAAAAGTAACTTACCGTACTTTCCATCAGTTTTACCCAACGGCTTAATATCAACTCTACCAATAAATTCTGCCCCTGGGAAAAACTCTTGAAAATACGTATCAGAACTATATACACCAAAATCGTAATCCATAAGGCTATAATTGCCGGAAACTCTTGCACCGAGTTTACGAACAGTACCAAAATTTCTGGATATTTGAGAACGTGCCAAGAATGGTAATACGAATGGGCCGTACGCACCTTCCAAACCTACTGGTGGACGAGAGTGACCTACTAAAACTCTATGATGCGGAATTTTATTTGTTGCGATGTACATATCCGCAAATAAGTTTTGAATAACGTTTCTTGATGAAAACGGAGCAATATTAATCATTACTCTGAAATCAGCGTTATTATTTTTCAAAAATCCATCATAACCTACGTTAATAGTATTGATATCATAATGGTTTGTTGTGTGTTCGTGTTTTAAGCCATCATCATTAAACTGCAAACCAATATCACCGTTATAACCTGCCCATAATTGAGTTCTATCCATAATAGAATTCTCATCAAACTTATGAGTAAAAACTTCCTCTAACAAATAAGTAGGTTTGTCGTATTTATAAACCTCCAGATGATACACATCTTGAAGTTTTTCTTTCAAACTTTTTTCTTCCGGAGCTTTTTGTTCAGTAATAGAAACAGACTGAGGAACTTCAGGTGTTGTAAGCTCTTCTTCTGGTGTTTCAAGAACAACCTCTTCTAATTGCTCAACGGGTTTTGTATTATTATTCTTTTTTGCAGCCATTACAGGGGCTGATGCTATAAATATTGTAGCCAGTATTACTAGTAAAATCTTCTTTTTCATAACTATATTCTATATTTTTAAATTGAAAAAGACCAACCCTTTTATAAAAAAGAGTTGGTCTAAAATGTAAATTAATGGTTGTGGTGGTGTCTGTGTTCTTCTCTCAAGTAAGCAGTCCAGAATAAAAGAACTACGAATACAAAAGCACCAACGATGTTACCACAAGTTACAGGTAACAAGTTATGTAAGAAGAAACCTTTCCAAGTCATTGTTGCTAATTGGTCCGGAGTCATACCAGAAGCTGCAACGATTGAAGGGAAGTGTTTCATCAATAAACCGTTTGGAATAAAGAACATATTTGCAACACTGTGTTCATAACCTGATGCAACGAATGTCATAATTGGGAAGAATATTGCAAAAATCTTACCAATTACACGTTTAGAAGTTGAAGCCATGAAAATAGCCAAACAAACTAACCAGTTACAAAGAATACCTCTAAAGAATGCTTCACCAAAAGTTAAATTAATTTTTGAAAAAGCAGTTTGCATAGCAGTAACACCAACTGCGTCACCGCCATTGTGTCCCATTCCTGCGCCAAAAATCAAACCTGCAACAAGAATTGAACCCAAGAAGTTAGCAATATATACAATCGTCCAGCTTCTTAATAACTTAAGAAGGCTAACTTTCTTTTCTAATACTGCAAATGTCATCATTACGTTACCGGTAAATAATTCTGCGCCTGTTAATGCAACAATCATCAAACCTGTAGCGAATGTCATAGCACCAATTAACTTTGTAAAGCCCCAACCCATCATTGAGTCACCGGTCATAACTGTTAATGAAACTTGAGCACCAAATGCAATAAACGCACCAGCTGCTATTGCTAATGTAAACATTTTTGTTTTACTAAAATCAGCTTTTCCGGTCATAACACTGTCACTAAGTTCGTGAACAGTGGCACTAGGAGTTAAGCTGTCTTGTGTAGAAACAACTTTTTCTTCTTCCATTTTTCCTTTTCTCCTATTTATCATTCCTTCTTTTTTGTGGCAAAACAAAACACCCTAAAACCACCGATTTTATTACGGGGTTACAAATCTCAGCCTCTTACTATTTATATAAAAAAAACTATGTTGTGTTTTATAATGTTCAGCTTCTAAAAAGAAGTTCTGTACTAAATCCTTTTTGATAATATCACCTGAATGTAAAATTTCAAGTATTAAATTTGAAGTATTTGGTGGGTACGCTAAGCCTAGATTATTTCAAATTTTGTTTACTAGCACAGGCTATACCCACACTACAATTATCATAAAATTTACATTAATTAAACGAATTTATATTTAAAATTGTAGAATGTAGATCGGATTTACTAATCCGACCCTACGACTTTGTTATTATTAGTCCTACGGAATAGCACCCACCCTTCCCTCTCTGTCACTAACGTGACATCTCTCCCGCTCAATGGATGTTGCGGGCGAGAATTAAGTTTTAAAAAAGTCTGTACCTTCCCCGAGGAGAGGGAATGCACCATATTTGGATAAATTTCTACGCATCTTCGCATCTAAGCCTCTAATCATCTTTTATAGCTTCTACCAAGCAACCAACCCAGTGTCTACGTACGTAGCTTCTACCTCACCCTAACCCTCTCCTGCTAGGCGAGGGGATGCGCCCTACTTGTAGTCCCAGCAATGAGGCGGAGCTAGTAGTTATTAAATACCGTCTTGTAACTTTCACCAAGCAGCCGACCCTATGTCTACGTGCGTAGGTAAATACACATTGAACTTGTAGTCCCACTTTGAGGCGGAGCTAGTAGTTATTAAATACCATCTTGTAACTTACGCCAAGCAGCCGACCCTATGTCTACGTGCGTAGCACAAGAAAAAAGGACATATATTAGATGTCCTTAAAAATGGTAAGTATATTAAAATTGTAGACTATATTAATTTAATTTGTTTTGATTGCATCTTGCACTCTTCATCCGTGAGGAGTGCAAGATTTTATTACATATAATTCAATAAACTCATATTCATAGAGGCAGAAGTTATCTGCATACTTGCTTGATATGCATATTGAGCCTGCATCCAGTTTGTAATTGCTGTTGTCAAATCAACATCCTTAAGATTTGATAAATAAGCAGTTAAGTTTTCATTATTTGTTTCTAAAGTAGAAGAAGTCATCTCTAAACGGTTGTAAACTCCGCCAAATTTTGTTTGTTCTGTAGTGATTGTTGAAAGAGAATCTTTGAACATATCCAGAGTTGAATTCATTTCGGCATAACCAGCTTCTGTATCACCATCAAGAACTTTTTGGATAGAATTACTTAATTTTTTTAATGCACCCATTACTCCGGCATAATCTTCTTTAGCTTTTAAATCACCAACATCACCATTATAAGCTGTACCGTTTTCGTACTCATAAGTTTTAGCACCTGCAGCACCATTTTTTTCAACTACAGTCTTTCCATCGACATCAGTAAATAAATTATTACCATTCGCATCTTGCCCTTGGGCTTTATAATATCCAAACACTCTGTCACCTGTAGTATTAATAACTTCAAATACTCCATCAGCAACTTCCGTTTGTCTTATATAATCCTTGTTTGAATATGGTGTTCCGTTATAAATAATGTCACCGTTATCATCCATCGTATATGGAACTGTTTTTGTATTAGCACCACTAAATATATAATTGTCATCATATTCTGTGTTAGCTAAGTCGACCATTGTTTTGGTAATTTCATCAATTTCAACTTTTAAAGCTTTTAATGATGTATCACTATATGTCTGGTTATTTGCTTGAACAGCCTTGTCCCAAGCATTAGATAGGTAACCATTAGCTAAATCCATCAAATCATCTAAAGCACTTAATTCAGTTTTGGCTAACTCAACATTAGATGAAAAAGTATCCATTTGCCCAAGTTGTCTATTTGTATTTAGAACATTGACTGTTGCAATCGGATCATCAGTAATACTTGTAAGTTTACTACCTGATGCTAATTGTTTAGTTAATTTATTATAGTTGCTAAGCTGTTTTTGCATATCAGCAACTAATTGAGAGTATTTCCCACTTGTAGAAATTCTATTTACCATCTAAATTAACCTCCCAAACTCATCAAAATATCAAGACAACTGTTACAAGTATTGAACACCTGCGCAGCAGCTTTATATGCAGATTGGTATTTTACCAAATCAACTAATTCTTCATTCAAATCGACACCTGTTGCATCTTTAATTTTACTTTCAATAGATTCAACTAATTGGTCTTGAGTGTCAGCTAAAGATTCTATGTTACTTCCTGCTGACGCAACTTTACCGACAAGATTAGTATAAAAATCACCAATTGAATTACCGTCAAGCTCTGTCAACTTTTCGTTTCTTGTTGCGAGCATACTCTCTACATTCAGAGCATTACCAACGGCATTTTCATCAAAATTATTCAAATCTGCAAAATATGCACAAGAGATTTTCCAACATCCGTCATCTCCTAACAAATCAGAATTAATCTGGATATTCCCCGCAGTAATCCCTGTTGCCGTTTTTCCGTCAGGTCCAACAAATATTAAGTTATCCGCCGTTGTTGCTTGTAATTTACCCGTATCATTAGGATTAATGCAATACGCGCCGTTTCTTGTGTTCAAGTCATTAAATACTTTTGCAATTGATGCCGCTAATTTATCCAAACCATTCATTACAGTACCGGCATTAATACCATTTGCGCCATCACCATTATCCGTTGCAAAGTGAAGAAGACCACCTAAAGTTCCGGATGTAATTATTGAATTTGCATTACCTTCTACAACTTCATTTGTTGTAGGATTAACAATACTGATTACAGCATTTTCGCCATTCCAATCATCAGGATATTTTATTGGAGGATTTTGAGCATCACAATAAGCTTTTGCTGTTTGGATATCAAATTTCCCTGTAACTTCTGCGCACCTTACAACCGCATTACCACCAACATAAACATTAACAGCACCATTATGTTTTTCTTCTACAGTGATATTTGTAAATTGTGACAACTCATTCAAAATTAAATCGCGTTTATCAAGAAGGTTGTTAGCTTCAAGAGTTCCGGTTTGAGTTGTAATCAAAGCTTTGTTTACGCTAGCCAATTCTTCCAACTTATTGTTTAAATTTTGATATTGAACATAAATTTTTGAATTCTTTAAACTTGTTTCAGACTCGCCATCGCCTAATGCTTGAGTAGTATTTTCTTCCAGCTGTTTGTATTTAGAATTCATTATTGAAGTCAATGTTTTTGCATTTTCAATAAAATTTGTTCTGGCAGTAGAACTTGCAGGATATTTATTTAAGTTGTTAACAGCTTCGTAAAATGCTGAAAGTTGGTTGTCAATTCCGGTACCTTCCAAGTCATTCAAAATATTAGACAAATCTCCCAAGCCATCCAATTGGGCTTGCAATTTGCTTTGTTCAGAAAGTTGTATGCGGTAATAATTATTAAGATACTCGTCATTATAACGCATTATGTTAGCAATTTTCACACCGCCATTTGCGTGAACTTGATTATTTGGATTATCACCAATTGCACCGGCAATATTTCTTGTTGCTAAATTTGTACGTTGCTTATGATAACCTTCTGTATTCATGTTGGCTACGTTATGTGACACAACACTAATTGCTTTCTCATTTACAGAAAGCGTGTTTGCCGTCATATTTAGTGATGAAAATAAGCTAACCATTATTTACCTCAACTTTACTGCTTGGCTCTGGTATTTTTTAAGAATACCAAAACTTTCCATCGGAGCCGTAGGTAGCACCGCTTAGATTTCTTCGTTTACTGTCCACACGTCATAATCGTGTGAATCTGTTTTACCTGCTCCATTATAATTACATCCTTGAGGAGCAAACGCATCAATAACTGTTTCCAACATCTTGTTGGTCATTATGATACCATGTTTTATCAATTCCACATTTTGCTGATTTAATAACGCTAATTCTTGAAAATCGTTACAAATCTTTACTTTTCTTTCTTTTAAAGGTTCAACAAAGTCTGGAGCTTCATTAGTTGCAAGTTCAATAAAACCGGACATATTAGTATCTTCACCTTTCATTAAAATTGCAAGATTTTTTCTTTCGTTTTCCAGCTTTAGAATCTGATTATTAGCTGCAATGATTTTATTATCAGTTACACCCAAGTCATCCGGCTTTGCACTCTTCAATAACTCACGTTTTTCTTCAAAAAGAGCTTTCAATTTTGAATTAGCCTTGATTATTTTATCCAGAACTTCTATTAAATTTTGAAATAATTTTCTATCCATATTATTTTACCGTGAATTAGAATAAGTATTTAACAAATCTATTAAATATACCTTCGTTTTGGTTTCTAGAAATTGCGCCTCTACCTGATAGAGCGAATTGCAGATTAGAAACATTGTAAGAATAGATTTCTCCATTTACATTAAGCCATCTTGGGTCAATAACCCCTGTTATAATAAAATCCATTCTTTCGTTACCGTTAACAAGAGTTTTCTTTCCTTGCACCCCAAGGTTTCCGTTAGGAAGTTGTTGAACAACTTGAACCGCGATTTTGTCACCAAATGACATAGAACGACCGCCGGCAGCAGAGTTTGATACTTCGTTAGAACCACCGTAACCGTTTGAGTCTTTTAGAGAAAATCCAAACCACTTATTTAAAAATGAAGTAAAGGTGTCCACTGTATTTGAAGACTTTTCGGAAGAATAAGTCAAGTTATCACTAACCGTAATATTTTCACTCATAATTATTGATAACAAATCACCTATTTGATGTGCTTGAACCCCACCAAACAAAGAGCGAGGAACTCCGGCATAATTTTGTGCCGCACCAAGCGTGAATAAAGATTCTGCCTGTACACCCATAGTTGCAGTTGTTAATATTAATACGATTGTTAGTATAACTCTTTTCATTTATTTTTCCTCAAGTCTAATTAAAGTTGAAAGGTTGAACAGTGGAACTGTTGAATAGTTTGTTTGGTTCGCTTACGCTCACGATTTATTTTTTATGACCGAAGGGAATTTAAAGAACTTTTTCGTCATTCAACCCTTCAACTTACCAACTGTTATTTTCAATCCCCAGTCTTTACTTACCAATATCTAGCACAAATATTCTGCTATCACACTTCTACCATAAAGCAATCCATACTTTATGTCATCATCCGAAATATTGAATTCTCCAACAGTTTTTGCACATTCTCTTACTTCATTTACGTCAATTCTATCAAGAAGAGTCTGCGCAGCAGCTGTTTCTGTACCGCGTGATACTTCAACCACACCGCCATCGTCTTTTTTAGGCAAACTTTGGTTTGATTTAAACGCACTTAGTGCGCTGAACTGTTGTACTGAGTTTTGTTCTATTCTTGGTAACATTTTTTGTCCTTCTTGTTTTTAAGTTTGTTTTTGTAGAGTTTAGAAGTTTAGAAGTTGAGGAGTTTAGAAGAAATTTTAGATTATTTTTTTATAACGAGTTTATTTATTGAAAATTTTATAACTTCTTCTCAACTTCTAAACTCCTAAACTTCTAAACTATCCAACAAACTTCTCCATCTGTCTGTAAATCTGATCTGCGAAACCAAAGCTTGTTCTTGGATTATTCGCAATATCACGTCCCATTTGTTGATAAACTATTGACTTAAAAGTATCAACGTATTGTCCTTCTTTTCCGAATAAGCTGTTTTCGTGGTCTACAGTCTTGTCCATTTCTGAAAGCATTTTGGTCACAAAGATTGATTCAAATTCTGTTGCAACCTTTTTCAATTGTTCTTTAGAATCTCCTGATTCTTTAATTCTGTTATATAAAACCTGATCAGCGTTAACAGTCTGAGCATTTTTTAATCCGCTATGTATTAGGTCTATTGTAGGTGTTGAAAAGTCCATTTTTTTATTAGTGAATGGTGAGTTGTGAATAGTGATTGGTATTATTCACTTCTACAATTTCATTCACTTTCTCCTTTCATTTTTATTAACTGCCTATTAACTAATCACTAGTCACTCATCACTAGTTAAATTATTACCAGTTCCGCTTGCAAGCTTCCGGATTTCTTCAGTGCTTGCAAGATTGATATCAAGTCTACCGGTGCTACTCCGATTGAGTTTAATGCTCTTACTAAATCATTAAGATTGCTGTTAGCAGGCATTGTTACTAAACTACCCGGAGCTTTGTTAATTTGTATATCAGAGTTTTCGAACCCAACGGTCGCACCATTTGAAAAACCGTTTGGCTGAGAAACTTCATTTGATGTAGAAACAGTAACGGTAATATTTCCGTGCGCCACTGCTGCTGGTAAAAGTTTTACATCTGCACCAATAACTACAGTACCGGTTCTTTCATTAACCACAACTTTAGCCGGTTCCATTGTTGGAGAAACTTCCAAATTTTCAATTATTGATAAAAATGCAACTCTATCATTCATAAATCTTGCTGGAATTTCTACTTTAACAGAACTACCGTCAATTGCTTTTGCCGGTGCTACTTGAGAAACAGTTTTTGCAATTCTTGAAACAAGTGTATAATCAGAACGGTCGATAGATAGTGTTATTGAGTTTTCATCTCCGATTTCTGTATAAATATCACGTTCAATTATTGCACCACCTGGGATTCTACCTGTTGTAGTGATTGCAGTTCTTGCAGATGAACCGCCAGCAATTTTGTTGATACCACCAACTGAAAGTGGACCTTGCGCAACTGCTACAGCCTCACCGTTAGGAGCTTTCAAAATTGTTTGAACGAGTACACCGCCTTCTAAACTTTTACAGTCAGCCATCGCAGAAACTGTTACGTCGATTTTGTCACCATTTTTTGAAAACGGAGGCACTGTAGCGGTTACGATTACAGCTGCTGAAGCTCCTTTTTGGATGTAGTTTTCTTGCTCGATTACTGTTCCTAAATTTCTTAGCAACATTTTGTTAGTAATCTGAGTTGAACGAGAGTTGTCACCAGTCCCCGGAAGACCAACAACTACACCATATCCGACAAGTTGGTTTTCTCTCACACCCTTGATATGAGTCAAGTCCATTATACGAACCTTGGCATTAATAGCTTGCGCCGGCATTACACTTGCCAACATGAATATTGCTAATATTGTTGCTAAAAATTTTTTCATAATACTTACCTTTTTTAGTTGAAAAGTTGAATAGTTGAAGAGTTTATTATGTTCGCTATTGCTCACTATTTATTTTATAACCGAAGGGAATTAAATGAACTATTCCGCTATTCCACCCTTAAACTTTTCAACTCTCTACTCTCCATTTTCAACTTACAAATTCTCCAAGTCCCAGTGCTAAATTGCAACCAGCACTCTGTTCTCCCCAATTACCTTACCGTTGTAAACTTTTTTGTAATTTTTGTTTTCAACGTTTATGTAATCACCTGTCATACCGTCTGCCATTGCAGTACCGTCTATTGTAACCATTACATCCCCATTCGATACAAAGAAGATTCTTACTTCACCATTTCTTTGTACGTCAGGACGCATTTTTACAAATCTTTTATCAATGACTTCACCTTTTTGAAAAGCTTTCTTGGTTGTCATTTCTTTTGCCAACATTTTTGAATCAAGAACGTAATCCATTTTCATAGAAACATCCATTCTCTTAACCGTTGTGCATTCATTTGTTACAGCTTGTTCCCTGTTTATAAAATCACTTGCAACAAGTACATCTTTGTAAACAATTGTTTGAACCGGAAGGTTCAAAGTTTTCACAAACGCATTATTTACATATACATCCACTCTTTTAATATCACGAGGTAGAATTTTATCTCCACCGGAAACAACTTTATATGAAACTTTTCCATCCGGTAATTGTAATTGTGCAAAAGGTGTTGCAGAAACCTTAACTTCAACCTCACCATTTGTCATTTTGTTATAATTTGTTTCCAAAATCTTAGCAACAGAAGCTTTAACGTCAGCAGAACTAACCATCTGAG
>OBLI01001361.1_pt1 | contig 24144 bp, 25 predicted proteins | sample 1519701 | NCBI WGS metagenome assembly OBLI01 (sample SAMEA3663005, study PRJEB22513) | pig gut metagenome | biome: pig gut; feature: pig-associated habitat; material: faeces | place: France | collected 2012
ACTGGTGTTCCCGGTTCAGATGCTTATGGTAGCTGTCGGAATTGGAACAGGTGTGGGAACAAATGCACTTCTCGCAAGGACACTCGGACAGGGAAATGAGAAAAAGGCTGCAAAAGTTGCGGGAAACAGCTTATTTCTTGGCGTAATTATTTATGTGGTATGTCTGTTGTTTGGAATTTTCGGAGTAAGAGCATATATTTCATCACAGACCGTTGATCCGGAAGTTATTTCAATGGGAACAAGTTATCTTAGGATATGTTGCATAATTTCATTTGGAATTATTTTCTTTTCCTTATTTGAAAAACTGCTACAGGCAACCGGACGTTCACTCTATTCCACGATCGGTCAGGTTGTGGGAGCAGTGGTAAATATTATCCTTGATCCGATTCTGATCTATGGTATCGGACCGGTTCCGGAAATGGGAGTAGAAGGTGCTGCTTATGCAACCGTAATCGGGCAGGTGGCATCTGCGGTACTTTTGCTTATATTCCATATAAAACTGAATAAAGAATTTGAGCATGGAGTAAAGTATATGAAGCCGGATGGAAGAATTATAAAGGAAATATATTCTATCGGACTTCCGGCAATTATTGCACAGGCACTTATGTCTATCATGGTTTATGTGATGAATCTGATCCTGAAGTTCAGTCCTTCGGCACAGACCGCATACGGATTATTCTATAAAGTGCAGCAGTTTGTATTGTTTCTTGCCTTCGGACTGAGAGACGCGATCACACCGATTATTGCATTTGCATACGGAATGCACAGCAAAAAGAGGATTCGGGACGGAATCAAATACGGATTGATCTATACGGTTGTGCTTATGATTGTTGGGGTGGCAATTACAGAAATTTTTCCGGGTGCTTTTGCAACATTGTTCAATGCAGGACAGTCCAGAGAATATTTTATCAGTGCAATGAGGATTATCTCCATCAGCTTTCTTTTTGCCGGAATCAATGTGGCATATCAGGGAATATATCAGGCACTGGACGGTGGTATGGAATCGCTTGTGATCTCACTGCTCAGGCAGCTTGTAATGATATTACCGCTGGCAGGCATTTTCGCCGTTTTTGTCAGAAACGGACAGATGGGAGTTTCACTGATCTGGTGGGCATTCCCGATAACAGAGATCGTTGCATGTCTGGTGGGATATGTATTTTTAAAGAGGATCCGAAAGAACAAAGTAGAAAGTTTACGTTAAGGAGGATATGGTTATGGCAAAGAAGATCATTACGATAAGCAGAGAGTTTGGAAGCGGTGGACGTTTTATCGGTGAAGAGGTGGCAAAAAAACTTGGTGTTGCATATTATGACAAGGATATCATTGGACAGATTGCAGAACAGTCAGGATTATCACCGGAGTATATCAAGGAAAATGCAGAGCTGTCCCCGAAGAAAGGTTTGTTTGCCTATGCTTTTTCAGGTCGTGATATTACCGGAAAATCAGTAGAAGATATGGTGTATGAAGCACAGAGAAAAGTAATTAGGGAAATCGCTGAAAAAGAAAGCTGTACAATCATAGGAAGAAATGCAGATTTTATTTTAAGGGACAGGAATGATGTGCTGAATGTATTTATACATGGAAACATGCCGGAAAAAGTACAACGCATCTGCAAATTATACCATGTTACAGAAGCTGATGCTGTAAAAATGATAAATGATACAGATAAAAGACGCAGAACGAACTATAATTTTTATACGGAACAGAAGTGGGGAATGGCAGGCAATTATACATTGTCTTTGAACAGTTCTGTGTTAGGATATGATATGTGCCGGAACATCATAATGGACTGTGCAAACATATAAGAATAATAGGGACAAATAATTCGAAAAGGGTTATTTGTCCTTATGGGAAACAATAAAGAAAAACTCACCTCAAAACAGATGAAATCTCAATCGGAATCTGTAAAGGAGAAAATATCCTGTGAATAAGTATCTGATTCAGCCGCAAAGTGGTATACGAATTGACGTAAATGAAGGACAAAGAATAGAAGTTGGCAGTATCATCTATTCAAATGGCAAAATTGAAATAAAAAAACCTTTGTCAAAAGCTGGAGACAAAATAATATTAAAGGCACTTGTTGATTGTGTTTTAGGAATATCAGCTTGCAGTGTATCTGAATGCGATACAAATAGCGGAATTTGTACTGCGATTGCTGTATATGTAGAGTAACAACTACCCGGCTTTTCGAACTGCGTAAGACAGTATAAAAACCGGGCAATCGAATCTTCTAAAATAGAAGGAATTACCGGACAGGAGCAAAAGTGATGAAGATTGAAGTGATACAAGCGCATAGGAACATTTCGGACTATGAAATTTAAAAGTGACTTATAAATTTGCTAATATCTTCCAAAACAAGAGCAGATTCACTACCATAAGTGCATAAAGTAACTGATACATACAGATATGAAACAGGAGGTATATGCAATGTTAAATGAATCAGTAATCAATGTATTAAAAAACGGTATGTGGGATCTTGCAACCTGCGCAAACGGAGAGCCAAACGTAGTCCCGGTTGCATTCAAGGATGTTACAGAGGATGGTAAACTGGTGGTAGGAGATGTTTTCTTAGAGACAACCTTAAACAATATTAAGGCAAATGATGGAAAAATCGCTATTTCCGCATACGATGCACAGAGTCTGGAAGGATACCAGATCAAGGGAACTGCCGAGTATGTGACCGAGGGAGAACTGGTAGATACTTTTAAGCAGATGGTTGAGAAGATGTTTAACGGTGCAGCAACCGCAAAGGGAGCACTCATTATTACACCTTCAAAGGTAATTGTTACAACACCCGGAGCAGATAACAAAAAAGAGATCTGATCGAAAATATACTAATAAATTTCATAGTAACTTTAAAAAAGATCACCTTCGAGCTATAATGATACTAGACAAAGCTTGAAGGTGATTTTTATGGCAAAATATCAGAAAAAATTAGATGATGATATACGTTGTCCGCTTGAATACGGACTCGCAATATTTGGCGGCAAATGGAAGTCACGTATTATATGCGTGCTGTCAGCGAACGAAAAGCTGCGCTACAGTGAAATCGGCAGGGAAATGTATAACATTACCGATGCAGTTTTAGCAGCAACCTTAAAGGATATGATTGAAGATGGAATTGTTGACCGGAAGTCCTATGATGAAATTCCACCCAAAGTGGAATATTCGCTGACCGGAAAAGGAAAATCCGTCGTTCCTATTTTACAGAGTATTTGTGAGTGGTCAGATGTATTCTATAAGGAAGATGGCGAAAAGGAAATGGTACAGTGTCAGAAATGTGATCATCACAGATAGGAGCAGTTATGCTTAAGTATACAGAAGAAAAAATATTTACACAGGAGCAGGTACAGCAGTTGTTTTTGTCCGTTCACTGGATTTCCGGAAATTATCCGGAACGCTTATACAAAGCGCTTATGCATTCATCAACGGTATTAACTGTGTGGGATGATGAGAAGCTGGTCGGATTGGCAAGGGTGTTAGATGATACTGAGATGCTGGCACAGATTCATTACGTGCTTGTCCACCCGGATTATCAGGGTCAGGGAATTGCCGGTAAGATGATAGAATATATAAAAGAGAAATATAAAGATTTCCTGTATATTGAAGGAATGCCGGAGGATAAAAACAATGTGCCATTTTATGAAAAACATGGCTTTTCTGTCATGGAAAATGGTGCTGCAATCCAGATCTGTAATTTAAGTGAGGAAAAATAAAAATGTAATAATTTATAAGCGGGTAGCAGACTGGTGTAAATCCGGTTTTGCTGCTCGTTTTACTTTATTTTTTTATGCAGAAAGAACATAGAATTGGCATTTACATAAATGGGAACATGGATTATTGTGTTAAAAGATAGAATTATAGTTTGTTTCGACAGAGATAACCATAAGACAAGAGTGAGGTATAGGAAATGCACATTGGGCATCGTCAGGAAGAAACGAAAATATCATATGACAAGATCGGTGAGAAAGCAAACGCCGCTGTGGAAGAGGTAATATATAGAAATAACGCAGTAGGTGCGATCGTAGGATATTATGATGAGCCGCTGACGATTCTTTCAGTCAGCGATTATCTGTTGAATGAACTGGGATATACACCGGAAACCTTTACACAGATTACAGAGGGGTCACTACGCAAACTTTTTTCGACGAACGATTCATCGTTTCTGGAAGCCGACCGGTTCCCAAAGATCAAGGGAGAAGGCGAGGGCAAGATTTATACGGCAGGTGGCGCACTGGTCACGGTACATCTGTTTAAAGACGATGCTGTTGATGCAGACGGTGTAACGGTCTGGGTGATGTCTGTCAATGTTGACTGGGAAAATGAAAACCTAGCTTTGATCATGGAGGCGCTGGAATCGGCTTCGTGGTATATGGATTGTGATGAAAAAAGTAATATTACACAGGTCTATTGGAGCGCTGCTTTTCGTAAGATTCTGGGGTATCGTGATACCATTGATTTTCCAAACAGGCTGGAAAGCTGGTCTGATCTGCTGCATCCGGATGACAGGGATATCATCCTTAAGCGGCTTACAGATGCCATTCAGGATCATACCAACCGGATAAAGTATGATGTGGAGTACCGGCTTCGCATGCAAAACGGAGATTATCAATGGTTTCGCGCAATTGCAGAAGTCACCAGACGGGCAGATGGTTCCGCACTGCGTATCAGTGGTGTTTTGTGAACATCGACAAGAGCAAAAAGGATGCTTTGCAGGCAGGTAAAGTGGATGTACTTCTTCAGAAAAATGCATCCATGGAGCATCTTGTACATAGTGTGACACGTATGGTGGATCATTTTGCCATCTGTGATCTAAAGAACGATCAGTATGAGTATACGAGAATTTCCCTAAGCTCGAATTATCCTTCCAGCGGAAAGTACAGTGATTTTATAAGGCTTGTGTTTGGAAGATTCAAGACACTGCCGCCACTGGCATCTCTGGAAACATTACTTTCTCCGGAGTATCTGCGTACCGCACTTCAGACGGAGGACAGTATGCTGAAGTTTGAGTATTGTTCTGTAGAAGAAGATGTGTTCCGCATGGCTAATTTTATTCCGTTGGAGTGGGAAGATGGTGTAGTCTCCAGCGTCCTTTGGGCTTCTACCGATATTACGTCGGTTAAAATGAATGAGATCGCGGCACGTAAGGCTTTGACGGATGCTTATCATGCGGCTGACCGGGCGAACCGGGCAAAAACAGAGTTCCTTTCCAATATGTCCCACGATATCCGTACCCCGATGAATGCGATTATCGGTATGACAGCAATTGCGGGGGCAAGTATCAATAATCCGGAACATGTGCTGGAGTGCCTTGGAAAGATTACTTCTGCCAGCCGCCACCTGCTGGGACTGATCAATGAAGTACTGGATATGGCGCGGATTGAAAGTGGAAAGATGACACTTGCAGACGAAGAATTTAATCTCTCCGAACTTGTAGATAATCTTCTTACAATGGTAAAATCCGGAATCGAGGAGCACCATCACAACTTAGAGATTCATATCAATAAAATTAAACATGAAGATGTCTGTGGCGACAGCCTGCGTATCCAGCAGATGTTTGTAAATATAATGAGCAATGCCATCAAATATACGCCGGATGGTGGAAAAATCGTTTTCTCGATTGAGGAGAAAGCAAATAAAAATTCAGAACTCGGCTGTTATGAATTTACTGTGGAAGATAACGGTATCGGCATGACGCCGGAATTTCAGAAGATCATGTTTGAGCCGTTTACCAGAGCGGATGACCATCGTACCACGAAGGTGCAGGGCACGGGTCTTGGCATGGCAATTATGAAAAATATTGTGAATATGATGAATGGTACGATCCATGTGGAAAGCGCGCCGGACAAGGGAACGAAGATCAGTGTGACCATCTATCTGAAACTTCGTGAACAGGATGACGATACGATCCGGGAGCTGCGCAATCTTCCGGTTCTGGTCGTTGACGATGATCAGTCTTGCTGTGAGAGTACCGCTGCTATTTTAAATGAGATCGGTCTTTTCGGAGAATGGGTTTTGTCCGGGCAGGAGGCCATAGAGAAAGCCTTTCTCCGTCATGAGCAGAATGATGATTATTTTGCGATCATTATGGATTGGAAGATGCCGGTCATGGATGGCTACGAAGCGACGGCAGCGATCCGTTCAATCAAAGGACCGCGCAGCCGTATCCCGATTGTTGCTATGACAGCGAACGCATTTGCGGAAGATGTCCAGATCGCGAAGAATGCGGGAATGAATGAACATATCGCAAAACCGCTTGACCTTGACAGATTAAATGAGGTACTTGCAAAGTGGTTGATGAGATAAAGATTTACCTGAACATCATGGTCGGATAAGACAGAGAAGTCTTATCCGGTCTTTTGGTATTTGATACAATAAATCACCTACTGCACAGGCAAATACTTGTATACAGATAAAAGTAGAAATTGTGCAATTATTGATTGAAATAGTACAAGAAAAACGGAAGCTTATAGCGTATTATTGATATATATGATGTTGTAGTATACAAGGAGAATCCATATGGCAGTTGAAAGAAAAACATTGACGCAGCTTTTCGTTCCGATTTGTTTTGAGACACTTTTTTATATGTTATCGGGAATGGTCGACACATTGATGCTGTCTTCGGTAAGCGACCAGGCGGTCGGTGCGGTTGGCACGGCCAATACATACATCGGTGTTTTCATTATTATGTTTGGCGTGATTTCATCTGGCATGGTTGCGGTCATGACACAGAATATCGGAGCAGGAAGACCGGGCGTTGCATATCAGGCGAGACAGCTTGGACTGATCTTTAATGCAGTGGTTGGAATACTGATGTCAGCATTTTTAGCAGTCTTTTCCGGAACGATACTTAAAATTGTAAGTATCGCACCGGCACTGCTTGAACCGGCACAGACCTATCTTTGCATTGTCGGTGGGGCATGTTTTTTAAATGCACTGATTCCGATTTTTGCAAGTTATCTGCGGGTGTTTGGATATACAAAGCAGTCGCTGCTTGCATCGGTTGCCGGAAATGTGGTTAACTTTATATTGAATGCAGTATTTTTGTTTGTTTTCCACTGGGGCGTTATGGGAGTGGCAACAGCAACGGTGATCTCCCGTGTTGTAAATCTGATCATAGTTGCAACGATGGGAGCAGTTCTGATCAAGGCGAAGAACAGCCCGGAGCGGATGCCATCACGCAAGATCCTTGGACAGATCATCCGGATCGGATTCCCGTCAGCCTGTGAGACGGCACTTTATAATATTGCAATGACGCTTGTCGTTCGTTTTATGAATCAGATGGATAACGATGGAATGAATGTTACCGCACGTTCCTATGCGATGCAGATCGCTAATTTTTCCTATTGTATCGGAGCAGCGTTGGCACAGGCGAATGCCATTATGACCGGATGGCGGATCGGTGCGAAGGAATATGAGGAATGTGATAAGGGAACGAGAAAGGCTGCCATCTACGGAGTGATCACTTCCGCCTGTTTTTCTGTGACATTTGCAGTGACAGGACGCTATCTGGTACACATATTTACCGATGATCCACAGATGATTGGTCTTGTGGTGAAGCTTCTTGTCATTGATATTTTTCTGGAATTCGGACGCGTGACCAATCTTGTGTATGGACAGGCATTAAAAACAAGCGGAGATGCGGTATTTCCGGTTATCATGGGAGCCATCTTTATGTACCTGTGCGCAGTCGGAGGAACTTATTTCTTTGGAATCCGTCTCGGACTGCTGGCAATGGGAGCTTATATTGCGATGGCAAGTGATGAATGTGTGCGTGCAGTCGGAATGGTGCTTCGCTGGAAGACCGGAAAATGGCGGAGTAAGAGACTTGTCGAATAATGGGAGCAGGGCATGTATTTTGAATTGAAAGAAAATAAACCGCATGGAACACCGGATCATCCGTTCAGCCTGTATCATATACAGAATGTGAGCCATGCGTTTCAGATCCCGGTGCATTGGCACGATGAACTGGAGATCATCTATGTAAAAAAGGGAATGTTAAATGTAACAATTTCCGGTGAACATTATACAGGGGATACCGGGGATGCGTTTGTTGTGTCACCGGGAGATCTGCATTTTATGGGATCCGATACGGGTGATGTGAATTATTATACGTTTTTATTTCCGTTGGAATTTGTGACTTTTCAAGCAGACGACCTGTTTACACAGCTTGTTATGGAGCCGCTTAAGAGTGGGAGAAAGGTATTTCAGATCCCGGTTGGAAAAAGTATCGGGGATCTGTGTGAATCCCTGCTTGCCCTGCATGTGAAACAAAAGGAGAATCTGCTTGCAGTGCAGATAGAGACGAAAATCGTACTTCTTCAGTTTTTGCAGCGGATGTGGAAGAACGGTTTTCTTATTGAGAACGACACAAGTGGCAGAAATATCATCGAAAAAGAGATGATTTCATATATTCAGGAAAATTTCGCAAACGAGATCTCACTGAAAGAGTTTGGCACACAGTTTCATTTATCGGAGAAATATATCTCGCGTTATTTCAAGGAACATTTTCATATTACGTTGTCGCAGTATGTGAATCATCTGCGGCTGGAACATGCCAGACAGCTTTTGAAGGAGACGATGCTGCCGGTTACAGAGGTGGCGTTGCAGAGCGGGTATGCGAATGTCAGTTATTTTATCCGCAGCTTTAAGAAAATGTATGGAGTATCACCTTTAAAATACAGGAAAAAATAAGAATGCAAAATAAATTGTGCACAACCTATTGACAAAACACACAGCAGGTTGCATTTTATTTACATAATAAATTGTACACAATTAAATAGACAACAACCATATGGGAAAACGGAGGATATAAAATGAGTAGATTTTATGATTTTGAAGCTGAGGATGCTATGTGTGTGATGCATAAGATGGATGAGTATCAGGGAAAAGTGGTTCTGGTTGTGAATACTGCGACACAGTGTGGATTTACACCACAGTATGATGATCTACAGGATATTTATGAAAAATATAACAAACAGGGCTTGGAGATATTAGATTTACCATGTAACCAGTTTGGCGGTCAGGCACCTGGTACAAACGAGGAAATCGCAGCCTTTTGTGATGCCAAATACGGGATTACCTTTCCGCAGTTTTCCAAGATTGATGTAAATGGAGAAAAGGAACATCCATTATACAAATTCCTGAAGGAGCAGAAGGGATTTGAAGGCTTTGACAAAGGGAATCCTTTATCTATTTTATTAAACGTTAAATTAAAAAGAACAGATCCGGATTATAAGAACACACCGGACATTAAGTGGAATTTTACCAAGTTCCTGATCGACCGTCAGGGAAATGTTGTGGAACGGTTTGAACCAACAAAGGATATGGAGATCGTATCTGAGAAAATCAGAGAGTTATTGTAGGAGATGCTGATATGAGATATAATTATTTAACAGAAAATACATGTTCACAGATGATTTCATTTGATCTGAATGGTAATATAGTAACCAATATAAAATATATGGGCGGATGCGACGGCAATCTGCAATCTTTAGAAAGGGTGCTTGATGGCTGGACGGTAGAAGAGATTGAAGCTAAGATCGGTGATATTAAATGCGGAAGAAGACTGACTTCCTGCTCTGGGCAGCTTGCGATCGCAGTAAGACAGGCATACAACGGAATCTTAGAACCGGAAGCACATTAACCAATTAAGAATATGAGTGATAAATATGATGTACTAAAGATCGATAACCAATTATGTTTTCCATTATATGCGTGCTCGAAGGAGATCGTAAGAAGATATAAGCCTTTTTTGGAGGAGATAGACCTGACTTATACGCAGTACATTACAATGATGGTATTGTGGGAGAAGAAAGAGATCAATGTAAAGGAACTTGGAAAGCAGTTATTCCTTGACTCCGGTACCTTAACACCGGTATTAAAAAGGCTGGAACAGAAAAACCTTATCTCCAGACAGCGGGACAGCAGGGATGAACGGAATCTGATCGTCCGCCTGACGGCAGAGGGAGAGCAGTTAAAGGAAAAGGCGGTAAAGATTCCTGGTAAGATGGCAGGCTGTGTATCACTCAGTGAGCAGGATGCGGCTGAGTTATACCAGCTTCTGCACAAGGTTTTACAGTCCTTTAGGGATAAGTAAGTGGAAGATATGAATTCACTTGAAATTATGAAGCGTCAGGCTGCTTATATCAGCGGACACGAAAATACGCCTATCGAGGCACAGAACCGTGCAAAGAAGCTTTGCTGGGAATACAACCGCACTGCACCGGATGAGCAGGACAAGCGTCGTTCTATTTTGCAGGAGCTTTTCGGAACCTGCTCACCTATGACCGGTATTGAGCCGGATTTCCATTGTGACTATGGCTTCAACATCCATACCCATGGTCTGGCGGTGATAAATTATAACTGTGTGATCCTGGATACATCCCCGGTAAATATAGGAGCAGGTGCGTTCATTGCTCCCGGTGTGTGTCTTGCCTGTGCCGGTCATGCGATTGATCCCGGGCAGCGGAGCCATGGCATAGGCACATCTGCGCCGATTACATTAGAAGAAAATGTCTGGATCGGGGCAAATGCCACAGTTTGCGGAGGTGTGACCATTGGAGCGGGATCGGTCATTGGTGCAGGGAGTGTAGTAACACATGACATTCCGGCAGGAGTGATCGCAGCAGGCGTCCCTTGCAGGGTAATCCGCCCTATTACAGAAAAGGATAAGATTGCACCGGAAGAGATCCTGTTCTAAGACAGAGAAGTCTTATCTGGTATTTTTTTGGAGGAAAACATGGATCTGTTAAAGGATAATTTAAAGAAACTGTATTTTCGTTTTTTGATTCCGTCTCTCGGAAGTGCCATGGTAATGTCGATCTATACATTGACGGATGCGATCGTGATCGGAAAGGGTGTGGGTGCAGATGCACTGGCGGCATTGAGTATCACAACTCCGCTCCTGTGTATTCTGATGTCGATGGGTATCCTGTTTGGGGTAGGCGGATCGGTGCAGATGAGTGTATGTAGGGGAACCGGTAATCAGGAAAAGGCAAACCGCTTTTTTACGCTGTCCTTTGCAGCATTAGCCGTGATCGCACTGCTGCTGTGGCTGGGATATGGCTGTAATATTTCTGCGTTGCTGCGGCTGATGGGTGCGAACCAGACACTTTATCCGTATGCCATGGCATATATGAAGTACATCAACCTGTTTCTTCCGGTAGCGGTTTTTTCCAATTACTTCGCGATCTTTGTCAGAGCAGACGGAGATCCGAACCGGGCAATGTTCGGGGTACTGCTTGGCGGTGTTGTAAATATTGTGTTAGATATCGTCTTTGTATTTCCATTGCAGATGGGAATCGGAGGAGCGGCACTGGCATCGGTGCTTGGAATGGTCATTCAGGTATTAGTCGGATTGTCACATTTTTTCAGCCGTAAAAATCAGTTAAAGTTTATCCGCCCAAAGCACGTATCTGCAAGCATAAGACAGATCATAGGCAGTGGAATACCAAGCTTTTTTAACGAATTTGCCAATGGCTTTATTGTCCTTTTATTTAATATACAGATATTGAAGTATTGCGGGGATGTGGCGTTATCGGTATACAGTGTCATCTCAAACTGTGTGATTTTATTCAACTCGCTGTTTACCGGAGTAGGACAGGCAGTCCAGCCGATCATTGCAACGAATTATGGTGCCGGTGAATGGGGAAGAATTAAAAAGGTAAAGAGGATGGCATTTCTAACGCTTATGGTTCTGGGACTGCTCTTTTCACTGAGTGGTATCCTGTTCCCAATGGGCGTCTGCTCTATCTTTATCCGGTTGAATGATGGAATAAGAGCAATCGCACAAAAGGGCATACGGATGTATTTTGCAGCCTTTTTACCAATGGGGATCAACCTGCTGGCGTCCTATTATCTGCAATCGGTTTTACGGGTGAAGCAGTCTCTGGCTATTTCTTTGCTGCGTAATGTCTTTTTAAGCGGAGCCGCCATTCTGACCTTCCCGCTTCTGTTCGGTGGAAACAGCCTGTGGATCGTGATGCCGGTCGTGGAACTGGTAGTGCTGTGCTTAAGCCTGCTGTTTCTCGCACGGGAAGAGTCATAGATGCATCCGTTGACGCTATAGTTTTTTCAACACCTGTTTCAGATAGATACATGCAATAAGCGTAACGATTACTTCTGTAACCGGGAAAGCCATCCAGACACCGGTGACTGCAAAACTTTTGCCTAAGAAGTATGCGGCCGGAAGCAGGATGATGACCTGTCTTGCGGCTGAGATAACCATGCTTGGAATGCCAATGGAAAGTCCTTGTAAAGCATAACAGACCATAATCGATACACATGCAAAGACAAAGCTCATACTCGTGATGCGAAGAGCGGTTATTCCCATTGCGGTCATGTTATCTGAGGCATGAAATGCCGTCATGATCTGCTTTGGGAATAGCTGTAACAGAATAAGTCCGATCACACCAATGAGTGCAGAGTAGATGCCACTAAGCCGGATGGATTGTTTGATGCGGTCATGTTTTTTGTGCCAAGATTGTATGCAACAATCGAGATAAGTGCATTATTCAGTCCAAATGCTGCCATGGATACAAAGGTATATAATTTGAAATAAGCACCGAAAACAGCGGCAGCAGTAGTGGAAAAAGCAAGCAATATTTTATTGATGCCAAAGGACATAATACTACTGATAAACATTGTGATTCCCGCAGGGATTCCAACGGAGCAGATATTTTTCAGGTAATACATATCCGGTTTCAGGTATTGGATGGAAAATTGTATTTCCTTATTGTATTTCAGGTTAAAGATCAGCCCGAGTGTCATAGCGATTATCTGTCCGGTGACTGTGGCGATTGCAGCTCCGGCAGTTCCCATAGCAGGCAGACCGAAGTATCCGAAGATGAGGACCGGATCGAGGATAATATTGATAACAGCTCCGGTTATCTGGGTGATCATGGTATAAGTAGTTCTTCCGGTAGACTGAAGCAGCTTTTCTAAAACTAACTGGAATATCTGTCCAAAAGAAAAGATACATATAATGGATAAATATGCAGATCCCATTGTGCAGATCGAGGATTCGCTTGTCTGGATCCGATAGAACCATTTCACACCACAAATCCCAAATATCAATAAAATAAAATAGACCATGAAGCTTAACAGGATGCCGTTTAAAGCAGTTTTATTGACTGCTTCCTGTTTTTTCTCTCCTAATAAGCGTGAGAGCAGCGCGTTTACTCCGACTCCGACACCTGTTCCGAGTGCAACAATCACATTCTGGATTGGAAATGCAAGGGAAACTGCGGTAAGAGCATCTTCACTGTAATTGCTTACAAAAATATTGTCCACAATATTATAGAGTGCGCCGACCATCATAGACAGGATCATCGGTGCTGCCATTGTTAAAAGTAATTTATTTACGGGCATAGTGCCCATTTTCTGATCTTCCATATAATTCCTCATTTCTCCTTTCAGCTTTTTCGCCTTTATGATAGCAGAAACATGAGAAAGATAGAATTTGATATATAGAAATGGCATTAGAAAACATCTAATGATTGAAAAAGAAAATAGATACATTTATACTGGAAGAGACAGGAGGAAGCTTATGAATACACAGCAGTTACAGTGCTTTCTATATGTGGCAGAGAGACTTAATTTCACAAAGGCTGCGGAAACACTGTTTTTATCCGTACCTACCGTGACGCATCATATCAAAAGTCTGGAAGAAGAACTTGGAATCCTACTTTTTTACAGGAATTCCAGAGTTGTTAAGCTGACAGAACAGGGAGAAAAATTTTACTTTGATGCAAAGGATATTTTCCTGCGTATGCAGGATGTCAGAGATCAGTTTCATAATTATATGGAACAGGAAACGGTGCTGCTAAGGATCGGATGTATGACAGATACGGAATTGGAAAAATTAGAACCGGTGTTAAAACAGATGAGGAAGAGCTATCCGCATATTCGTCCCAAGGTGATTGTACGAGATTTTTATGACTTGAAAAACCTATATGAAAACCAGCAGTTAGAACTGGCAATCGCGACCTATGGATTGTCAACGCAGAGCAGTTTTAAGAAACTGAGAGTATATGAGAGTTATGCAGTTATGCCACCGGATCATCCGTTTGCGAAGGAGACGGAACTGACTTTTGAGCAGATCGCAGATCAGGAATTAATTACTCTTCCGCCAAAGTGTATCCCTTTCCAGAGAGGGAATAAATTTCAGGAGAATCTGACCCTGCATGTGCAGGATCATATCCATATTGTAAGTGAAGGAGAGACAGAGAGTATTCTGCTTGCAAAATGCGGGTATGGGATAGCCATTTTACCGGGATTTCTGATCCCACCACAGGAGGACATCATATCCATTCCGATTGTAGATACGAAAAATGTAGAATATGGCATTTATTATCGGAGCAGGGAAAAGCATATACTGTCTTTTATCAGATCTTATATGGATGCTTTAAATAGGAAAAAATGAATGTTGTATATAAACACATATAATGCTAAGTGATTACATATGTATTGACTTAGCATTGCCGAGCTGTTACTCTAATAAAAAGTAGGTATAGGAGGTAATAGAAATGGCAAGTACGATTCAGATAAGAGTAGATGATGAATTAAAGAAAAAATCAGATGAATTGTTTCGAGATCTTGGAACAGACACAACAACGGCAATCCGTATGTTTTTAACACGGGCACTGGCTGTGAATGGTTTTCCTTTTGAGATAAAGAGAGCAGCAATAAATCCATATGAGGCATTAACAGAACAGGATATATTAGATAAGCTGGAGAAGTCACGTGAGCATGCCGCCAAGGGAATCTATAAAGACGCTGCAGAAGTTTCATGTGATATGAGGAAAAAATATGGATTATAAAGTAGTAGTTACAAAAGATGCGGAAGAGGATCTGGAACGTTTTATTCAGTATCTGATTGTAGAGAAGAAGAGTATACAGGCAGCAGAAAATGTACTGGATGATTATGATGCAACGATCGAAAGCCTGGCACATGTGGCAGGAAGTTTGAAGTTATGTGATAATCCAAAGTTACGTGAGTTAGAATATCACCGCATTCATTTTCTGAATCATAGATACTTTATGCTATATCGAATTATAGATCATGTAGTAGTTGTGGACAATATTTTTCATGAGCTTCAGGATTATGAAAATAAATTATATTAGTCATATAATATTGTGCGTATAGGAATTGACCACTGTATTTGAGAATACATGATGATAAGATCCGGGAGAAAGACATGAACCATAAAAACAAAAAAAGAACCACATTTTTCCTCACATTTTTTTTCTGCATGCTCATCTGTGCGGGCGTGTTACAGGCGAAGGAATCCAAAGAGGTAGAGATCGTATTTACCCACGATCTGCATTCCCACATCAACAGCTTTTCGACGGTATACGACGGAAAAGATACGAATATCGGTGGATTTGCAAGAATCGAAACCATCATAAAGGAGAAACGGAAAGACAATCCGGGACTGCTTGTCGTAGACGGTGGCGATTTTTCCATGGGAACCTTGTTTCAGACAGTGTTCACGACACAGGCATCGGAGCTGCGGCTGCTTGGTGAGATGGGATACGATGCCACCACCTTTGGCAATCACGAGTTCGACTACCGGTCAGAGGGATTAAATGAGATGCTTTACACTGCAAAAAACAGCGGGGATCCCCTGCCGGAACTTCTGCTTTGTAACGTAGACTTTTCGAACGAGAATGAAGTACAAAAAAGCGTTCATGATGCATTTGATGCCTATGGTGTGAAAAAATATGTAGTCGTGGAAAAAAACGGTATGAAGATCGCGCTGCTAGGTGTATTTGGAAAAGATGCGCTTGCCTGTGCGCCGACCTGTGATCTTACCTTTACCGATCCGGTTACGGCAGTAAAGGATACCGTGGCAGAGATTCAGAAAAACGAACAGGTCGATATGATCGTCTGCCTTTCGCATTGCGGTACCAGTGAAAATGCAAAGTCCTCGGAGGATGAGATCCTTGCACAAAAAGTACCGGAGTTGGATCTGATCATCAGTGGTCATTCCCATACACTCTTAGAAGAGCCGATTGTCTATGGGGATACTTCGATCGTATCCTGCGGGGAATATGGCAAGAATGTAGGAACACTGATTATGCAGCAGAAAGAAAACGGTCGGTTTCGTATTACGGATTACGAACTGATCCCGACGACTGCGGATATCGCCGATGATGCACAGACTGCACAGAGTATCAGTGAGTATGAGAAGACGATTGATACGGATTATCTGGCACAGTTTGGCTATACCTCCAATCAGGTGTTAGCGCACAATACCTATGAGTTTGATACGGTAGAAGATCTGTATCAGACACATACCGAGCACAATCTGGGGGATATCATGTCGGACGCTTACGTCTATGGAGTAGACCATGCCTGTACCGGGGATGATCATCCGGTGGATGTTGCCATTGTTCCAAGCGGAACGGTGCGGGATATGTATGTGACCGGAGATATTACGGTATCCGATGTATTCAACAGCTTTTCACTTGGAATCGGAGAAGATAAGATACCGGGGTATCCATTGATCAGCGTATATCTGAGTGGACAGGAACTGCGTACGGTAGCAGAAATAGATGCATCGATCTCGGATCTCATGCAGACGGCACGGTTGTATATGAGCGGTCTGAATTTTACCTATAATCCGCACCGGCTGATCTTAAACCGTGTGACGGATGCCTATCTGACGAATCCGGATGGTTCCCGCATTGAGATCGAAGATGATAAGCTCTACCGCGTGGTTGCGGATCTTTACAGCGGACAGATGTTAAGCGCAGTTACCGATATGTCAAAGGGTCTGCTGTCAATCGTACCAAAGAATGCAGATGGTACAACAATTGAGGATTATGCAGACTGTATCGTAATGGATGGAAAAAAGGAATTAAAGGCATGGGCTGCAATCGCTTCCTATCTGGAATCTTTTCCGGAAAATGAAGACGGAGTTGCCGAGATACCGGAGTATTATAGTAAGCTGCATGACCGTAAGATGGTAGAGGATAAGACGGATCTGGTAAGCCGCATCAGCCATCCGAATAAGTATGCGGTTTTGATCGTGGCAGTTGTGGTGGTATTGACCGCACTGCTTATTACCGTGATCTTTGTCATTTGCCGGATCGTCCGGAAAATATGGCGAAAAAGGAAGAAATAAGCAGATATGGTGTCGTAGACAAACAGATGCGTGTGTGCTATATTTATGACTTGGAATGATCAGACAGAGAAAGACGTGAAGAAAGTGCGAGAGAAGTTAGGACTGAATCAATTAGAAAATGAAGTACCGTTGTCTGCGATGTTATCCATGGAGCAGCCGGTACTTGTAACGGCAGACAGCAATGTGAGTGGAAAAATGTATCTGGCAGCAGAGTTAGAGAAGTTCCATTCGATCGGTATGGATGCAGTAGCATCTGCGTGTAATGAACTTTATGCCATGCAGGCAAGACCGCTTTTGTTTTCCGACAGTATTGCCTGTGCAAGACCAAAAGCAGAGAAGATCCGTGAGATCGAATCAGGCGTGGAGCAGGCATGTATCCAGGGCAGTGTACGTTATACGGGAAGCCAGATCAAGGATCTGCCGGAATTTTTTTCCTATGATCAGTACGACCTGACGGGATTCGCAGTTGGTATCCGGGATAAGGCAGCCGAGGCAGAGCAGATTCCGTTTTCCGATGGGGATGTGATCATCGGGCTTCCATCGAACGGATTACATAACAGTGGTTATATTGTAGCCAGAAAAAAGCTATACTTAAGTAAGGCAACGATGGAAAGCTACTATGAGACCTTAGGGGCGACCTTAGGAGATCTGCTGTTGCAGCCGACCAGACTTTACCGGACACAGATGGAGACGCTTCGTAAGAGCAAGGTGACCGTTAAGTCCTGTGTGCCGGTGGCACAGGGAGGATTAGACCGTGCAGCACGCAGACTTTTACGTCATCAGGCAGGCGCAGTGTTAAAGCTTCGTACTTCGAGTATGATGCCGTTATATGAGATGCTGCACAAGGATGGCAATATCAGTGATGAGCAGATGCGGGAGACCTTTAACATGGGGTATGGAATGCTTTTTGTTGTTGCAGAAGAAGATGTGGATACGGTCGTAGAAGCATTGGAGAATATCGGAGAAAGACCGGAGCCGTTTGGACTGGTAGAACGGGATTCCTACAATATCCGCTACATTAAGGGATAATGTATCATTTGAGAGAAGAAAATAGAGAGGAGTGCAGCCGTGAGCACGCAGGATAAGCTGGAAAGAGTATTGCGGGATATACATGTACTGATATCCCGGAGTGAGCCATACGATAAGACAGGAAGTAAGATCATTGTAGAGAAACAGAAAATGTTCGAACAGTTAAGTCTTTTGAATAACTGTATCTATGAGATGATGGATGATTATGAGATCACACAGCAGAGCCGGGACAAGGCAGACCGTGAGGCGAAAAAGCGTGGCGATAAGATCATCTGGAATGCAAGCAGAAATGCAGAGGATGTCTATGCAGCGTCGGTGCTCTATACGGACGAGGCACTGACGAGGGTACAGGATATTGTGAAGGAGGCAGCCGGTTCGATCCATGAACTGTTAGAGAAAACGGAAAATGAGATGAAGCTGCGCCGTGATATTATCCGTGAGAACCAGTCTGAGTTAAAGAGCCAGTTACAGGATATGGTGGATACGGAGAAATACCTAAAGATTATTGAAGACCGCAACAAGGAACTCGAGAAGGAAAAGCGGGAAAAGGAAGAAGGCAAGGATGCTTACACCTTAGAAAAACAGCGTGAAAAGGCACGTTACGAGGATCGTAAGACAGAGATCAAGGTCAATCCGGAATATTTCGAGAAGATCGGAAAAGCCTTAGAGCAGGAAGCAGAGTTAGAAAGTGCAGATCTGACAGATCCTCTGCCAAAGGAGATCGAAAAGCCAAAGATCACCGTAGATCTTGACGCAGAGTATTTCAAATGGAAGAAGAATGGTGATAAGAAAAAATAGCAGGGAAGAACCGGTAAGGAGGAGCTAGAACAGCTCCTCCTTATAATTTTTTAGGGTGTCATAAGTGGCAAGGATCTCCTGATTCCCTTTTGTAAGCTGGTCACGGATCACCTCAGTGTAGATCACGGCCTTGTTGATGAGCTTATCATCGTGGCTGTCGATACAGGAATGCAGATATTCCGATAAGCGCAGAGCTTCTTCGAACTGTGTGACAATATCTGCCAAGATCTTTTTACAGGCGGTAATATCTACGAAATTGACCGGCTGTGTCTGGACGAGGAATCCGTTCGTAAGCTCCTCGATGTAGAAGGATGCATCCGATCCACGCACACGGATATAGGGCATCAGACTCGACTTGTGCAGTCTGCCGACAATAAAAAGCTTCTGGATCTCAAGGAAGATCAGATAGATGATAAATGCAACGGATATGGAGAAAACGAACAGGCTTGCAGAGTCATCGGCGAGCAGATCCTGTTTGAAGTAGCCGATGATAGCAAGGACACCGATCATTAACAGGGCAAATACCGGGCGGAAGGAAAGCCCTGCCACCAGTGATTTCCGGAATGAAGACAGATCCTTGTCTTTCAGGGGTATAAAGGCATAATGTTTTTTCATGCGAATCATCCTTTCAGGCGTATGGTACGCAATGTGTACCTGTGGTACGCTGGTTCTTTTTTCTATTTTATGGTTCAGGACACAGAATGTCAACCAACAGCGTATGTACTATTATGTGTAGAAAATTAAACAATAATTAAGAAATAGAAGAAGCCATGTTAAGAAACGGCTGTTATACTGGATTCGCTGTGGATATTCGAAAATATTCCTGTGTGCGAATGAAAAAGAGGACAGGATTTGCTATAATAGAAGGAAGGTTGGATTTATTTTTATGGAGAACAGAAATGGAGAAGGAATGACGATGAATATTTTAGTATGTGATGATGATAAAGAAATCGTAGAAGCAATCGAGATCTACTTACAGCAGGAGGGTTACCATATTATCAAGGCATATGATGGGGAACAGGCGCTTGCGCTTTTAAAGGAGAACGAAGTACATCTTCTGATCATTGATGTTATGATGCCGAAGTTAGATGGTATCCGTGCCACACTTAAGATCCGCGAGGAGAGCAGTATCCCGATTATTATTTTATCTGCGAAGTCGGAGGATTCCGATAAGATCTTAGGATTGAATATCGGAGCAGACGATTATATCACGAAGCCGTTTAACCCATTGGAATTAGTCGCAAGAGTAAAGTCCCAGCTCCGCCGTTACACGAAGCTTGGCAATGCAGCAGAGAATTCGCAGGCAGTCTATACCGTGGGCGGACTGATGATCAATGATGACTTAAAGGAAGTGACAGTCGATGGAGAAGTGGTCAGGCTGACACCGATCGAATATAACATTCTGTTACTTCTGGTGAAGAATCAGGGCAAGGTCTTTTCCATTGATCAGATCTATGAAAATATTTGGAACGAAGATGCGATCGGCGCGGATAATACCGTTGCAGTCCATATCCGGCATATCCGTGAGAAGATCGAGATCAATCCAAAGGAGCCGCGTTATCTGAAGGTGGTCTGGGGTGTCGGTTATAAGGTAGAAAAAGTATAAGACCGTTGTGAAAATATAGGATAGAAAGGTATGGCTATTGAATGGAGAATAAGCGATATTCATCTATATGGAAACATATCTGCCTTGTGGTCCAGCTGATCCTTACCGTGATTTTTGTGGTGTCTGTTTTTATGCTTACCGCACTTCACAGCAAGCATATTTTAGACGGAACGAATCTTGGCAGTGCAGCATATCAGGACTCGGGCTGTTACAGCAAGTTATTTGAAAAAAAGACAGATGAACTGGTGCAGTTTTTAAAGCTGCGCGATAAGTTTGAGGATCATGGAGTCTACAATCCGGATAAGATCATCAACACCATGGGATATTCCCAGAACGGAACACTGCGTGCAACTTCGAACGGAACGCATGTGGTTGTTGTTACACAGGATTCCGAGGGAAATTTTCAGGTAGAAGCGCAGGATGACGTGGCGCTGGTGGAAGGTTCTTCCTCAGATGAAGCTTCTGATGCAGCGGAAGATGCGAAGCAGACGGCTGAGGAACAGCAAAAGCAGGAAGAACAAAAGCAGAAAAAGGAAGATAAAAAGAAGCTGTTAAATCTTTCGAATTACCGGCTGAGTGATCTGATCAGCTGGTCGAAGGCCGGCTACGATAAGCAGACCGGTGTGTTAGTAGAAAGTTATCTGCCGATCGGACAGAAGAGTATTGCGGATTCCTTAAAGGATGGGGATATTACCAAGAAACAGGCGGACAGTCTGTATCTGGCATTAGAGCAGACGCTTTCTGCGATCGGGGATGAAGAGACAAGCTATAAAAAGGGCTTAAATACTTTCCAGAGTGAAGAAACGAATCTGTCCTATACCTACAGTGAGAATGGAAGCCTGCTCTATTCAAATGTTACCTTGTCGGAAGATGCGCTTGCCTTTGCAAGGGCAAAGGGCAGTTATATGTATTACAACGACAAAGAACTGAAGTTCCGGACGAATGTAAACGGAATGGAGAGTTATTTTTATAATACCTTAGATCCGCTGCTGTCCGGGATGGGCAATCATGCCGAGCTTATGGTGGCAGTAGATACTACCTTCCCTTATCAGGATAGCTTTACGGATGGGGAAAAGGAATACAGCACACTGCGTCCGTGGGTGATGATCAGTGTGGTAGCACTGGTGATCAGTGTTTTTGGATGGATCATCACACTGGTCTATCTGACGAACAATGCAGGACGCGGGGAAAAGGAAGGCGTTGTTGTTTTATCCGTGATCGATCATATCAAGACAGAGATCTTTTTTGGTATCTTTGTGCTGATCACGCTTGCACTGATCGGAATTTCCTTCTCTGCATCGCGCAGCAGCTGGGATATACCGGGTATGCTGGTTCTGACAGGTGCGACAGCATTTGTCTACGATCTGGCATTCCTTGGCTTTTACCTGAGCATGGTGCGCCGGGTGAAGGCAGGGGTACTGTGGGAATACAGCCTTTTAAACTGGATCATAAAAAGTACGAAGCGTGTTCTGCATACCTGGAAGAGTTCGATCCGAGTTATTTTTCTCTTCGTGCTGAATGTGATCATGTTCCTTGCCCTGGGCTACTGGACATTTTCTGCAAAAAGTATGGTTGCAGCATGGATGCTTATTCTTATGATCCTGTTAGAAGGTGCATTATATCTGCGCAATATCGTACAGCATCAGGAGATAATGAAGGGAATCGAGAAGATCACAGATGGGAATCTGTCCTATAAGCTGCCGCTGGAGAATCTGCATGGAGATAACTGTGAGCTGGCAGAAGCGGTCAACAGTATCGGTGATGGCCTGCGTCATGCAGTGGATGAGAGTACGAAGAATGAACGGATGAAGGCGGATCTGATCACGAATGTATCCCATGACATCAAGACCCCGCTGACTTCGATCATCAATTATGTCAATCTGCTTAAGATGGAACGGATCGAAGATAAGCGGATCGCGGAATACATTGATATTTTAGATGAGAAGTCCCAGCGGCTCAAACAGCTGACGGAGGATCTGGTAGAAGCATCACGGATCAGTTCCGGTAATATCACGCTTCATATGACACGGATCAATCTTGTGGAGCTGATCTATCAGACCGGTGGTGAGTTCAATGAGAAGTTCGAAGCGAAGGATCTGACGACGATCACGAAGCTGCCAAAGGAAGCGGCATATATTATGGCAGATGGCAGAAGAATCTGGCGTGTGGTCGAAAATCTCTATAATAATGTCGCAAAATATGCAATGGCACATACGCGTGTCTATGTTACGATGGAAAAAGGGGAAGATGAGGTCAGCTTTGAGATCAAAAATGTCTCGGAGCAGGCATTAAACGTCGAAAGTACCGATCTGACGGAGCGTTTTGTGCGTGGAGATGAATCCCGTACGACGGAAGGAAGCGGACTTGGACTTTCGATTGCACGTAACCTCACGAATCTGATGGGCGGAACTTTCCGGATTGATTTAGACGGGGATGTCTTTACGGCAAGATTTACATTTCCGCTCGCAGAGCAGGAGGAAACTCCGGCTTCTTAGAAATGAGGATCAGAGTGCTTGATTTTTTGGATGGCTATCTATATAATTAACATCAGGTAAATGCGTCAGAGTGTTACCGTGATAAAGGGACAGCTCGTGACATTACACATATCATCAGATTTAGGAGGACACAGAATGAAACTGTATGAAGGTGGCGCATATCTGGTAAATGGTAACCAGATCGTTGCGGATACAGCCGAAGCCGCAGCAGCAATCAACAGTATGACAGGAAAAACCGTAAGTAAGGAAGAGGCAGCGAAGAATACGATCGCCTATGGTATTTTGAAGGATCACAATACCTCCGGCAATATGGAGAAGTTAAAGATCAAGTTTGATAAACTGACTTCCCATGATATTACATTCGTAGGAATTATCCAGACTGCAAGAGCATCGGGATTAGAGAAGTTCCCGATTCCTTATGTACTTACGAACTGTCACAACAGCTTGTGTGCCGTAGGTGGAACAATCAACGAAGATGACCACATGTTTGGCCTGACCTGCGCAAAGAAATATGGCGGCATGTATGTACCACCTCATCAGGCAGTTATCCATCAGTTTGCAAGAGAGATGCTTGCAGGCGGTGGCAAGATGATTCTGGGTTCTGATTCTCATACACGTTATGGTGCATTAGGTACCATGGCAATGGGCGAGGGTGGTCCTGAGCTTGTAAAACAGTTATTGGAGCAGACTTACGACATCAATATGCCGGGTGTTGTCGGTATCTATATGACAGGAACACCGGCAAAGGGTGTTGGACCACAGGATATCGCACTTGCAATTATCGGTGAAGTATTCGCAAACGGATATGTTAAGAATAAGGTAATGGAGTTCGTTGGACCGGGCGTGTCGAATATGAGCGTAGATTACCGTATCGGTGTGGACGTTATGACAACAGAGACTACCTGCTTGTCCTCTATCTGGAGAACCGATGACAAGGTGCAGGAGTTCTATGATATTCACGGAAGAAGCGGCGACTTTAAACAGTTAGAGCCGGGTGATGTTACCTATTATGATGGCATGATCGAGATCGACTTAAGCCAGATCAAGCCAATGATCGCAATGCCATTCCATCCAAGTAATACTT